>Ga0335074_10004031_pt1 | contig 20222 bp, 18 predicted proteins | sample Lox_Sample_23_FD_206715 | JGI IMG/M metagenome (GOLD analysis project Ga0335074, IMG submission 206715) | Soil microbial communities from Loxahatchee National Wildlife Refuge, Florida, United States - Lox_Sample_2.3 | ecosystem: Environmental > Terrestrial > Soil > Wetlands | place: USA... | reverse complement strand
GGTAAGTCCTCCGTGTGGGTGTCTGGTCTGGTCAGCGAACGGGAGTGCGCTGGGCCTGGTAGTCGGAGTCGCTGACGGCTTCGCCCCAGACGGTCTGCGGCTCGTCGCTGCCGTCTCCTTCCATCAAGGCCAGGTGGGCCATGAAACGGTCGGGTGCGGCGCCGTGCCAGTGCTCCCCACCCGGGGCGGTGATGATCGTGTCCCCGGGTCGGGCCTCGATGACGGCGCCGTCGCGGCTGCCGAGCAGCGCGACGCCCTCGAGGATGTGCAGCACCTGGCCGAGCCGGTGGGAATGCCAGTGCGAGCGGGCGCAGGGCGCGAACCGCACGACCGACAGCCGGGCCTGCTCCTGGGTGGGTCCGGCGTACACGCCGTCGACCCACACGTCCCCGGTGAACGTCGCGGCCGGTCCCTTCGATGTCGGCGGGCGGGTGAAGATCTCCATGGCCGTCAGTCCTCCGTGATCTTCTTGAGCTCGGTGACTCCGGTCATGCCCGCAGGCCACCCAGCGTAGAACGCCACGTGCGTCATCGCGGCCGCGAGCTCTCCGGTGCTCAGGCCGTTGTCGATGGCCCGGCGCAAGTGCGAGCGGAGCTGCTCGGTGCGACCTAGCGCGGCGAGCACGGAAACGGTGATCAGGCTGCGGTCCCGCTGGGATAGTGCCGGATCGGCCCACACCTGCCCGAAGAGCACATCATCGGTCAGCCGCACTAGCTCCGGCGCCGTGTCCCCGAGCAGCTCCTGGGCGCGGGACTTTCCTGTTTCGGTCATCTCTGTACGACTCCATCCCGGGACATCATCGGCGCTGGTGTTTCCCCTCCTTCCCCAGCATGCCGCGCTAACCGGCCGGGCGGCAGGGCGGCTTGTTCGGGGGAGCGGCCAGCAGGGGTGTGACAGGGCCCCCCTCGTCCACGTCGTCACCGTCCGGGTCAGGGCAGACTGGAAGCATGCCAGCTGAGCAGCCCCAAGACACCGGCGGGACCGAACTCGGGCGTTTCCTGCGCGCCCGGCGCAGCCAGGTCTCCCCGGCCGACGTCGGCTTCGCCCCCGGGAGCGGGGTGCGCCGGACCCCGGGCCTGCGCCGGGAGGAAGTCGCGGCGTTGGCCGGGGTCAGCATCGACTACTACACCCGCCTTGAGCGCGGCAAGGAGACCCGCCCGAGCCCTTCCGTCACCGACGCCCTGGCCCGGGCCCTGAAACTGGACCCGGACGAGCAGGAGCATCTGCGTGCCCTGGCCGCCCGCGCCGCCCGCTTCGCCCCGGAACCGCCGGCCGCCCCCAGCCGCACCGTGCGGCCGCAGCTCAGGCTGCTGCTGGAGACCCTCCGCCCGAACCCGGCCTACATCACCAGCCGGACCCTGGACGTGCTCGCCGCCAACCCCGCCGCGACGGCCCTGTACGCGGGCCTGGATGAATGGCCGGCCACGCAGCGCAACATCGGCCGGTTCCTGTTCCTCCACCCCGCAGCGCGCGACATCTACGCTGACTGGGACAACCAGGTCCGCGGCTGCGTCGCCCGGCTGCGCGCCCTGGCCGGCACCGACCCCGACGCCCCCGACCTGGCCAACCTCGTCGGCGAGCTCCTGCTCAAAAGCCCCGACTTCGCCAGGCTGTGGGAACGCTACGACGTCACCCGCCGCACCGCCGCGTCGACCAAGACCTTCCACCACCCGCAGGTCGGCACGATCACCCTCGGCTTCCAGGGCATGCAACTGGAGGGCACCCCCGGCCAGCGCCTCGGCATCTACCTCGCCGAACCCGGTACCCCCGACTACGACGCCATGATCCTGCTGGACATGACGGTTCCGCGCCACATCGAACAGACAGCCGCGCCGCAGCAGCACTGACGGCAACGTACGCGCCGCTCGCCTCGCGGCTTTCCGGCTTTGAACAGATGAGCAGCACACGATGCGAAAAGCAAGCGCCGCGGGCACGGCGAGGACTCGATCTACCGGGACGAGGCGCGGAAGCGATACATCGGCGCAGTTGACCTAGGCTTAGCCTCGCTGGGAGCTGCGAAGACGGGGTTACCGCTCGTCGATATTCGCCGCGCCGGCCTGGGTCCATAGTCTGGCCAGGGCCAGGCGCACCACCTTGCCGGACTCGGTCGTCGGCGGAAGCGTGGTGCGCAGCCACCACAGCGTGGGCACCTGGAACCGGCCGAGCGTCGTCCCGGCGTGCGCGCGCAACTCGTCGACGGTGGCGGCCGCACCTGACTTGAGGGTGACCACCGCGGCCACCTGCTCCCCGAGTTCGGAATGCGGCATCGGCAGCACTGTCACCTCGGCCACATCCGGGTGCGTCAGGATCGCCTGCTCCACGTGCACGCAGGAGATGTTCTCCCCGCCGCGGATGATGATCTCCTTTTTCCGGCCGGTGAGGTAGAGGTAGCCTTCGGCGTCGGTGTGGCCCAGATCCCCGGTGTGCAGCCAGCCGTCGTCGGTGAAAGGCGGCGCTTCGCCGCCCAGCATGCCGGTCATCAGCCCGGGCGAGTTGACGATGATCTCTCCGTTACCGTCCTCGTCCGGGTCGGCGATGCGCACGTCGATCACCGGCAGCAGACGGCCCACCGATCCCGGCCTGGCCGTAATGTCGACGGCATTCCCGGTGGCGATGAGGCCACCCGCCTCGGTGAGGCCGTAGAGCGAGCCGGCGCCCCCGTGCCGCAAGCGGGGGAACGACTCCGCCACGCGCCGGCGGAACTCGGGGTTGGCCGACGAGCCACCGACCGACACGGACGTTACGCTCGAGACGTCCCGCAACGCGAAGTCAGGGTGCTCCATCACCCGGGTGACCATGGCCGGGACCGCCCCCCAGGTCGTGACCTGCTCCCGCTCGATGACTCGCAACACCTCGGCCGCGTCGAACCGGCCCGCCTGGTAGGCGAGGCTGGCGCCGGTCAGCAGGCTGGCCGAGACCACCTGGACCCCCGCCAGGTGGAACAGCGGCACCGTCACCAGGCTGACCGCCGGACGGCGGGCCGGGTCGATCTCGCCGGGCAGCCGGTTGGTGGTGATCAGCAGGTTGTGCACGTTGACCACGACCGCTCGCTGGGACAAGACGATCCCCTTGGCCGCCCCGGTGCTGCCCGTGGTGAACAGCACCAGTGCAGGGTCGCCCTCGTCGATGTCGGGCGCCGGCAGCGGCGGCGCCACGCCGGTGTCGGCGAGGAGCGGTGAAAGCTCATCCGCCTTCGCTGTGCGGTACAGGTTCGGTACCCGTTGCCGCGTCTCCCCGTCGACAATCACCAGGTCAGGCTTCAGCTCGCCGAGCACCGCCTCGATCTCGGCCGGGCTCCACCAGGCGTTGCACAGGGCGACCACGGCCCCGTGGGCGTGCGCGGCCCAGTACGCCACGGTCAGCTCGACCCGGTTGCGGCCCAGCAGGGCCACCATAGAACCGGGCCCGACACCCTGGCCGGTCATCCAGGCCGCGGCCCGGGCTACCGCCCGTTCGTGCTGCTCGAAAGTCAGCCGCAGGTCGCCCTGCACCACGTGCACCCGGTCGGACCAGCGGCGTGCGTCGACCAGGAACTCGCCGACCGACCGGCAGCGCTCGGTGTAGACGCGGCACGGCCGACCGTTGATCACGGCCTTGTCGGTACCACGGCCCCAGGGCATCTCAGTCCCCCTCTTCTTTGGCGGGGGCGGGCAGCTCGTGCTCGCCGGGCGGCCCGAAGGCGGGCTGACGCCGCTCCGCCATCGCGCGCACGCCCTCCTTGAAGTCGGGCCGCTGCATGTAGGCGCCGATCAGTTCCTTCGAGTCCTCGATGGCCGCCCCGACGTCGGAGCGGAGCAGGTCGGCGTACAGCTGCCGCTTCGCCGCGACCACGGCCGCGGGCGAGGTCCCGGACGCGAACAGCGCGGCCGTCTCGTACGCGCGGGCGAGCACCTGGTCGGCCGGGAGGACCTGGTTGAGGAAGCCCATGCGGTCAAGCTCCTCGGCGAGCACCACGCGGCCGGTCAGCAGGATGTCCGCCGCGTGGGTGACCCCGACGATACGCGGCAGGAGCCACGATAGGCCGTATTCGGCGGGCAGCCCGAGGCGCGGGGTGGCGGTGGTGAACTTGGCTCCCGCGGCGGCGTAGCGCAGGTCGCAGAAGCCCGCCAGCGCCACCGCAATGCCGGCGCACGCGCCGTTGATGGCTGCGATCACCGGCAGCCGCAAGCCCCATTGCCACACCAGGTCGTGGTCGAACTCGGAGCGCACACCGTAACCCGGGTTCGGGTTCTCGGCCCGGTTAACCGTCTTGGTGTAGTCGTCCTCGCTGTCGGTGTAAAAGTCCAGGGCCTGGGTGTCCGCGCCGACGCAGAACTGCCTGCCGCTGCCGGTGACCACCACGGCCCGCACCTCAGGATCGGCGTCCAGGCCGCTCATCAGCCAGCGGTACTCGAAGTTCATCCGGTTGGTCCACGAGTTTCCGCGCCCGGGCCGGTCCAGCCAGATCGTCGCGACGCCGTCATCGCGCTTTTCCAGCTTCGTGACCTTCAGCTCCATGTTCTCTCCATTCATGACGCACTCTGGCAGGTGACGGTGGCCACGGTGCACAGTTTCCCCGTCGGCCCGGTCGCGGTTACCTGGGCGACGCCGAAGGTCCGGCCGCCGTGCAGGACGCGGGCGGTGAAGCGCACCGCGCCTGACAACACGACAGGGCGCACGTACGCAATCCTGATCGCCGTCACGGTCAGGCCCCCGCCAGCCGACAAGGCGCGTTCGCCGGCCAGCTGCGACGCGCACAGGGCGATGCCGCCGTGCAGGAAGCCCCTCGGGTTCGCCAGCTGTGGGCCCGCCGCAAGAGCGAGCGTCGCGCCCGTGGCGTCGCCGCGGAGGTCCGCGCCGAGCAGGTCAAGCAGGGAACGGGGCTCGGGCGGGGCGAGCACGCCCGGCTCGGTCCGCTGGCGCCCGGGGTTGCCGCCGGCGGGCCCTGCGGGGACAACTGGCTCACCCGGGACAAAGTGGAAGCGGGCCGTGGCCACGGCCAGCACGTTGCCCGCGCTGTCGATCACCTCCCCCGCCGACAGCGCGACCGCTGGCGGCGCCGGCAGCACCCGGCTCCGCGCCTGGACCGGGAGCCCGTCGGAGGGCAGCCGGGAAACGTAGTCGACCGAGATCTCCGTGCTGACCGGCCAGGAATTCGCCGGCCGGCACCCGAGGATGGAGTTGCCCAGGACATCGTCGATGAGCACCCCAAGGGCGGCGCGGGCGGGGAGGCCGTCGGGACCGCGTAGCCAGGGGCCGGTGGGCATCGATAGCATCACCTCCCCGCTGGCCTGGGTCGGGTCACCGATGCGGAACATCTGCTCGGGGCCGCCCGGTGGGGTGAACGTGAGCCGGTCAGCTCCTGCCTGCGTCGCCAATCTGGTCCTTTCTTCTGCCGCGGTCACGCGACTACGCCCGCTTGCCTGAGTGCATTCACCCGGTGCACCGGGATACCGGAGGACCCCAGCACCGCGTCGGTGTGCTGTCCTGGCCGCGGGGACGGCGACGGGACAGCGGTGGGAGTACGGCTGAACCGCGGCGCCGGAGCGGGCTGGAGATCGCCGCCCACGTCCACGAAGGAGCCCCGCTCGCGGTTGTGCGGGTGGGCCGGGGCCTCCCCGAGCGTCAGGACCGGTGCGAAGCACGCGTCACGGCCGGCCATGAGCTCAGCCCACTCGGCCCGCGTCCTGGTCGTGAAGACCGAGGCGATGAGCTCCTTCCGCGCTGGCCACCGCGCCCGGTCATGCTGCGGGTACATCTGGTCCCGGTCCAGGCCGAGCGCGTCGACCAGGGCGTCGTAGAACTTCGGCTCGATCGCCCCGACCGAGACGAACGTGCCGTCCGCGGCCTGGTAGACGTCATAGAAGGGAGCCCCGGAGTCGAACAGGTTGGTGCCTCGCACGTCGGTCCAGGCGCCCTCCGCCCGGAACGAGTGCACGACCGTCATGAGCAGCGAGGCCCCGTCGATCGAGGCGGCGTCGATGACCTGGCCCTGGCCCGAGACTGACCGCTCTACCAGCGCCGCGCACACCCCCATGGCCAGCAGCATCCCGCCGCCGCCGAAGTCGCCGACCAGGGCCAGCGGCGGCACGGGCGGACCGCCGGCCCGGCCGATCGGCTCGATCGCGCCCGCGACGGCGATGTAGTTGATGTCGTGCCCGGGGGACGGGGCCAGCGGGCCGGACTGCCCCCAGCCGGTCATCCGGCCGTAGACAAGCGTCGGCACTGCGGCCAGGAGCTGTTGCGGGCCAAGCCCGAGCCGCTCCATGACACCGGGGCGGAACCCTTCCAGCAGCACGTCGGCCGATGCGGCGAGTTCGCGCACCACTCCCGGCCCCTCGGGATGCTTGAGGTCCACCATGATGGACCGTCGGCCCCGGCCGAGGAAATCCTTGTCCTGCCCGCCGCCCGCGCCCGGCCGCCGCATGCGGTCGACGCGGGTCACCTGGGCCCCCAGATCGGCGAGGATCATCCCGCAGAACGGAGCCGGGCCGAGGCCGGCCAGCTCGATGACCCTCACGCCGGACAGCGGACCGCTCACGAGACCTCCTCGCTGGCGCTCGTCGGCCGCGTTCGCGGACGCACTGTGCTTACCGGTTCCCTCGCAAGCTCGCTCACAGGGCCGTGCTACCGCGTGGCCGAGCGCTCGGCCACCGCGGACCGCACGGTGACCTTCGAGAGCTTGCCGCCAGCCGTCTTGGGGAGTTCCCCGAACACCTCGAGCCGCTCGGGCAGCTTGAACGGCGCGATGTCCTGCGCCCGCATGTAAGCGGCCAGCTCATCCAGCGTGAGGCTGGGCTGCCCGGGCCGCAGGACAACACAGGCGCACACCCGTTCACCGAAGACGGGGTCGGGCACGCCGACCACCGCGACCTCCGAGACGGCGTCGTGCCGGGCGATGATCTGCTCGATCTCCAGCGGGCTGATGTTCTGCCCGCCGCGGATAATGAGGTCCTTGCTCCGGCCGGTGATGGCAAGATAGCCCTCCTCATCGAGGGTGCCGAGATCGCCTGAGTAGTACCAGCCGTCTTCCCGGAACATCGCGTCCGTGCGCTCGTCGTCGTTCAGGTAGCCGAACGACTTGGTGGGCGTGCGCCAGGTTGCCTCGCCGGAGGTGCCAGCGGGCACCGGCGCGCCGAGCGGGTCACGCAGCACCAGTTCCGCGCCCGGAATGGGCCGGCCCACCGTGCGGCGACGCCGGCGCACGGAGTCGGTGGTCCTGGTCACGGTGACCACGCCGCCGTCGGTCGAGCCGTACACTGTGGTGACCGCGCACCCGAAGACGTTCTCGGTCTGCTCGGCGGTGTCGGGGGTCAGCGGGGCGCCCGCGCTGGTAACGACCCGGAGCGTCGAGAAGTCACGGCGATCCACCCCTTCTTCCTGCAGCATCTTCACCAGCTGAGTGGGGATGGCGGCCGCGTGAGTCGCCCGCTCGCTCTCCAGCAGGTCAAGAGCGCCCGCCGGGGTCCAGTTCTCCAGCAGGACCGATGCCGCCCCGCACAGCAGCGGCGCCAGCACCGGGAACAGGTAACCAGTCGCGCCGGTATTGGCGGGCGCGATCGCCAGCGCGACGTCGCCTGCACTCATCTCGACCGCCTGCGCGTAGTCGCGCAGCAGGAACGACAGGTTGTTGTCGGTCCACTGCGACATCCGCGGAATGTCGGTGGTCCCCGAGGTCACGGTGATGAAGCGGGGCTCATCGCTGGTGCGCGGGCGCGGTTTCGCGCCGGCTCCGCAGGTGAGCACGGCATCGAAATCGAAGTCGGCCGACAGCCCGTCCAGGCCGCCGACCAGGCGTAGCTCGGGCAGGTCCTCGCGCATCGCGTTGACCGTGGCCAGGTAGTCCGTGTCCTTCCGCGGAGGCGGCAGCACGAGCACGGACACGCGCGAGCGGCGCAGCAGGCTTTCCATCTCGGTCCGCCGCCACTGGGTCGACAAGGGAACGAAGACCAGGTCAGCGCGGCTGCAGGCGAAGTGCGCGATCGCCAGTGCCGCCCGGTTCCCGGTCTGGATCGCCAGCACCGATCCCGGGAGCGCGTCCTGCTCGATCAGCCAGCCGGCCAGCGCCGTGCTGCGCTCAGCCAGTTGCGCGTAGGTGAGGCGCTCGTGCTGGTCGGCGACGGCCAGCGCGGCCGGAGTCCGATTCGCGTGCTCGTCGAGGAGCTGGAAGAGCAGCTGCGGGCGCCATAGCCCCTGCTCGTAGTGGCGCTGGATGAAGTCCGGCGTCATCGCGCGGATAGGCATTTTGACTACCTTTCGTCAGCGGCCATAAGGGATGAACTGGCGGCCGTACAGCTCGCGGGCGATGATGATCTTCTGGATTTGCGCGGTGCCGTCGGCGATTTCCACCGCCAGCACGTCACGCATTCGCTGTTCCAGCGGGTATTCGCTGGAGTAGCCGAAGTTCCCGTGCAAGAGCAGGCAGTCGTGGATCGCCTGGCTGGCGTGCAGCGGGCCGTACCACTTGGTCATCGCGGCCAGCGCGGTGTGCTTGCGGTTGACCGTCCGGTGCCACAGTGCCGAGTAGCACAGCAGCCGGGCTGCTTCCAGGTGCGTGGCGTGCTCGGCGAGGGGGAAGGACACGCCCTCGAAACTCGCCAGCTGCGACCTGAAGGCCCGCCGGTCACTGACGTAGGCGGCGGTCTCGTCGAGCGACGCCTGCGCGCAGCCGATACCGGTCAGGGCCAGCAGCGGCCTGGTGAAGTCAAACCCGTTCAGCACGGAGCGGAAGGCCGCGCCCTCAATGCCGAGCAGGTTTCGCGCGGAGACCGGCACGTCGTCCAGGTGGAGCACGCCGCGGCCCAGTGGCCGCCAGCCGGTGTCGGAGATCGGCGACTTCATGATCCCCGGCGCGTCCAGGGGAACCAGGAAGGCCGACACGCCCGCCGGCTCCCCGTCCCGGACCGTCTGGGCCACGACGATGATCGCGGCGGCGTGCGCGAGCATGGTGACGGACGTCTTCTCGCCGCGCAGGACGTAACCGTCCGCGGTGGCAGTCGCGGTCGTGCGGATGGCGGTCACGTCGGAACCGGCCCCGGGTTCGGTGAGGCCGAGTGCGACGTAGGTATCCCCGCCGACGAGGCCGGGCAGCCAGTCCCGCCGCAGCTCATCCTGCCCGTGCCGGGCGATGAGACTGCTCATGAGCAGGACGGGGATCGCCGCGTTGGCCAGGTTGAAGTCGGCGTAGGCGAGTTCCTCCACCACTAGGCCCGCCGCGACGTAGTCCTCGTGGTCGAGCGGACTGAACTCCCCGCCTGCCAGCAGGCCGAAGACGCCCAGGGCGGCCACCTCGCGGTGCGCGTCCCACGGGAAGCGCTCCGATTTCGCCCGCTCGAGGTACCCCGGGGCGAGTTTTCCCCGGGCGAAGGTACGCACAGTGTCCCGGAAAGCTTCCTGGTCTTCGTTCAGCCCGAATTCCATGGCGGTCCCCTCAGCCAGCGACGGCGCATGTGGCTGCGTCGGGCCGCGAGGCCCGAATACGTGCTACTTATTAAGAGAGTATGTTCCTTCAAATGTAGATCGTCAAGGAAGCGTCACGGTGCACCTGCCCGGGGCCGGTGGCCGCGCAGGCCGTGATCGTCGCCGCGGCGACGATCACGCCCGCGACGTTCCGCACGTCGAGTTTCGGCGGTTTGAAGACCTCGTCGGGGATCCCGACGGCAAAGCGGGCCCACGTCGTTCCCACCGCGAGGCAGCGGCCCGCGGCGTCTAGCCGGGCCGGCGCGGCCGTCGCCCGCACCTGCTGCCCGCCGGCCGGCCGCCCGGCCGGGGACACTCGCCCGCCCCGGCCCCGCTCCCCGGCCGGTTCGGGCAGCACCGGCCCGATGTCGAACAGGTTCTCCGACCGGCCACGCGCGACACTCAGGGCCATAAAAACACTCTACATTTCTGGACCGCTCCGCACGCAAGATGTAATACTTCCCTTGACTGCGCCTGGCGGCCGGGCCAACAGGCAGCTCCTACTGCAGGAGGCAACGTGTCACTGTCGACGGGCGAGTCTCTGTGGACGCACGAAGAGGACGGCGAGCGGCTGTGGGAGAGCACGCTCGGCGATTTGCTCCGAGCCTGCGCCGCCGAGCATCCTGATCGCCTAGCTCTGGTCGATGCCGACCCCGACCCCGCGCGGCGGAGGTCGTGGACCTACGCCGAGCTGGTCACCGCGGCCGAGCGCGTGGCCCGCGCCCTGCTCGTCCGGTTCCGCCCTGGTGAGCGCGTCGCCGTCTGGGCCCCCAACTGCGCGGAGTGGGTCCTGCTGCAGCAGGGCGCTAGCCTGGCGGGCCTAGTGCTGGTCACGGTCAACCCGGCCAACCGCCAGGCGGAACTGGACTACGTGCTGCGGCAGTCGCGCGCCGCGGGGATCTTCTTCGCCCCGAAGTACCGCGGCTTTGACCTGGCGCAGGCCGTGCACGCGGCCAAGGCCATCGCGCCGGAGTTGCGCGAGAGCGTGAGCTTGGCCGACTGGGACGGGTTCCTGGCCTTGTCCGACCCGGCCCTGGCCCTGCCCGCGGTTGCGCCCGCAGACCCGGTGCAGATTCAGTACACGTCCGGCACGACGGGGTTCCCCAAGGGCGCGCTGCTGAATCACCGCGGCATTGTCAATGCCTCCCGCTTCGTCGCCCAGGGCGGCGGTGCGGCCGACGGCGCCGTGTGGGTCAATGCCATGCCGATGTTTCATGTCGGCGGCAGCGCCCTGGCCGAGCTCGGCACCTTCTCCTTCCGCGGCACGTTCGTCCTGATGCCTGTCTTCGACGCCGGGCTGATGCTCGAGCTCTTCGAGACCTACCGGGGCACGATCACCCAGGCCGTGCCGACCATGCTCAGCGCACTGCTGGCCCATCCCGATCTCGCGAAGCGGGACACGAGCAGCGTGCGCACGATCATGTCCGGCGCTTCTTTTGTGCCCGCGGAGCTGGTAACCCGGGTCAAGGAGGCGTTCGGGTGCCAGTTCAGCATCGTCTTCGGCCAGACCGAGCTGCACGGCGTGATCACCCAGACCCGCCTGGACGACAGCCCCGAAGACCAGTCCCGTACGATTGGGCGCCCGCTCCCGCTGAGTGACGTCAAGATCATCGACCCGGAGACTGGCGCGACCGTTTCGCTGGGCACGCGCGGCGAGCTCTGCGTGCGGGGCTACCAGACAATGCTGGAGTACTTCGAGCAGCCCGAGCAGACCGCGCTGACGCTGTCCGGCGACGGCTGGCTGCGCACGGGTGACCTCGCGTCGATGGACGACCGCGGCTACCTGACGATCACCGGCCGCCTCAAGGACATGATCATCCGCGGGGGCGAGAACATCTACCCGCGCGAGATCGAGGACGTGCTCGGCGGGCACCCGGGCGTCGCCGCCGTCGCCGTCATCGGCGTGCCCGACGACACGTGGGGCGAGCAGGTGGGCGCGGTCATCGTCCCGGCTGGCCCCGGGCCCGCCCCGAGCGCGGAGGAGCTGCGAGCCTACTGCCGGGACCGGCTGGCCCGATTTAAGGCGCCGAGCTTGTGGTACTTCGTCCCGGACCTGCCGAACACCGCGACCGGGAAGATCCAGAAGTACGTCCTGCGGGACCGGATCGACCGCGGCGATCTGGCCGGCGTGCAGACGGTGTCGGTCCGGTCGTTACTCGTAGTGCCGTTCCCGCTCGGCGAAGGCCGCCCGCGTCCCCGATTGCCGGCGCTCGCGCAGGAAGTTGAACTCGTCTTCTTCGAAGCGCAGGTTGGTGCCCAGGGTGTGCCCGACGTAGCCGCGAGCGAACTGCTGGCTGCTGCCCAGGCTGTCCAGGGCCATCTGGTGCATCGCCTTGCCGGTGACCAGGGCGTCGCGAGGATGCTGGGCGACCCGCCGGGCCCAGCTGGTGACGGTCGCCTCCAGGTCGCCGGCCGGGACGGCCCGGTTGACCAGGCCGATCCGCTCCCCCTCGATCCCGTCGAACTCGTCGCCGAGCAGCATCAGCTCCCGCGCCTTCTTCGGGCCGTAGGTCAGGATCTGCGTGTTCAGGTGCCAGGTGTTCCCGGCTAGCCCGAGCCGTTGCTCGGCGTGGCTGAACCGGGCGTCCTCCGCCGCGACCACCAGGTCGACCAGCTCGGCCAGGTACAGCCCGGCCCCCATGCAGACTCCCTGCACCTGGGCGATGACCGGCTTCAGGGCGTAGTGGAAGGCCATGTAGTTGGCGCCGAGCCGCCGGTCCCGCAGCAGGCGGGACCGCTGGCTGGGACGACGCGGCTTCTCGCCGTTGGCTCCGGGCTCGAGCCCGTAGGAGGCGACGGCGTCGTTGTAATCGTGCCCGGAACAGAATGAGGGACCGCGGCCCTGCAAGACGATGACGCGGATGTCGTCGTCTTCCTCGGCCTCGTGCAGCAGCTCGACCAGTTCATCGAGGTCCGCGAAGCGAAGCGCGTTGTGCTTCTCAGGCCGGTTGAGGATCAGCCGGCCGATGGGCCCGTCCTTTTCCAGCAGGACTGCGTCCACAGTTCCTCCTCTTACTTGTCACACAGAAACCGCACAGTGCCGCAGCATGGACTCCAGGTCATGGACCTTGACCCGTCCCCGGCCGTCGGCGGCGCCCAGCGCCCCCTCATACTCCTCCAGCCGCAGCCACCCGGCCCAGTCACTGGTCGGGCGGCTCCGGGTGGCCAGCAGCTCGACGATATCCGGGCGCGCGGGAACGGCCCGTCCGGCCAGGTCGGCCAGCACCGCCGCGGCGGTCTCGGCGCCGTCGGGCCGGTTCGTCCCGATGATGCCACTCGGCCCCCGCTTGAGCCAGCCCGCGACGTAGAGGCCGGGGACGACGGCCCGCCCGGCCACCACCCGGCCGCCCTTGTTCGGCACGGTGCCGGCCGCCTCGCTGAACGGGAGCCCGTCCGGGGGCGCGCCGCGGAAGCCGACCGCGGTCACCACCAGGCCGGCTGGCAGGACGAACCGCGCGTCGTGCGGCTCCCGGCCGGCGCGCCGGACGGCGACGCCCTCGACGCGGTCCGCTCCGAGGATTTCGGTCGGCGCGCTGAAGAAACGCAGGTGGATACGGCGGGGGCGGCCCCGGTCCGGGGCCCCCGCCAGCGCTCGCAGGGTCTTGAGGTTCAGCCGGACGCGTTTGTCTTGGGCCAGCGCGGGATCGTCGATACCGCCGCCCCCGTCGTGCACGATGACGTCCGCGTCGGCCAGCTCCGACAGCTGGAATAGCTCGGCCGGGGTGAACTTGACGTCGGCGGGGCCGCGGCGGATGAGGATATGCACGTCGCGCACCGCGCTGCAGGCGAGGGCGGCGAGCACGCGCGCGGGGACATCGGTGTCCCGCAGCTCGTCTGCGGTCCGTGCCAGCACGCGGGCCACGTCCAGGGCCACGTTGCCCGCCCCGACGACGACAACCTGTTCCGCGTCGAGCGGGAAGTCCGTCCCGGCGGCGTCCGGATGGCCGTTGTACCAGCGCACGAAGTCACCGGCGCCCACCACGCCGGGCAGGCTCGCGCCCGGGATGTCCAGCCCGCGGTCGCGCTCGGTGCCGGACGCGTAGACGACGGCGTCGTAGCAGGGCGCCAGCTCGTCGTGGGTGAGGTCCCGGCCGATCTCGACGTTGCCGACGAAGCGGACCTTGTCCTGCGCGAACGGCTTGGCCAGCACACGGGTGACGGTTTTCATCGTCGCGTGATCCGGCGCAACGCCGTAGCGCACGAGGCCGTACGGGGTAGGCAGCCGGTCGATGACGTCGACGCGCAGAGGCTGGCCGGGGGCCAGCAACGCGGCGACCGTGTACAGGCCGGACGGCCCGGAGCCGACGACGGCGACGCGAGGCTCGTTCACCGCGGCCTCTCAGCGGCCGAGCCGGTAGGAGGCGATCAGCTCGGTGTCGAGGCCGACCGGGCCGAGGGCGGCGGAGCCGCCGGGGTGGCCCAGCGGTTCCGCGCGGCCGGGTAGCGGGTCGGCGAAGAACCGGAGGTTGTCGGCCGCGAACTCCTCCTGGCCGTCGGGCACCGCGCGGTCCTGCGAGATCGCTTCCACCGGGCAGGCCGGCTCGCAGGCGCCGCAGTCGATGCACTCGTAGGGGTTGATGTAGAGCTTGCGACCGCCTTCGTAGATACAGTCCACCGGGCATTCCTCGATGCACGAGCGGTCCATCACATCGACGCACGGCTGAGCTATCACGTAGGGCATTGCAGCTCCATCACTGGCGTAGGGACTTGCGCTGCTCACCATGATCTACTGATTCATTGAGAACCGTCAAGAGAATGTAGTGCAACGTCCTTTGCTCTTTAGTCACGTCAGATGTAGAGTCACGATCTGACGGAAGGATTGCCGATGAAGATCCGCGTTGACCCCGCGCTGTGCCAGGGCCACAACCGCTGCGTAGCGCTCGCCCCCGGCATCTTCGACATCGACGACGAGGGATTCGCCTCGGCCGCGGGCGACGGGACCGTCCCGCCCGGGCAGGCCGACCTCGTCGAGCTGGTCATTGACAACTGCCCAGAGCAGGCCATCACCGTCGCGACTGGTACAGGGCACGCAGAGAGCTGAACTCCGCCAGCCCCCACGGGCCGTTCTCCACCCCGGCGCCGCTCCACTTCACCCCGCCGAACGGCAGGTGCGGCTCCAGCGTCAGGTGGTCGTTGACGAAGACCACCCCGCAGTCGAGCTGCGCGGCGACCTCGGCCGCCTGGTCGATGTCGGTCCCCCAGACCGAGCCGGACAGCCCGAACGAGGTCGCATTGGCCCGGTCGACCGCCTCTTCGACCGTCCGGTAGGCCATTACCGGCAGCGCCGGGCCAAACTGCTCCTCGTCGACGATACGGACGCCCTCGGCCACCCCGGTCAGGATCGTCGGCGCGAAGAAGTAGCCGGGCCGATCGAGGGGCCCGCCGCCTGCGGCAGCCTTGCCTCCCCGGGCCAGCGCGTCCTCCACCAGGCCGCTGACCCGTTCGAACTGCGGGGCATTGTTGACCGGGCCGAGCTGAGCGCGGGGCTCGGTCCCGGCGCCCACCCGGACCTTGCGGGCCCGGTCGGCCAGGCACTCCACCAGGTCGTCGTGCAGGGCATCGGGCACCAGCACGCGCTTAATGCCCGCGCAGATCTGACCGTTGTTGATGAACGCCCCCCAGAACAGCCGGCGGCCGATTCCCTCCACGTCGGCGTCCGGGAGCACGATCGCCGCGTCGTTGCCGCCCAGCTCCAGAGTGAACCGCTTGAGGTCGGGGGCGGCCGCGGCCGCGATCAGCTTTCCGGTCGCGACCGACCCGGTGAAACTGATCTTTCGAACGGCGGGGTGCTGGGTCATCCACGCACCCAGCTCGTCGCCGCCGCTGACCACGTTGACTACCCCGGCCGGCAGCACCTGGTTCAGCACCTCGCCCAGCATCAGGGTCGACAGCGGGGTGAAGGGCGAGGGCTTCAGCACCACCGTATTGCCTGCGCGCAGCGCCGGGCCGAGCTTCCAGCCGGCCAGCAGGAGCGGGAAGTTCCAGGGAGTGATGGCGGCGACGACCCCCAGCGGCCTGCGCTCGACCACCGCGTAGCCGCGCTCGTCGTCCTGGACCGTCTCGCGGGGGATCTCCAGGTCCGCGGACGCGGCGAGCCAGCGGGCAGTCTCGGTCACCTCGAACTGCGCGGCCTGCAGCGGCTTGCCCTGCTCGCGCGACAGCACCGCGGCCAGCTCGTCGCGGGCAGCAGTCACCGCGTCCGCCGCCGCATGCAGGGCGGCTACCCGGACCTTGCCGTCCCTCCCCCAGCCGCCCGCGGCCCGCGCGGACGCCATCGCCTGGCCAAGCTGCTCCCGGGTGCACGACGGGGCGTGGGCGAAGACTTCCCCGGTGGCCGGATCGACGACGCCGAGGTGCTCCCGCGCTCCCGCTGGCGCGCCGCCGATGGTCATGACAAACTCTCGCATGGAGAACACATTACATACATCGACATCAAGTATCACCTGCTGTAGAGTTTTATGCATGACCGATATGCTCTCCGCCCATCCCGCGGAAGGTGAGCCCGGCTCGACGGCTGATGGCTTCGACCTCTTCGGCGACGGCTACCGGCAGGACCCGGCCGCGACCTGGCGGGCCGTCCGGTCCGGCCGCTGCCCGGTGGCCCACACCGACAAGTGGGGCGGCTCGGCCATGCTGGCCCGCTACGACGACATCAGGGACGCGGCCCGGGACTCGATGCGGTTCTCCTCCCGCGCTATCGAGGTGGCGGGACCGCTGGAGGCGGCCGGCGGTCTCTTCCTGCCCCCGCTGACCTCCGACCCGCCGGACCACAAGCCGCACCGAGACGTCCTGATGCCGTTCTTCATGCCCAAGCGGACCGCGGCCTACGAGGGCTTCATCCGGGGGGAGGCCCGCCGTCTGGCGCGGGAAATCGCGGCGGCGAGCGGCGGCGACGCGGTGTCCGGCTACGCCCAGCACCTCACGCTGGCCGTGCTGAACCGGCTGCTTGGCGTGCCGCCGGGCGGCCGGTTCACCGAGTGGATGGTGCGGATGATCCGCGTCGGACCGCGCGACCAGGCGGTGCGGGCCGAGGCGGTGCGCGAGATCCTGGGCTACCTCGAGGCACAGCTCACGGAGCGCACCGCGCACCCGACCGGAGCCGACGATCTGCTCTCCTACCTGGTCGACGCCGAGCTGGACGGCGAGCCGCTGAGCCGCAAGCACAAGCTCGGGGCCGCGTTCCTGGTGCTTATCGCGGGGGCAGACACCACCTGGAGCGCCATCGGCTCCAGCATCTGGCACCTCGCCGCTCACCCGGAGGACCGGGAGCGCATCCTGGCCGAGCCGAAGCTGCTGGACACGGCGGTGGAGGAATTCCTGCGGGCGTACGCGCCGGTGACCGTTGGCCGCATCACGGTCGCGGACACCGAGGTGCACGGCTGCCCGGTGCACCGGGGAGAGCGGGTCGTGCTGCCGTTCGGCGCGGCCAACCGCGACCCGGAGGTATTCGACGATCCCGACGTGGTCGTGATCGACCGGCGGCGCAACCGGCATCTCACCTTTGGCAGCGGAGCGCACCGCTGCCTCGGCTCCAACCTGGCCCGGCTAGAGCTGCGGATCGCCGTGGAGGAGTGGCTGCGGGCAATGCCGTCCTTCCGGCTAGCGGACCCCGACGCGATCGAGTGGAGCGGCGGCCAGACCCGCGGGCCGGAGCGGGTGGATATCCTCGTCGAGCCGCGGGGAACCGCCCAGTGACCGGGCCCGGTGACGCCGGACCGCTCAGCGGGGTGATGGTGGTCGAGCTGGCACACTGGATGGCGGCCCCGGCCGCAGCCGGGGTGCTGGCCGACTGGGGCGCGGACGTCATCAAGGTCGAACCGCATGGCGGTGAGCCGATGCGCCGCATCTGGGGTAGCGCGGGAGCCAGCCCGGACGCCCCCAACGGCGGCTTCACCTCGGCCAACCGGGGCAAGCGCTCGGTCGAACTGGACGTGCGCAGCCCGGACGGGCGGGCGGCGCTGGACAAGCTCCTCGACCGGGCGGACGTGCTGCTGTCGAACCTGCGGCCGTCGGCGCTGGAGCGGCTCGGGCTGTCTCCGGCGCAGGTCACCGAGCGCTTTCCCCGACTGATCTTCTGCACGCTGACTGCCTACGGGTGGGGCGGGCCTGACCAGGAGCGGGCGGGCTACGACCTCGCCGGCTTCTTCGCCCGGGCCGGGGTGGCCCACCAGATCACCACCCGGGACACGCCGCCAGCGGCGATGTGGAGTGGAATCGGCGATACGTTCACCGCGATGACCGCCGTCGCCGGTATTAGCGCCGCACTGGTGGACCGCGCGCGCACCGGGCGCGGCCGGCTGGTGGAAGCGTCGCTGCAACGGGCCGGGATGTGGGCCATCGCCGCCGAACTGGGCACCCAAGCAGTAGGCGGGCGCCCGCGGCCGCCCTACCCCCGGGAGCAGTGCCCGACACCCATGTACAACTCCTACCAGGCTGCCGACGGCCGCTGGTTCTACCTGGTGGGCGTCGAGGCCGGCCGTCAGCTGCCCAAGGTGCTGGCCGCCATCGGCCGGACTGACCTCGCCGACGACGAGCGTTTCGCCGGCGCCCGGGCCCTGACCAAGAACAGGACCGAAGTCATCGAGATCCTCGACGCGACGTTCGCCGCCGAGCCGATGGAGCACTGGGCCAAGGCCTTCGACACCCACGACGTCTTCTACGCGCCCATCCAGACTCCGGCTGAGGTCGTGGGCGATCTCCAGGCGCGGGCCACCGGGGCGTGGATCCAGGTCGAGGGGGCCGAGGTCGCGGGGCGGCCAGTGGAAACGGTCGACGCCCCGATCCGCTGGGACGGCCAGTCCCGGGTCTCCGTCCCGGCCCCGCCCCGGTCGGGCCAGCACAACCGGGAGATCCTGGGCTCACTCGGCTACACCGAAGCCGAGATCGACCAGCTGAGTACCCCGCCGGCCTGATCAGCGGATCGTGTTGCCGGCGTCGACCGTCAGGGAAAGCCCGGTGACGTAGCGCGACTCGTCCGAGGCGAGGAAAAGAACGGCGTTACTGATGTCCTGCGGCTGGACGAACTTGACCGGGAGGGTGTTCCAGAAGATCGGGCCCAGTGTGGGGTTGCGCTCGATCAGGTCGTCCAGGCCGACCAGCCCTTCGGTCAAGGTGGTCCGCACGCCGGTCGGGTGCACGGTGTTGACCCGGATCAGGTCCTGGCCGAGCTCGTTGGCCATCGCCTTCGCGAGCCCGGTCAGGCCGTGCTTGGCCGCCACGTAGGGAGCGAAGAACGGCGCCCCTTTGATCGCCGTGGTCGAGCCGGTGCAGATGATGGACCCGCCGCCGGCGGCCTTCAGGTGGGGAATGCAGGCGGTCATGGTGTTCCAGGTCCCGGTCAGGTTGGTGTCGAGCGTGTCCTGCCAGATCTGCGGTGTCACCTCGTCCCAGGCGCGCAGAACGCAGATCCCTGCGTTGGCGACCACCACGTCCAACCGCCCCAGCTCGGCCACGGCGCTGTCAACGGCGGCGGCCAGCGCCCCGGCGTCCCTGATGTCCGCCTGGACGGTGACCGCCCGCCGGTCGAGCTGCTCCACGTCCTTGGCCGTCTGCTCTAGCTCGCCGACGGTCGCCATCGGGTAGTCGACGCTGTCATAGTCCCGGCAGATGTCCACCGCGATGACGTCGGCTCCCTCCCGCGCCAGGGTCAGTGCGTGGCTGCGCCCCTGTCCCCGGGCCGCTCCGGTCACCAGCGCGATCTTTCCCGCGACGCGTCCGCCCATGGGCCGCTCACCGTCCTATAGTTGACACTTTTGGCTAGCAAGTTACGCTAACTGTAACATTCTTGGGGGCCGACCGACAGGCCGCGATTCCGGCTGGCCCCTAGAATGCGCCTACGGATACGTCCGAGACGATGCGAGGTGTGAGGCTTCACGTGGCCGAGGCTCTGCAACCGGCGTTCGCCGCGACTTCAGCCCCGCGTGGCCGGGTCAGCGTGGGCAGCGCCCGGTCCCTGCTGCTCACTGTGCTCGGCGAGTTCGTGCTGCCGTCGGGGCAGGCGGTCTGGACCTCGGCCCTGCTGCACGCCCTGGTCGGCGTGGGGACCGCGGAGAACTCCGCGCGCCAGGCCATTGCCCGGAGTGCCTCCGCGGGATGGCTGGAAGGGCGGAAGGACGGACGACAGGTGCGCTGGCGGCTGACCCCGGCCGGACGGCGGGTGATCGAGGCGGGCTCACGGCGGGTCACGGCGCTGAGTTCTCCGCGTCCCGCCTGGGACGGCCGCTGGCGAGTGCTGGTGATCACCGTGCCGAACAGCCAGCGCGACTCCCGCCGCAAGCTTTACCGGGGGCTCAGCTGGGCCGGCTTCGGCAACCCGACGGCGGGAACCTGGGTCACGCCGAACGCCGAGGCGGTCGCTCCCGCGGCCGAGGTGGTGGAGGACCTGGGACTGTCTCCCTGGTGCCTGTCCTTCGAGGGCGGCGGGCTGGGCATCGGCCTGACCGACCAGGACATCGTGGACCAGGCCTGGGACCTGGATGCGATCGCCCAGCACTACGCGGAGTCGCTGAGCCGGTTCACCAGCCTGCCCGTGACTGGCGGCGATGAGGCCCTGTTCACCCAGGTCGCGCTGGTCAACGAGTTGCAGCGGTTCCCGTTCATGGACCCGCGGCTGCCGTTCGACTTGCTTCCGGCGAACTGGCTCGGCCGGACGGCGCCGGCTCGCTTCCAGGAGATACGGGCCCAGTGGCACGACGCCGCCCACGCGCGTTGGCGCGAGCTCGCGAGCTGAAAGGCCGCTCTCGTTCAATCGCGCTCGCCGCTGGCGGGGGCGACCTTGTCCGGTG
>Ga0335074_10004030_pt1 | contig 20223 bp, 18 predicted proteins | sample Lox_Sample_23_FD_206715 | JGI IMG/M metagenome (GOLD analysis project Ga0335074, IMG submission 206715) | Soil microbial communities from Loxahatchee National Wildlife Refuge, Florida, United States - Lox_Sample_2.3 | ecosystem: Environmental > Terrestrial > Soil > Wetlands | place: USA... | reverse complement strand
CTGCTCGCCGGAACCGCCGGCCTGCTGGCCGGATCGTTCTCCATGGCGGCGGGCGAGTACGTGTCGATGGCCAGCCAGCGTGAGATGTACCAGCGCGAGATTGCGCTGGAGGCACAAGAGCTCGAGGAGAAGCCCGAAGAGGAGCACGACGAGCTCGTGCTGCTGTACCGGGCGAAAGGACTGCCACGCGGCGACGCTATGCGCGTCGCCGATCAGATCATGGCTGACCGGCAGGTCGCGCTCGACACGCTAGCTCGCGAGGAACTGGGACTGGATCCTGGCGCGCTCGGATCCCCGATCTCCGCGGCCATCTCCAGCCTGCTCGCCTTCGCGATCGGTGCCCTGGTAGTGCTCATCCCCTATTTCGCCGGCAGCGGCACCGCGGCACTGGTCACCGCGATCGCCCTGGCCGCAGCGGCCCTGCTGACTGTCGGCGCCGGCATCGGGATCCTGAACGGCCGGTCGGCCGTTCGCTCGGGACTGCGCCAGCTGCTGCTCGGCGGCGCAGCAGCGCTGATCACCTTCGGCATCGGTCACCTGATCGGCGCGCACGTCTCGTAACAGGCTCGCCACCCGGCTCGCTGCGAGCAGATATGCCAGACTTGGCCATTATGGAACATGCCGCGCTGCTCGATTGCGCTGCGGCTGACGCCCGTTCGCTGCTCGCGGCTGCGCGTTCACACTGGACTGCCGAGGTGCCGCACTGTCCCGGCTGGGACGCCGCCGAGCTAGTCCGGCATCAGGGCAGCATCTTCAACTGGATGGCGGCGATAGTCTCCGGCGGGGAGCGAATCGCCCGGGGGGAACTTGAGCCGCCGCCGGCAGACTCAGCCAAGCTGCCTAGCTGGTACCTCGCCGGCCTGGAGCACGCTCTGGAGACTCTGGGCTCGGCCGCCCCGCAGTCCGCGACGTGGACGTTCTCGAGCATCGGAAACCAGCAGGTGGCCTGGTGGAACCGGCGCCTAGCGGTCGAGGTGGCGATTCACCGTTTCGACGCTCAGTACGCTGTTGCCGCGTCAGGCGGGGCCGCTGCAGGTGGCGGTGCGGCAGATAGCGGTGCGGCACCGGCTGCTCCGCTGGACGGCGGCGTCGCGGCTGCGGGCATCGAAGAGTTCATCACCGAGTTCCTGCCCGGCATGCTGGCGAAGACCGCCGGCGCGGACCTCACCGGCACGCTGCACTTGCATGCCACTGATGGCCCGGTCGAGTGGTGGATCGATCTCGGCGCGTCCGGTGCGGCTCTTCCGGAGCACGCCAAGGCAGACACCGCCATTCGCGGCACCCGCTCCGACCTGCTCCTGTGGCTGACGAACCGGGACCCGGCCGGGCAGCTGGACGTTTTCGGCCAGACGGATCTCTCAGCGCGCTGGCGGCAACTGCGCCGCTAGCCATCGGACCGAAGCTCGGAGACTAGCACCGGGCGGCGCTCACGGAGCGAGGCCGCGGGAGGGTCCACGCCGGCACACCGGCCCGGTCAGCTAAGCCGGAGCGGGAGCGTTCTCGGGCCGCGGATCTGCCCGGTGGACCAGGTCACCGCGGACGGATCGGCCAGGGCGAAGACCGGGACCCTGGCAAGCCACACTTCCAGGGCGACCCGGAGTTCCATCCGCGCCAGGTGGGAGCCCACGCACCGGTGGATGCCCAGGCCGAACGCGGCATGCCGGTTGACCTCGCGGTCGATGACAACCTCGGCTGCCCGCTCGAACTGGGCCGGATCCCGGTTTGCAGCCGGGAAGGACAGCAGGATCCAGTCGTCGGCTTTCATGTCGGCGCCGTGCCACTGCATGTCGTCTTTCACTAGCCGCGCCATGGTGACCGGCGCGTAGGCGCGCAGGAACTCCTCCATCGCGGTCGGCAACAGCGCTGGCTCGGCGACCAGCCGCTCGCGATCGGCAGGCTCGGCGGCAAGATGCCACAGCGACGCGCCGATCGCGCTCCAGGTCGTGTCAATTCCCGCGATGAGGAGCAGCGCCATCGTCCCGGCCACGTGCGACGGCTCGAGCTTGCGCCCGTAGAGCTCAGCGTCGATCAGGAACGTGGTGAGGTCCTCGCGCGGGTTGTCGATGTGGTCACGGATCTGCACGAGCAAGTAGTCGAACAACGCCGACATCCGCGCGATGCGCTCGTCCGGTGGCAGGTTGACACCCTCAAGCGTGTTCTCGACGAACTTGCGGAACTGCGGGCCGTCCTCCGGCGGGAAGCCGAGCATGTCAGCGATGACCCGCATCGGGATGTGCTGCGCATAGTCGCGGGCAGCATCGACCACGTCCTGCCCGCTGAACGCGTCGATCAGTGAGTGACACAGCGCCCTGGTAGCCGGCTCCTGTCGCGCGACGGCGGTTTTGGTGAATGCAGGCAGCAGCAGCTTGCGCGCGTCGTGATGGAACGGCGGGTCGGAGGAGATCGGCGGTGAGCCACCGATCGGCGCCACTTCCCGCGGCGGCCGGAAGTTGCTCATGATGATCGAGCGTGACGAGAAGCGCTCGGTGTCGTAGGCGATCGCCGCCACGTCCGCATACCGGGTGGGCAGCCAGCCGCCGCCGAACCGGTCGGTGCGCGCGATCGGGCAGCGCTGGCGCAGGTCGTCCTGGATCGGGTACGGATTTGCGGCCCACTCGGGTTCCAGATGCGAGAAGTCGCTCGTCCAGTCCGCGACCGGGCCGGTCACCGGTTCGTTGCGGGTGCCGAGCGGCTCCTCCCCGCGATCATCCCGGAAGTCCCTGATGAAGCGCTCGTCGGTCGTCATGTCAGGTCTCCTCGATGAGCTCGATGGCGCGTTCGGGACAGTTCGCGACAGCAAGGCGAGCGTCTTGCTCACCGCCCGGCGGCACCGTGCCGTCGCCCAGCACCTGGCCGTAACCTTCCTCGTCGTCGCCGAACAGGCTGGGTGCGAGGTCGTAGCACCGGCCGTGCCCCTGGCACAGCTGCGTATTGATGCGAACTTTCACGGTGTCATCCCTCCGCTGGTGCCAGCGCGGTCACGACCCGGCGCAGCAGCGTCATCCAGGCTTCGTCGTCGACCTGATGCATGTCTGGCGTGACGAGTTCGCTGCCTATCGCGATCAGCAGGCAAAAGTGCGCGAGCGCGGCCGGTGACAGGGCCGGGTCGAGTTCGCCGCCCGCCTGGGCGATGCCCATGAGCCCGGCAAGCCAGTCAGCACGCTCCCCGATGTAAGCGCGCATGGACTCCGCGACATCCTCATCGCGGCGTGCCGCGACCAGTCCCTCGACGATCAGGTTGCCGCCCTCATCGCGGCGGCGCGGCAGCGACCGGCCGATGATCAGCAGCAGGTCCGTGACTGACCGGTCCGGATCGGCGGCGAACAGGTCGGCAAGCAGCCGCCGCCCGTGCGTCCGCAGCGCGCTGACAAGCAGTTCCGCCTTGGAGTCGAAGTGCGCATACAAAGCGCCGTTACTGACGCCGGCGGCCGCGGCGATGTCCGCCACCCTGGTTCCGTCGTACCCGCGCTCGGCGAAGACGGTGGCCGCCGCCCGGAGCAAGCGCTCCCGTGTGTCAGCTGCGGTGACTCCTGCCGTCCGGCCCATGACAGAATTAAACAAACGTTCATCCGATTCGTCAACGGGCCGGCTCGAACGGCGGGACGAGCGGTCAGAACGGCGACTGGGCCAGCGTCAGGCCGAAGTCGCCGTCCGGGTCCGTCCAGAAAGCCACCGTCTTCAGTCCGGCCGCGGCGAGCTCAGCCTCGATGCCGTCGCTCCGGAACTTGGCCGAGATCTCGGTCCGCATCTCCTCCCCGGCGGCGAAGGACACCGTCATGCCGAGATCGCCGATCGTCACGTGCTGCTCGCGGGGGGCCCGGAGGCGCATCTCGATCCACTCGTTGGCCGCGTCCCAGACCGCTACGTGCTGGAACTCGTCGACTCCGAAGTCAGCGTCCAGATCCCGGTTCACGACGCGCAGGATGTTGCGGTTGAAGTCAGCCGTCACGCCGGCCGCGTCGTCGTAGGCGCGCACCAGGCGGCCGGCGTCCTTGACCAGGTCGGTCCCGAGCAGGAAGGTGTCGCCAGGGCGCAGCGCGCCAGCGACCTGGGCGAGAAAGCTCGCCCGCGGGGCTGGCTCAAGGTTGCCGATCGTCGAGCCGAGGAAGACGATCATGCGCCGCCGGGCCGGCGGGATGGTGCCCAGGTCGCGCTCAAAGTCGCCGACAACGGGCGCGATCCGCAGGGCCGGGTACTCCGCAGCCAGGCTGGTGCTGGCCTCGCCGAGCACTGTCGGGTCGAGGTCGAACGGCACGAACTCGCGAAGCGTCCCGCCGTCCAGCAAGGCGCGCAGCAACAGCCGGGTCTTGGCGGAGGTGCCGCTGCCGAGCTCCACTAGCGACTCACACATAGACAACTCAGCGATCTGCCCGGCGTGCCGCTCAAGGATCGCCGTCTCGGCCCGGGTCAGGTAGTACTCCGGCAGCCGGGTGATCTCGTCGAACAGCTGACTGCCACGGGCGTCATAGAAGTACTTAGGCGGCAGCGTCTTGCGAGGCGCCGTCAGGCCGGCCCGCACGTCCGCGCGCAGTGCGTCGAGGTACCCGGCCGGCATCGCCTGGACACGGTTCTCAGCTGGCATCGGTCATGCCTCCAGATCCTAAGAGGGTTACGTTGACTCAGGCGTCGAAGGCCAGTCGGACCCCGGTGAAGATCTGCCGCCTGATCGGGTAGTCCCAGTTGCGGAACGAGGGCCGGATGGTAGACGGGGCCACTGCCCACGAGCCGCCGCGCAGCACCTTGAAGTCTCCGCCGAAAAATGGCTCACTGTAGGCGCGGTAGATCATCGGAGTGAAGCCCGGCCAGGGCGCGAAGTCGGACGAGGTCCACTCCCAGACATCGCCGATCATCTGCTCGGCGCCGTAAGCAGACGCGCTCGCCGGGTAAGCCCCGACCGGGGCCGGCCGTAGCCCCTGACCGCCAAGGTTGGCCAGGCTAGCGGTAGGCGGCGCGGACCCCCACGGCCAGGTGCGACGGGCCTGGAGTGCCGGATCCCAGGCGCAGGCCTTCTCCCATTCGACCTCTGTCGGCAGGCGCCCGCCCGACCACGCCGCGAACGCCTCAGCCTCGAAGTAGCCGACGTGCTGGACCGGTTCGTCCGGCGGAACGTCCTCTTCGATCCCGAAGCGGCGCCGAGTGCCCTCGACCGTCCAGAACTTCGGCCGCTCCAGGCCTGCTTCGGTCCGGTGCGACCAGCCCCGCGCCGACCACAGCTCAGGCCGCCGGTAACCGCCGTCAGCGATGAACTCGTGCCACTGACGGTTGCTCACCGGCACTCGCCCGATCCAGAACGGCGCGACGTCGACCACGTGCGCCGGGCGCTCGTTGTCGAGCGAGAACGGCTCGGTGAACGCGTCGACGCCGAGCACGAAGGGACCGCCAGCGACAAAGACACGCTCGCCGTCGACCGGGCGGCCCTGCGGCAGCGACTGTCGCGCGAACAGCAGCGGCGGGCCCTGCCGCAGTTGCAGCGTTGCGTACATGGTCTCGTCGTGCTGTTCTTCGTGCTGGACTACCATGCCGGCGGTAAACAGGTCCTCTTCGTGCGTGCGGTCGAGCAAGTCAAGTACCCGGCCGCGGACCTCGTAGTTGTACGCCCTGGCCTCAACCGGCGGCAGCAGCGGCAGCGCCGGGCGGTCGGCCCGCTTGTGCTTGAACGCGTCGTACAGCGAGTCGACCTCGGGTGCCAGCAGGCCCGGCCGGCCGGGATCACCCTCGCGCAGCAGCCAGAGCTCTTCCTGCTGGCCGACGTGCGCAAGATCCCAGACAAGCGGGCTCATCAGCGGGTCATGCTGAGCCAGGAGCACCGGCTCGTCCAGGTCGGTCAGCTGGAGTGTGCGGCTGCGCGCTCGCTCCAGATCCCTTACCACGCTCTCATGCATGTGCGAGCTCCCCGAATGCGGCCCGTGGCCCGATCTCGGCGATACGCCGGGCCAGCAGGTCACCAGGACAGCGGCCGGAGTCGACGAGCTCAGCCAGATCCTCGACAGCGGACCCGAGGCCGGCCGGGACTCGCTCAGCCGCGATCTGGACGCAGCGTCGGGCGGATTCGGCTAGCACCTTGTTGCTTAGGCCGTCGCGTGCTGCTGTCGTCCATAGCGGAGCGGTCTGTTCGGTTGCCTCCTTCATCCGGTCGGCCGCGACCGGGTCGTCCATCAGCGTCGTCACGACGGCGGCGATGGCAGGCCACCAGCGCGGCGCAGTCATATCGAGGTACCGCAGCTCGAGATAACCGCGCAGCCGCACCGGCGGGAACAGCGTGGTCAGGTGGACATCGAGATCAGCCGCCGTTGGCAGCCGGCCGTCTAGCCGGACCGCGCCGCTGGCCCAGCGCTCGAACGGGACCGGGGTGTGCACGGCCAGCGCCTGATCCTGTCGAACCCGGACGAAGGACACCGGAGCCGCGAGCGCGTAGCGCGCCCACGCAGCAGCCGGATCGAGAGTGTCGTCGGCCGCCGCATCCGACGCGACGCAGCCGGGCACTGGCCCGCATGATCGCGGGTCCAGGCCGCTCCATGCTCGCTGCCGCGCCGACTTCCAGCCGGTGTCGCGGCCGTGCAGCCACGGCGAGCTCGCCGAGATTGCGATCAAGGTCGGTCCGAGCCGGTACGCGCGGGCCACTCGCTCCGCCCACTCGCGCCGCGGCCCGGCCTGCAGGTTGACCTGAATCGCGGCGGTGGAGTTCATCATCACCGCGCCCGGTGTAGCCCTGCCGGTCGCCGCGAAATGCTGCTCCATGGCCTGATAGCGCGGACGCGGATTGACCCGTCGCGGCGGCCGGAGCGGGTCGGCGCCCACATATGCCAGGCCGAGCCGGAGCTCGGCCAGAGCCAGCCGGGTGCCCATCATGTCGTGCCGCAGCTGGGCGATCGCCGTCCCGATGGCCGAGGCGGGCGGACCGGAAAGCTCCAGCTGCCCGCCCGGCTCCAGCGAGACTTTGCTTGCTATCGGCGCCGCGGCGAGAACCTTCAGCATGGCGCTAACCCGGTCCCAGGGCACCGACTCGCCCACCAAGTCCAAGTCCACGAGATGAGACTCGATTTCCAGCCCGACTGGGCCGATCACCGACTCGCTGAGCGCGGCCCGCCGCGCCCGCTCATAAGCGGCATCCACGCTCAGTGGTGCGGCCTGATCGATAGCGCGTTGCAGGGCAGCGTGCAGGACAGTCATTACGACCCCTCCAGGTCCGGGCCGGCAGACTAACCTTGTCCGCCGCGGGTCGGTGCGGGGCGACCGAACTGCAGCCGTCCGTTGTTTTGCCGCGTCTTCGCGGCCGGGCTACTCCTTTAAGTCTACGACGGGGCTCTGACATTAAACCTCGCTGCAGTTTGCCCGGCACGCCGGAGCGGTGCCCGCGAAGCCGTCGCCGGGCCGCGCTGACCTCGGTTGCAGGCGGGTATGACGCACTCTGCGGCAGAGCGGCGCCAGCCGAAGATGATCTCCAGAAAGGATGGGGCGGGCGCACTTGAAGCCAGCCCGGCAGGACCAACAGAGGACGGGAGGAATCGCCAATGTCAACCCTTACCGGGGTCCGCGCCGCTCTGACGATGATCCAGCCGGCACCGTTCAACGCGGAGGCCCCGCCCGCGGCGCTCACCAGTGAGGTAACTCCGACGCCGCTGCACTACGTCCGCAGCAATTTCGCTCTCCCCTCGCACGACGGCAGCCTCACGATCGGCGGCGCGGTCGGCAACGCGATGACCTTGACGCTCGGCGACTTGCAGGCAATCCCGGCAGTTGAGCAGACGGTCACGCTCGAATGCGCTGGCAACGGGCGACTCGGGCAGACTCCGCTGCCAGCCGGCGAGCCGTGGGGCCGGTACGCGGTCTCCGCGGCCCGGTGGAAAGGAGCGCCGCTTAGCCACGTACTGCGCCAGGCCGCGCCGCTGGCGAGCGGCATCGAGGTCACGTTCGAGGGCGCTGACCATGGCCGCTACGCCGATCATCAGGACATCGCGTTCGTCCGGTCGCTAGCGCTGGAACATGCAGGCGACCCGTCGGCCGGAATCGTGATCGCCTACGAAATGAACGGCGAACCGCTAAGTTCCGACCACGGTGCACCGTTCCGGCTCATCGTGCCCGGTTGGTACGGGATGGCCTCGGTGAAGTGGCTCAGCCGGATCAGCGTGCGCACCGATCCCTATATAGGCGAATTTCAGACTAATCATTATATGTACCATTACTCGGGCCAGCCGAGTGAGCCGGTAACGCAGATGCGCGTGCGTGCCCGCATCACCGAGCCAGCGCCGCGCTCGAGCATCCCGGCCGGCCCTCACCGCGTGCAGGGGAAAGCGTGGTCCGGCACCGGCCCGGTGACGAGCGTCGAAGTCTGCCTCACTGGCGAGGGTGAATGGCAGCCCGCGGCACTCCAGCCGCCGCGCGGACCATACCAGTGGCAAGACTGGTCGTTCGGATGGACAGCGACCGCTGGCCGGCACACGCTGCGCGCTCGTGCCACCGATGCGGCCGGCCACACCCAGCCGGCAGTTCCGCCGTGGAACCGCTTCGGCTACGGCAACAACGCCATCGAAGTTCAGTACGTCGACGTGCACTGATGATCGGTTAGCCTCGGTACTGTGAGCGTGCTGGACGGCATGACCGGCGCGTTGCTGAGGCAACAGTCGCCAGTGCTCCGCGGCGCCGCATGGATTCTCGCTATCGCCGGCCCCGCGCTGCTCACGCTCGCTGCGCTGTCCCTGCACTCGGCTCTGCTGCAAGGCGGCTACCTGTTTGTCGCGCTCGTGCTGGTCCTAGTGCTCGCCGTCGTCGGCGGTACCTGGCCAGCCCTCACCGCGCTGGCGCTGAGCGTCCTGGGGCGGATCTTCTTCTTCGCGCCTCCGCTTGCCCCCCGAAGCGCCGCCACTATGCCCAACATGGTCTCGCTGGCCGGCTTCGTCATCGCCGGGCTGGCGATCTCGTTGCTGATTGCCAGGCTGGCACGGCTTGCCACCGAGCAGATAGCACTGCGGCGGGTTGCCACGCTGGTGGCGCATTCTGTCCCGGCACGGCAGCTGTTCGCGGCGGCCACCGAGGAGGTCGGACGGCTGGCAGACGCCGACTACGTCCGGATGGCTCGCTATGAGTCCGGCAAGCTCGTCGGCGTCGCAGCGTGGCGCGGGCCGGGCCGGGCTTTCCCCGCCGGCAGCCGGTGGTCGCTGGTTCGAGGTCTGGCCAGATCATTCACTCCCGCTGGCCACCGCGCTGGGCTAAGCGAAGTTGCGCTGGCGAACGGACCGCTGGCGGCGGACGCCCGGGCACACGGCATCCGGTCGGCCGCCACCGTACCGATCATGGCTGACGGGCGCGCGTGGGGGGTGCTGCTGGCCGGCTCGGCTTTCAGATGGGCACCGCCACGTTGCATCGAAACGTGCCTGGCCTCGTTCGCGGACTTGCTCGGAGCCGCGGTTTCCAACGCCGAGAGCCGGGCTGGCGTTGCGCGCCTTGCCGAGGAGCAGGCGGCGCTGCGGCGAGTGGCCACGCTGGTGGCGCGCGGGGCGCCGCCAGAGGCGGTCTTCACGGCGGTGACGGAGGAGGCCGGCCAGCTTCTCCGGGTCCAGGTCACCTCGATGGTTCGCTACGAGGCCGATGGCACGTCGACCATCGTCGCTAGCTGGGGACACGACGCCGGGATCAGCCTGCCAGTCGGCGACCGGCAGCCGCTCGGCGGGCAGAACCTGGTCACGATGATCGCGCAGACCGCCACCCCGGCGCGGCTCGACCACTACGGCAAAGTCTCCGGTGCGCGGGTGATGCGCCTTGCCGAGGCTGGCTTTCGCTCCGGGGTCGGGGCGCCGATCATGGTACAAGGCCGCCTCTGGGGTGCTCTGCTTGCCGCTTCCTTCGACCAGCACACGCTGTCCCGGGATGCCGAAGCGCGGATCGGCTCGTTCACTGACCTCGTCGCCAGCGCGATCTCCAACGCTCAGAACCTGGCCGAGCTCACCGCCTCGCGATCGCGCGTGCTGGCCGCCGCCGACGAAGCCCGCCGTCAGATCGAGCGCGACCTGCACGATGGCGCGCAGCAGCGCCTGGTCTCCCTCACGCTCGCGCTCCGGTCAGCGCAGGAGGCTGTGCCGCCCGGGTACGGCCACCTCCGCGAGGAGCTGGCCACGGTTGCTGACGGACTCGGCAGCGTGCTGGACGACCTGCGCGAACTAGCCCGTGGCATCCACCCGACCATCCTGTCCGAAGGCGGCCTGGTCCCGGCCCTGAAAACCCTCGCTCGGCGCAGCATCGTCCCGGTCGAACTCGACGTACAGGCCGTGGCACGGCTGCCGGAACCGGTCGAAGTCGCGGCGTACTACGTGATCTCCGAAGCTCTCGCCAACGCGGCTAAGCACTCGAACGCGTCGTTTGTTCAGGTCGGTGCGGGGATAGCGGGCAATGCCCTGCACTTGCACGTCGCTGACAACGGCGACGGTGGTGCCGACCCGGCACTGGGCTCGGGCCTGATGGGCCTTAAAGACCGAGTCGAATCGCTCGGCGGGACGATGTCCATCAGCAGCCCGGCAGGCGCAGGGACGAGCCTGGATGCCGATCTCCCGGTTGCCGCCTGACTTGGCGGGCGCCCGGGTTCCGGCCGAGGTTCCGGCTAGCAGCAATGCGGCGCGAGGGCGGGCCCTGCCATCCTGAATCGGTGGGATGCGGCCTACTCATAGTTGATGACAACCGGTCATTCGCCGAACTGGCGCGCCTCCTCCTCGAGCGAGGAGGAGAGCGGGTCGTCGGCATCGCATGCACGTCGGCGGAGGCAATGGCGCTTGCTGCGCAGCTGGAGCCGCAGGTCGTGCTGGTCGACATGGCGCTTGGCGAGGAGTGCGGGCTCGACCTTGCCCGGCATCTGGCCGCGGCCTGCAGCGGAAGCGCTCCGGTGATCATCCTGATCTCGGCCTACTCCCCCGCCGACATAGCCGAACTGGTTGCCATGAGTCCGGTAGCGGGTTTCTTGCCGAAGTCAGATTTGTCGGTGGATGCCGTTCGGCGGATCGTTATCGACAGCGGCCGCAGCAAGGCCCGTACTCAGCTCGCCGGAAAGAATCCGTAATCGACGGATTCTCAGCGCAGAGCGCTGAAAACCGGCATCGAAGCCGTGCCCGTACTGCCGACCCCGCAGCGTCACCGCGTTGGGACGGCCCGCTATTTTCGAGGAGTGACCAGCGGCGCCGAGCAGTCCGGACCGGGCGCTGACGGACCCGCCGGAGCCGGATTGCGAATTGTCCTGGCCGAGGACGACGTCCTGCTCCGTGAGGGTCTGGCTAGCCTGTTCGAACGCTCCAGCCTCACCGTCGTCGGCCAGGCGAGTGACAGCGCGCAACTTCTCGCGCTGGTCCGCGAGACTGTTCCGGACCTGGTAGTTGCCGACATCCGGATGCCGCCGAGCCATACCACCGAGGGACTGGAGGCCGCGAAGGCAATCCGCGGCGAATGGCCGGACATCGCCATCTTGCTCCTGTCTGCCTACGCTGATGTCGAGCACGCGATGGAGCTACTGGCCAGCGGCCGGGCGATCGGCTACCTCCTGAAGAGCCGCATTACTAACGTGGCAGACTTTCTCGACACAGTTCAGCGAGTTGCTGACGGCGGCTCGGTCGTGGATCCGGCGCTGGTCCAGGAGCTGGTGACCGCCCGGCGCCGTGATGACCCGCTCGCAGTACTGAGTGCGCGGGAGGTCGAGGTGCTCACGCTGATGGCCGAAGGTCGCTCGAACAGCGGCATCGCCAAGCGGCTCTGGGTCACCGAGGGGACCGTTGAGAAGCACGTTCGGAGCATTCTCACCAAGCTGAACCTGCCGGAGGCGGATGACGACCATCGCCGTGTCATGGCGGTCGTGACCTTCCTCGAGTCGCGCTGACACCGTGGCTGTCCTGCTAGCACCGTGGCATTCCTGCTAGCAGGTAGGCCCGGACTCCGGATAACGGTGGCTGGGAACGGGGGCTTGCCGCGATGCCGCGGGCGGCCTCCGCAGGGAACATAGATGTCAGATCACAGAACGAGCCAGTGCGACACGGAGGTTACTCAGGTGGCACGTGTGAGGGAGCTGACCGGCGGCGGGTACCAGGTCACGATGACCGAGACCGAGCTCGCGCTCATCAAGACCGCTCTGGACGAGGCTGAGCGGGTGTCTCGCTTCGGAATCGACGTCCTCGACGAGGCGGATCAGGCACGGGACGCCGAGCCGGGCGAGAACAGCCGGCTCCGGCGCGAGATCGAAGCTCTCGCGATGCGTGAAGCGTCACTCCGGTCGCTGCAGAAGACCATGTCGCAGGTTGACCAGACCGGTAAAGCGCCGCGACCGCAGCGCCCTGATTTCGGCCTGTTCAGGCCCGGAGCAGTCCTGCCAGTACCGCGGCCTCGCTGATCTCCGGATGCCTGGTCGCGGTGAGTAGCGTCAGCTGCCGTTTCATCGAAAGCTCGCGCAGCCGCGTCACTGCCTCCGCCCGGTCCGGTTCTTCGAGTTCGCGCTGATAGCGCCGCGAGAATTCGGCGAACCGGCCAGGCTCGTGCCCGTACCACTTGCGGAGATCGTCGGATGGCGCAACGTCCTTGCACCAGTCGTCGAGAGCCGCTCTAGCCTTCGTGAGACCCCGCGGCCAGATCCTGTCGACGAGCACTCTGGCGCCGTCAGTGGCTTCTGGATCCTCATATACCCGGCGTACCCGAACTTTTCCTTCCGACATAGCGAGCCCCCTCAGGCGCAGCCTGCTTTAGCACAGTTTCTCGCGCCAACCCGATCGCCGTGACGGCCCGGTCGGTCATGGCACGAACCGGGCACTTTTGTACTTGCGCAGACTGGCTGCCGGTGATGCGATTGTCCTGCAGGTGGTGCCGACCAGGCACTGCGGCCGGGATGTCGCCCGGAGGTGCGCGATGAGCATTCCCCGCCGGGAACGCAGGGCGCTGCGCAGGATTGAGGCCGGGATCCGCCGGTCAGATCCTCGCCTGGCGCAGCTCCTGGCCAGTTTCGAAACCGTTCCCGCCACTTCAGCGCCGCCTGACAGCCCGCATCGCCGGGGTGCGGCCGGCCGGGCACTCGCCGTCTCAGCTCTGCGCTTCGCTCGCCGCGGCGCCTCGGCCGCGGCTGGCGCCGTATGCGCGCCAGGGCTGCGAGATCGGCTGGGCGTGCGCATGCGGCCGCAGCCGCTTGGCCGCGCACCCTGGCAGCGGCTCACCTGATCTGCTGCCTGCCCTCGCCAGGCGGTCGCGCTCATGGGCCCGACGATGTTGACAGTCCTGTTGTCCAGATTTTGAGCATGTCAGAAGATCCGCTCAGTTCATCCGGGGAACATATGCGGGGCGATGACCCCATGTGATGGTGAACCTAACGACCTGCGGGTAGCGGTACTCGGGGCCGACATCCTCGGATCTGCGGTGTCCCGGAAACTGCTGGCAGCGGGATTGCGCACCACGGTCTGGGACCGGTCGCCCGCGGCGACCGCGCTGCTGACCGATGCGGGAGCGACCGTCGCGACGTCACCGGCGGAAGCGGCTGGCGACGCGCACGTCGTCATCACGATGCTGCCGTCCGCGGGTGCGGTGAAGTCGGTCGTGTTCGACGGCGGCGTGGCGGAAGCGTTCGCTCCTGGTGCGGTGTGGGCGCAGATGAGGACAATCGGCGGCGCAGCAACTGCCGAGATCACCGGCCGGCTCAGCAGGCTCAGGCCTGATGTGCTGTTCGTGGACGCGCCGGTCTCCGGAATCGAGAGGCTCGCGGAGACCGGTCAGCTGCTCATCCTGGCGGCGGGCCCGCCGGCCGCCGAGGCGGTTGTCACCCCGGCGTTCTCGGCCATCTGCCGCAGAACTGTGTGGTGGGCGAGGCCCGCCAGGTCAGCCTGATATGTCCGCCGCAGCTGACCTGCTGGTAGCGGCCGCACGGACCGGCGCTGACGTCGTTCCGGCGCGCGCGCAGATGGCGAGCACGCTGGGCTTCCACATCATCCTCGCGTGCCTGGGAATCGCATTGCCGACGATCGTGCTGCTGGCCGAGTACATCGGGCTCCGCCGGCACAATGAGGTCGCCCTGCTCCTCGCGCGGCGCTGGTCGCAGGCAATGGGCGTGCTGGTCGCAGTCGGCGCGGTGACCGGGACGGTGCTGTCGTTCGAAATGGGTCTGCTGTGGCCAGGGCTCATGCGCAGGTACGGGGCCGTACTCGGGCTGCCGTTCGGCGTCGAGGGCTTGTTCTTCTTCCTCGAGGCCATCTTCACCGCGATCTACCTGTACGGCTGGCGGCGTCTGCCAGGCTGGGCGCACTGGTGGACCGGGGTGCCGATCGCAGTCAGCGGCGTCTTTGGAGCCATGTCAGTCATCGCGGTTAACGCCTGGATGAACCAGCCTGGCGGGTTCACTGAGCGGGGTGGCCGCATCGTTGCGGTCGATCCGTGGCAGGTCTTCTTCAACCACGCGGCGATCTACGAGATGCCGCATATGATCCTTGCCGCTTACATGGTCAGCGGGTTCACCGTCGCGGGTATCTATGCGGCGGGCATCCTTCGCGGCCGGCGGGACCGTTACCACCACACCGGGTTCGCGCTGGGGTTCGTCCCGGCGGCGGCGCTGACCCCGGTCCAGATCTTCGTGGGCGACACCGCGGCCCGCGCGATCGCGCATGACCAGCCAGTGAAGTTCGCCTCCATGGAGTACGTCCCGCGGACCTCGACGCATGTGCCGGAGTGGCTGGGCGGGTTTTACTGGGGCGGCCATGTTTACGGCGGCCTTCGGATCCCGGACCTTGACTCGGTTCTGGTCGGGTTCTCGCCGGGCACCAGGGTCACCGGCTGGGACAGCGTGCCGCCGGCCGGGCGGCCGCCCGTGGTCTGGCTGATCCACCTCTGCTTCGACGTCATGGTCGGCCTCGGCTTCCTGCTGCTGCTAGCCGGGTTGTGGGCGCTGCTGGAGTACTGGCGGCACCGCCGCTTGCCACCACAGCGCCTGTTCTGGCTGCTGGGCGCTGTCAGCGGGCTGGCGGCGATCGTGGCAATGGAGTGCGGCTGGGTGGTCACCGAGGTCGGCCGTCAGCCGTGGGTGGTGTACCGGCTGCAGACGACGGCAGCTGCGGCCACCACTAACGGCGGCGTGGTCACCACGCTGACCCTGATCATCGTGGTGTACGCCGCGCTCGGCGCCGCTACATTGCTCATCCTGCGAGCGCTGTCCCGGCGCTGGCGGCGCGGCGAGGCCGGGGAATCCGAGGTCCCGTACGGGCCGCCGGGCGAGCTCGGGCCGCCCGGCGAAGAGGCGCAGCGGGCTGCGGGCCAGGCCAGGCCATGATCGTGGCCGCGGCTGTCGGCGCCATTCTGCTGGCCTCCGTCACGCTCTACGCGGTGCTCGGCGGCGCGGACTTCGGCGGCGGGCTGTGGGACCTGCTGGCAGGCGGCGACCGGCGAGGCGCCGCGCCTCGGCAGTTCATCGACGAGTCGATCACGCCAGTGTGGGAAGCCAATCACGTCTGGCTGGTCTTCGACCTCGTCATCTTCTGGACCGCGTTCCCGCATGCGTTCGCGGCGGTCATGCTCACCCTTGCGCTGCCGCTCTGGCTCGCTGCGGGCGGCATCGTGCTGCGCGGAGCCGGCTTCGCCTTTCGCAAGGAGACACGCGCGCTCGGCATGCAGCGCGCGGCTGGCGCGGTGTTCGCGTTCTCCTCGCTGCTGACCCCGTTCTTCATGGGCACGGTAGTGGGAGCGATCGCGAGCGGCCAGGTGCCTGCGCAGGCCACTCATGCCAGCCTGGCCGCGTGGACCGGCGTCATCCCGCTGATGACCGGCTTCCTGTTCACCAGCGCATGCGGCTTCCTGGCAGGCGTCTATCTCAGCTGGGAAGCCGCGAGAAGCGGCAACCAGCAGATGCAGGTCTATTTCGCCCGGCGTGCGCAAGCCGCGGCGCTGGTGACCGGAGCACTGTCGCTGGCCGCCTTGCTGGAGCTGAATTACCTGGATCCGACTCTGTTCGGCCGGCTGACGGGGCGCGCGCTGCCGCTGGTCATCATCGCCGGAGTCTGCGGCCTAGCCGCGGCGGGCCTGCTCGCCGCGGGCCGGCCCGCAGGGATCCGGGTCCTTGCCGCGCTCGGGGTCGCCGCAGTCATCTGGGGCTGGGGCGTCGCCCAGTACCCCGTGCTGCTGCCGGGTACCGGGATGACGTTGTCCAACGCCGGTGCTCCGCACGCCACGCTCGTCGCTGTGGTGGTGCTCGCGATCATCGTGGTGCTGCTGATCGGACCTTCGTTCGCCCTGCTCTTCGCCCTGCATGGCAGGCATGTCCTGACGGGCGAGCACCTGCATGCGGCACGTCCCGCAGGTCCAGCCCTGGCTAGCCCCCCGCCAGCGCCGGCTGGACCAGCGGAACGGCCGGGTGCCGCGAGCCGTACCGTAGCGATCGGGCTCGCCGCTACCGTCGCGCTCGCTCGCGTTCTGGCTGCACGCCGGGACCGCCGTACCGGGCGGTGAGCTCAGGCCACATCGCTGCGGTCCTCGTTGGGGGTGACGTCAGCCGCCGCACGACGCGGCAGCTGGGTCGTATTGAGAAGGCCGCGCCGCGCCAGTTCTACCCCGGTTGCTTCGTGGGTGCGCCGGTCGCGTGCCGTCGCTCTGCGCTGCGTCCCCTGCCAGATCCGCCACAGATCGTTCTCGGCAAGCATGCTCACCATGCCCAGCCGATCCCGCTCACCGCCCGCGGCCCTGCGCAGCAGCCCCGATACCCATTCTTGTTCCGCTATTTCCGGCGCTTCCAGGGATCTAATCGGTTGTACGAAGCTGCTGATCGCGCTCATGGCGGCGTTGCCCCCTCTTCACCGAGTGCGCGGTTCGCTGACCTGAATAGTCTGGCCCACGGCCGCGTTGGTCGCCCCGGGGAAACACCCGTGTTCCGTCCCCGGGGTGCCGTCCCTGGCGCACAACGGGACGTCTTGTCAGCGCAAGTCCTTGCGCGAGGTGATGCCCAGCTTGCCGAAGACGTTGCTTAGGTGCCATTCGACAGTCTTCGGGCTGATGAACAGCTGGGCGGCAATCTCCGGATTTGTCAGTCCTTCCCTAGCCAGGTCGGCAACTTGACCTTCTTGCGCGGTGAGGTCCGCACAGTTATCCACCGTGCGCTTACGGACGGTTTCCCCGGTAGCCATCAGCTCGCGGCGGGCCCGGCCGGCGAACGCTTCCGCGCCAACCCTGCTGAACACCCCGTAGGCCTGGTGGAGTGCCTCACGCGCCTCCTGCCGGCGGTTCTCGCGGCGCAGCCACTCGCCGTGGACCAGCTGCGCGCGGGCGAGGTGCATGGTGACCCGGGTCCGCCGAAGCCGCGTAATCGCCTCGCGGTACCTCTCATCCGCCTCCTGACCGTCGCTGAGCAGCGCTCGGGAGCGCGCCTCGATTCCGAGCGCCCAGTCGGTGCCGCTCGCGCGCGTCCGCTCTGCGAGGAGCGCCAGAGCCTTGGCGCCAGCGTTGAGATCCCCGGCATGAACGGCTGCCTCGACGAGCTCGGCCAGCGACCACGCGAAGAACCCCAGGTCTTCGTAGTGGCAGGCGCGCTGGGCGGCTGCCATCGCGGCCTCGTACTGCCCGAGGCCGTTGTACAGCACGGCCGTCGAGAACTCTGCCACGCCGATTGCCCGTCCCTCGCCACGCGAGGTGGCGTCCTTGATGACGGCTTCGATCAACTCGTGCGCCTGCACCTCATGACCGCGCCAGCCGGCTAGCACCAGGTGAGCGTAGGAAATCGCGGCGCTGCCGGTCGCGTCCGAGATCGCTTGCGCTTCGTCGATCAGCACGGCGGCGTCGCCGAAGTCGCCTGCATGCATGCGCGCGCACGCGTATGAGCTAAGGGCAATCGGGAGCGCGGTCACCGCCCCGGCCTCGCGGGCAAGGCTGACCGCGCGGCCCGCCAGCTCGTGCCAGGCCTCGTCGTCCCACAGGTCAGGTGCGACGGGCTCAGGGATCAGCGAGCATTCGACCCAGAGCCAGTACCAGAGCATGTCCTCCTGAGCAGGCCAGGCCGTATCCTTCCGGAGGGCCTGCAGCGCGCTCCGCAGCGGGGCGACTGCCGCGGTATAGCCATCGGCGAATCGCGTGGCGAGCCCGTCGAGCAGGACATCGATAGCCCGGGGCGGCTCCGGCGCCGGGGGCGCGTTCCGGGCTGCGGCCGCGACCTCCGGCAGTCCGAGGCTGCCCGAGAGCCGACCGACGAAGATCGCCGCCCCTATCGCCTCGAGGTAGGTTTCCCTGGCCAGCCCCGCGTCGAGCGGCGCGAGATGCCGGGCGGCGCTGAGCAGCAAAGCAGGCGCGTCGCTGCCGCGGGTCCTGCAGAACGCGAGCCGCGCGCGGAGCCGCTCGATGCGGGCTCGCTGAAGGGCGTCGAGCGGCGCGGCAGCCGCCGTCGCCAGCAACCGGGAAGCGGCGTCCGCCGAGCCCGCGTCGAACTTAGCCTGAGCTGCCGCGAGTGCGCGAGCGCCGCGGAGGCCCGGCTCGGGCGTCAGCTCGGCCGCTTGCTGCAAGAACTCGGCCGCCGCGGCGACGCCGCCGCGGGCTTGCGCCCGCCCGGCCGAGCGTGCCAGCTCGGCGGCGACTGCCTCGTCAGGGCCGGTGGCGGCCCTGGCGCGATGCCACGCCCGGCGGTCCGGATCGAGCCCGGGGTCAGTGGCCTCGGCCAGCACCCCGTGTACCGCGCGCCGCTCAGCCGGAGTGGCCGCGTGGTAGATCGCGGACCGTACCAGCGGATGCCGGAATTGCACCCGCACTCCGAACTCGACCAGCTCAGCGGCCTCGGCCGGGAGTGCCGCGTCGGTTCCGATTTCCTGCAAGGCGGCGGCGCGCCACAGCAGCATCACGTCACCAGTCGGTTCAGCCGCGGCAGTGAGCAGAAGCTGGCGGGCCGGACCTGGCAGCGACTGGAACTGGCGATGGTAACCGGTCTCGATGAGGTCCGGCAGCGGCCGGGTGCCGGGAATGACAAAGCCACCTGCCAGATCAGCAGGGCTGAGCCAGCGGGGGACTTGCAGGATCGCCAGCGGGTTGCCGTGGGTCTCGGCGACGACACGGTCCTCCACTGACGGGTCGAGGCGGCCGTGCACGGCCGAGGCGAGCAGGCTGCGCGCATCCGGGTCGCTGAGCCGTCGCACGGACAGTTCCGGCAGGCCGCCGTTCAGCTCGATCACATCGCTGGGATCCCGCACCGCGAAGATCATGGCGACCTGCTCGGCCAGCAGCCGTCTGGCCGCGAACGAGAGCGCCTGCAGCGAGGACTGGTCTAGCCACTGCGCATCGTCGACCAGGCAGGCCAGCGGTTGCTCCTCTGCCAGGTCCGCTAGCAAGCTCAGGACCGCGAGCCCGAGCAGGAGCCGGTCCGGCGCGTGCCCTTCGCGCGCGCCGAGAGCGACGTCCAGCGCCTCGCGCTGCGGCCCGGGCAGATGCTCGAGCCGCCCGAGCATCGGTGCGAGCAGCAGGTGCAGTCCGGCGAACGGCAGCTCCGCTTCGGACTCAACTCCGCAGACCTGGGCAACCCGGAAACCACTCGCATGACTGGCCGCATAGTCCAGCAGCGCCGTCTTCCCGATTCCGGGCTCTCCGCGCAGCACCAGGACCCCGCTGGTACCGGCGCGCACTTTGCCCAGCAGGTCATCAAGCGCCGCGCATTCACGGCGCCGCCCGCTCAAGCGCGTCCTGACATAGGTGCTGGTCAAGCTCATGATCGGCCGCCGGGCAGTTTCCCGGCAGATCCCCCCTGGACCTTCCAGCATAGGCCGGCCGGCGCCAGGCGGCACGGCCGCACCGGGTCGTCCAGCGTGACGAACCCCCGGGTTACGGCGCGGCCAGGCTTCGATCCGGCAGCGGACGGGCACGATCTGGACCGGCTGTCTGCCGAGCCTGCCAAGACCAGGCCGCATCAAACGCACCCATTCTGACCGAACCGGGGGGCCAAGATCATGAGCACCCGAACCGAGCCCGTTCCCGCTATCCCGGACGTACTGGAAGATCCGATCCGGGCCAAGGGCACGGCCTTCACCGACGCGGAACGCGACGCGCTGGGGCTTACCGGACGCTTGCCGTCGGCAGTGCTGACGCTTGATCAGCAGGCCAGCCGTGCCTACCAGCAGTTGCAGAGGCAGGACAGCGACCTGGCCAAGAACGTGTACATGGAACAGCTGCACGACCGGAACGAGGTGCTGTATTACCGGGTGCTCGCTGACCATCTCGCCGAGTTGCTGCCGGTGGTGTACGACCCGGTGATCGGCGATGCGATCGAGC
>Ga0335074_10004029_pt1 | contig 20223 bp, 12 predicted proteins | sample Lox_Sample_23_FD_206715 | JGI IMG/M metagenome (GOLD analysis project Ga0335074, IMG submission 206715) | Soil microbial communities from Loxahatchee National Wildlife Refuge, Florida, United States - Lox_Sample_2.3 | ecosystem: Environmental > Terrestrial > Soil > Wetlands | place: USA... | reverse complement strand
CATTGATGAGAACCAACCGTGAATTGGCGCTCGCCATCAAACGCGCGCTTGCAACAGGCACCATTGCCTTGTGCGGTGCGGGAGTCATGGCGGCGTACGCGCAGCCAACTCCAACCGCGACGGCGACTGCCACTCAGACGACCAAGCGGACGACGACTGCGAAGACGACATCGGCGAAAGCGACCACTGCGAAAGCACCCATCCTGCTCGCACAGACCACGCCGCCACCGCCGGCCGCCGCGGCCGCCTCGCAGCAGTTGCAGACGATCGTGATCACCGGCTCACTCATCGAGCGCACGGCCACCGAGTCGCCGAATCCGATCCAGGTGATCAGCTCGAAGGATCTCGTCCAGTCCGGCTACACCGACATTTCGGACGTTCTTCGCAACATCACCGCCAACGGGGCCAGCACGCTCAGTCAGTCCTTCAGCTTCGCATTTGCCGCGGGCGCTTCCGGCATCTCGCTGCGCGGACTGTCGCTGGGTGACACGCTGGTGCTGATCGACGGCGAGCGCTCAGTGCCTTACCCGCTGCTCGACGACAACGAGCGCAGCTTCGTCGACCTCTCCTCCATTCCCTTCACCGCCATCCAGCAGGTCCAGGTCCTGAAGGACGGCGCCTCCGCTCTGTACGGCGCGGATGCGGTCGCCGGCGTCGTCAACGTCATCCTTAGAAAGGAGTACCAGGGCTTCCACGTCACGACCGAGGCAGGCAGTTCGTCGCACTGGGACGGCAGCCAGGAGCACGTCGGCTTCATCGGCGGCCAGGGCGACCTCGCCAGCGATGGCTACAACTGGTACGTATCCGGAGATTTCCGCCATCAAGACCAGATCCTGGCCTCGAACCGCAGCGGTCTGTGGGACAGCCTCGATATGTCCGGGTTTGGCGGATTCGACCGCACGCCGGGCAACGACACGAACCCGAACTTCCCATATCCCAACAGCCTCACCGGCTACCTGATCGACCCCGCCAACCCCGGAGTCGCGGCGGACAATTACTATTTTCCGGGCTGTAGCGCGACCCAGGAATCTCTCGACCAGTGCCGGTTCACCTATGCGGGCGCGCAGCTGCAGCCGGCGACCACCAATATCGATCTGCTCGGCAAGTTCACCAAGGAGCTCGGCAACGGCTGGGAGGCTGGCGTGCAGCTTTCCTGGTTCGACAGCCGCGCGGAGCAGGTGAGCTCGTATACCGGCGATCTGTCGGCAGCCACCGGCACGGGCTACGAAAACGGCGGCATCACCAACATCGGCCTGGCGCCCGGCCAGGCCCCGAACGTGATCACCTACCCCGTCATCACGGTTCCGGCGAATTACCCCGGCAACCCCTTCGGGACGGCGGCGCCGCTCGTCTACAACTTCCCCGAGGTCGGAGCCGGCATAACCACGGTCGACACCAACACCTACCGGCTGCTGCTCTCGCTCTCCGGCACCGCCGCCGGCTGGGACCTCAAGGGTACCGCCGGCGCCATGTACGCCAAGATGGACCAGTGGCTGTACGGCGACATCGAGCCGGGCGCGGTGCAGACGGCGCTGAACAACCTGTACCCGCTCGGCAGCCCGTCCGGCACCTCGCTGTTCGCACCGCCCGCCCAGACCACCCCCACCAGTCAGCTCGACCTGGTGGACGTCCACGGCACCCACAAGCTGTTCGATATGCCGGGCGGACCGATGACCATGGCGATCGGTGCGCAGTGGTTCAAGGAGGAGCATGACGAGACGCCTCCGCCCCTCATCGAGTCGGGAGTGCAGGAGGGCGACTCCATCTACGTGATCGGGACCGAATACGACCGTGCGGCCTTCATCGAGTTCGACGGCAATCCGATCAAGTCGCTCAACATCAATCTGCAGGGGCGCTACGACAACTACCAGACCTTCGGAGCGGACACGACGCCGAAAGTCGGATTCAAGTACACCCCCTGGAATTGGATAGCGCTGCGGGGAACCTGGGGCAAGGGCTTCCGTGTGCCCTCGGCGGCGGAGGGTATATCTTCCGGCGAGGCGTTCGGCGCCGGTACTTCCAATGATCCGGTCCTGTGTCCGAATCCCGGCACTCCGAATGCGCCCGGAAACTACCCGAGCCAATGCAACGTCGCGCTGACAGGCGTCCTGTTGGCAAACCCAAAACTGCAGGACGTCAAGTCGAAGAACTGGACGACGGGTATCGTCCTGCAGCCGCTCGATCAGGCGAGCGTCTCGGTGGACTACTACAACATCGAGATCGACCATGACATCATTCCGGTGTTCGAGGCCGGCGCCGGGTTTGCGGGCGATATCAGCCTGGTCCGTGGTCCGGATGTCTCCCTGCCATATGTCAACGCCCAAGGCCAGACCGTCAATCAGACGACGCCGGTGGGCCTGATTTTGGAAGAGAGCTTCCCGTACGTGAACGCCAGCTCCACCAAGACCAGCGGGTTCGATGTCGACCTCCAGTACCACTGGGACATGGGGGCCATCGGCCGCTTCACGGGTGAAGCGACATGGACGCATGAGATCACGTACACGCTGGACGTGGGTGGTGCCACTTACGATCTTGCCGGTACACACGGCCCGTCGGGCGTGTCGGGCGACACCGGCAACCCGAAGGATCGCGTGAACGCGCGGTTGAGCTGGAGCAAGGGTCCGCTGACGATCACCCCCAGCATCAATTACATCTCACACTTCAGCATCACTGATCCCTCCTCTGGCATTCCCACCTGCGCCACGGCGCTCGCCTATGGCGGCAACTTCCCGCAGGGGGTGACTGCCGAGAACCAGCAATTCTGCAACGTGAAGTACTTCCTGGAGACGGATGTCTATGGATCCTACCAGGTCACCACCAACTTCCAGCTACATGCGTCGGTTACGAATCTCTTCAACAAGCAGCCGCCCGTGGACGTCCAGACCTACGGCTCCGGAAGCATGTTCTACCCGTATGACGCAGCACTCGATCAGGACGGCGCGGTGGGCCGGTATTTCCTGGTCGGATTCGACTACGACTTCTGATCGATTCTCTTTCTCGCTCTCGTAGCGATGGGCCCCTTCGGGGGCCCATTTTTTTTGGGCCCAATCTTCGACGGTGCGGCCGGATCACGTTGCATGGCCGCCACGTCGGCGCTGCGGATTACGTTGCATGGCCGCCACGAAAAAACCGCCCTCGGCCGCCTGCCGGGCGATGCTGGCCTCCAAAGGCCCCTTTTTACATTCTTTGGCTGGTGCCACTGACCAGCCCCGCCGTTGTTTTTTTGCGAAATGAGTATCGCCTTTTGGAGACGCGCTGCTAATATCCCTGCCCACGCAGATTCGGCCTGGCAGCGAAGCCCGGCCCCCAAATATCCACAACCTCGACTGGACCGGCCCTGCCTCCGCGGCAGGCCCCGGCGAATGTAAAGGCGGCGGAAAAGCCGTCCTAGGAGACATTAGATGAGACCGAATCGTGAACTGGCACTGGCCGTCCGGCGTGCGCTTGCAACGGGCACGATAGCGCTGTGCGGCGCTGGCGCAGTAGCGGCCTATGCACAGCAGGCGACCACCGCGCAGCCGAACCCCACCCAGGTGAGCGCTGCCAAGACCGCCACTGGCAAGACCACCACTGCAAAGACGACCTCGGCGAAAGCCCCCATTCTGCTTGCGCAGGCGACCACGGTGCCCGCGCCCGCACCCGCGTTCTCCCCGGTGCAGCTCCAGACCGTCGTGGTCACCGGCACCATGATTCCGAGAACTGAGGCGGAGACCACGGAGGCCATTACGATCATCCAGTCCGACACCCTCAAGGACATGGGAGTCGTGAACGTGGAGCAGTCCGTGGACGACATCGTCGCGAACATGCCCAGCAACGTGAATACGGCTCAATCCGTCTCGACGTTCTCGGGTGCCGCCTCCTTCGCCAACCTGCGTGACCTCGGTGCCGGCCGCACCCTGGTGCTCGTGGATGGTCAGCGGCTTGCGGACAACGTCGTTTATGGCGATGCGGTCGACTTGAACGGCATCCCCTTCTCGGCCATCCAGAGCGTTCAGGTGCTCAGGGAAGGCGCCTCGGCGCTGTACGGCTCGGACGCAATCGCCGGCGTGATCAACTTCATCACCAAAAAGGACTACCAGGGCGGCGAGGTGAACGTCGACCTCGACCGGCCGCAGGAGAACGGCGGCGCCTCGGGTGAAGCAGATTTCACTTTTGGGCATGGCAGTCTCGAGGACAATGGCTATAACGTCCTGGTCACGGGGAGCTATCAACAGCAAAATGAGCTGCGGGCCTCCCAGAGGTCGTTTTCCGCCACCGGCTATGATCCGGCGCAGGGCCTGCAGAATCTGAACGGACCCACGGCAACCTGGCCCGGGAGTTATGCCGATAACAACGGGAACGAGTGGCAGGTCGGGTATCCGGCGTGCAGCGGCAATCCGGAGCTGATCAGGGTTCCCGGTCAAAACGCCGGCCAGTGCGAGTACCTGTATTCCGCCGTGGTGGATGATCTGCCCAAGCAGACCACGGAGTCCGGAATGGTGCAGCTCATCAAGGCCCTGCCGGCCAACAACACGGTGACCGTGCAGTACATCTATACCCAGGACAAAGTGACCGTATGGAGCGGGCCGCAGTCGTTCTCGTTCGAGATGACGCCTCAGGCCGACCCGAACTATTTCCCGACGGCCGCGGAGTCGACCTGCAGCGCGAGCTGCAGCACCGCGTCGCCGGATCTGACGGATCCCATCATCGCCGGCTGGACCGATCCGGACAACAACCGCTATAACGCCGATATCAATACCGAGCAAAGGGTCGTGCTGACGTTCGCCGGCAACAACGGCGGTTGGGACTACACGGCCAATTTCAACTACAGCGTGAACAAGAACAATGAGGACACCGTAGGCGGTTACGCCAATTACGACGTGCTCGCGCCCGGCGGCATCCTCAGCAACCTGATCAACCCGTTTGGCGCTCAGACCGCCGCCGGCAACGCTCTGATCGACAGCTCGTACCTCAATGGTACGTACGCAAACGGCAAGCTGCAGTATTACGACATCGACGGCCACGCCAGCCACGAACTGGGTGATGCGTTCAACGCAGGCAGCCCCGCGACGCTGGCGCTGGGCTTCAGTGCCGAATACAACGACATCAATTTCGCCTCCACTCCGTTGGCGAATACGCTGTACGCGGCGCTTTACTATCCTCCGACCAACGTTGTCGGAAGTTACAGCAACGAGGCGATCTTCTCCGAGCTGGACGTGCCGATATCCAAGAGTGTCGAGGTCGACCTGTCGGATCGTGAAGACAGGTACAGTGATTTCGGCGATACCAACAACGGAAAGATCGCGGTGCGGTATCAGCCGTCGCACTACGTGACCCTCAGAGGGACCGCCTCCACCGGCTTCCGGGCGCCCTCGCTGGTCGATCTGTATGCGCCGAACACCTTCGGCGCCACGGGCGGCACCATCGGCGACTCGAATCCGTCCTGCCAATCAGGGAATTTCAACGCCGAGTTCAGCCCGCTGGTATGCAGCTCGCAGGGATTGGGGCTGTACGGCGGCAACAGGAATCTGCAGCCGGAGACATCGGAGAATTTCGATTTCGGCATCGTCCTCGCGCCGATCGCCAACCTCGGCATTACCTTGGACTATTACAGGGTCCTGGTCAAAAATGCGCTTGGAACGGTTCCGGACACGGCGATCTATGGAAATCCGACCGCGTTCGCCAACGACTATGTCCTGAACGCGTCCGGATCGCTCACGCCGGCGCCGGAATCCAACACGCAGTGCAGCCCGAGTTACACGGCCCCGAGCTGCGGCTACATTCTGCAGACCACCGTCAATACGGGCGGCATCACGACCGATGGATTCGACCTGAGCACCAAGTACGTCAAGCGGACGGCCATCGGCGTATTCAACGTGGACCTGGAAGGGACGATGATCACTCACTTCCGGCTGCAGGAATACAACGGTGCGCCGCAGCTCGACCTGTTGAGCTGGTTCAACAGCGGCAATGAGCCGGCGATTCATTGGCAGCATCTGCTGACGGTCGCCTGGACGAGCCCGAACAGGATGTGGGGCGGCGGAATTGATAACCGCTTCTTCTCGTCCTACATCGACGAGTTCCCGAACGAGCTGGGCCAGCAGACCAGGGTAGCCAGTCAGTCGACCTGGGATATCTACGGGTCCTACAAGCCGATCCAGCCTCTGACGGTGGTGCTGGGAATCAACAACGTGCTCAACAAATATCCCCCCTTCTCCAATCAGACCTACAACTGGCCGGCGGGCTACAACCCGGTGTATTCGAGCCCGCTGCTGCGGGAGTTCTATCTCAATCTGAAGTACGATTTCTAAATCCTCTTCGACCTCACGGTCGACTCGAAGCCCCGCCTCGCGCGGGGCTTTTTTTGGGTCGATGCCGCCGCCCATGGCATACTCGTCCGCCATCGTCGCGGGGCCCGCCCGGATCGTGCAAGAATAAGGTTGACGGAGGATGTTCCGTGAAGCGTGTTCTCCCCCTGCTGTTCCCCCTGCTGTTCCCCCTGCTGTGCGTCTTCGGTTGCCTTCCATATCCGGCGGCCGCGGCCGGCTATGACGCGGTCTGCAAGTCGGCGGGCGAGGAGTCCGCGGATCTGGCGGCACACCGGGTTACGTCGCAAACCCTGGTCGATGACTACCAGGCGCGGATTGCGGCGCTCAACGGCGAGATCCATGCGGTCATCGGCTTGAACCCGCGGGCGCTGGCCGAAGCGCGCGCCGCGGATGCGCGCCGGGCGGCGGGCAGAGCGCTCGGGCCCCTGGATGGGCTTCCGATCCTGGTCAAGGACAACATCGACATTGCCGGCTTGCCGACCACCGCCGGCTCGCTTGCGCTGGCACGAAACGTCCGCGGCACGAGCGCCACGGTCGTGCGCAATCTGGCCGGCGCCGGCGCGGTGATCCTGGGCCGGACCAACCTGTCGGAGTGGGCGAATATCCGCTCGCAGCACTCGAGCAGCGGCTGGAGCGCGGTCGGCGGGCTGACGCGCAATCCCTACATGCTGGACCGAACGGCGTGCGGGTCGAGCTCCGGGTCTGCGGCCGCGGTCGCGGCCGGCATGGCGGCGGCCGCCATCGGTACGGAAACGGACGGCTCCATCAGCTGTCCGTCGTCCATGAACGGGCTGGTGGGACTGAAGCCGACGGTAGGACTCGTCTCCCGTACCGGGATCGTGCCCATCAGCCACACGCAGGATACGGCGGGGCCGATTGCCCGCACGGTGCGCGATGCGGCGATCCTCCTGACGGCGATGGCCGGGACGGATCCCGCCGACCCGGCCACGGCGGAAGCGAATGCGCATCGCATCGACTACACCACTGCGCTCAACCCGCACGCGCTCGCTGGAGTCCGTCTGGGCGTGGCGCGCTTTCTTCTCAAAGGCTTCACACCCGAGACCCTCGGCGTGTTCAACCGCGCGCTCGCGGTACTCAAAGCGCAGGGCGCCACCCTGGTGGAGGTCGATGACTACGACATGCAGAAGCTCGGCAAGAACGAGAATCTCGTCCTGCTGACGGAGCTCAAGGCGGATCTCAACTCCTATCTCGCCGGCTCACCGCTTGCGGTGAAATCCCGGACGCTCGCGCAGCTGATCGCTTTCGACGACGCCCATCCGCAGGAGATGACGTGGTTCGGGCAGGGCTTTTTCATCCAGTCGGAGCGCACGAAAGGCCTGCTGGACCCGGCGTACATCGAGGCGCGGGCCACCAATCTGCGTCTCGCCGGACCCGACGGGATCGATCGGCTGTTGCGGGAGCACCGCGTCGTCGCGCTGATCTCTCCCACCCAGAGTCCCGCCTTCGTGATCGACCTGGTGAACGGTGATGCCGGAGGCGCGGGCGACAGCAGCCTGCCGGCAATCGCGGGCTATCCTTATATCACCGTGCCGATGGGCGAGGTCCACGGGCTGCCGGTCGGACTCTCCTTCATCGGGCCCAGGTGGTCGGAGGCGCGCCTGTTGGGGCTCGCCTATGGTTACGAGCAGGCGAGCCACGCCGCCCGCCAGCCGACGTTTGCGGCAAACGCCCTGCAGCCGGGGATCGCGAAGTCATGTAGATGACGGGCGCGGTGCCGGCCGCCAGACCCGCTCACCCAGTCAGCCCGACATGCTGGCTCGGGTCGTAATTCCGCGGCGCGACGCCGATTTCCGCGTGCCGGAAATCGATGGCAAAGGCATCGACGGTCCCGAGTACGTCCATGCCCAGAATGATGGCTGGATGCTCCGTCAGTCCCCACACCTTGAAGATGGGAAAATCTCCGTAGACCAGCACCGCATTGCCTATGTGGATCGCCCCGAGGTCGACCGTGGGCGCCGGTTGCACATTGCCGGGGCGCACTTGCTTCGTGACGCCGTACACCCTCGCCTGGCCGCCGGCCCCAGGCTTGGAGTAGAGCGCCCGATAGAGCGCCATGTTGCCCAGTGTCTGTGGCGAGCCGGTATCGATGATCGCATCGACGGGTACACCGCCCACCTCACCCGGTACGCTGAGGAGTCCGCTGCTCAGACGCGTGGCATGCACCCGCGCATACCCCAAGGGGATGCTGGGACCTTCCGCAGTGTGGATCACGACCGTGTTGTGCAGGAAGTCGACGAGAAGGCTGTCCTGCGCGAGCCCGGCGGCGCCGAGGATGCCATCGGCGCCAGTCATGATCGGTGACCAGATAACAGGAAGCTGCGAGTGCGCAATGACGAGGGCCCCGGCGCGCAGACTCCCGATCGTCACCGACGGCACGATTTCCGTGCCGGTGACCCCGGCGATCCTGAGCGGCCTGGTGGTCGAGGGGGCGAGCCCCAGGGCTGCCGCGAGCTTGGGCGAGATCGTGGATGCGTTGGCGCCGGTATCGACGATGAACCTGTAAGGTCCCCGGCCATCCACCATCACGGCCGCCACCACCCTGCCGACATAGTCCCGGGTGGTCGGACATGCGAGCAGCAGGTCCTGCGGCTTGAGCGGTCGAGGAGCGGTCGCAGCGGAAGCCGATGCCGAACCGACCGGGGGCGGCGTCGCAGTGCCGGCGCCATGCGGGAAAGCCGGCACCGCGCTGGTCAGGGCGACAGCCGCCCAGAGCGCACACAGCAGCCGAAGGGTTCCCAGCGCGGCACGCATGACAGACATCTGAGCACAAGGCGGCCTGCGCCGCAAATCATGCGACATAATTCCTGCCCTGCATGGCCATGCACTACCCATAGTCGCGCGCACCCGGAAGATTCGACATGGCCACTCCTGCTGCCGCGGTGTGACCACTTGTCGACCGGTTAGCTCGACTCGAGTGGCGTGAAGATCATGATCGGCGGCGTCACCGGTTGGCTCGACGAAGGCTTCCCGCTGATCGAGGGCGACGAGGCCCCCTGATGGCGCGCGGTGCCCGCGGCGGGCGAGGCGAGGCACCGCAGTGCTCCCCAACGCGCGCCGCTATTCGGTACGATTGCAGGCCACCGGGCGGCTCGAACCAAAGTCCGCCGCTTCGATGGGAGGCCGAATGAGCCGAGGGTTCGCAGTCCGCGTATCGCTGACTGCCGTCGCTGTCGCCAGCATCGTCATCATCCTCCTGCAGACGCTGGGCCTGTGGTCCAGCGGGGTGCTGCCGTTCGATGTCGTACAGCAATCAAACGGCCTTTACGCGGTGCACCGCGACCGCAACTTTCCGCTGCCGCCGGCCCTCGCCGAGGGTGATGTCCTCGCACCCAAGGAGATGACTCCAGCCGCCCGGGCCTACACCTTCTTCGGTGTCGCCGTCCGGGTCGGCAGCTCGGTCGGCATCGCCGTGGTCCGCGGCGGGCGCATTCTCCAAGTCTCCGTCACGGCAGAGCCCGCTCCGCCCCTCAGTCGCGATTTGTTGGGCCGTCTCGTGACCGCATTCCTGAACACCCCATTCCTGGCAGCGCTGGCCCTGCTGACACTCTGGCGCGGCCGTGACCGCGTGGCCGCAGGGCTTTGCGCCTTATCGCTCTACGGCCTTTTCGCCAGCGCGCTCCTGAGCCTGTGCAATGTCCTGGTCGAGCCGCTGGTAGCCGTGTGGCTGGTCCTGCTGGCCGTAGAGGCGCAGTACTTCTTTGCCCTTCCCGGACTTTATGTCATGGCTGAGGGGCTCGCCGGCGCCGGGATGTCGGCTCAGGCCCGGCGCCTCGCACGCCTCATCGTGGCGTGCTTTGGCGCGGTGGCGTTGACCCTCGACGTGAGTCGGCAGATTTCAGCCACGTACTATGGACACGCGTTGAGCCCTGCGGTTGCGGCTGCCGTCCAGGCGTTGACGCTGACGTTGATCGCGATCCCCGTGCTGATGCTGTTCGCGGGTTACCGCAAAGCACCGCATGAAAGCCGGTTGCGGATCCGCTGGGTGCTCTGGAGCACCGCTTTCCTGCTGGTATGCGCCCTCGCCGTGTTCGCGCTCGAACCCGTACAGAGCCGCTACCCGTATCTGTTTGAGTTCGTTTATACGGCACGGCTCCTGTGCATGGGCGGTTACCTTTACGCCGCGATCCGGACGCGGCTGGTCGATGTCTCCTTCGTCGTCAACCGCGCTCTCGTTTATGCGGCGATCACCGGGCTGCTGTTCGGAATCTTCTCGGTGCTCGAGCTGGGACTGCATGAGTTCGCCGTGGGCGACAAGCTGAGCTGGGCGCTGCAGGCGATCGTCGCGCTGTTGCTGGCGATGGCGCTGAGTCCGCTGCATCGCCGGCTGGACCACTGGGTCGAGCGGTTCTTCTTCCGCAAGCAGCGTCTCGCCATCGCGGCCCTGCGCACCTTCGCGGCGGAATGCGCCTTCATCGAGCAACAGAGCCGGCTGCTCGGGGCCGCGGTAGAGCGGTTGCAGCCCCATTGCGAGGCGGTGGCCATCTATGAGCGCGCACTCAGCGGCTATCAACTGCGCGGCGCAAGCGGGCGCGCCTGGCCGGAAACCGTCGATGTCGACGACTCGGCCTTCGTGTCGCTGCGAGCCCGGCGTCAGGAAGTCGATCTTCACGGGCTGGCAAGCGCCTTGGGGGAAGAGAGCCTGGCGTATCCCATGATCGTCGGCGAGATGCTGAGCGGTGCGGTCGTATGCCGCCCGCGCGCCGGCGAGCAGTTCGCCCCGGACGTCCGCGCGGCGCTCGCCGAAGCAGCGCACAACCTTGGCGCCTCGCTCTACATCCTGCGCTACCGCGAGCAGGCCCGGTTGGTCGCCGACATCGCCACGGGGCGCATCGACGAGACCGGAGCCCGCCGGCGGGCGATCGCGATGCTGGAGGGCGCGGCCTAGCCTGCCGTCATTTCCAGGGCCAGGGCTTCAGCGCATAGTTTTCGGGCGGAACGTCGCCGGCGAGGTAGCGTACGAAGTAGTCCCATCGCCGGCGTGTGATATATGGCGTCGCGTACAGATAGGCGTGGCGCGCATTGGGGATGGCGATCATGTCGAAGTTCCTGTTCGCCTTGATCAGCGCCTGCACCACCAGCAGAGTGCTCTCCGGCGGCACGTTGTCATCCATCGTGCCGTAGGTGAGCATCAAGTGACCCTGGAGCTGCGGCGCCAGGAGCTGGTTGGCCTGGTTGTCGTAGTTGGTCTTGCCGTCCTTCTGACGCACCAGCAGGCCCTCGTACATCTCGCCCCAGGGGTTCTCGTAGTTGCGGTTGTCGTGGTTGCCGCTCTCGGCCCAGCCGACCTTGAAGAAGTCCGGATAGCGGAACATGGCGTCCGCGGTGGCGTTGCCGCCGCCCGAATGTCCCCAGATGCCGACGCGGTCAAGATCGATCCACGGGTACTTTGCGCCGAGCTCCTTCAGCGCCGCGACCTGGTCGGGCAGGGTGTTGTCGCCCATGTTGCCGTACCAGAGCCGCTGATAGCTGGCCGAGCGGTACGGGGTGCCCATGCCGTTGATTGCAACCACGATGAAGCCGAGCTCCGCCAGGGACTGGTCGTCGTAGCGCGAAGGCTCGAAATCGAAGTTGAATACCGAGCCGATCTGCGGACCGGGGTAGACGTAGTCGATGATCGGATAGTGCTTGTGAGGATCGAAGTCCGTCGGCTTGAACAGCAGGCCGTAAAGGTCCGTCGTGTGATCGCGCGCCTTGACGACGATCAGCTCCGGCGGCTGCCACCCGGTGGCCTGCAGGCGGGAGATGTCCGCAGTGGCCACCCGCGCCCGAACACGCCCGTTGCTCGCTCTGCGCAGCGTCGTGACCGGAGGCTGAGTCGGGGTAGAGCAGCTGTCGACGAAGTATCCGCCATGCGGCGCCATGCTGATCGTGTGGTCGCACGGCTCCGGCGTCAGCAGCGTGGCTCTACGTCCGTCCAGGTTGGCTTTCCAGAGCTGCTCATAATAGGGATTCAGGCGGGGCGTGCGGCCAACGGCCCGAAACCATACCGTTCGCGTCCTGGGATCGACGTGCACGACCTCCGTCACGTCACCCGAGCCCGTGGTGATGGGGTGCTCCAGCTTGCCGGTCTTGAGATCGTAGAGATAGAGATTGCCCCAGTTGGTGCTCTCGCTGTACCAGATGGCCTCGTCCGAGCCGGGAAGATAACGCCAACTTACGGAGTCGATGCCACTGCGGTAGTAGGTCGTGACGCTGTCCTCGAACGCCGTGCGCACCGCACCGGTACGCGCGTCCGCGATCCGAAACCATTCGTGGTGGCGGTCACGGGAGGTGGTGACCAGCGCCAGGGTCTTGCCGTCGGGCGCCCACTGGACATCATCCCAATGGCCATTGGACTTGCAGCTGATGTCATCGCACAGGCTCGAGAGCCGCTGCTGCGGCGGCAGCTGCAGCCGTACCACCTGATGGGTGGCGACGACGATGATCACCGGCTCGATCATGAATACCTTCGCATCCCCGGGCACGGGATATTTCCATTGCTCGAGCCTGGGGTGTCCCACCCGCGTGCCGACCAGGTCCATGTCTCCCACGTTGCGCTGATCCTGCTGGTAAGTCGCGATCGCGGTCGAGTCGGGCGACCAGTTGAGTACGGGGCGGTCGGAGTGCAGCCAGCCCGCATTGTCGGTGGCGTAGCCGAAGTCCTTGCCGCCGTCGGAGGTGAGCTGTGTCTCCTTGCCGGTGGCCGTATCGCGCACCCACAGGTTCCAGTCGCGGATGAAGGCCTCGAGCTTGCCGTTCGGCGAGGCGATGCCGGGCTCTTTGCCGGTCTTCACCAGGCTCGCCTTGTCGTCGCAATGACCGGTGCCGGTGAGGTCGCACGCGTACCGCTTGTCGTCGTAGGTGACCTCGAACCTGTCGTCGCCCTCGATGCGTATCGCGCTGACCGAGAGTCTGGTCGCCGCGACCGGCTTGCCGACGGCTTTGGTCAGCGCGGCGGCGAGCTTCTTTTGATCGAACACCGGGCTTACGCGGCCGCTCGCGGTCATCAACCGGTAGTGATCGCCGCCGGAATCGTGGTCGATGTACCAGAAGCGCCGGTCATCGAGCCAGTGCACGCTCTGGACGTCATGATCCACGAGCGGCTCGGTGTCGTAGGGCATGAAGCGTTCCGCCCGCGCGTAGTCCTGTACGGTCAGATGGCGGCCCTGGGCCATGCCGGCAGCGGCGGACAGCAGTGTCAGCACGCCGAGCAGCGCACTTCTGCCCCGAAAACCAGCCGTATTCAAGACGGACATGCCCTATCCCCCCGTCGTGCCCGCTCTGCGGGCGCGTGAACCGAGCGTGCGAGCCTACGCCGGGCAGGCCAAATAGGGAACTCCGCCCTGCCGCCCCGAGGTGTCCTCTCATCGAGAGCGGCGGCCAGTCTCAGCCGCGCAGGCAGCGCTCGAAACGACCGTTCACCCGGCGCGCATACCAACCTGTTGTCAGGGGCCGCACGATCTTCGGGCCTTGCAGGCGAATTCGGGGCAGGACGGCGCGCGGCAGCCGCCGCCCGCTCTTGCGATCGGCCAACGCGAATACACGGCGATAGAGCGTGGTTTGCTCGAAGCCGGCCGCCGTGCCTTGCTCGAGCGCGGCATCGATGTCCTCCTCGCTCAGGTTCAATCGTCCCGCGATCGCAAGCAGCAGCCGCTGCGTGCTCCCCGCGCCCCTGGCGTGCGGATCGTGGGCGAGCAGCGCCCCGTCGGCGGTGAGCGGCTCTGCCGCGACGATGCTTGCCGCCTGCTGGAAGGCGGCATTGCGGCTGGCGTACTGGCCGGAGTTGTAGTCGGCGAATCGGTAAAGGTAGCGGTCATAGGGCGCCTGATAATCGAGCAGATGCGCGACGCCGAAGTAGATACTGGCGCGCCGCGTGAAAAGCTCGTCGCCCAGGTCGCGCCCCGAGGCGTGATAGGGATATGGCTTGACGGCCTCGAACCGCTCGGCGAAGGCGACATTGACCTGCATGGGACCGCGCGTGCGGATGGGATTCCAGCTGGCGAACAGCCGCCGGCCGAGTGGCACGCGGCCGATGAAGTCTTCGTACACGTCACTCAGCTGCTTCTCGGTGCGGGCGGCTCTGATACGCTCGCGATACGTCCGTCCGTCGGTGGATTTCAGGTCGAGCGCCGCGTGCACCAGGGCCAGTGGGACGCCGGCGTGCGATGCGCGCTGGTCGACCGTACGCAAAGCCAGCTTGCCCAGGCCGGGAATGACCGGATCTACCTGGAAGCCGGATTCCTGCTCGATGACCGCCGAAACCGCGCAGGCGTTCTCCCGCGTAGGCGCCACGCCAAGCTTGGTGAAGCTCATGGCGATATCGGCGATCCAGCCGGCGCGATCGGAAACCGCGCCCGGCAGAGCGCGGTCGATGACGGCCCGGACGTCCACTGGATGGGACGTCTGGCGAGCAAACCTCGATCCCGGGCTGGCGCAGCTCGTGAGCAGAACGACCGTCAATGAGCAGGCGCCGAGGCGCAACGCCCCGAGCACACGCCGCGGACCGGGCGCTCGCGGGAATGACTTCATCGAGCTAACGCTCGCGGAGCTGGTGGCTGTCCTCGGCTCGCAGATCGAGGCCGTAGACCCGCCGCAGATCGGCGATCTTCTCGAGCGTCGCCGCCTTGAAGGGCGGCTTGTTGTCCAGAGCATGGAGCGCGATGCCTTCGAGAAGGTCGCCCAGAGACAGATCGAGGTACTCGGCCAGTCCCTTGAGCACTTTCAACAGTCGCTTCTCGAGACGGACGCCGGTTTGGACGCGCTCCACGACGCGGGAGGGTTCCGCAGGTTTGGCCTTGGCTGTCGGCATGATCGTTTTCCGATGCAGTGGCCGAAGAGCATCGCACAACTTGCCACCGAAGTTTTCAGTCGGTATATTGGTACATATGTACCAAATGCACCGGCTCCCGACCTGCTGTCTCGCCGTCACCGCCTGTCTCTGGAGCCCAATCTCCATGTCCAAGACCCCCGCCACGCAGGTCCGCAGCTTCCGGCTCGAGGCACCCGTCGCGCGGGTGTTTCCACTCTTTACCGCTCTCGGCGAGAGGGCCTGGGCGCAAGGGTGGGAGCCGGAGCTGCTGAGCGGACGAGAGGAGCGTGGCTCGGTATTTCGCACGACCCACGGCGGGCGCGAGACCACCTGGATCGTCGTGGCCTATCTTCCCTCGGAAGGGCACGTGAGCTACGCCCGCCTGGCTCAGGGCTCGAGCATGGGTTTGGTCGATGTCCAGTGCAGCGCCGCAGCAGGCGGCGGTACGAAGGTCAGCGTCCGCTATACGCTGACCGGGCTGAATGCCCAGGGACAAAAGTTCGTAAACGAGTTTCTGGATGCGGGACATTACAGCCGCATGATCGAGGAGTGGCGCGCGGCGATCAGCCAGGCGCTGGGTGTCCGCGCCGGCTAAGCCCGCGCCGTAACGCGCTTGCGGCTCACGACTGCCATCGCGCGCATCTCCATTACATGATATATATCGTGTTATCTAAACGGAGGCGCGTGGCCCAGTGTCGAAGCCGCGGTCGCCGACGCATGCGCGGGCGCAGCAACTGTCTGCGCTGGAGGAAGCCCGGCCGTTGCACGTTCGCGCGGCGCGGATACCGGCGCGAGGCCGAAGACATGCTTGATCGACCCGTATGGGCCGCCCTCACCACCGCACACCTCGGCCTGTCAGTGGGCGGCGCGCTGGCGCGGCGGTACGCGGCCGACGTCAACCTGTTCGCAGCAGCACGCGATGACAGCGCCGCAGCGCTTGCCGCGCTCACTGAGTTGGTGCAGCCCGGAGAGCGCGTATTCCTGGCAGAGGTGCCCGACGTCGTCGTACCGGGCGGCCTGGTGCCGATCAAGACCGCCAAGGGCGTACAAATGGTCGCGACTCGAAGCATCCGGGCTCCGGAGCCGGACGACGACATCGTGGCGCTCACCGACGAGGACGCGCCGGAAATGTTGGCTTTGGCGACCCTCACGGAGCCGGGGCCGTTCCTGGCGCGCACGCATACGATGGGAACGTTTCGCGGCATTCGGATCGGCGGCCGACTCGCCGCCATGGCCGGAGAGCGCTTCCGGTTTCCGGGCCATACGGAAGTGAGCGGCGTCTGTACGCATCCCGATTTCCGCGGACGAGGGCTGGCGCGCAGACTTTCCGCGGCGGTGGCGGCTCGCATCGAGTCGCGTGGCGAGCATCCGTTCCTTCACGCCTGGAAAACCAACCGGATCGCGATATCACTCTACGAATCGCTCGGCTTCCAGATTCGCGCCGAGGTCAACATCACGGTTCTCGAGCGCCCGGCGGTGGCAGGACCGGGCGCACGGACTTTATGGCGCACCTAACGAGGGTTGGACGCTGACGGACGCGCGACGAGCCGCGGCCGGCCCCGAGCACATGAGGAGCATTGCGGCATAGGCGCGCCAGGGCTTCCAGGCTTCAGCGCGCAACGACAGCTCCCGTGGACCCGACGTCTCATCGCAGGTGCGGTGCAATTCCGCAAGGTCGGCAGGAAGCGCGTCCGAGTGGTTGAGCGCGCGCATGGCGACATACTCGATGGCCGCCTCCCCTACTCCCTCGAGGGCCCGCAGCCTCAGGAGCAGGTCATCGGGCGGCGCATTCGAGCGGACGGCGGCAACGGCTCGCGCCGCGCAACGGATGACACCGGCAGTGGATCGAGGTAGGAAGTCCAGACGGTTGTCGGCCAGCACGGGCGCGCTCGGGAAAGTCCTGCAGAGCTCCCCCGCGCCAAGTGCCGCTATCGGCTCGCCGCACTCCTCGGCGAGCAGAGCCTGAAGCCTCTGCGTCTCCTCCAGCGAGAGCCTCTGCCTGAGAACCGCGTGCACGACCGGCTCGAGGCTGTCCCAGGCCCCCGGAAGCCGCAGGCCCGGATGGCGCGCGAGGAGCGGCGCGAGCATGGAGTCCGCCCCGAGGGTCTGGGCTATCACCTCCGGGTCGGCGGCCAGATCGAACATCACACGCACGCGGGCGACGATCTGCAGCAGGTATTCCGGTTTCGGGAATCTGATGTGGACCCGCAGGGCGTGCTCGCCCGGCGCGGGCCGCACCTCGAGCAATCCGTGGTGAGCCTGGACCGCCAGCGTCCGGCGATACACACCGTCGCCCACGTGCTCGACCCCCGGGACCGAGCGAGCGGCCAGAAATCGCAGCAGCGTGTCCCAATCGTACGGCGGGCGAAAGGCCAGGCGGAAGACGTATTCGCCTTCCGCCACGCCGGCGCGCGCTCCGAGGCGCCGCAGCTCCGACGGCGGGCGCCCGTAGAACTGCCGGAAAACGTCGTTGAAACGCCGGATGCTCCTGAATCCCGAGGCCAACGCGACCGCGGCCATCGACAGGTTGGTGTCGCTGATCAGCTGCTTCGCGAAGTGCAGCCTGCGCGTCTGCGCGACCACGGTCGGCAGCGCCCCCAGGTGCCGCCGGAAGAGTCGCGAGAGATGCCGCGAGCTGACCCCGAGGCGCGTAGCGAGCGTCTCGACTCCAGCCTCATCGAGAGCGCCCTGCGCGATCAGCCGCAGCCCTCGACTCACGGTCGTGGAGGTGCCGTTCCACGCCGGGGTGCCCGGCGCCACTTCCGGGCGACAGCGCAGGCAGGGACGGAAGCCGGCCGCCGAAGCCGCGGCCGCCGAGGGGAAGAACCGCACGTGCACGCGCTTGGCATGCGGTGCGGGACAAATTGGACGGCAATAGATGCCCGTCGAGGTGATCCCGATGAAGACGCGGCCGTCGAAACGTGCATCGCGGTTGAGGCGCGCCTGTTCGCAGGTCTGCTCGTCGAGCTCCACATGGCGATATTACCGAGAGCCGCGCCGCGCTGCCCGCCGCCGGGGATATCGGGGTCCGATTCCAGCCAGAACGCGCCGGAGCGCTGCGTATATTTCCCCGGACCTCGGCTGATAGCGGAGTCCGCCATGAAAACCAGACTGCTGCTCGGACTTTTGTCTGCGTCGATGTTGCTCCCGCTCGCTGGCGGCGCCTATGCGGCGGGATACGGAGGCACCTCGTACCGCGTCATCGATCTCGGCGATCCGGCGGGAGGCCCGGTCAGTCAGGGAAACACCAACAACCAGCCTGGTTGGGTTGCCGGCTGGTCGCTCCAGTCAGACTCGACGATGCAGGCGGAGCTCTGGGCGCACGGCTCGGCGCTGAGCCTGGGCACGCTCGGCAGCGCCGCGCTCAATAGCGCGGTGGCGTGGCCCAACCGCAACGATCACGGCGTCGTCGTCGGGATTTCGGAGACCAACGAGCTGCAGCCGCTCGGCGAGAGCTGGAGCTGCTTTCTCGCGGTCTTCTTCGTTGCTGACGGCCACGTCTGCCGCGGATTCGTCTGGCGCGACGGCCGGATGTCGCCGCTGCCGACGCTGGGCGGCGATAATGGCTTTGCGACAGGAGTCAACAACCGCGGCGAGATCGTCGGCTGGGCCGAGAACAGGACTCACGATCCGACCTGCGACGAATTCACGAATACCGGTCAGGTGCTGCAGTTCGAAGCGGTGATGTGGGTGCCCGGCGGCGAAGTTGGCGGCGCCGGAACCGACTCCGACTACCGCGCCATCGAGCTGTCACCCTACCCGGGAGATCTCGACGGCGCGGCCACCGCCATCAATCAGTGGGGTGATGCCGTGGGGATTTCGGGTATCTGTGATGGGGCTATCGGTGGCGGCACCGCGGAGCACATGGTCATGTGGCGCCACGGCCAGGCGGCGCGCGAGCTGCCGACGCTCGGCGGCGCCTACTGGAATACACCGATGGACATCAACGATCGCGGCAACGTCGCCGGATTCTCGGATCTGCCGGGCGACGGTCCCACGATCGCGCAGGCGAATTTCCAGGCGTTCTTCTGGTCCACGCATCCCTATCTGTGTAACGGCGCGACGCTGCCGGGCGGTGGCACTTGCAACCTCGGCGCTCTCGGCCCCAACCTGATCAGTCAGGCACTCGGCGTGAACAACCTGGATCAGGTGGTCGGCGTGTCACAGGTCGTGATCGGCTCGAGTCTGCAGAACCACGCCTTCATCTGGCAGAACGGCCGGATGGCCGATCTCAACGATCTCGTGGCACCGGGCACGACGCTGACGTTGACCATCGCTCAGGATATCAACGACCGCGGCGAGATTACCGGTCAGGCCACAACGCCGTCGGGAGCGACCGTTGCCTTCGAAGCTGTCCCGGTGAGCGTCACTGCAACGCCGTGAGGTGTCCGACGATACGCGTCCTCCCACGCGTCCTTGCGCGCGAGAAACTCGCCCCGCCCTATCAGGCCCTTGCCGATGAGGAGAGATTGCAACGCCGAGAGCCAGCAGTCGAAATAACCTGCTTCCGTTGTCTGCGGGGCCGCGTCTGACCCACCCTGCAGCTCACGTCCCAGCGCACGAGTCCATTCGGACCATGTGAAGCAGCCCTGTCTGGAGGCGAGCACGGCAACCGCGAAGGCGCGCGCCTGCCAAGGCTCGGCGAACGCGGGGCCGGATTGGGTGGCTTGCGGCGCTTCCTCAGATCGCGTCAAGGTAATCCTCCCAGAGGTCGACATTAACGGAGTCCTGCGATGTCGTAGCCTCGCCCCACAGCTCCTGGGCCTCGAATCGGACGGAATACAGGTGCTGCGGGCTTTCGCCCAGGAAGTGCGCATTGGTGTCGGGGAACACGAATACACCGTGCACGCGATCGACAATGCCCGTCTTCCCGCGCACGTACCGAGGCAGCCGAGTGTGCCCCGTTGGATTGAGGTTGCGGGCGCGGACGCGCTGGCCGGGTCCGAAGCGCGGCGCGCGCCCGGCCTTACGGGATACTTGCGCGCCGGAGGCAATAAACGCCGGTACTTTGTCCGCGGACAGGGCAGGTGTCAGTTTGGCCGTGCCGGACTCGGACTTGCCGGTCGCGAGCTCTTCCGGGCTGAGGAAAGCGTGCCGGACCAGGAG
>Ga0335074_10004028_pt1 | contig 20228 bp, 20 predicted proteins | sample Lox_Sample_23_FD_206715 | JGI IMG/M metagenome (GOLD analysis project Ga0335074, IMG submission 206715) | Soil microbial communities from Loxahatchee National Wildlife Refuge, Florida, United States - Lox_Sample_2.3 | ecosystem: Environmental > Terrestrial > Soil > Wetlands | place: USA... | reverse complement strand
CGTCCGATTCTCGTTGCCTTCATTCGCCGCCACAGGGGACAGGTGAGCATGCCACAACCGGGCGTCAACATGTCGGCGACCACGAGCCGAGTGGTCCGGCTCGAGTCGTTCGGCGGCCCCGAGGTCCTGAACCTCCGCGAGGTGCCCGCGCCGCAGGCCGGCTCGGGGCAGATCCGGGTGCGGGTCACCGCGGCTGGACTGAACCCGATGGACTGGTTCATGACCTCCGACGCGGAGACCGCCACTCGATTCGGCTTGAGCTTGCCGTCCGGGTTCGGAACCGACTATGCCGGAGTGGTGGACCAGGTCGGTGACGGCGTGACCAAGTTCGCGGCCGGCGATCGGGTGTTCGGCGGCGCGCTCTCCCGCGCGGTCGCCGACTACGTGGTAATAGACGTGGCCGGGACCATCGCGGCGGGCGGCGACGCGCACCATACCCCCGACGGCGTCGACGACCGCACAGCGGCCCTCCTTGCGATCGGGGGGTGCACGGCCGCCGCCGCGCTCGCCGTCGTCAAACCCGGCAGGGGCGACACCCTGCTCATTGGCGGCGCGGGAGGCGGGGTCGGCGTGTTCGCCGTGCAGCTCGCTCGCCTCGCAGGCGCGCGTGTGATCGGGACGGGATCGGCGACGTCGGCCGATGCCCTGCGTGCCCTCGGGGCCGAGCCCGTCGCTTATGGCGACGGCTTGGTCGACCGGGTCCGGGCCCTGGCGCCCGCCGGCGTCACTGCGGCGATCGACCTGTATGGGACGGAGACGGCGCAGGCGGCACGGGACCTCGGCGTTCCGGACGAGCGCATCACCACCATCGCTGCACAGGTCGCCGGGATAACGCCGGCAAACGGCGCTAACGCCGCCCCCGGCGCCATCGAGGAGATCGCCCGCCTGGTCGCGGCGGGCCAGCTCCGTGTGCCCATTGCGGCAAGCTTCCCGGTCGAGCAGATCCGCGCCGCGGTCGAGCTTCAGGCCGGCCGGCACGTGCACGGCAAGGTCGTCATCGACCTCTCGCTCTGACCCGCTGAGTCGATCTTGGCTTGGAATCCGGCGCAAGCGGCGCGGGTTCGCTGTAGTGGGAATCCGGCGGCAGCCCATGCTAAGGGCCGCGAAACTGGGTGGGTGGACGTTACAGACCTAAACGCCGATCCGCTGCGCCAGCTCTCCGCATGGCTGGACGAGGCCCGGACGGCCGGCCAGCCGATGCCGGGTGCCATGACCATCGCGAGTGCAACCAGCGAGGGTGTCCCTTCGGCCCGCTTGGTGGTGCTGCGCGGCCTCCAGCGAGGACTGGTCTTTTTCACCGACTACGAGAGTGACAAGGGCGCTGAGCTGGCGGCTAACCCGCACGCGGCTGCCGTGCTGCACTGGCTTGTTCCGGCGCACCGTCAGGTACGGGTGGCCGGCCCAGTGGAGCAGGTAAGCCAAGGCGAGGCGGACGAGTACTGGAACGCGCGCCCCGCCGCGGTCCGTCGGAGCGCGGCCGCCTCGCGGCAAAGCCACGTAATCGCCAGTCGGATGGCCCTGGAAGCTCAGGTCAGGGACATTGCGCGGCACCACCCCGACGGAACCGATATCCCCAGGCCTCAGCGCTGGGGAGGCTTTCGGGTGCTGCCGTCCCGCGTGGAGTTCTGGCAGGAATCGCCCGACGGCCTGCACGACCGGATCCGCTACCGCCGGGAAGGCGTCGGCTGGACCATCGAGCGGCTGTCGCCCTAACGATCCACGGCCGTAGCGGGAAGGCCAGCTGCACTGATTGCATTATGCTGCTGATCGCAGCATAATGCAGCTATGACGACGTCGATCACGATCCGCGATGTACCGGATGAGACGCGCGACGAGCTCGCGGCGCGGGCGGCGGCGACCGGGCGCTCGCTCCAGGAGTACCTCCGGTCCAAGCTCGTGGACATCGCTCGCCAGCCCGATGCGGAGGCCCTCCTGGCGGATGTCCGCGCGCGCAAGGCCGCGACCGCCCCGGCTCTGCCGCGGGACCGGATTCTGGCGCATCGGCTCGAGGATCGCCGATGACGGTCGTCGTCGACGCCTCGGTTGTCGTAGCTGCCCTGGCCAGCGCCGACGCGACGGGGAGGTGGGCCGAGTCCGTGCTCGTGGGCGAGCCGCTTGCCGCGCCGCACCTCATGCCGGTCGAGGTGGCAAGCATCCTGCACCGGGCCGAGCTCGCGGGGGAGATCTCGGCCGATACCGCGTCGCTGGCGCACGCCGACCTCGGACGGCTGCGCGTCGAGTATTTCCCGTACGATCCGTTCGCCGAGCGGATCTGGGAGCTGCGCAGTCCGGGCCCGGCCGCGCCGCCGGGCTCACCAGCAGCGGCCCGGCTGTTCTTTCCGCCCGGGCGGGCCAACAGCGGCACCGGCGATCCCGCGGAGACTCTCGACTATTCGTACAAGCAGCGGGTCGAGATGCTGCAGAAGGAATCGGATCGCTGCGACAACCAGGCGCGCACAGCGCTAGCCCAGGCCCGTGAGGACCTGGCTCTCGCAGCCCTCCAGCGGAAGGCTGGTCTCCAGGGCCAGCTGAACGACCTGCAGGGGCAGTACGAGTCACTGCAGAGGGCCCGCAGGGACGCTGCTGACTGCGACACGGCCGCGAAGCGGGTAGAGCCGCAGATGACGGCTCCGACGGAGTCCTCGGGTGAGCGGAGCGGCCACCCGAGCCTGACCAGCTATGAGGCCTGGTACGTGGCGCTCGCCGAGTTCCTCGGGGCGAAGCTCGCATCGCTCGATACCAGGCTCGCCCTCGTGCCCGGTCCGCGCTGCGGCTTCTGCCTGCCGCCGCCCCCGCCGGCTTAGCGCTCCGCAGGTCCCCGGTGTGCTGCCAGCGCCGGCGCGACCGGGACCGCGCCTCGTCCGCGTTCATCGGGCCGCGTAGGCGGGAATGTTGTCGGTGACGGACGGGAGCGTGGCTCAGAGAATGCGTGCGCGCCCGGTGGAGGTGAGGCCGCCATGACCGGGGACCGATGCGTGGTCTGCGGGGCTGGCACGCACCGGCCGGCGCAGGTGTGCGCGCGGTGCAAGCGGATTCTCGACCGGGTGGAGACCCGCCGCGACGCTTCCGGCAGGCTGCGACGAGTCGATGCCGCCGCCCGACTGCGGGCGCTGGCCGGATCGTGGCGCGACGGCGCCTTCCACTGCTTCTACACGGGCGTCGGCCTGATTGAGGACCACAGCCGCTGGCGGGATCACCGATACCTGGTGTTCGAGGACAGGATCCCCGGTGACGGGGCAAGTGTGGTGGTCACCTGCGCACTCGTCAGCCGGATGAAGGCGGACCTGGCTGAGGACCGGTTCAAGCTGATCGTCACCGAACTGGCGAAAGTGTTCGACGGCGGCACCTTCGATCAGAGCGCTTTCCCGGACCAGCCGCACGCCGGCATAACTCGGAGCCCACCCGCCTAACGCCGTGGCCCGCCCGGCTACAGGTCGGCTGCGGTGCCCGCCCGGCGAGGCGGCGGGCTGCAAGTTGGCGGCTAGCTCGGCCGCCGTCTCGCGGATCCGGTCGGCCAGGGTCGCGCGCTCCGGTTGCTCCGCCCAGCGGTCGAACGCGACCCGGAAGATGGCGGTGCCGACCGGCGCCAGGAGCGCGGCGGTCGCCGCCTCGGCCCCGCGCTGCTCGAGCGCCGCGGCCAGTGCGCTGGTGACGGCGGCGTACTTGGTCAGCCCCCGCTCCTGAAGCTCCGGGCTGGCCTGGACGATGGCGCGGCGCTCGGCGGCGTGCTCGTCGGCAACCAGGTCGCCGACCTCGGCGAGCGCGGTCAGCAGGGCCGCGAACGGGGCGAGGTCCGGGTCGGCCCGCCCGACGGCGGCGGCCAGAACCGCCGGGAGCTCCTCGGAGCCGGCGAACAGCACGTCCCGCTTGTCGGTGAAGTAGCGCGAGAACGTCCGGCGGGTCAGCCCGGCCCGCTCGGTGATCTGGGCGACGGTGACGTTGTCGAAGCCGTGGGCGAGGAACAGCTCGAGCGCGGCATCGCGGAGCCGGTCCCTGGCCTGAGGTTCCCATCGCGGCATGAGCTCTACTCTACAGTGATGTCTCATTGGGTCATCCCGTTCGATAAGCTGATGACACGATGAGACATCATCACATCGGATACGGAGGACGGGCGATGGACCTCGAAGGCAGGCACGTTGTGATCATCGGCGGCAGCTCGGGAATGGGGCTGGCCACCGCGGCCGGCGCGGCGGCGGCGGGAGCGAGGGTCACGATCGCGTCAAGCGAGCAGAGCCGACTCGACGCGGCCCTCGCCGCGCTGCCCGGCGGCTGCAGCGGAGTCGTCGCCGACGCCCGCAGCGAGGCGTCGGTGGCCGAGGCGCTCGCCGGGATCGGCGAGCTGGATCACCTTGTGTACACCGCCGGCGACAGCGTCGCCCCGCGGCCGCTGGCCCAAGTGCCGCTCGACGAGGCCCGCCGGCTGTTCGACGTCCGCTTCTGGGGCGCGGTCACCGCGGTCAGGCACGCCGCCACGCAGATCAGGGCGGGCGGCTCGGTCGTGCTGACGTCCGGGACGGTCGCGGTCCGGCCGTCCGCCGGCGCCGCCCTCATGGCCGCCGGTGCCGCCGCGATTGAGGGACTGACCCGGGGCCTTGCCGTTGAGCTCGCCCCGGTCCGGGTCAACGCGGTCCGCCCGGGAGCGGTTCACACCCCGATGTGGGACGCGGCCCCGGAACCGCGGCGCTCGGCGCTGCTCGGCGCGCTGGCCGAGCGGACCATCACCAAGACAGTCGGCGAACCGGACCAGATCGCGGCCGCCCACCTCTACCTGATGGACAACCGCTTCGTCACCGGCACTGTGCTCACCGTCGACGGTGGTGCCGTCCTGCTCTGACAGCCCGGCAGCCGCGCAGCCAGCAGCCGGCGGTGCGGGTGACAGCCCCGGCCCCGGTCCCGGCCCCCGGACACAGTGACGACGGTGACCGCCGCGACCGCCGGCCAGGCGCCGACGCACTTGGCCATCGACACCGGGCTGGCGTAAACGCCATGCTGTCCGGCGGGCCGGGCACCTCGACACCGTCGACGCCATCACCGCCGTCCTGCAGACCGCCACCCGACCCCGGAGGTAGGACCGGATGTAGCCGCAACCTGCCTGTCGCTCTTCCCCTGCCGTCCGCCAGAGGAATGCTGCACCTCCAGCTTCCAGAACGCCGATTATTCGCATTGGCGCCGACGCGCCGGTTCGCCGCCCCGGCCACTCAGAACATTCGTTCCGGGCTCGGTAAGTGGATGCTTATCCACGAGGTATCGGCCTGCTCGGCGATCGCCGTGTGCCGTGAGGCCACGCAGGCTCGGCCGCGCCGAACGGCTGGTTCACGGCGCTGGCGTGGCCGGCAGGTGCAGGCCGAAGTACGTCAGCGTGTGCGTTCCGGCCGGAACGCCGCCTAGGATCGTGGGGTCGATCAGCGAGTGGCAGTACACCTCGCCCGGCAGCCGCAATAACTACAGATAGTAATCGCATTTGATATGTGGCGGTTGACGGTTCCGGGCGAAGGAGCCGAGCCACTCCTGTTGTCTGGTGACGGCCAGGGTGCGTAGTGCGTAGCTCGAGAGCTGGGAATCGCGGGGCCGCTGCGCTATCTTGGCGCGGTGAGCTGGCTTGCCCCGTTGACGGGCTTTCTGGGAGCAGTAGTGGGAGCGGCCCTGGCCGGTTTCGTCGCTTGGCGGACCAGTAATTCGCGAATGGCCGCCGATATCCAGGCGCGATGGGACGCAGCGCTACTGGAGCGCAGCACGGACTTCGTGACGGCTGCAGGGAGCCTGCGCCACCATGCTGAGCGGTTCGGACGTTCCGCTGATAAGGACGGGCGCCGCGCCCAGCTCGATGAGGCGCAAGAGCAGCTGCGTGTGCTGTCCGCGCAACTGCGACTGGTTGGCAGCGGGCGCGTCCAGGTTGCCGCCAGGCGCGTAGTGCACCACGCTTATGCGGTCCGGGTTGAGGGAGAGGAGGGGCGGGACCCGCGCGGCGAGGAGTACCCGGGCCAGACGCCGATCGGCCGCCTGAACGATGCACTGCAGGAGTTTGACCGTGCTGTCCGCGTACAGTTGCGCGCTCCCGACCCCGAAGACGTCCTTCACGCCGATGACCTCGAAATCCTGGCTAGCGGCCTGAAGCCGCTCCCCATGTCCAAGCGCTCATCTCTTGCCTAAGCCTGATATGAGCCCAGTCACAGGCGTGATGTGAGACATCTGCGTGCGATATTGAAGGGCAGACAGCAGTTGGCTCCGTCTGGGGCTCTATATCGCCGAATAGGAATGCCTAATGGCGCGGTAGGCACATGGGAGTCCGAGCGCGCAGATTATCTGTTCGGGTGTGGGTGGCGGGCCAGCCGACGAGCCTTGTCCCCGGGCACCGACCGTTGCGTCGGTCGTACCGGGTTCCAGGCCAGATCCGGTGCTGCTGGTGCGCATGCCGGCCGGGCTGCGGCCAATTCACCGGGTCCTGGGCTCGCGTGGTGTGGCCGGCGGTCGCGGCGGCCGCGAGGTGATACAGGCGGGTGCGCCAGCGGCGTGATGCGGACAAGTCGGTCCGGCAGTGCGGTCATGCTCAGCGACACGGCGGTGGGCCGGCTCCGGTCCGGCCCGTACGCCAAGGTTTCGCCAACGTTACGGCAATGGCGCCGTCGTAGAACTGTCCCCGAAGATATCGGTAGTGCGGGAGGTTCAGATGAAGACGGGAACACAGAAGGCTGCATCCAGGCCAGGGCCAGGTCTCGGCGATGGGGTGCTGGTCGACCCGGGCTGGCTGGTCGGGCACCTCAACGATGCCGATCTCCGCGTCGTCGAAGTCGACGTCAGCCCGGCCGCCTACGACGACTGGCACATCGACGGTGCCGTGCTGTGGAACAGCTACACCGACTTGAAGGATGCCGGCTATCGCACCGTGGGCACTGCCGCGCTGGAGCGGCTCGTGGCACGCTCGGGGATCGGCCCGGATTCCACGGTGGTGTTCTACGGGTACGCGCCCGTCCTGGGCCTGTGGCTGATGAAGCTCTACGGGCATCGCGATGTCCGCATTCTCGACTGCTCCCGTGACACCTGGCGGGACGGAGGCCACCCGTGGAGCACCGCTGCGAGCGAACCGCCTGCCGCCCGCTATAGCCTGGGCGGCCAGGACCGTCGCATCCGAGCGGACCGGGTGGCGGTGCAAGACGCCATCGGCCGGCCGGGCACGACCTTGGTGGACGTGCGCTCAGCGGCCGAGTACCGGGGGGATTGCTTCTGGCCCTCCGGCGGTATGGAGCCAGGCGGCCGCGCCGGTCACATGCCGTCGGCTGTCCACCAGCCCATCGACAGCCTCTACGACCCCGATGGGTCGTTTCGCTCCGCCGAGCAGTTGCGCGGCGTCTTCGCACCGGCCATCCTCGACGGCGGTGATGAGCTGATCACCTACTGCACCATCGGGGGGCGCGCGGCCACCGCCTGGTTCGTGCTCACCCACCTGCTCGGGCGTGACCGGGTCCGGGTCTATGACGGGTCCTGGGCTGACTGGGGCCGCGCACCCGGCACCCCCGTCGAGCGCCCATAAGCGATCCCGCAGAACGCTGCCGGCGGCGCCAGCCGCGGCGGGCGCCATTGGCACGCCCTTCGCGGGTGCTGCCATCACGATTCGATCGCCTTGCCGGCTTCTGACAAGCGCGCGAGCGCTAGCAAGGCCGTGCCAGAGTTGAACCGCAACGACTCCGGGGTCCGAAGCCTTACCGGCAGCTACCCGAGATGGACGACAGGCCACCTGCCCGCCGCCTCCGGCGGCAGCTGTCGCCGGGAATCCGGCGACAGTACCCGCCATCTAACATCTAACGCATCAAGCATCCTGAGGAGGAGCCATGGCGTTCATCCAGGTCATCGAGGTCACCACTACCCGACCGGAGGAGATACAGGAGCTGGTGGAGGAGTGGTCCGCACGAACCGAAGGCAGGCGCTCGGCCTATCGCTCCACCCTCACCGCTGACCGCGACCGGCCCAACACCTACGTCCAGATCGTTGAGTTCCCCTCGTACCAGGAAGCCATGGCCAACTCCGACCTTCCGGAGACAGGTGAGTTCGCCGAGAAGCTTGCCAGGCTCTGCGACGGCCCGCCGGTGTTCCGTAATCTCGATGTGCGGCGAGTCGACACGTTCTCCTGAGTCTCACTCAGGCTCATCGCGGCCCGAAAGCTCTCCCGGCCGACTGCAAGACCGGCTGCTGCGTTGTGCGTGATCTGCGGCGGCAATCGCAGTCTGGGCCGGCCACTCGGCGTCAGCGTGGCAATGAACTTAGGCTGATCATCGTATCGAGCTGGGACTGCTTGCCTGGCGCTCCGTTCAGTGGCTCAGTCGGCTATTCGGGCTGGATCCAGCCGAGCAGGTCCTCCCGGCTGACCGTATCCAGCAGGGCCGGATGGTCGCTGGCCATATGCCCCCGGATCACCCCGACCACCTGGTCATCGCTATCGCCGCGGGCCACGAAACCGCACTCGCACCGGATCAGCTTCGCCATCGCGCCTCCCCACCTAGCTTCTACCTGCAGCATATTGCCAAGATGTTGGCATGACCTTGGCGTCCTCGCGCCCGGTGCGGATCCAGATCTGCGGGGCGCTGGCTATCGAGCGCGACGGCCAGCGGCTGGACGACGGGCTGCCCGGCCGCCAGGGCCGGCTGCTGTTCACCTACCTGGTCGTCAACCGCCACCGCCGCGTCTCGCGCGACGAGCTGGCCGAGGCCCTGTGGCGCGAACCCGACCCCGCCGCGGTCGATGCCCGGCTCAACCCGCTGCTGTCCAAGCTGCGCCGGGTCCTCGGCGCCAACACGGTCGACGGGCGCTCCACGATCCGGCTGTGCCTGCCTTACGCCTGGGTCGACCTGGAAGCCGCCGCCGAGGCCATCCACCGGGCCGAATCCTCCGTCGCCCAGGAGGATTGGGCGCGAGCGTGGGGGCCAGCGCTCACCGCACTATTCGTGGCCGAGCGCGACTTCGTTCCAGGCGAAGATGCCCCCTGGATCGACGAGATCCGCCACCAGCTGACCGAACTGCGCCTGCGCGCCCTGGAATGCTACGCGGCAGCGGGGCTGGGCATTGGCGGAACCGAACTCGCCGCCGCGGTCCGGGCCGGCCGACAGCTCGCCCGCCTGGCTCCGTTGCGGGAAAGCGGCTACCGCTACCTCATGCAGGCCCTCGCCGCCCAAGACAATCTGGCCGAAGCCCTCGGCGTTTACGGCCAGCTCAGCGAGTGCCTGCGCGACCAGCTCGGCGTCTCACCCAGCCCGGCCACACGCCAGCTCTACCAGCAGCTCCTCGCCGCGACCTGAACGATTCAAGGGAACCGCCCGTGTTGAGCGCGCACTACCGTCGGCCAGCCACGGCGATATGCGCTATTTCAGTTTTTAGCTGGTCGCCAGCGCTGGCGCTGCAGATCGAGGCGGTTCGTGGTCGCTTAAATTTGACGTCAAGTCGGTTATACGAGCGGCACAAGATCTTCGGGCCGGCGCTAACGTTGGCGCTGCGGTCATTATTCACCCCGGCTCCACGCCACCTGATCTGGATCTGCTTTGCCGGTCAGTAGCGGCGGACACGGGCAGAACCAGATTGCAGGTCAGGAGCTCCTTGCCTAGTCAGGCCCTTCTTTGTGCTGAGTCCTGAGCGCCAGCCATCGCCATGCGGGAGACGGCGGCCGCGCGGCTGGTCACTCCCAGTTTGCGGTAAGCGTGCTCGAGGTGCTTGGCGACGGTGCGGGGGCTCACCTGGAGTTCGTGGGCGATAGCGGTGTTGGTCCGACCCTGGGCGACGAGCCGCAGGATCTGGTTCTCGCGGTCGGTGAGATCGGCATGCTCGCCGCAGGCCGGGGCGCTGAGCGCCTGGCCGGCCTGCTGGCGCCTGCGGGCGCGTAGCAGCGCTGCTGCCAGCGGGGCGCGGAGCACGCTGAGCAAGGCGCGGTCCTGGTCGGAAAAGTCGCCGCGGGCACGGTTCAGTGCCACGCCGATAACCTGCCTATCGGGGCCTGGCAGGCTGACGGCCATCTGGTGCTCGACTGGTATGCAGCGGAAGAACTCGGCGTACAGGCCCAGCCGATGGAATCGCTCACCGCTGAGAAAGTCGCTGATCATCACCGGCTCCCCGCTGCCGGTGGCACGGTAGTGGTTGACCAGCGGGTGTTCGTGCACATGGGCTGCGAATACCGGCTGGGTCGCCGGGTCGAGCGCGCCGGCCGGATAGTCGGCGTAGCGCGTTTCCCCCGCGGCTAGCCCGATCTCGTTATAGGTGAGGACATCGCAGCCCACCAGCGCCGCTAGCCCGGGAAGCACGATCCCAGCGAAACTGGCGGGATGGTCCAACTCGGCGAGGCTGTCCACGAGCGAGACAGCCCGCCGCAGGGTTTCCAGCGAGAAGTACATGGCCGCACCCCCGGGCAGCCGCGCCTGGTGCGCAATGTGCGTATAGACACTTCCCCGGCCGGCCCGTTTTGTCAAGCATATGCGCACAGTGACGGCGGGAGTGGCCGCAATGACGGAGCTCGCGTCTCTTGCCAGCCTGCACCGAGCCGACGTCAACGCGTGCAGGCGCAATCCGGCTCCGGTCACGGGACCTGCCGGACTCGGCCATCCCGAACCGTTTGATGCACCAACCAACAGGAGGTCAAGATGGCAGGTCTTGTTCGCAAGAGCCTCGACACACCCGAAGAGACCCGGCCGTTCGAGGGAGGGACCGGCCAGCTTCAGCTGGTGAACCTGGACGGAGGCGCCGTCGGCCGGGCCACGTTCCTGCCTGGCTGGAGGTGGTCAGAGCACGTCAAGCCGATCGCCAAGACCGACAGCTGCCAGGCCGCCCACATGGGCTACTTCGTGTCCGGGCGGATGAAGGTCGTGATGGACGACGGCGAAGAGATGGAGTACGGCCCAGGCGACTTCGCGATAATGGCGCCCGGGCACGACGCGTGGATCGTCGGGGAAGAGGCGTGTGTCGTAATCGACTGGCAGGGGTTCGCCGAATACGCCAAGCGGTGACCCGTAATCTGCGGTGCCAAAGCCGCCACCGGGCGCCCTGGTGATGCCTACCTCGCTTCAGCCAGAGGCGTTCTGGCGCTCGATCGTGAATCGGGGGCGGGTCCGGAGACTCGGTTGTGACTAGCCGGACTTGGTGAGGGCGGTGTGCTGGCGGGAGTAGCCGGCTCGGAATTCTGCGGGCGGAATTGCCGCGCAGGTTTCGAACGGGCGCCGGTGACCGGTCTTCCAGCGGGGGTGGCGCTGGTCTACGGACGTTAAGCCGATAGCCGGGACGGCCAGCTGTGAGGCGCCGCACTTCCCGCACCACATGCGCGGCCGCAGGCGATCCGGATCGACGACCGCACCGAGTTCACCGCTGGCCTGGGGGATATCACGGCGCGACCGTGCGGCCATGACGCCTGGGTTGCCGGCGACGAGCCGACGATGACCATCGACTGGTTAGGCGCAACCAGCTACGCCAAGTAGGCAGAGCCAGCAGAAGGGAAAACCGGTTGAGCCAGGATGAGTCCCGGCTCAACCGGAGGGAGGCCGAAATGACCCCCAAAATGACCGACTGCCGCAAGATACCCAACGAGATCGGCTGCACGCTCACCATCGCCGACGGCGAGGTCGAGGACGAGGTCCTGGATGCCGCGGTGGCACACGCCGTCGCCAGGCACGGCCACTAGGACACGGCGACCACTTCGCCGGCCAGACTGCGATCCGCGCGGCACCAAAACCGATCTTCGATGACGTGGCCTGCCACGTCACCGTCCGGAATTCATCACAGCCGGTTCCCGCGCCCTGCCGTGCTGGTACTACGACTGGGCCAACGACGCGCGAGGCGCCGACGTCAGCACCCTGAAATCGCAATCGCTAACCGCGAAGCTGGCCTCGTAGGGCCTACGTCAGGCTTGCATAGACGCGGCATGCCCGAGAGCGGACGAGCGCCCTCCGCCCCCACCGACAATCCTCAATCAAACGGTTATGAGCGGTGTTGCCAGCGCTTATTGACGCACGCGTAACGCGAGGACTGTACCGGAGGCTGTCAGGCCGATGGGTTGAGTTAAAACCGGGTCGGCGCCGGGCGAAGTGTAGAAATATATGACTATGACCGATGCGCCATATTATGTCTACATCTACCGGGACCCGGTATCCGGTGAAATCCGCTACGTCGGGAAGGGGACTTACCGGGAGGGAGCCAGCAAGCAGCGGGTCGAGCATCATGTGCATTCCGCGCACAACGCCGAGTTCCGCCAGTGGGTCGGTCGCCTGGCTGGCAGACAACTCGTACCCACCATCGAGTTGTTCCCCTGCACTTCGGAGGAGCAGGCTTTCCGCGTGGAGGGCGCCTTGATTTCCGCGTTGTGGCAAGACCCGGCTACCCGGAGCGGGGGCGGATTGTTCAATAAGGTTCGCGGTCACCATGGTCGGTTCGTTCCTATCGGGCTTCCCGACCGGTTGGCTGATCGGCACTACCAGCCGCCATTGACCAGGAATGATCTCGCGGACCTAGGCGGCGCACTGATCGTTTACGTCAGTTCCAACGATTTCCAAAGCGAATTCGATGACCGGCGCGGTGCCTTCCCGCACTACGACCTCACTGACGTCGACGTTCGGGAGCGCATACTGGGTTGGTGGCAGATCGGCAAGCACCTTGACCATTGGCGCGAAAATTCGTCGGCAACACCGGCGCTGCTCGTTGGCGTCACGGGCCCCCCAGCCCGTCGGTGGGTGTGGGGGGCAGTGCGCGTCACCCGGGCTGAGTGGGCTGGCGCCGAGTGGCAAAAAGGCGGACTGTACAGGATCCCTGCCAACAGCAAGCCTGTCGATGCGCGGCATTTGCGAGGACGCCTGGTGCAAGCAGGCCAGTTCGGGGCAATCGGGGAGGACGGTAACCGCCGCTTCGGCGGTATCACGGCGCAGTTTTTCGATGTCGTCGAAGCCAATCATGCCAGCGGATGAGCCTACGGCCGTCTTTGACTTCTTATGGGTGGTAATGACCCGGGCCGGATGCTGGGGCCACGCAGATCACCCGTGATGGCTGGTCGGTTGTGACGGCGGGCGGCTTCCACGGCGGCCACCCCGCCGGGTGGCTGTGTCGGCGGGAGGCTGACACTGCGGCCCGGTGCCCGGGGGCGGTCCTGGGGTGCTGCCCCGGCCGGTCCTGCTGCCCGGTGCGCGGCGGCGAAAGCAATAAGCGATGGTGTCGCTGACGGCGTGGTCGTCCCGTACCGGTCTTGCCGACTGTCATGTCTGCTCTGCGTGGTGGCAGACGACCTCGAGCATGATGCCGTGGGGATCGAGGAAGTAAGTGGCGTAATGCTCCCCGTACTCGGGGAACTCGCGGGGTTCATGGACGATCTCAGCGTGGTGGGCAACAGCCCATTCGTGTGCCTGGTGGACTGTGGTGCGGCTAGACACCATGAAGGACAAGTGCTGCAGGCCGGTGCCATGGCGTGAGTGGGACCCGGGCTCGAGTGCCTGGTAGAAGAAAATCTGGGAACCGAGAGCGCCGTCGGGACCGTAGTTGAACTCCCCGGCTTCCGTGGTCGGGAACCAAGCCCGGAGCCCCAGGATCGGCATGAGCTCGTCGTAGTACCGCTTGGCGGCCTCGAGGTCGGGAACGCCGATCCCGATGTGGTCAATGAATCCGGTCCGGGGCATTGCTCCTCCCGCCGCGGTGAGGCTTGCCGCGGCCGGAGCATAGCATGGGGCATGGGGACGCGTTTCTGCGGCTGGCCGGAGCAGGCGCATGCGGTGCTGCTCCAACTCGGCGGTGAGCCGTCGCGGCAGACCCGGGAGCGGGTGCGGCGTGACCGCGAGGCGCAGGTGCGGCAGCCGATGATCCATCTGCTCAGCGACCTTGCCGCCATGGACTCCTGGTACGAGGACTTCGCCGTGTGGCGCTACGCCAGCACCGCATACTGGTGGCAGAACCAGTGCGCCATCGTGCGTGTAGCCTGCAACGTCGAGATCGGGTTCCGCCTCAGCCTCGACGGCCTGCGGATCGGGGCCTGCTGGCGGTACGCCAGCTCTGAGCGCATCGCGCTGTTCCGTGCAGCGGTCGCCGCAGACGGGAGCGGGCGCGCGCTAGAAGATCTGATGGTATCGCTGGCCGCAGACGGGCATGAGATCCTCGGCGATGTCATGAGCCGCGTCCCGCGCGGCTATCCAGCCGGTCATCCACGTGCCGCCCTGCTCAGGCACCGCTCGCTCGTCGCCGCCCGCGAAATCGAATCCGAAGCCATCCATGACGTCCAGCCCGTTTACCACGCGTGCGAGCGGCTACGGCCATTGCTCACCTGGCTCGCCGAGCATACGGCCGCCGCGCCGGACATGCCTGTTGAAGATCGCTAAGCACTAGAACCCAAGCACCAGGCATTGCGGCACAGCGCAGATCGCTCGTTTGCGGCGGCTGTCAGCTCTCCAAGTCACCCACCCAAGATCGCGCCGAACGGCGGCTCTGGCGCAGGCGAGCGGCAACGACCGAGCCCGCGGGGGTGACCGACGCCGACCTGCGTTGTGGTCGACCCATCGCAGGACAAAATCACCAGAGCTCATGACGCTGAGTCCCGCCGCGCACCGCGAGCCGGCTGGGCGGCCAAGCGGAAGGCCGCTACGGCCGCCGTGATAGCCGTCTCTGCCGCCGTCGCCACCGTTTTGTGGCTCGCGCTCCCGGCTACCGCCGCACCAGCAGTAAGCGCTGCGCCCACCGTCAACGACTACATCCAGCTCATGACCACGTCCGCCACATCCAACAATCTCGGCGCCATCGAATGGGGCAGCGTGTACACCGGCGCCGGTGTCGACCACTCCGGCAACGACGTCGACACTCTCGTGTTCCCTGGAGGCACCTGTAAGACCCGCCACGGTGCCGGGACCGGCACCCAGACGCTCGACCCCAAGACCTGCCTGCTCAGGGTGAACCTGCACGGCACCGACACCACCTACGGCGGCACCGGATCCGGGCATACCAAGCTCTGATTCCACATCGCGATCGCGCGAGCCGAAACGGCACCGAACCGCCCCGGACCACGGCCTGCAGGTCCGGGGCGTTGTCGGCGGGGTCGCCGGCTGACAGCGGGCACCCCGTAATGCGTGAGATCATCCTGGACTATGCGCAAGGACCTGCGGGAATCTCCCGAGTACGCTGCGGTCGCCGAGCATGTCCGGCGGGTGCACGAACCTGCATTCGGCAGGCCGCACCACGTTACCGACCTTGTCACGACGACCGACGCCAGCCGCATCGTGGTGACCGCGTCGGTCTATGACGAACTCGAGGGGCTGCCGCGGACGGCCTTGTACGAGGTGCGGGACGGCGCGCTGCGCGCGCTGACTTCGGGTGGCGGGTCAGCCAAGTCCGCCCGGTTCGCGCCGGACGAGTCATCCCTGGCCTTCCTGTCCGACCGGGCCAAGGCGAAGGCGTTCCAGCTCTACCTGCTGGCCGACGGACAGCTCGGCGAGGCGCAGGCGGCGCCTGCCGTCCCCGGCACGGTCGAGTATCTCGCGTGGTCACCGGACGGCACCCGGATCCTGCTCGGGGTCGCCGGGCTCGGTGCGGAGGTGTCTGACGCGCAGGGCTCGGGAACGGCCGGCTCGGGCGAGTCCGGGCTGCCGTCCTGGTACCCGCAGGTGGAGGCGGGGACGCCGGAGGATGCCTGGCGCGGCCTGTGGCTCTATACCGTGGCCTCCGGCGAGCTCGCCAGGGTTTCACCCGACGGGCTGAACGTCTGGGAGGCGGCCTGGTCCGGCCCCGGGCATGTGCTGGCAATCACCGGCGAACAGCCCGGTGAGGACGACTGGTACTCGGCGGTGCTCAGCCGGCTCGACATCTCGACCGGTGAGGTGACCGAACTGCTCCGCAGTGACGTCCAGCTCGGACTGCCGGCCGGGACATCCGACGGTGCGAGGGCAGCCGTGGTAGAGGCGGTATGCAGCGACCGATTGATCGTGGCGGGTGACCTGATCCTGCTGGACCTGGTGGCCGGCACCAGGTGCGCGGTAGACACCGCCGGGACGGATGTCACCGCGGTGCAGTGGATCGACGGAACGCGGCTCGGCTATATCGGCCAGCGCCATCTGGACTGCGTGGCCGGGATCGCCTACGCCGGGGACGGACCCCTGCCGGAGACGATCGCCGGCAAGGAACTGGCCGCATCCGCGCAGTCGTGGGCGACCTGGTTTAATCCGGCCGGCGCCTTCACCTCCGACGGCCGGGTCGTCGTGGTCCGGGACGACTACGACCTTCCGCAGCAGGTCGCGATCGTTGGCACCGGCGCCGACCAGGTCCTGGCCTCGCTGGCTCATCCGGGCACCGAGTACACCCAATCGATCGCGGGCTCGGCGACGAACGTCAGCTGGAGCGCACCCGACGGGACGACGATCGAAGGAGTCCTGTGCACGCCTGACGGAGCCGGGCCGTTCCCGCTGATCTTGGACGTCCACGGCGGGCCGATCGGGGCCTACCAGCGGAGCTGGACGATGCATGGCTACGAGGTGCCCCTGCTGGTCTCGCGCGGATACGCCGTCCTGCTCCCGAACCCGCGCGGTAGCTCCGGGCGCGGCCGGGAGTTCGCCGCCGCGGTCGTCGGCGATATGGGCGGCGCGGACACCCACGACTACCTGTCCGGAATCGACGCCATGATCGAGCGCGGCATTGCCGACCCGGCCCGACTCGGCACGATCGGCGTCAGCTACGGCGGATACATGTCGGCTTGGCTGGTGACCCAGGACCAGAGGTTCAAGGCCGCAGTGGCCGGCTCGCCGGTGACGGAGTGGTACAGCTTCACGTTCACCTCCAACATCCCCCGCTGGGGACTGTGGTTCCTGGACAACGCCGATCCCGAGGAAATCGGCAACCAGGCGCACACACGCAGTCCGGTGATGCACGCGAGCAAGGCCAGGACACCGACCCTGCTCACGGCGGGCGCGCAGGATCGCTGCACGCCGGCCGGCCAGGCGAGGGAGTTCTATCAGGCGCTGATTGGCCATGGCGTCGACGCGGAACTGGTGATCTACCCGGAGGAAGGACACGGCGTCAGCCGGTTCCCGGCCATCACTGACTACCTGACCCGGCTCGTGACCTGGTTCGAGCGGTATATGCCGGCGTGATCCCGGACGTCGCGCTCGCCGCGACGAGCCCGGACTCCCTGCTCCGGTTCCGGGCGCTCGTGCTCGGCAACGATCCGCAGGTCATCACGCTCAGCGGCACCCACGACCTGAACTGAACTACGGGGTGGTCTGGAGGCGGTGGGCGAGGGCGGTGTGGCGGCGGCCGGCGCCGGCGGTGCGGACGGCGGCGGCGAGGGCGCGGCGGGAGCCGGCCAGCACCACGAGCTTCTTCGCGCGGGTGATGCCGGTGTAGAGCAGGTTGCGCTGCAGCATCATCCACGCGCTGGTCGTCAGGGGGATCACGACGGCGGGGTACTCCGACCCCTGGGAGCGGTGGATGGTGACCGCGTAGGCGTGCGCGAGCTCGTCGAGCTCATCGAAGTCGTAGCCGATCTCCTCGTCCTCGTCGGTCCGCACGGTGAGCGCGTGGTCCTCGAGCGACAGGCCGGTCACGACGCCGGTGGTGCCGTTGAACACCCCGGCGGTGCCCTTGTCGTAGTTGTTGCGCAGCTGCGTCACCTTGTCGCCGACCCGGAACACCCGGCCGCCGTAGCGCCGCTCCGGCGCGCCGTCCCGGTACGGGGTGAGCGCCTCCTGCAGTAGCAGGTTCAGGTTCCCGGCCCCGGCCGGGCCGCGGTGCATCGGGCACAGCACCTGCACGTCGCGGCGCGGGTCGAGGCCGAACCGGGCGGGGATGCGGCGGGCGACGATGTCGGCCACCAGGGCCGCGGTGGCCTCGGTCTCGTCGCAGTTGAACCAGAAGAAGTCGGGGTACCCGGTCAGCTCGGGCGGGCGCCCGGCGTTCACCTTGTGGGCGTTCACCACGATCCCGGACTGCTGCGCCTGCCGGAAGATCTTCGTCAGCCTGACCACCGGGAGCGTCTGCGCGCCGATCAGGTCCCGCAGCACCTCCCCCGCCCCGACCGAGGGAAGCTGGTCCACGTCGCCGACCAGCAGCAGGTGGGCGCCGGGGGCGACCGCCTTGACGAGCTTGCTGGCGAGGATCACGTCGACCATCGACGTCTCGTCGATCACGACCAGGTCCGCGTCCAGGGGGCGGTCGGCGTCGAACTCGGGGTCGCCGCCCGGCTGCAGCTTCAGCAGCCGGTGGATGGTTGCCGCCTCGTGCCCGGTCAGCTCGGCCAGGCGCTTGGCGGCCCGGCCGGTCGGCGCGGCCAGCACGACCTTCGCCTTCCTGGCCCGCGCGAGCTCCACCACCGAGCGGACGGTGAAGCTCTTCCCGCAGCCGGGGCCGCCGGTCAGCACCGCGACCTTCCGCGTGAGCGCCGCCTTCACCGCGTCGGCCTGCCCGGGGGCGAGGTCCGCGCCGGTCTTCGTCTTCAGCCAGCCGAGGGCCTTCTCCCAGTCCACCGCCTGGAACGCCGCCAGGCGGTCCGCGCGGGAGGAGAGGAGTCGGCTCAGGGAAGCGGCCAGGGACCGTTCGGAATGATAAAAGGGCGGCAGGTAGACGGCCCGCAGCTGGCCGGCGGCCGCGGCACCGGGGACCGGGACCTCGTCGCGGACGGCGAGTCCCTCGGCCGCGAGATCGGGGATCTGCGGCGTGATGAGGCTCTCGGCGACGCCGAGGATCTTCGTGGCGTCGGCGACCAGGACGTGCTCGGGGAGATAGCAGTGGCCGTCGTCGGCGGCCTCGGACAGGGTGTAGGCGAGGCCGGCCTTGATCCGCTCGGGGCTGTCCTTCGCGATGCCGACCGACGCGGCGATCGTGTCGGCGGTCTTGAAGCCGATGCCCCACACATCCGCCGCCAGCCGGTAGGGGTGCTGCTTGACGGTGTCGATCGATTCGTCGCCGTACTTCTTGTAGATCTTCACCGCCAGCGACGTGGAGACGCCGACGCCCTGCAGGAAGATCATGACCTCCTTGATGGCCTTCTGCTCCGCCCACGCGCCTTTGATGCGCGCGCTGCGTTTCGGGCCGAGGCCGGGAACCTCGACCAGACGGTCGGGCTCGTCGTCGATGATGCGCATGATGTCGGTGCCGAAGTGGCTGACCATCCGCTCGGCCATGACCGGGCCGATCCCCTTGATCAGGCCGGACCCGAGGTACCGGCGGACGCCCTGCTCGGTCGCGGGCAGGACGGTCGTGTAGGAGTGGACCTCGAACTGCCGGCCGTACTTCAGGTGCGACGTCCAGCGGCCGCGCAGCCGGAGCGACTCCCCGATCTGCGCTCCCAGCAGCGGGCCGACCGCGGTGATGAGCTCGGTATCCGCGCTGACCGGCCCGCGCCCCGTGCCCCGGTCCGGCGCGATCCGAGCGATCGTGTACCCGGTCTCCGGGTTGCTGAATGTGACCCGCTCAAGCACCCCGTCGAGAACCGCGACGTTCCCCTGCTGCGGGTGCGCTTGCGGCGCCGGCTGAGGAACAGGGGGCATGCGTCCTATTCTGCAGCGCGCTCGGCCTCCGGCAACCGGCAACCGGCCGGTCAGGATTGATCAGGCGGCCGGTTCTTCTGCCACCAGGGAACGGGTCGGCGCGTTAGTTAGCCAACCATTTTCAGCCTGATCACGAGGATTCCGCTGTCCAAACCGATCGCGAGTGAACCGGCTAGATCGGTCAAGCCCAGCGCTTCATGGTGCGTCGGAACGGTTGCCAGGCAAATGCCGGTGTGCGGGTCCCACAGCCGCACCGTCCTGTCGTGGCTCGCGGTGGCGAGCAGCTCCCGGCCATCCACCTCGACGGGGCACACCGCCCACACCCGGCCCTGGTGGCCTTCCAGCACCCTGACCTGCACCCCGGTACCCGGGTCCCACAACCGCACAGTCTTGTCGGCACTGGCGGTGGCGAGCAGCTCCCGGCCACCCACCTCGACCGCGCACACCGCCTCAACCCCGCCCTGATGACCTCTCAGCACCCTGACCTGCACCCCGGTACCCGGGTCCCACAACGCCACCGTCCGTTGGGCGCTGGCGGTGGCAGTGGCGAGCAGCTCCCGGCCACCCACCTCGACCGCGCACACCGCGCCGACACCGTCCTGATGACCTTCCAGCACCCCGACCTGCACCCCGGTACCCGGGTCCCACAACCCCACCATCCCGTGACCGCCGCTTCCGGTGGCGAGCAGCTCCCGGCCACCCACCTCGACCGCGCACACCGCCCCGACACCGCCCTGATGACCTCTCAGCACCCCGACCTGC
>Ga0335074_10004027_pt1 | contig 20231 bp, 13 predicted proteins | sample Lox_Sample_23_FD_206715 | JGI IMG/M metagenome (GOLD analysis project Ga0335074, IMG submission 206715) | Soil microbial communities from Loxahatchee National Wildlife Refuge, Florida, United States - Lox_Sample_2.3 | ecosystem: Environmental > Terrestrial > Soil > Wetlands | place: USA... | reverse complement strand
GGAACCCGTGATAAACCACCCCCGCCTGAACATTGAGGTACGCGCCCAAGGCCTCTTGCTCGAAAAAGCGCGCGTCATAACTTCCTCGCAGCCGTTCGTAAAAGTCAGGTACCGTGTTTAAAACGTGGCTATTCTCGAATGGTTTTGCTAGCACTACGTCGTAGCCGGCCACCCGATTCCGTACGAACCGCCGGTATACCCAATCGAAACCCTTCGGTGTCCACACCCCGAACCCGCACAGGCGCGACGCCCGTGGGTCGCGTAGCCGGCCTTCCAGCCGCAGCCACGCTTCTTCCGCTGTGTAAGTGAGCTCGTCCAATCCGAACCACGCCAGATTGGTTCCCCGTAATCGCTCGAAATCGTCCACCGCCCGGAAGTAAATCCGCGATCCGGTATCTTTCATCACCAATACCGATTCCGACTTATTGAGCTCGTGCCGGATCTTATTGCTGGCCAGCACCTCAAGAAAACTCGTCAGCGTTGCGTCGCGCAACATCGGATAAGTAGGCGCGCCGATCAGCCCTTGCCGGCCCGGATTTATGTAACTTAGCCGAATCGCCTCTTGGCAGAGCGCCTGGCTTTTGCCCGAACCGATTGGCCCCGAAAAGCCCTTGAATCTTGCTGGCGAAGCGTGAAACTTACTTTGAGAGGGAAGCGGTGCATAGTCTATTTCAATTCGCAGCGTTTCTCCGCTGGATCTTTCCACGTGACGACAATCTCCCTCGGCTGTTCCTCTTCCTCCAGCTCCCGCTCGAGTTGCGTCAAGCGGATGAAGTCCCCGAGCGTCACCTTGCAGTTCTCGATATCAAGCTTCCTCTCAACGTCGCGAAGCAGCCGCGCGATCCGTTTCTTCCGCGAACCCGCCAGCCGGGTGCCCGGCTTCGGCCGTATGGATGTTTTTCCCTTCGGCAAGCGTTTATGTTGCAGTGCAAAAAAAGGGCGTCTCCGTTTTGGAAACGCCCCGCAAGCAACTCTCTCCTGCACCAACTCTAACAATCTGATTTCTGCTTGTTCCGAATCATTCTCCTAACCGGCTGAAAACGCGCTTCCGATTGTTCCCTGTCTGTTGTCACCTGTCTGCTGGCGCGCTGCCTGGCGTTGTTTTCGCTTTGGATTTACGCCGTCCGAATCCGTGCCGCGTTTTGCAACCCGCGTTCCTCGATCTCGATCTCGCGAATTCTGAACTTCTGAACCTTGCCCGTTACAGTCGTGGGAAATCCGTCCACAAAGCGAATATACTGCGGCACCTTGAAGTAGGCGATCCTTCCGCGGCAAAATTCGCGGATCTCTTCCTCTTCGGCCGGCTCCTTCAGCCGGATCCACGCCGCAACCGTTTCGCCCAACTTTCGATCCGGTAGTCCCACTACCTGCACCTCCGCGATCTTGGGATGTGTGTGCAGGAATTCCTCCACCTCGCGCGGGTAGACGTTCTCACCACCCCGGATGATCATGTCCTTGGCTCGCCCGGTAATCCGGAAGCATTCATCCTCGTCCATGGTCGCCAGATCGCCCGTGTGCAGCCAGCCGTCCTCGTCGATCGCACGCCGCGTCGCCTGCGGCTCCTGATCGTAGCCCTTCATCAGCAGATACCCGCGCGCGCACAGTTCTCCCTGCTCGCCCACCGGCGCCGTCTCCCCGTTCGCCAAAACAAGTTTTACTTCCGTGTTTGGACACGCCTGTCCCACCGTGGACACCCGCCGTTCCAGGCAATCGTCTACACCCGACATCGTGATCAGTGGCGAACTCTCCGTCTGCCCATAGGCCACCACCATGCCTGTGCAATGCATCGCACCCACTACGCGTCTCATGATCTCCACCGGACACGGAGCGCCGGCCATAATCCCGGTACGCAAAGACTGCAGGTCGAACGTCGGGAATGCCGGATGCTCCAGTTCCGCGATGAACATGGTCGGTACGCCGTAAATCGTCGTTCCACGCTCGTCCTGAATCGCCTGCAGCGTTTCGAATGCGTCGAAGTGTGCGGCCGGCAGAATCATCCCGGCCCCGCTAACCACGCAAACCAGCGTGCCGATGACGCATCCAAAGCAGTGATACAACGGCACTGGAACCACAACCCGATCCCGCTCGTCTATTCTCAGCGCCTCTACGATAATCGCCGCGTTGTTTAACAGGTTTCGATGAGTAAGTAGTACGCCCTTTGGAGATCCCGTCGTTCCAGACGTGTACTGTATGTTGGTTACTTCATTCGCGGCAATCTCTGGCGCCGGAATATCCCGCTTCTGCTCCAGCATCTTCACCCATGCCTCGCTGCCGAAGTAGACAACATGCTCCAGCGCCGCCTGTTGCCCGCGTGTGGCCTCTTCAAAGATCGCGCGATAGTTGCAGCGCTTATCCCTCTCCCATAGAAACAGTGCTTTCATTCCGGACTTACCCAATACATACGCTAGTTCGTATGCGCGGTACGCCGGATTAACGTTTACCAGAACGGCGCCTAGCCGGCTGCACGCTAGCTGAAGTTGCACCCACTCTACGCAGTTGGTCGACCATACCCCAACTCGATCCTGGGCGCCAATCCCCAGGTTCGACAGTCCCTCTGCCGCCCGCTCCGCCGCCGCGGCTAACTCCGCAAAGGTCAGCCTCACGCCTTGATGCCGTGATACCAAGGCCTCTCGGTCCGCGAATCGGGAACTGGTTCTCGAAAATACCTCCCAGATGCTAGCCTCAATAAGCGGAGCATCGGGTCCCCGTGAATAACTCAACATGGGTTATCACCCTCCAAATCTAGCGTTTTAGTCTATAACAACCCGCGCCCCGGATTCAGTATGTGGGTCCGACTGTGCTGTGGGTCCGGCATGTCGCCGCGCGTAATGGCCTGACCGAATGCCTATCCACCCTGACGGCACCGCGCGATCGCTTTCCTCCAACCCGCATAAAGTTGATCGCGTCGGTTCTCATCGATCCTTGGCTCGAAAACTCGCTCCGCCCGCCAAAACTGTTCCACCTCATGCGAACTCCCGAAATACCCAATCGTCAGCCCAGCCAGATAGGCCGCGCCCAGCGCCGTGGTCTCCACATCCGCCGCCCGCACAACCCGCTTTCCTAAAATGTCAGCCTGAAATTGCATCAGAAAATCGTTCGACGCCCCGCCGCCGTCCACGCGTAACTCCTGAAGCTGTTCTCCACAATCGGCCTCCATGGCATCCACCAGTTCCTTGGTCTGATACGCGATGGCTTCTAGCGCCGCTCGCACCAATTCCGCGCCGCCCGTCGCGGCGGTGATCCCATAAATCATTCCCCGCGCCGCCGAATCCCAATGTGGTGCCCCCAGCCCCACGAAGGCTGGAACAAAGTAGACGCCTCCTGTATCCTCAATCGATTCCGCCAGCGCGCTGGTCTCCTTCGCCTCCCGTATGATCCCCAGTTTGTCGCGCAGCCACTCGATCGCCGCTCCCGCAATGAATACGGCGCCTTCCAGCGCAAAGGCCGCCCCTCTGGTGGATGCCGCCCGCGTCGCCAGTAACCCATGCTTAGAAACCGGCCGGTGTTCGCCGGTATGCGCCAGAATGAAACATCCCGTGCCATAAGTGTTTTTGGCCATCCCGGGGCGAAAACACGCCTGCCCGAACAGCGCCGCCTGCTGATCTCCCGCGATTCCCGCAATCGGAATCTCCGCGCCCAGATGCTCGCCGGCGGTAACGGCCGCCACGCCGGTCGATCCCACAATCTCCGGCAGCATTGCTCGCGGCACCTCGAACGCATCCAATAGCTCAGCGTCCCATTCGCCCGATTCAAGATCCATCAACATCGTCCGCGATGCATTGGAATGATCCGTCACGTGCGCCGCGCCATTCGTCAGTTTCCAGACCAGCCACGTGTCCACGGTCCCGAACAGCAATTCGCCGTCCCGAGCTTTCTGGCGGCCATCGGGGACGTGCTCTAAAATCCACTGAATCTTGCTTGCCGAAAAATACGCGTCCACCACCAGGCCGGTCTTTTGCGTGATCCACGGCCCCTTCGCGCTTGCCGCCAGCTCCGCGCATGCTCGCGCCGTCCTCCGGCACTGCCACACAATAGCCGGAGCCGCCGGCTTCCCGCTCTTCCGTTCCCAAACTACTGTGGTTTCACGCTGGTTTGCGATTCCTAGCGCCGCGATGGATCGAGAGTCCGCCCCGCCCCGCTGCAGCACCGCCCGTGCCGCCCGTAATTGAAGCCGCCAAATCTCCTCGGCATCCTGCTCCACCCAGCCCGGCTGCGGATAGCTTGACCCCAGCGCGCATCCCTCCAACGCCACACGTTCACCGCGCTCGCCGTACAAAGCTGCCCGCGCGCTTGTCGTTCCTTCGTCCAGCGACAGGAGAAACCGCACTCTGGCATTATAGTGAGTACATGTTCTTTCGTAGAGTGAAAGTTCTCGAGCCCACCTTTACCGAGCGCCTCGATGGTCTTCGCAAACTGGGTTTCAGCACTAGCCCGGCTGGATCGGGTAAGGCCCAAGTCCTGCGCGATGGCATCGGCGCCATCATCGAGGATCGTCCTGGTCAGCATCCCCACGTCAATAAAGCCGGCTTCGTGCTCGGGGATGAGATCGGTCTGCTAGTGAATCGCGGCTTTCAAATGTTCTGGCGCAGTCCCACCGGCCGCACCGCGCCTGCCCTTGCTACGCAGCTGAAGGCGCTGCATGCTTTCGAAGAAGACCTTAAAGAAGGTCTCGGTCTGCCCAGTCTTTATAACGAAAGTCTCGGCACTACTTCCGACCTTCACCTCTATGACCGCGTCGAGCACCGCGACGCCGGCGACGCACCCAAGCCCTGGCAACACAAACCCGTCAATTCGTAGCTCCCGCATACTTCACGTAGAGTTGGTGGCTTTGCGCTGCCTCTTCCTTCTTGCCCTCGCGCTCGAGAACCGTGCTTCGCACCGCCAGATACCTCGGGAAAATCAGCGCGGCAAACATCCCATCGCCGGATGACAAAGGAAGCGGATAACTATCCACCAAATTAGCTGCCTTATCGGGCGCGCCGGTCGCTACATACGCCCACCCGAGCAGCGTCCTTACGGCTCCGTCGTTGGAAGGATTCGTCTCGCTGTACATCGCTTGTAATAGCGGTAGAGCCTGTTGAAATTGCTTCCCGAATAGCAGCGCATAGGTGTTCGCCATTTTCGAATTGGAATCCGCCGCACCTCTCTGCGCCAGCCACCGCGCGAGTTCGCTCATCCCGCGCGCCTCCTGGCTTTGCGCCCGTTGGACGTCCAGCCGGCCTGCCAATTCCTGAGCGCCTTTACGATCGCCCATCTCCAGTCTCCAAACCACCATTTGGCTCAATTCCAGCAGTTGCCAATCGCCACTCGTTTTGGCGGCCAGATCTTCCATCTTCGCCCAGCCTGCGTTGCGGCGTCCGGTGAGAAACTCCCATTGCGCCACCTCGTAATTCGCGGCCGTATTCTTCAAACGGGGAGTCGGCCCCCAGCGCCTCAAAAATAGGGCATCGGCGCCTTTCAGGTCGCCCGTCATGAGCCGCGCTTCCGCCGCTTTTACCCATTCCGCCGGATTCCTCGCTGCCGCTCGCGCGAAGGACTCTTCAGCCGATTTGAAATCGCCGCGCATGTAGCTGACTTCGCCTTCCGAATCGAGTACGTTGTTGTCCTCGGGCGCCAGCTTTTGATATTGCGCCAGCGCGTCCCACGCGCCCCGTAAATCTTTTCCCGATGCCAGCGCATATCCCAGTTCGTTCCAGGTTTCCGGATCGTCGGGATCTAAGCGCGCCGCCGCCCGATACTCCAGCGCTGCTTTTTGGAACTCGCGCCGTCTATATCGCAGCTGCCCCAGTTCCTTAAAAATGTTCGCGTTGGCCGGCGTCGCCCTGGTCAAGGACTCGAGCGCTTGGATTTGATCCCGGGCGTTTCCATCCACCGTCGCGGCCGCGTATTCCAAATTCGCTTGCTCGATCGCATCCAGCCGCGCCCGCCTGCCATCCTCGGCCGCCCGGCGCGCCCCCTCTCGGTCGCCCTTTTCCGCGAACATTTTCACTTCATCGATATATGCGGGAGCAAACCCGGAGTCGGCACCCGTGGCTGATTCCAGATCCTGCTGCATGGATTGCGCATTCGGAGCCGTCAGAGCCTCGCCGTAAAATTGGAACGCACTCTCATTGCTGGTTCCAAATTTCCGCGCATCCGCGCTCAGCCGTTGCGCCAACTCGTTCGCGAGAGGTAGAAAGCCCGCCTGTGCCGCTCCGGAAAGTTCGAAGCTGGCTAATGTTTTGTTCCTGGTCAAATCCTCCAGCGTTGCGTGAATTCCGATCCGCCCGTTTCGTTCAACGAAATATCCTTCCAGCATCCGCGATGCCTGCATGGATTGCGCGGCCGAAGTCGAATCCGTCTCCCGCGCGAAAAGGTTCTTCGCTCCCGCCAAATCGTACGCCACCACCGCTGCCGCCGCCCGGCTGCGCCAATTGAAACCCGCGTCCGGGCTCAGATTTTCGATCGGCATCACCGCCAGCCGCTCCACGCTCCTATCCCGAGCCCGGGCGCACCCGTCTCCGGCGACGATCGAAATGCAAAGAATAGTTGCGAAAGCTAGCCGCTCGGTGTCCTTACAAAACACGCGGCTCGCTCGCCATCAGCTCTTTAAATTCCGGGAGGTTCTTCAAGGCGGCAAACGCGGGATCTTGCTCGAACTTCTTCCGCTCCTTGAAGCCTTCTTCCAGCGCCTTGCGGATATACTGCAGCGCCAGGTCGGTCCGGCCTGCCTTGGCGTAGGTTTGCGCCAGATAGAAATGGAATTTGCTGCGTTCCCCCACGCTGCGTTCTTGCAGCAAAACACCCTGCGTGCTGCGATGTTCAAACACATCCGGATCCAGCGTCAGCGCTCGCTGCAAGGCCTCCTGGGCGCGCGCCATATTGTTCCGGGAGAAATATCCCATCGCCAGGTTGCTCCACACCGAAGCCGATTCCGGATTGAGCCGCAGGGCCTTTTTATATTGATTGATCGCGCGCCGGTAGCTCTTCTTGGCGTAATAGACGGTTCCCAGATTGTTTACTGCTTCCGCATATTTCGGATCCACATGCAGTGCCTGCCGGTAATATCTCTCCGCCAGGTTCAACTCCAGCATTTGATGGTACGCGATGCCGGTTTTGTTCAGCATGACCGCCGACCCTTTGGAGTTTTCGCGGTACATCTCCGCTGCCTCCCGGTAGCGCTTCTCCGCCATGAAGATGTCTCCGCGCATTTCCGGCGTCAGGACCGCGGCGGGTTTCGGGGCGCCGGGCGCCGTTAATCCCGTGTCCGGCGTGTTCAAAAAACTGCTGGTGCGCGCGGGCGGCTGCGCTGTTTGTCCGTCAGGCGCGGCGGCAAACGTCCGCGCTGCTAATAGGCCAATTGCCAATAGCCAATAACCGGAAGCCATGGTCACCTCCCACTACCCTACGTTTCGGAAGGCTCTGACGATCCCGTTCAGGAGCTTAGCTCCTACACTATCACTTTTTGGCTCGCATTTTGAGCTGGGGAATTACTTGAATATACCTTTGAGGCGTTCGAAAAATCCCTTATGCTTGGCGGGCTGTTGCGGTTGTGCGGTCGTATCCTGCGGCGCCGCCGCCTGCGAACCTTGTGTCGCGGCGCGTTGTTGCAGCGTCCCATAAGCGGTTGCTGGTGAGGCCTGCTCCGGCACATGCGCCGGCTGCCCCGTTTGCCAGCCTGCTACCCGCGTTCCCTCTCCTCCTCCGCCGTGCAGTTGGCAGAGTTCCACCGGCTGGGTGCCATCGATGAAATACTCGGTGCGAACCTTCGGGCATTGGGCCGTGGCAAGCTGGCCCGTCGTCGGATCCACCTGCACTCCTACCACTCCTGGAGGAGGTTCGAATTCGCTCACGTTCCGGTACTCCCGATGTTCGTGCGCGCGCTTCATGAATTCCACCCACACCGGCAGCGCCGATTTTGCGCCCTCCAGGTCCAGTTCCCGATTATCGTCGAACCCCACCCAAACCACGCAGATCAGCTTCGAGGTAAATCCGGCGAACCAGCCGTCATGCGACGTTCCCGTCTTTCCCGCCACGGGAAAATTAATCCCTCGGCCCCACACGCTGGCGCCCGTTCCGCTCCGCACCACTTCTTCTAAAAGCTGATCCATCAAAAACGCCACCCGCGGATCCAGCACGTCCCGATGTTCCGGCTTGTTGTCATACATGATTGAGCCGTGATCGGTTGCGATATCGGAAACAAAATACGGCTTTGAGTACACGCCATGATCGGCGAAGATCGTGTACGCGCCTGCGATTTCGAGCGGCGTTACCTCATATGCCCCCAGCGCTACCGCCGGCGTGGGATGAATCTCCAGGTTCATTCCCGCCCGTCGCGCCAGTTCCACAATGTTGTTGTAGCCGGTCTCCTCCGCCACCTTCACCGTCGCTACGTTCAAGGAATGGGCGATCGCGTCTTGCAGCCCGATATCCCCGTAAAACTTATGCTCGAAATTGCTAGGTTCATACGGCTTGCCGTCATAATAAAACGTCGTCGGTTCATCGTCGATCATTGTCGCCGGCGTGATCACTTGTCCGCCGCTTCCCAGCCCCGTGTTCAGCGCCGCCGCGTAAACAAACGGCTTGAAGGAAGATCCCGGCTGCCGCTTCGCCAAAATCCGGTTCAACTGGCTGGTCCCGTAATTTCGCCCGCCGATGAGCGCCTTCACCTCGCCCGTCTGCGGATCGATCGCGATCAGCGCGCATTGCGGGTCGGGATAATTCGGATCCTTTTTCTTTCGCAGCTTGATCCGTTTATCCGCCTCTTCCATCCCGATCCGCACCGCCTCGGCCGCGTCGTGCTGTAAGTTCGGATCAAGCGTCGTGTACACCCGATAGGTGTTGGATTGGAAATTGTAATCCGGGAACTTTTCGAGCAGCGTATCGTTTACCAGGTCGACGAAATAGGGCGCCTCAGTCGATTCCATGCCCTGCTTGGCCAGTTCCATCGGCGACGCAGCCGCGGTTTCAAATTCTTCCTGGCCGATGTAGTTGTTCTCCCGCATCAGCCTCAGGACCACGTTGCGCCGTTGCCGGGCGCGTTCCGGCCAGCGGAACGGATTCGTAAAACTGGGCTGCTGGATCAAGCCAGCCAGCGTCGCCGCCTCCGGCAGCGTCAACTTGCTCACGTCCTTGTTGAAATAAACCTGCGCCGCTTCGCCGAATCCCCGTATGCCGAAACTCCCCCGATGTCCCAGCGGCACTTGATTCGCGTAGTATTCAAAAATCTGCTCTTTCGAAAGCTTCTGTTCCAGGTGCATCGTGATCAGCACCTCGGGAATCTTGCGCCGCCAGGTTTTGTCGTTGTCCAGCCAGAAGCTCCGCGCCAGTTGCTGGCTCAACGTGGAAGCTCCCTGCGCGTAGCGGTGCTCCCGCATATCCACGTACGCGGCTTTGATGATGCGGATCGGATCGAACCCGGAATGTTGGAAAAACCGCTTGTCTTCCGCCGAAATCACCGCATGCACCAGCACCGGCGGAATGTCCTCGTACTTCACCAGCCGGCGCTTCTCTCGATTCTTATCGAACAGATTCGAAATCAGTTCCGGCTCCAGCGTGTATTCCGTCCGATCGGTGTTGTCGGTCAGCGAAATAATGTGCGTCACCTTGTCCCCGGTGAACTTGATCACCCCGTCCTCGCGTTTGAAGAACGAGTCCGGCCCCGGATAGACGTCGATCTCCTCCGGTTTCACCGTGAAATAACCCATCCGGTTACTGGGCGACTCCGTATAGCCGCTGCGCCGCAAATCGGTCGCAATCTCTTGTGGATCGGCCATATCGCCCACGTCCACGGTCCTGGGCGCCGCGAACAGCATCGATGTATTGGCAAAAGGTCCTGCCGCCAGCTTCGCCTCAATCAGATGCGCGTATTTTACGTAGTAGTGAGCGAAAATCGCCAGGCCGGTCGTGAAAACCAGCACCAGCAGGACAATAAGCACTTTCACCGCCGGATGCAGCCGAAACTGCTTTCCAGACGCCTTCTTCTTCTTAGGAACCCGGACTTGTACTGCCACTGCTACCATCTTCGCACGGAGCTTTACCCTAACCCAAGGCGCCGGCCGGCACGCCCCGGTGCCTGTTCGCGGTACATTGAGTATCGGTTGTGATTTCCGTCCAAAATGTCTCGAAGGTCTACCATCTTTACCATCACCCCTTCGATCGTGTCCTGGACGCCCTGGCGCTCTCCAGGGAACGCAGGAAGTCCGAATTTTGGGCCTTGCGCGATATCAACCTGCGGGTGGAAAAGGGCGAAGTCTTCGCGCTCCTCGGGCCAAACGGCTCTGGAAAAAGCACTCTGCTGCAGGTCATTAGTGGCATTCTCCAACCCACCACTGGCCGCGTGTTTGTTTCCGGCCGCGTCGCCGCGCTCTTGGAATTGGGGGCCGGCTTCAACCCCGAATTTAGCGGCCGGGAGAATGTTTACCTGAACGGCGAAATCCTGGGCCTCTCGCGCCAGGAGCTGGATGAAGTCTTTCCGCGCATCGAAGCTTTCGCCGAAATCGGTCAATTTATCGATCGTCCGGTAAAAGAATATTCCACCGGAATGTACGTTCGCCTGGCATTCTCCACCGCCATTCACGTCGATCCGGAAGTTCTGATTGTCGACGAAGCTCTCGCCGTCGGCGACGCCATTTTCGCCAGCCGTTGCGTCCAGAAGTTCGAAGAGCTTCGCCGCAAGAACGTTACCGTATTGCTCGTATCCCACGATCTCGGCTTGATCAAACGTTTGGCCGACCGCGCCGCCTTCATGCTGAACGGCAAAATTGTTATGCAAGGCTCGCCCAAAGACGCGGTCAACCAATACGTTGGTTTCGTACTCGATCGCGAACGCTCCACGCAGGAAACGGAGTCCGGCCAGGGGGAAGAATCCATGGCTCCAGGGTCCCTATCAGTGTCTCTGCCGGCCAAGACCAGCTTTCGCCACGGTGACGGCGCCAGCCGCGTAACCGGCGTCCGCATCCTCGATTCGCACGGCGAAACCTGCCGCGCCTTCCGCCCCGGTGAAACCATTTCCGTTCGCATCCATGCCGAGTTCCAAAAGCCTGTCTCCAATCCCGTGGTCGGCATCCTCATTCGCAATCGCATCGGCATGGATATCTTCGGTACCAACACCCGCGTGGAACGCGTGGAACTGGGCGACTTCGAACCCGGGGACCAGCTCGAAATCGAGTTTGAAATGGATTGCTTGCTCAGCCGCCAGGAGTACACCTTAACCGTCGCCACCCAGCACTGGAACGGCCTCAGCCAGGATTGGCTCGACGACGTGCTGGAGTTTCGCGTCGAAGACACCAAAGACGTCGCGGGTGTGCTGAACTTAAATACGCGCGTTCGCCACCGGAAAGTCTCTCCGGCGGCCGAACTCAAGCCGAGCAGCCTCATCCGGTGAATCTATGCAAATTGAAGAAATTCAAGCCGCGCTACGGGAAGAAAATTTGGATGGTTGGCTGTTTTTTGACCACCACCAACGCGATCCGCTGGCCTATCGCATCCTGAACCTGAATCCCCAGGCCGTCGCCACGCGCCGCTGGTACTACTTTATTCCCGCTCATGGCGAGCCTCAGGGTTTGGTCCATGCCATCGAATCCGGCGTTCTCCATGGATTGCCCGGCGAAGTGCGCCGATACTCCAGTTGGAGCGCTCAATTGGACGGCCTGCGCCGCCTGTTAACCGGATCGCGCAAGATCGCCATGCAGTATTCACCCAACTGCGCTATCCCCTATGTCTCGCTCGTCGATGGCGGGACGCTCGAGCTGGTTCGTAGTATCGGTGTGGAAGTGGCCACTTCCGCCAATCTCGTGCAGCTCTTTGAAGCCCGCTGGACCGCCGAGCAGTTGGAAATGCACCTTGAGGCCGGCCGCCGCGTCGACCGCGTTCGCGCCAATGCCTTCCACAAGATCGCAACCACCCTGGCTTCCGGCCAGTCCATCACCGAGTGGGACGTGAACCGTTTCATCCGCGCCGGTTTTGAAAGCTCCGGCATGGTCACCGATCACGGGCCCATCGTGGCCGTCAACGCCCACATGTCGGACCCGCATTATGAGCCTGCCCGGGAAGGCAGCAGCGCCATTCATCCCGGCGATGCCGTGCTCATCGATATGTGGGCTAAGCTCGATTGCCCCGCCGCCGTCTACTACGACATCACCTGGACCGGATTTTGCGGCCCCACCCCGCCCTCGCCTCTCGAAAACGTTTTTGAAGTGGTGCGGGACGGCCGCGACCGCGCCATTGAGCGCGTCCGGGCCGCTATCGAGAGCGGTGAGACGATCCACGGATTCGACGTCGACGATGCCGCTAGAACTTACATCCGGGATCGCGGCTTCGGCGATTACTTCATCCATCGCACCGGGCATTCCATCGGCGAAGAAGTGCACGGCACGGGCGCCAACATGGACAATCTCGAGACCCATGATGAGCGCCGGATTATCCCCCGGACCTGTTTCTCCGTCGAGCCCGGCGTCTATCTTCCCGAGTTCGGAATTCGCTCCGAAGTCAACGTCTACGTGGGCGCAAATGAGGCGCGTGTGACCGGCGAAATCCAGCGCAAACTCGTTACGATTTCATGACGGCAGCCCAAGTCCGGCGCTGCATTCCTGGGCCCGGCCCCGTAATTATCCAAACCCTCCAATATCAAGCATTTTCAAAGCCTTAGCCCGCCTTCCAATCGACCCGATAGGAATTTTCGATTGGACCGGATGCCCTCGGCCCGATACGCTGAATCATGGCAACCGTTCACATTATGGAGCCCATGAGTTCTCATGTCGCTATGCTGCACCGCATCAGCAACATCGTGAGCTCGGAGTTGTCGCTCGACGAAATGCTGGGAGAGATCGTCGGCCTTACGGTTCAAGTCACGGAGTGCGACGCTTGTCTGGTCTACCTCTTGGATCGCGATACCGACGAAGTTGTTTTGCGCGCCTCGCAGGTGCCTCACGCGTCCGCGCTTGGAAATTTGCGCATGAAGGTTGGCGAAGGTGTTACCGGATGGGTGGCGGAACATAAATCCGTTGTCGCACTCTCGTCCAAAGCGGCCGCTGATGCTCGCTTCAAACGCTTTCAGGCCCTGGTCGAGGACACCTATGAGGCTTTCCTTTCGGTGCCGCTGGTAAGCGGCGGCGATGTCATCGGTGTCATCAACGTGCATCATCGCCAGACGCACAGCCACACTGGCGAAGAGATCTCTCTGCTCACCTTCATCGGCGAGCAGATGGGGGGCGCCGTCGCCAAATCGGGCCTTTCGGAGACTAACGCGCGCTTGATCGAGGAAACCCTCGAGATGAAACGGCAGCTCGAAACGCGCAAGTTGGTGGAGCGCGCCAAGGGCATTTTACAGCAGCGTCACAGCCTCACCGAGGAAGAGGCTTACCTGCGCCTTCGCAACGAGAGCCGTCGCCTGCGCCGTCCCATGAAGGAATTGGCCGAAGCCATCATTTTGGCCGAGGATCTCAGCCGCAAGACCGAGTCCGGGAGCTAGCTTAATCCCGTAAGCACCTTGCGCATCCGGGCGTGGGCCAGCACCACGTCCGGGTCGCGCTGCAAGGCCTCAAAATATCGTTTCTCGAAACCGCGGCCGGTCTCATTCGGCGCCAGCAAATCCCAGGCTTGCGCGATCATCCGTTCAGCATCGATGCCCAGCGGGAAATCTTCGGCGTCCAGCGCTTCGTCGATCAGCACCACGAACTGCGATAGTTCATGCAGCCACGCAAACCATGGATCGTACAGCACCAGCTTGAGCAGCTCGCCGCTGGAGCTGATGCGAGCGATGTCCCGCTCGTAGCTGGCCCGTTCGGAATCGAGCAGCGTCTTGTGCAGGCTCAGTAACCCGTTGCGTAATTCGGTCAAACGTTGTTTGGTGAGATCGCTGGAAGAATTGTTGGACGACATGACGCCCTGGTGCTATAGTACATGACACCTACCCAGTAGCGACCTGTCACCGTTAAAATAATATGGTGCGTTCCGAGCCCAATCTCCAGCTCGCCACCGGTCATCTCGACCAGGTGCGCCAAGAAATCGGCAAGATCATTGTCGGCCAGCAACACGTGGTCGACGGCGTCTTGATTTGTCTCTTAGCCGGCGGCCACGTCCTGCTTGAAGGCGTCCCGGGACTCGGCAAAACCACGCTCCTGCGCACGCTGGGCCGCGTCCTGCACCTGAAGTATTCGCGCATCCAGTTTACGCCCGATCTCATGCCCGCCGACATCGTCGGTTCCATGATGATCGAAAGCGACGATCACGGCGCCAAGGCCCTCCGCTTCCAGCCCGGTCCGATTTTCGCCAACCTGGTTCTCGCCGACGAAATCAATCGCGCCACGCCCAAAACCCAATCGGCGTTGCTCGAAGCCATGCAGGAACGTACCGTTACCAGTGGAACCACCACGCATGAGCTGGAAGCGCCCTTCCTGGTGATGGCTACCCAGAATCCTATCGAAATGGAGGGAACCTATCCGCTTCCCGAAGCTCAGCTCGATCGCTTCCTGATGAAGATTCTCGTGGCTTACCCCTCGCGCGAAGATCTGAATCGCATCGTCGAACGCACCATTCATGCCGACGAAACCACGCTCGATCAGGTGGTTGACCGCGCTGCCATTCTTCAGATGCGCTCCGCTTGCCGCGAGGTGCTCATCGCTCCGCACGTGCAGGACTTCGCCATAGACCTGGTGATGGCCACCCAGCCCGGCACGTCCAGTGCTCATCCGCTGGCCAACAAATACATCCGCTACGGCAGTTCGCCCCGCGGCGCGCAGGCTCTGGTGGAGTGCGGGCGCGTGCTCGCTCTGATGCGCAAGCGCCTGAACGTGAGCGGCGACGATGTCCGCGAGATTGCGCCCGACGTGCTGCGCCACCGCATCATCCTCAATTTCGACGCTCACGCCGATGGACAGACGCCCGATACCATCCTCAGCGCCATCATCGAAAGCGTCTCCGCACCCGCCAGACCGGCCCTAAGGTAAGACGTTGCAGTGAAGTCCGCGCCGCTCATCGACAGTGCCTTCCTCGAAAAACTCGAGCGCCTTGCTATCCGCTGGCAAAAGTCCTTTCCCGGCCTGGTTGGCGGTCACAACATTTCCCACTTCGCCGGTTCCGGCCAGGAATTCCTCGATCACCGCCAATTCCATCACGGCGACGATCTGCGCGCCGTCAATTGGCGCGCTTACCTCCGGCTCGAAAAGCTCTTCCTCAAGATGTTCCAGGTGGAACCGCGCACTCCCGTCCGGATTCTGCTGGATTCGAGCAATTCCATGCTCACCGGTGGAACGGCCCCCGGCTCCCTCTCGAAGTTCGATTATGCCCGCAAGCTCACCGCGGCCTTGTGCTATGTCGGCCTGGTGCGGCTGGATACTATCTGTATCCAACCCTTCGCCGAACAACTGGGCGATTCCTTTCTGTGCGGCGGCGGCCGGCATCGCTTTATTCCCGCGGTGAAGTTCCTGGAGCAGCTCTCCTGCGGCGGCCGCACCGGATATTTTCAAGTCGCGCGCGACTTCATATCCACCTATCCGCAGCGCGGACTCCTCTTCATCGTCTCCGACTTCCTGGACGACGCCGGCTGCGAGCGCCCGCTGCAATATCTGGCCGATTTCGGACATGAGCTGATCCTGGTGCAAGTCTGGGCTGACGAAGATCGCGCGCCCGGCTGGGACGGTCTGCTCGATCTCACCGATGCCGAAACCGGCCAGACGCTGGAGATCGGTTTCGACGCCGCGGCCCGCGCCGCTTATACCCAGGCCTTCGATGCCCACGCCCGCGATATCCAGCGCGTCGGCCTGCGCAATAGCGGCCGTTATGTCGGAATAAGCACAGCGACTACAATCGAAGAGGCGGTGTTTGGTCCGCTGACGCGCGCCGGCGGTCTCGAGTAAGTCACGATGTTTTTTCTCAATCTGTCTCTTCCTGAATTTCTGGCGATTTTGGGATCCCTCTCGGGCCTGGTCGTGGCTTTGTATCTGCTGGATCGCGTCCGCAAGCGCCACACCGTCGCCACGCTGCGCTTCTTTGCGGCCATCGAGAAGGCTCCCGTTCTCCAGCATCGCCGTAAATTGCAGCAGCCCTGGTCTCTGTTGTTGCAGCTGGCAAGCCTGCTGCTGTTGCTCCTCGCCATCGCCCAGCTTCGCCTCGGTTCGCCCGCGCGGTACTCGCGCGATCATGTCTTGATTCTGGACAATTCCGCCTGGATGGCCGCGCGCTCCCCAGGCGGTCGAACCGGCGACGCTCGGCCTGGCGACACCCGTCTCATCGATCGCGCCCGTTCGGCCGCCGACAGCTATTTGAACGCCCTGCCGGCCGCGGACCGCGTCATGTTGGTTCGCGCCGGCGTTCTCGCCACGCCCGCCCTGCTGTTTGAATCGGATCGGCGGAAGATTCATCTGGCCATCGATCAAACCCAGCCCGGCGCGGCGCCGCTCAATCTGCAACAGGCCTTGGATTTCGCCGCGCAAGCCCAGAAAGTGCAGTCGCAACGCCCCGGTGAAATCGTCTTCGTGGGAGCCGGCCGCATTCCCGCCGCGGACGCCGCCCGCCTCAACGCCCCACCCAATTTGCGCTGGATCCCCATCGATGGCCCCAGCGAGCACGTCGGCTTGCGAAAGCTCACGGTGCGCCGCGCCATGGACGATCCCGATGCCTGGGAGGTCTTCGTCGCTGCCAGGAACTACGGAACCGCGCCTCGTTCCGTCCCCCTGACCGTGGCTTTCGGTGGATCGCCCGTCGATACGCACCTCTTCGAACTCAAACCAGGCGCCGAAGAAAGCACCGCGTTCCGCTTTAAAACTCGCGCCTCTGGATGGTTGGAGGCGCGGCTGTCTATTCAAGACCCTTTCCGCCAGGATAGCCGTGCCGTCCTGGAACTGCCCGCGCGCGGCGCCCTGCCTGTCACCGTCTATTCCGCCGAGCCCGATCTTCTGCGGCCGATTTTCACTGCCATTCCCGGCATCCAGGCCACCTTTCTTCCGCTAACGAGCTACCGTCCCGATGCGCGCGGCGGTATCGTTCTGCTGGATCATTTTGCGCCGCCGTCCGCGCCCGCCGGTCAAAGCATCTGGCTGGAGCCGCCGGCCGATCGATCGCCCATTCCCGTGCAGAGCACCGGCCAGAAAATCAAGCTGAATCAATGGCAGGTCGATCATCCGCTTGGCGCCGGTCTGCGCTCCCGCGACATCGAATTGGCCAGCGCGGAGATTTTCCGCCCCGCGCCCGGCGATATCGTGGTCGCGCGATCGGACGCCGGCCCCTTGATCGTCGCCCGCCCCGCAACGCCCAAAATGGTCGTGCTCGGTTTTCACCCCGTGCGCTCGGCTATGAAATACCAGCTCACCACGCCGCTGCTATTCGCCAACATCATTCGTTGGATGGCGCCGGATGCGTTTCGCTCCTGGGAACTCACGGCCGGCACCGTGGGCACCGTGGACGTGGAACTGGAATCGGAAACTAACCCCGCTTCCATCCGCGTTCAAACCGAGGACGGGCAGACGCTCCCTTTTACCGTGCAGGGCAAGACGCTCCGATTTTTCACCGGCGCTCCGGGCGTGGTTCGCGTGCTCACTGGCGACCGCGAGCTGGTTTACTCGCTCACGCTTCCGCAGCCCGGCGATATGGTGTGGAAGCCATCGAGCGGCGATCTTAGCCAAGGCGTAAAGCTTGGACTGCCTCCCCGCGCTCCATTCGGGCCCACATCGCGCGATCTTTGGCATTGGCTGGCCCTGGCTGGAGCCATCGGTTTGCTGGCCGACTGGATTCTTTTCGGCCGCATGCGTCGCCGCATTGGCGCGGCTTCTGGCGCTGCGCCAGGCCCGCTTTGGAGAAAAGCTTCATGACCTTCGAGCGAGCCTGGGTTCTCATTTTTCTGCTCTTGCCCCTCGGCTGGATGTTCTTTGAATGGAGCCGGACGCCCCGCCTCGCTGCGTTGGTCCTGAAAACCCTCGCCTTTCTCGCCATCGTGTTAGCCCTGGCCGAACCCATTCTCACCGTTCCGCAAACCAAAATGGCCGTTGCTGTTCTGGTGGATACTTCTTCGAGCGTGTCCCCGCAAGATCTGGCTCGTGCCTCGGAGTTTGCCGCCGCTCTCGAGAAAGCCCGCGGCCGTCATTGGGTGCGCGTTCTTCCTTTTGCCCGGTCGGTTCGCGATCTCGCTCCCACTGAACAGCGCGGGCTGCATCTCTTGCCCACGGCCGGAGACGCCGGCCGCGCCACGGATCTCGAAACCGGCATCCAGGAAGCCATCAGCTCGCTTCCCGCCGACCTGGTGCCTCGCATTGTGCTCGTCTCCGATGGCAAAGAAAATGCCGGCAGCATCACTCGCGCCGCCTGGCAGGCGCAGCGCCTCGGCATTCCGATCGATACCGTCGCGCTCGCCGGCCGTCCCCAGCCCGCCCTGCGCCTCGAATCGGTCACCGTCCCCACCGTCGCATTTACCGGCGAGCAGTTTCCGGTGGACCTGAGCATCGCCTCGCCCTCCGCGGTCTCTGGATCCGTCGAAATCAGCGCCGAAGGAAAACCGCTCGGAGCCAAACCTGTCCAGCTCGAAAAGGGCGACAATCAGGTTCGCGTCCACGCCAGCCTTACCGCCGCCGGTGCGCTGAGTTTAACCGGTGTGATTCAAGCCGGCGGGCTCGGCGAAATCCGCTTCGATCGCGCCCTCACCCTCCGCCGTCCCAAAGTTTTGTTTGTCTCCGAGGACCCTCCCGGTACCGAGAGCCATTTGCTCCAGACCCTGGCCGCCGCTCAATTCGATGTAGAGCGCACCGCCGATCCTACTCACGGCACACTGGCCGATTACCAATTGGTAATCCTCAATAATCTCGATCTCGAATCCTTGTCCGCGGCGCGAAAAGAGGAGATTGAGAAGTTCGTCCAGCAAGGCGGCGGACTGCTGGTGATCGCGGGCGAACACAACATCTACGCGGAAAACAAAACAGTGGAGGATCCGCTGGATCGCACCCTCCCCGCCAAACTCGCCCCCCCGCGGTCTCCCGAAGGCACCGCCGTCGTGCTCATCATCGACAAATCGTCATCGATGGAAGGAAAAAAGATCGAACTGGCGCGGCAGGCCGCCATTGGCGTGGTCGAAAATCTCCGTCCCATCGATTTAGTCGGCGTACTGATCTTCGATAATTCCTTCCAGTGGGACGTGCCCATTCGCCGCGCCGAGGATAAGGTTTTGATCAAGCGCCTGATTTCCGGCATCATTCCCGACGGCGGTACGCAGATCGCGCCCGCGCTGGCCGAAGCGTACCGCAAAGTGCTGCCCGCGCACGCCACGTTCAAACATATCGTGTTGCTCACCGACGGCATCTCGGAGGAAGGCGACAGTCTGGATCTCTCGAAAGAAGCCGCTGCCCAGCACGTCACTATTTCCACCGTCGGGCTGGGCCAGGATGTGAATCGCCAGTATCTGGAAAAGGTCGCTTCCGTCGCCGGTGGAAAATCGTATTTCTTGAACGAACCCGCCGGCCTGGCGCAGATCGTGCTCAAAGACGTGATGGAGCACACCGGTTCCACCGCCGTGGAAAAGCCGCTGCACCCGTTTGTGGCCAAGAATGCCGAAATTCTTGATGGCGTGGATATCAACACCGCCCCGGCGCTCAAAGGCTACGTACGCTTCATCAGCAAGCCCACCGCCGACACCATCCTCAAGATTGACGAGGAGGATCCGCTGCTGGTGCGCTGGCAGTACGGTCTCGGCCGCGCCGACGTGTTTACCTCCGACGCCAAGAGCCGCTGGGCAGCCGATTGGGTGACCTGGAAGGGTTTCGACAAACTATGGACCAACACCCTCCGCGATCTGCTTCCGCACGCCGAATCCGGCGAAGCCAAGCCCGAGTACGACAGCGCCAGCGGCGACCTGGTAGTGAATTATCATCTGGGCGCTGAGTCGGAAGAGCCTGCCAAGCTGCCGGAAATCTTCGTGCTCGGTCCCAACGGCTTCCGCCATCCGCTGCCGATTACGAAACTTGGAGCGAAATCCTATCGCGGGACCATTCATATCGGCGATTTGCAGGGCCTGTTCCGCATCCGTCCGCTCGAAGAGTCGCGCGCGTTCCCGGAGGTCGGCTTCTACCAACCCGAGCAGGAATTGCTCGACTATGGCTCCAACCAATTCCTGCTTAAATCGGTTGCGCGATTCACCGGCGGCCGGTTCGATCCGGCGCCCCAGCAGGTGTTCGATTCCGCGGGCCGGTCGCAATCGTCCACGCTGCGGCTGTGGCCTGTGCTGCTCGCGCTCGCCATCGCCCTGAACATCGCGGAACTTCTTATGCGGA
>Ga0335074_10004026_pt1 | contig 20236 bp, 19 predicted proteins | sample Lox_Sample_23_FD_206715 | JGI IMG/M metagenome (GOLD analysis project Ga0335074, IMG submission 206715) | Soil microbial communities from Loxahatchee National Wildlife Refuge, Florida, United States - Lox_Sample_2.3 | ecosystem: Environmental > Terrestrial > Soil > Wetlands | place: USA... | reverse complement strand
AGCTGTTACCCTTAAGGCAACACGGCCGGCTGAATGTTGTGGAGCGGGCCGTGGCAAGGCGATGAACAAACTTGTATTTGCGAATTTGTTGCACCGGCCGGTGCGCTCGGTAATCAGCCTGCTGGCAGTGGCCATTGAAGTGATTATGATTCTGTCGATTGTGGCCATTTTCATGGGCATGCTCGACGACCAGAAACAGCGCACGAACGGCATCGGCGCTGACCTGATGATGAGGCCCAGCCACGCGAGCATCATGAACGGCATCAGCGGCGCGCCCATCCCTATCAAAGACGCAATCGCGATCCGGCCACTGCCCCATGTGGCCGTGGTCTCGCCTGCGATTACGCAATTCAATACCTCGGCGGATGATTTCGGGGTTATCTACGGCATCGACTTTGACAGCTTCAACGCGCTCCGGCCGTTCCAGTTTATTGAGGGCGGCCGCTTCACCGGGCCCAACGATGTGATTGTCGACGATGTGTTTGCCGGAACCAAACACCATGTGGGAGAAACCATCAAGGTGATGGACCATCCCTTCAGGATTTGTGGGATTGTCGAGGCCGGTAAGGGTGGCCGGAAGATGATTCCCATCGACACGATGGGAGATCTGATCGGCGCGGAAGGCAGGGCGTCGCTGTTCTACATCAAATGCGATGATCCGGCGAACGACCAGGCGGTGATCAAGGAAATCCATGCGGTGCGCGGCCTGGAAGACTTTCCCGTGCAAACCATGGAGGAGTGGCTTTCGCAGATGACGCCGGAGAATCTTCCTGGATTCAACCAGGCGTTGGACATTGTGACCGCAATCGCCGTGGTGATTGGATTTCTGGTGATCTTTCAATCGATGTATACCGCGGTTCTCGAGCGCACGCGGGAGATCGGCATTCTTAAGTCGATGGGCGCGTCGAAACCGGCGATTGTGGGGGTCGTGCTGCGTGAGACCGCGGTTTTGGCGAGCGCTGGGGTGATCCTCGGAATTGCAGGGACTTTCGGGGTGCGGCTGATGATGGCACACTTCTTCCCCACCACTCATTTCGAGGTCACGAGCCTTTGGATCGGCCAAGGCGCGCTGATTGCCTTCGGGGGCTCCATCGGCGGCGCCCTGTACCCTGCTTGGATTGCAGCGCGCAAAGATCCCATCGAGGCGCTGGCGTACGAATGAGACGGAGAGCAGGGAGCGAGGGAGCGGAGTGGCGATGCCAGCGCGAGTTATGAATATGCCGACGGCTCAACTGGTATCCATTGACGAGATTCGCGCGGCGGCGGCAAGAATTGCGCCGATTGCGATGAAGACGCCGCTGGTGCGCGCAGCTTTTCCCGGCGTGTCGGGCCATGGGACGGGGAAGGAGGTCTGGCTGAAGGCGGAGAGCCTGCAGCCCATCGGCGCGTTCAAGATTCGTGGCGCGTCGAACAAGATTCTTCAGCTGACGCCTGCTGAAATCGCGCGAGGGGTGATTACGTATTCGAGCGGGAATCACGCGCAGGGCGTGGCGTATGCGGCGCGCGCGGTGGGCGCGAAGGCGGTGATCGTGATGCCGTCGAACGCTCCCGCGATCAAGCGGGCGGCGACGCTGGCACTGGGCGCGGAGGTGGTGGATGTGGGCCTAGCGTCGAGCGAGCGGCTGGCCAAGGCGGAAGAGTTGGTGCGCGAGCATGGATATGTTGTGATCCCGCCGTATGACGATGAGCAGATCATTGCGGGGCAGGGAACGTGCGGACTGGAGATCGCCGACGATTTGCCGTTCGTGGATCTGGTGGTTGTGCCGGTCTCGGGCGGCGGATTGCTGGGTGGCGTGGCTGCGGCGGTAAAGCGAATGCGGCCCCAGGCCAGAGTTTTCGGCATTGAGCCGGAACTTGCCGGCGATACGGCGGAGAGTTTCCGTAAAGGCAGCATCGTGACCTGGCCGGCGGAGCTGACCAGCCGCACTCTTGCCGACGGGCTGCGCACGCAAAGCGTGGGCGAGCGCAATTTTGCCCATCTTCAGGCGTTTGTCGACGGTATCATCACGGTAACCGAGGCGGAGATTCGCGCCGCGATGCGCGCGATTGTCTCGGCAACGCGTCTCGTTCCCGAACCGAGCGGCGCCGTCTCGACAGCCGCGTTGCTTTTCCATGGAGATGAGCTGCCAGGTTGCCGCAACGCCGTCGCTGTGGTCAGCGGCGGCAATGTCGATCCCGCGTTGCTGGCCGAAGTGCTCACGGAAAGCAATTCGTAACGTCGTTCGACTATGATCGTTGCTGTGAAAAAATGCGGGATCTGCGCATTGGCACGTTTCGGCGTGGTGACGGCGCTGCTGTGCGCAGGCGGGAGTCTCTATGCCGACAAGAAGCCACCGCAGATGGAAAAGCCGATGGCCGGGCCGCGCGCCACGGTTCTGCGCGTGACCAATCTCTACATTTCGCCGGACACAGGCTCGCAGAAAGTGGATAAAGTGCAGATCGGGCGGGAGATGGTGGTTGCTGAAAAGAGCGGCCCATGGGTGCGCGTCTACGCCAACACGGACATCGAGGAGCAGAGGGACCAGAAGGACGCGCCGATGATCGGCAGCGACGAAAACACTCCGCCGATTTCGGGCTGGATGGAAGCCAAGGGGGTGGTGGAGGAATCGACGCCGGATGGGGACCAGATTCTGATGGGCGCGGCGGCCAATCAGGAATCGCTGGCCGCCGATCCGCGCGGTCCGGCCAATGCGGCTGAGAGCGCGCGGTTGCTGTATCGCCGCGTGGCCGAGATGTTTGCCAACTCTCCGCTTGCTCCGGAAGCGGCGTGGCGCGCGGCCGACATTCAGTGGCAACTGGAAAAGCATGATCTCTCTTCGTTGCCCTCAGCGCATGAAAAGCAGGCGTATCTTCGCGAGCAAATGGATGAAGACGGGCTGAGAAAGGTGATCAAGAACTATCCCCGGACGCGTTGGGCGGCGTTTGCGGCCTACGATCTGATCGACAACAAACTTTGCGGCGACTGGCAGGGCTCTCCGGATTGTCCGGCGAAGGAGTCGGAAGTCTATATCAAGTACGCCGATGAGTATCCTGACGGCCCGCGGACGGCGCAGGCGCTTTATCAGGCGGCGTATCGCTTCGCGGTGCTATCCGACATGTTTAATGCCGACGGCAACGATCGCAAGAGCGAAGAGGCGCACAGCCAGGCGCGGGCGGTTGCGGCGCAGTTAAAGGCGCATTTTGCAGATTCCGATTACACGCGCCGGGCAGCCGCGCTGGTGTACAAATTGGATCAGGGCGTGCCGGTTTATGGAATCGAGCGGAATTAGCTGTTGACGCCGGCTTCAGATCGTTTCCCGGCTGCAACCAGTCTCAACCCGGAGGGCTCGTGAGTCCGTACGTCATGTCAGTCCTGTTGGGCATTGTGGAGGGATTAACCGAGTTTCTGCCGGTCAGCTCGACGGCGCATCTGCGCATCGCCGAAGCGCTGATGCGGATCCCGCTGGACGATCCCTATTGGGAGATGTACACCATTGTGATCCAGGTGGGGGCGATCCTGGCGCTATGCCTGATCTATCTTGAACGCATCGTGAACTTTTTCAGGACCTTTCCGCACGGCGACAACAACAGCCGCAATCTGTTCAATCACCCGATTTCGCTAACCTTCATCGCATTCGCGATTACCTCGGCGACCACGCTGCCTCTGCGCAAATGGAGCGAGAAGAATCTGGGCAGCTTGAGCGCCATGGCGATTGCGCTGTTGGCGGGCGGCATTGTCATGTGGGTGATTGACGCGTGGTCGTCGCGCCGCGAAGCATTTACCAACCATGTTGAAGAGATGACGACGCTGCAGGCGGCGTGGATCGGGCTCTGTCAGACCACGTCAGCCATTTTTCCGGGGACTTCGCGTTCCATGTCGACGATCGCCGGCGGCCAGCTTGCCGATCTCGATCGTCCGTCCGCTCTGGAATTCAGCTTTCTGCTCTCGATTCCGACGATGATCGCAGCCACCGGCTGGGATCTTCTGCGGGAGATTCATCCCAGCAGATCGGCCATCGCCGCGGGGAAAGCCACGGCGCACGTCGCCATGAATTCCGAGCGCTGGATCGTGCTTCTGATTGGCATTGTGGTCTCGTTCATCGTTGCATTGGGTGTAGTGGAGTGGTTCCTGATGTGGGTGCGGAAACACGGGTTCACGGTCTTCGCCATTTATCGCATTCTGCTGGGCAGCGCTCTGTTGATCTGGGGCGCGAGAATGATCGGCGGGTAGGGCGGTCGATCGCGATCCCATGCGAACCTTCGTACGCCATTACATTCTTCCTCTTGCCCGCAAACGGGGCTGGCAATCATTCTGCGAGATCGGCGCGCGCGACGGAACCAGCACAAACTATTTCCTCAGGCTGCCGATCACGAGCTACGTGGTGATCGATCCCTGTCTTGACGAGGATCTCGAAGCCAAGTATGCGGGCGCATCCCATATCCGTGTGATAAAAAGCAACAGCCTTGAGGCGCTGAGACCGGGCGGAGCGGTCGGACCGGGCACACAGTTCGATTGCGTCCTAATTGACGGTGACCACAACTGGTATACGGTGTTCAACGAGCTGCGGGTGATTTACGAGCGCGGGCTGCTGCGACCCGGCGGATTCATCTTTCTGCACGATGTCGACTGGCCTTATGGCAGGCGCGATCTCTACTACCAGCCGGAAACCATTCCGGAGGGATTTCGGCATCCGTTCGCGAAGAAGGGCATGATGCGCGGCCAACGCGCACTTGCCGAAGTGGGCGGCAAGAACAGCGACTACTGGAATGCGCTCGAAGAAGGTGGAGCGAAGAACGGGGTTTTGACGGCCATTGAAGATTTTCTGGCGCTGCACCCGGCAGAATATCGATTCTTCAGAATCCGTTATCAGTGGGGACTGGGGGTCTTGCAGCTTCGAGACGCGCATTCAAGGATGGATGCCGGATTCTTGTCATTGCAGATAAGAGCATGGATCTTCAGCCCGATCTCGCGGCTATCGCGGACCTTGAAATTCGCGCTGAAGGGAAAAAGAGAGACGTGAGCCTGCCACGGCATTTCGCCGGCGGATCGAATTGCGTCCTTCCGGGGGTTGCCAACTTGGTTCCCCCGCCGGTAATTCTCCCGGCACACAAATGCGGCAACCGATAATAAAAGTTGCTCTGGGTCGATTGGTTCCTCCCGCCGGCAAATAGAGAAGCTGCCGGCGGCGGTGGAAGTGTACCGCCCTTTTAATGAAGCCCATCCGCATTGTTCTTTCGCCCACCCGCAGCCGCCCCGTGAACATCTTTCTGGGGATGGTGCTGGTGCTGGTCTCACTGCTTGTTTTCCTCGCCCTAGCCTCATATCGCGCATCCGATCCATCGCTAAACACGGCCACAGATCTGGCCGCGCCGCGCAACTGGACGGGCTTTTTCGGCGCGTATCTTTCCGATCTTCTGTTACAGACTTTGGGCCTGACTGCCTTTCTGCTTCCCATCTGGCTGGGCGGCGTGGGGTGGACGTGGATGCATTCGCGTCCCGGAGGTTCGCCGCTGCTGCGCTGGATGGGCACGCTGATGACGGTGGTTTTTCTGCCGGCGGTCTTCGGACTTTTGCCCTGGCACTGGCGCTGGCTTCACGAGGTCGCGGTTGAGGGTGTTGTCGGGCGGCTGGTTGCCGGACTGCTCGTGGTCTACCTCAACATTCAGGGAGCGTGGGTGGTGGCGCTGGTGCTTGCGGCCGCGGGCATCTACTTTGCCTCGGCCATCAGCTTCTCGACGATTCGCGAGATTCTTGCCGATCGCTGGGCTGCCGTTGCGGCTTTACGGGACCGCTGGCGCAACCGGCGCGAGGAGCGTGCCGAGGAACGCGCGGAGCGCGAAGCACGCGAAGAGCGGCTGGGGCAGCCTGTGCCGTTTCCGCAGCTGGTGCCCGAGGCTGCGACCAGGTCAGAAGACGATGCGCCTCCGCGCGGTCTGGCGCGTCTGTTTGGTTTTTTCCGCCGCCCGAGGCCGCAGCCCGATCCGCTGGATGAGGTTCCGGCTTATCAGCGCCAGACGCTTTCGCCGAAAGAGGAGCCGGTTCCGATCGCGCAGCGCAAAGCCAGCATCTGGGAGCGGGGCGCTGCGGATGCAGTTCCTGCAGCAGTCACGGCGCCCGGCACGGCAATGCCGGCGGCTGTTGCCGCAAGCTCGATGACGCCGAATGTGACCCCCGCGGCGGCGCAAACAGGGCGACGCGAGGCCCTGGGATCGCGCGCGGTGGAGCAGTGGCTGGCGGGAACATCGGAGAAAGCGGCAGCTGCGACAGCGGCTCATGCTCCGGGCGGAATTACGATTCACGAGCGCGCCGACGCGGAGATGCGGACGGTGACCGTAGCGCCAAAGAACGTAAGCGGATTCAAACTGCCCTCGAGTACCCTGCTCAGCGCCGGCGAAGGCCCGCAGACGGTGCGGGAAGACGAACTGCGCGAAGAGGCCAAGGTGCTGGTGGAGAAGTGCGCGGAGTTTGACGTGCGCGGCCAGGTGGTGCAGATCAATCCCGGGCCGATGGTCACGACTTTTGAGTTCAAGCCTGAAGCCGGCGTGAAGTACTCGCGTGTTACCGGGTTGGCCGATGATCTGTGCCTGGCTATGCGGGCGGAGAGCATCCTGATCGAGCGCATGCCCGGCAAGAGTACGGTAGGCATCCAGGTGCCGAATCACGAGCGCGAAACCATTCACCTGCGCGACGTAATCGAAAGCGAAACCTTTGCGAGGGCGCGCTCGCGGCTTACGCTGTCGATGGGCAAAGACATCAACGGGCGCATCGTGACGGCCGATCTGGCGTCGATGCCGCACGTTTTGATAGCGGGGTCGACGGGTTCTGGAAAATCGGTAGCCATCAACGGCATGATCATGAGCCTGCTGTATCGCACTACGCCGAACCAGGTGCGGCTGATTCTTGTCGATCCCAAGCGCGTGGAACTGGGCATGTACGAAGGAATTCCCCACCTGTTCACGCCGATCATCACGGAGCCGAAGCAGGCCGCAAATGCGCTGCGTAACGCGGTGCGGGAGATGGAGCGGCGACTACGGCTTCTGGCTTCGCGCAGCGTGCGGCATATCGATCAGTACAACAAGCTGTTTGAGGGGAGCTCCGCCCTTCTACCCTTTGCAGATGAAGCTGGGCAGGATGAGGGCCCGCTGCCGTACATCATCATCATCATCGACGAGCTTGCCGACCTGATGATGCTCGATCGCGCCAATGTAGAGGAATCAGTGACAAGGCTGGCGCAGATGGCGCGCGCTGTTGGGATTCATCTGGTTCTTGCCACGCAGCGGCCGAGCGTCGATGTGATTACAGGCCTGATCAAGGCCAACGTTCCCACGCGCATCAGCTTCCGGCTGGCAACGAAAGTGGATTCGCGCACGATTCTCGATACCAACGGGGCCGAAGCGCTGCTGGGCCGCGGCGACATGCTTTTCTTGCCGCCGGGCACGAGCCGGCTGATGCGCCTGCACGCGCCATACGTCAGCGAGAAGGAGACCGCTGCCGTAGTTGAGTTCTGGAAGAACCAGGGTTCGGCAGAGTATGTGGAGGGTTTCCTGGATTCGCCCAAGGATGAGCGGGTGGCGATGGAGGGCGCAAGCGGCGACGAGGACGAAAACGACCCACTGTTCGACGATGCCGTGCGGCTGGTATTTGAATTCGGCAAGGCTTCGACGTCGCTTTTGCAGCGGCGTCTGCGCATCGGCTACGGACGCGCCGCCCACCTGATCGATCTGATGGAGCGTGACGGCCTGGTGGGCGCAGCCGACGGACCGCGTCCTCGAGAGCTGCTTAAGGCTCCCAACTGGCTGCGCGAAGTGGCCGCGGCGAACGAATGAGCGGCTGATTGCCGGGGCACAACTTCACACGCGGCGGAGGAACGGTCGCGCAGGAGCCATGTGCCGAATCGGTCACGCTGATGAGGCAAAGCGGCTCAATGGTGATGGGTGCGCTGCCATTCCTGGAATTCGTTCTGGTCAGCCTGGCTGCGCTTGTCCAGGTCCACGTGCGGGCGGTTGGTGTCATGTTCCCACTGGCGGTAGTCGGGTGGTTCCTGCTGACTGTTGATGGTCGTGTTCTGCGTCCTGCAACCGGTCATCGGTATCGAGGCAGCCAGCATCGGCGCCAGCGCGAATAGGGGAAGCTTCCTTAGCCAAATCCGCATCATCGTCCTCCTCACCTGAGGATGATAAACGGAGATCCCGGAGGTGGAGCAATGCGGAATGCTGCTTCTGGCCGACGTGGCTTGAAGGGAGCCGGCCGGCGCACGCGATTCGCCCAAAAAGAATGCGGCAGCCTAATACATCTAGCTCGGCTGCCGCGGAGAACGGGAGATCGCGGTTTGGTTGCAATGCAGGTGGTAGGTTCTCTCCCGGGCTTCAAAGGCGAGGCCCGGGGCACCCCGCACTCTGCGGGGGCGGATTTCTCTTAGTTATCCATCGCGAAGCCGGCGCGGCGATTCTGCTGCCAACAGGTCTCGCTCGATTGCGTGCAGAACGGCTTCTCTTTGCCATAACTGATCACGCGAATCCGGCTGGCCGCCACCCCGGCGTTTTCCAGCGCTTTCTGGGTGTCGGACGCGCGGCTCTGACCGAGCGCCAGGTTGTATTCGTCTGAACCGCGTTCGTCGCAATAACCGCCAATGACAATTCTCACGCTGGGATGACTCGCCAGGTATGCGGCGTCCTGCGAAATAGCGCTGTCTTCGTCGGTGCGGATCGCGGACTTGTCGTAGTCGAAAAAGATATCCTTGACATGGTTCCGGAAATCCGACATGGCATCGTACGAGTTTCCAGTACTGGCCGCCGCTACGGCGGGAGAGACAGTGACGCGCACGTCGTCAAAGGCCGTGCCGCCGGCGCCGCGTGCCACCAGGTGATAGTTGGTGGAGGAACTTGGTGTCACAGTCTTAGTCCCCGAGGTGGATACGTCGCCAATGCCGTCGATGGAAGCGGTGGCCGCATTGGTAGTCTGCCAGGACAAGACGACGGAGCTGCCGGCGGTGACGTCGGTGGGCGAGGCGGAGATCTTCGCCGTGGGGGAAGGAGTTTGAGCGGGAGGAGCGGTAGCAATGGGTTGAGGGGCGATCTTGTGCTTGCAGCCCGCGACACTTACCAAAGCAACGAGAGACACGACGGGAACCAGGAATCGATTCAGTTTTTTCATTGGATTTCTCCTTCAGGGGGCAATAGCCATGATTGAAACCGGAAATGGCGGCGAGACATCTTGCCGATGACTGACCGCCGAAGGCAGGGCGCGGCAGCGAGCCAGAGTTTGACCGCTCATGAAAGGCTGCAGTTGGAGTCCGGCCGCCGCTTCGCCCGTCTGACTTGAGTGAATAAGCACCGAACCTCCCGCGCCGCACGTGCTGCAGGCTGCGCCTGGAAATTGACAATAGGAAAATTGTGGAAGAATGGCAGCGTGCAAGGCTGTTCCTTTTAGGACAGCAGGCCGCGGGGGCATGTCGGCGCGGCCTGAGCGCACGATGCAGGAGTTTCATTATAATCTCTTCATTACGCATAATTTACCGGTTCGTTCCGTGATGTTGTTTCCTGGCGGGGTGAGTTAACGGCGATGGTTCCGACGGACGGATTCGATATCGACGGCTACCTTGCGAGCTCCGGACCGGGACGGAAAGTCGTCCATTGGCACAAAGCGCAAGTGATTTTCGCGCAGGGCGACGCCGCAGACTGCGTATTTTTTCTGCACAAGGGCCGGATAAAGATCTCGGTGATCTCGGCGGAGGGCAGGGAAGCGACCATTCGTCTGGTTTCGGCGGGCGACTTCTTTGGCGAAAAAGCAATGGAGGCGGCGCCCAGCCAGCGAGTAACGCGGGCGACGGCGATCACCGACTGCGTGGCGCTGCGCATCGGGCGGCCTGAGTTCATCCGCGTCATGCGCGAGGAGCAGGGATTTTCACTGAAGTTTTCATCGTTCCTTTTGGCTTGCAGCATCAGAACGCAAGCAGACCTTGTGGATCAGCTTTTCAACCGCGCCGAAAAACGGCTGGCGCGGCTCCTGTTGCTATTGGCCGAGAACTCGCGGCCAGGCGAAGACGAGACGCTGATTCCACAAATCTCGCAGGAGGCGCTGGCGAGCATGATCGGCAGCACGCGTCCACGTGTGAACGCATTCATGAACCGTTTTCGCAAGCTCGGTTACATAGAATACGACAGCCGGATTCGCGTTCATAAATCGCTGCTTCACGTCTTTCTCCGCGATTAAGCGGGCCGAAGGCGGTCGCCAAAGGCGGGGATGGGTGACTGAAGGACTGGGAGACGGAAAGACCTGGGAAATGAGGCCGCCCGCGAGCGAACCGTTGTGGAGGGTCGCCGCAGGTTGCTGACGCGAGCGCCGGTCGCGAGAGGCGCGTCAAAGAGATCAAGGAGCCGTCCACTTTGCCGAGAGCTCTGTGGTTGTGTCTGGTGGGATGCCTTCCCGTAGCCGCGCAGGTGGCTCCCATCCCTGCGCCTACGGAACTCCCCGGCAGTCCATTCGCGATCAAGAAGAGCTGGACAATTGGCGGAAGCGGCGAATGGGATTACCTGGCGATCGACCCGGAAGCGCAGCGACTTTATATTACGCACAGCCACGACGTGCAGGTGGTGGATCTTGACTCGGGCACGGTGATGCGCCGGATGGGCGGATTTCGTGAGGCGCATGCGATCGCCCTGGACGATACTGGGGCTTATGGATTCATTAGCGATGAACCGGCAGAGGCTGTGGATGTCTTCGATCGCAGCAGCCTGAAAGTCGAGGCCGCGATTCAGATTTCGTGCCCTCCTCGATCGATCGCTTTCGAGCCGCACAGCGGGCTGCTGCTTGCCGTGTGCGGGTCGAATATCGTGAGTCCAGGCGGGGCTCAGCCGCCGGGGCACAGGGAGACGGGAAATGCAACGCGCACGACGCACGCGCCTGGCGGGGCCGACGCGGAGAATTTTGCCGGCATCTCGCACGTAATCGCGATCGACACGGAACAGCGAACCGTGATCGCCGAGATGGCCATTAGTGGCGACGCACGATTTGCGCAAGCCGACGGCGCAGGCGCAGTGTATGTGACCGTGGGCGAAGCAGAGCGGTTCGAGTTTCGCGATGGCGCGACCAGGCGCTATCGTTCGCCACCCCGCATTGCCAAGTTCGATGGCCCGGCGATTGTCGCAGAAGCTCAGCGTGTGCGCGCGCATCTTTCTCGCCCGGATTCAGAATCGCCGGTCACGATGGACTGGAGCGAGGACGACACGCGGGGCTCCCGCGCCAACTTCATGACTCTGCCGTTGCCGTCGTCGTGTGCGGGGCCGCAGGGGCTTGCTGTCGACGCAAAGGATTCGCGCCTGTTTGCCGCGTGCAACGATCAGCAACTGCTCATTCTCAACTCAACCAATGGGCATGTGGTCAGCGCGCTGACGACTGGTCCCGGTGACGACGTAGTCGGCTACGATCCCGAGCGCCAGTTGATCTTCTCGGCCAATGGCGGCGGTTACGGCAGTCTCACCATCATTCAGCAGGATGCCAACACGGACGCTTATGCAGTGATTCAGAACCTGGCAACGCTGGCGCGCGCGCGAACCCTGGCGGTTGATTCGTCGAACGGTGATGTTTATCTTGTGACCGACTATCTAGGAGTGGACCTGACGCAGCGCGCCCCGTTCGGGCCGATCAAAACAGCGCCGGTGGCAGGAAGTTTTCAGGTGCTGGTTGTGGGGCGTTGAGCTCCCACCAGAACTCATCAGATCAATTGCGCGAGGCGGTAAGTTTCGCTCTGGGAGCGTCGTCCCCAAGGAACTGCGACTACATTATTGATTCCGCGTATATGGATTCTCTCGCGGGCGCGCCGCCTGCGTTCCGGCTCCGATTGCGCTATTCTTTTTCTTCTCGGAAAAGCGATCCGCGGAGGCGCCATGCTACCTCGTACCACTACCAAAAACCCTGCGGTTCTTTCCTACTACACGATGCGGCGCGCGGTTGGCCTCATCGCGCTCACGCTTCCTTTCGCTCTAGCTTCGGGGTCAATTGTCGCTTCGGTTTTCGGGCCTGATCATGCGCTGCCGCATCCGCTTTTGCAGCGTTCCATCAGCGATTACTATTACACGTCGATGCGTGATTACTACGTGGGCAGCCTTTGCGCGATCGGCGCTTTTCTTGCCTGCTCGCGGGGTTATGACCTGCGCGACGAGATTCTGGGCTACCTGGCTGGTCTGTTTGCATTCGGCGTGGCGTTTTGTCCCTCATTCAATCCGCGCAGCAGTCATTTCACCCAGCTCGATGTGGACGCCGGCTATGCCCACACTCTTTTTGCTGCGTTGATGTTTCTCACGCTGGCCTATTTTTGCTTGTTCCTGTTTCGCCGGTCTTCTCCGGAAAAGCCGTTCACGCGGCGCAAGCGGCGCAGGAACCAAATCTACGGAACCTGCGGATTCACCATGATCTTCTGCATGGTGCTTCTGGTCACCTTAACGGTCCGCACAACGCTCGAAAGGCGTCATCCCAGCCATTGGCTTTTCTGGTGCGAAACGCTGGCGCTTGCGGCCTTCGGCGTGGCGTGGCTCACCAAGGGCGAGGGCATTCTGCGCGACAGGCCGCACAATCACGTGCCTGCAATCGTTCATCGTACGGTGGCCAAGTGAAGGAGGTGAATCGAGTGAAAGAGAAGGGCAGCTTTAGTCAAAGAACAGCGATGCCGAGCCGGCTTGATTCATTCACTCTCTTCGCTCGGTTTACTTCCTTCACTTTTTTTCGTTCAAGCGAGGCGTCCGAAGCGGCGCGACGTTTGAGGGAAGTCGATTCCATAGGCGAACCAGCCGAGAGCGGCCCCGGCAATCGCCAGCATCACCGAACTGAAGCGAATGGGCGAAACAGCCGGCGCGGGCGGCCCAGACGCCGCTGTGATCGCGGCCCCGGCGACAAACGAGAGGGCGGCGAGCCATTGATAGATAGGCAGGCCGCACCAGACCCTTGTCTGCGGTTCACCGCGATAGGCTTCCTCTGCAAAGCGCCCCACGCCCGAGAGCAGCAGATAGACGCCGCAGATCATGGTTGCGGGCGCTTGAACCGCAAGAAGCCGGAGGAGCACGAGTCCAACCAGGACATTCCACAGGATCGAATACACCGGAGTTGCGTGAACCGGAACTCCGGCCAGCGATGCGATACGGACGACCCGGGACCGCGGGTGGGTATGGCGAATCCCCGTGACAGATTCAGTTGCCCGGCCATGGCAGCAACCCTGCACCAGGCAGCGAAGCCTGCCGATAGCCTGAAACCATGGGGCTGCGACGCCGATGGCCGTCATCACAGTCCAAAAGCTGACGCCAAAGAGTGGGCCTGTTGCCGCGCCAGCCACTGCCCCGATCATTCCACCGTAAAAACCCATCGGCCGCAGCAAGGAGGAGGATCCCTCCAGCCATTGTGCCCAGAGCATCGCTCCAACGATGGCGCAAACCAGTACAGAGGACGAGATGAGCTCGTGTCCGGGCCCAAGCAAGGTGTCGATGATCAGCAGGCCAATGAAAACTGCCGCAGCGGCATAGCCCCCGTGGTTGATGATTCTTACCGGCCCAATGCGCCATTCCTTCCAGGAGCTGGCAAGTCTTTCCGCCGCGTTGAGGATCGCAAGCCAGATGCGATCGATCCTGGTAACGACGAAGAAAGCGGCGACACCAGCCAAGACATCGAGAATGGAGTGCATTCCCGTCGTCAGGCAGCTGGCGCTCGCTAGCGAAGCCCAGGTCCACCAGAACCATTGCTTTGAGCGCGCGCCTTCGGCGAGAGCCGATGCGGCAATCAGCGCCCAGACCACGTGAAAGGAGGGAAAGGCACCAATGCCTGAATAGGGGGTTCGCTCCCACAAGAGCAGAGTGCCGATCGAACCTACAGGATGGAATGGCCGCGGAGGCACATAGAGAGGCAGCAACAAATAAAGGGGAAAGATAAGGGCCATGGCGACGAGACTGCGTTGCGCGAAGCGGCGCAGGGCAGGCGCCGAGCGTACGAGCAGAGGCGCCAGCAGAACAACGACGTAAGTGCTGGCATAGAAGATCTCGGTCCACTGAATGATTGGCACGCGCGCGTCAATCGGCAGCCAGGTGCCGATGGCGCCGGCCGGCCTGCCGAGCGCACCGAACAATTCAAAGAAGGCGAGCCACGGCAGCAGAATCGCAAAATAGATGCGCAGGCGCTCCAGCAAGGCCGGCTTCTCAGACGTTGCGCGCGGCAGCCAACAGGAGAAAGCGGGCGGTCCGAATCGTCTGCGCAGATCGGGCAATTCGTACCCCAGCACTAATGCAGAACATGCCAGGGCCACATTGGGTGTCACCAGCCAGAGGCCGCTCGCCGAGCCGGCGATGATCGCAAAACCGGCGCAGGCCATCACAAACCCTCCGTAGATGGGGTGCGGCACAACCGCGTAGATTCCGCGTTCTACGAATCGTGAAGGAGGGAAGGCGTTCATGGGCAACCCTCGGCCAAAGCTCCACAGCGAGGCCATGGCAGCCAGCATCACCAAAATTCCGCCGGCGAGCACCCAGGATCCGAGCTCGGTTGAGTGCAACGCCGCAATTTGAACGGCGCCTCGCGATGCGAGCGCCCAACGGGCAAGGGCCAGAGGCACGAGAACGACGAAGAAAAACCCATAAAGAAACTTGAGAAGGGGAGTGCGCATCAGACGTTCCACGCGACCGACTCGTGAATCACCCAGCCCAGGCTTTGATGACGTTGCGTGCGCAGCACTCCACGGCTTCTCCACTTTCTTTCTTCAATGTTGAAAATTGAACTGGGAAATATTCCGGCTAAAGCCGGGGCTCCTGGAAGGACCGTCGATGCTAGCCTTCCAGCGCGAATTGAGACAGGTTCGTCCATGCGCAGAGTGGCCGCGTGGCAAGAGACTTCATGTTCAGAGATTGAGGGGTTCAAGGCCTCCGCGCCGTTGTGCAGCACAAGTCTCATCGAATAAGGGCCCTGCCAATCGATCCACGCGAGCGCATCGTGCCGGGAGACAAATCGGCCCCAGAGCAAATGCCGCATGGGCAGTTTCCAGGGAGGCAGAGTCAGCGTCAGGCATTCGGCGTAGCCTCGGCCTGCCCAGGTATTGCCTCCCGCGATCACGCGAACATCAGCCGAAGGCTGCAGGCAATTCCAGACCACCGATCCCTGCTGGTTTTCGAACACGGTACGCTCAAATGGCGCCGACTGCGCGATCCAGACTCCGTGCAGGCCAAGCTGAGGCGCATCGACAGAAATCATTTCCGCATCCAGCCCAATTTTCGCGGAGCGCAGCGAAGAGCGTTCCGTGCGGGATTCGCCGACGACGCCGATCAAGCTGCTGTGAGCGAGCGACGGGCCGTGCCACTTCAGGCGGGCGCTGTAAAGAATGGCCACATCGCCGGAGTCTGTGACACAGTCCAGATACCACTTCACCAAAGAAAAGCCAGAGGAAGTCACCAATCCAACTCCTTTGCAGGCATTCTGAGGAAGAATGCCCGATTATAAAACGCGGGGAAGGGGCTGGGTTTCAGGCCCGACGCCGTTCTCCTTGGGGACTAGGTAGCGGGTGTGTTTGAAGGTCGCGGGCATATGGTACACTTTGGCGAGAAAACGCTTACACATGCGAAGTTGCATGCGCTTCGGTCCCGTTCGGTCTCAATGAAATGACCTGCCGATGGCAAGCAGCTTTTGCCCAGGCGCGCATTTTTCCCGCTTGACAAATGGACGAGTAAAGCAATTTACTTGTGGGCGACGTCAATCGCTTCAAACCAGGTGTTTCACACCTTCTTCAGGTGACTTGCATGTTCGAAATGGTCGCTGCCGTCTCCTCTATCGCTCTGCCGGGCTCAGTGCCTTCGCTGCTGGCATTCAGCACAGAGCCTCTGGCGCATTTGCGCCCGCTCGACGTGACGGTTATCGCGCTTTATTTCGCCATGGTGCTTTGCATCGGCTTTTACCTGAAGGGCCGCTCCAACACGAGTGAAGAGTTTTTTATGGCGGGGCGCGAGATGACTGCCTGGATCGCGGGCCTCAGCTTTGTTTCGGCGAACCTGGGATCGCTGGAATTGATGGGCTGGGCGGGATCTGCCTACCAATACGGGATTCTGGCCACGCACTGGTACTGGATTGGCGCGATTCCGGCCATGCTTTTCCTGGGCCTGATGATGATGCCCTTCTACTACGTGTCGAAGACGCACTCGGTGCCCGGCTACCTGAACCTGCGCTATGGAGAACACGCGCGCAGCGTGGCGGCCATCGCCTTCGCCACGGAAATGATCCTGATGAGCGGCGTGAACATGTTCGCGATGGCCGTGGTGATGAAGGTGGTGCTGGGGTGGGATCTGAATTTCTCCATCATCATCTCGTCGCTGGCTGTGGCCGCTTATGTGGGACTGGGCGGCTTGCGCTCGGCGATCTTCAACGAGGTATTGCAATTCGTATTGATCTGGGGCGGTGCGCTGCTGGTGCCGATTCTGGGCCTGGTGCAGGCGGGAGGATGGAACGGGCTCAAGGCAAAGATCATTGCAAATCTGGGTTCGGACAGTTATTTCCACTTGTGGCGCGATACGGGCAGCTTTTCAGCGAATCCCATGGGCGTGCACTGGACGGGCATCGTTTTCGGCTTGGGCTTTGTCATCAGCTTCGGCTATTGGACGACGGACTTTCTTGTCGTGCAACGCGTACTGGCGGCGCACAACCTGCGAGCTGCGCGTATGGCGCCGATTATCGGTTCGTTCTTCAAGATGGCGGTGCCGTTCATCGTCATTCTGCCAGGACTGCTGGGACTGGTGCTTCTGCAAAATCCGGACGGCAGCCGGCAGGTGCTGGTGGGCCCGGATGTGGAGGCGGCCTGCCGCCTGAGCAGCACGGAGCAGGTGGCGAATCCGGCGGGATGCTCGGCGGCGATGGCGAAGACCAATTTAACCGAAGGGCAGAGGGCAAAGGTGATGGCCGGGGGGCCGAATGCAGAGCTGCATCAGTACAACCAGGCGCTGCCGTTGATGATGGTGCGGTACCTGGGGCCGGGGCTGCTGGGCCTGGGCATCACCGCTCTCATTGCCGGTTTCATGAGCGGCATGGCGGGCAACGTGAGTGCGTTCTCCACGGTGTGGTCGTACGACATTTACAAGCCGCTGATCTACAAGCGAGGCAGCGACAGCCACTATGTGATGGTGGGCAGGCTGTCGATTTTGGTCGGCGTGATTGTGTCGATTGGCGCGGCCTACCTGGTGCAGCAGTTCCAAGGCATCATGGATTATGTGCAGGCGTTGTTCAGCATTTTTGTGGCGCCGCTGCTGGCCGCGATCCTGTTCGGGATGTTCTGGAAGCGGGCGACGCGCTGGGCGGGATTCCTGGGGCTGTTGCTGGGAATTCTGTTTTCAGCCAGCTTGTTTGTCTGGGTCAAGCTGAATCCTGCGAATCTCAAATATGTGGCCCTTTCAGATGCGGCCAAACCGATGGCCGAGAATGTGTTTCGGGCGGCGTGGGCATTTTTGTTTGCCGCCGCCGTGATTGTGCTGGTGAGCTTGATGACTAAGCCGCGGCCGGTGGCGGAGCTGGACGGGCTGGTCTACGGAGCAACCAAACTGCCCAGCGAAGAGCCGGCGCCGTGGTACAAGCAGGAGTGGATGTGGGCGACGGCCGCGATGCTGATTTTTGCGGCGTTGAACATCATGTTCTGGTAGGCGAAACGAATTTCCGTTTGGGTGCGGAAGGCCGGCGCCCATGCGCAGAAGGAAGGAAGAAGCGAGAATGCATGGTTCGGGAATAGCGATCTGGTTTTTCATCGGCGTGCTGCTGGTGATTTATGGCGTCATGATTCTCGGCTACGGCATTTACGAGTGGGGCACGGGCATGTATGCGCCAGGCGTGCAGCTTACCAATCTGCATACGCCGGTCTGGTGGGGCGCGCTGCTCGCGGCGCTCGGATTGTTTTACGTGGTCAAGTTTCGTCCGGGCGCGACGCGGAAGTAGCGCGGGATTGTGTTACTCGTGTCTCAGGAATGGGACGCGGGTCAGCCAGGAAGTATTCACTGAAGGAAGGGCGAATAAAGGAGCACGAAGATGGCAGCGCAACGCAAAATGACATTTGGGATCGTCGTCGGCAATCGCGGGTTTTTCCCGCATCATCTGGCCAAGACCGGCCGCGAAGAGATTATTTCGGTTCTCGAGGCAGCGGGAGCCACAGCCATCGTGCTCAGCCCCGAAGAGTCGCACTACGGCGCGGTGGAGACATACACCGAGGCGCAGCGGTGCGCTGAGCTTTTCAAAGAGCACGCCGACGTGATTGATGGCATCATTGTCACGCTGCCGAACTTCGGCGAAGAGCGCGGCATCGTGGATGCGATCCGCCTATCGGGATTGCGGGTGCCGGTGCTGGTACAGGCCACGCCGGATCGAGCCGACAACATGACGATCGCCATGCGTCGCGACAGTTTCTGCGGCAAGATGAGCTGCTGCAACAACATGATGCAGTACGGCATCGACTACTCGCTGACCACGCTGCACACCGAGGCGGTGACGTCCCCCGAGTTCAAGGCGGACCTGGAGTGGTTTTCGCAGGTGTGCCGTATCGTAAAGGGCCTCAAGAATCTGCGCATCGGCGCGATCGGTGCGCGGCCCACGGCGTTTAATACGGTTCGCTACTCGGAACGCATTTTCGAGACCAGCGGAATCACCATCGAGACGATTGATCTATCAGAGATCTTTGGCCGCATCAACCGCATGAAGGATAACGACGACGCGGCGCAGTCGAAAATGGCAGCCATCAAACAATACGTCAGCACGTCGGGAATCGCGGAGGCGGCACTGCTGAAGATGGCCAAGCTGGGCGCGGTGATCGATGGCTGGATGAAGCAGGCTCACATCACGATCAGCGCGGTGCAGTGCTGGACATCAATGGAAGAGTTTTTCGGGGTGGTGCCGTGCACCATCATGAGCATGATGTCGAACGAGCTGATCCCGTCGGCCTGTGAGGTCGACGTTCCGGGGACGCTGAGCATGTATATGCTGGCGCTGGCCAGCGGAACGCCATCGGCGCTGCTGGACTGGAACAACAACTACGGTAGTGATCCCAACAAGTGCGTGTGTTTCCACTGCTCTAACCTGCCCAAACATTTCTTCAAGGATGTCAGGATGGATTACCAGGAGATCATTGCCGGAACGGTGGGCAAGGAGAACACCTTCGGAACCTGCGTGGGCCGCGTGAAGTCCGGCACGATGTGCTTCGCGCGCTACTCGACCGACGATCGCCGCGGTGTGGTGCGCGGTTACACGGGCGCAGGCCGCTTCACCGACGACCCGTTGGAGACGTTTGGCGGCGCCGGTGTGGCAGAGATTCCGCAGCTGCAGAAGCTGCTGAAATATATTTGCCGCGAGGGCTTCGAACATCACGTGGCTGCGAACTTCAGCGATGTGTCAAAGGCGATTCATGAGTCGGCTCGCTATCTCGGCTGGGAGAGCCGTTACCATCCGGCGCTTGAAGACTAGATTGTCAGTTTTGTTGGATTCAATTCTCGATAATTCAATCGAACCGCCGTTCCCGAATGATCGTATCTCATGGGAGCGGCGCATACGGGCATTCCCCACCGGCTAACGGACGATCGAATTCAGGAGGCCGCAAAAGGAGAATGCGCATGGCAAAACATGTTTGTCCGTGGTGGCTGGGATACTTTCTGGCGAGCCCGATTCGCCGGCTGGCGCAGAAACCCGAGGAAGTGGTGTCACCGTACGTGCGCGATGGCATGAGGGTGCTGGAACCGGGACCGGGAATGGGGTTCTTTACGCTGCCCATGGCCCGCATGGTAGGTTCGACCGGGCGCGTGATCGCCGTCGACATTCAGCCCAAGATGCTGGCGACGCTGCGGCGGAGAGCCGAAAAGGCTGGAACACTCGAGCGAATTGAAACGCGCTTGACGCAACCGGGCACCCTCGGCATCGCCAGCCTCGCAGGAAGCGTAGATTTCGTCTTAGCCTGGTATATGGTTCACGAACTGCCTTCGCCTGAGACATTCTTTCGCGAAGTGGCAGCCGTCCTGAAACCGGAAGCGACGGTGCTGTTCGGAGAGCCGACCGGTCATGTGAAGCAGGGCAAATTCACGGCCGAGCTGCAGGCTGCACAGGATGCAGGGCTTGCTGTTGCGTCCCGACCGGCCATTCGCAGGACCATGGCTGCGGTTTTGCGAAAGGCTGAGGGCTGATAGCTGAAAGATGGACGGGGCGTAGCTTACGGAGTGTTTCCCAGGTTGACCATTGTGAACGGGGTGCACTGCAGGCGCTGCCGCCCGGAAAAAC
>Ga0335074_10004025_pt1 | contig 20238 bp, 18 predicted proteins | sample Lox_Sample_23_FD_206715 | JGI IMG/M metagenome (GOLD analysis project Ga0335074, IMG submission 206715) | Soil microbial communities from Loxahatchee National Wildlife Refuge, Florida, United States - Lox_Sample_2.3 | ecosystem: Environmental > Terrestrial > Soil > Wetlands | place: USA... | reverse complement strand
AGTTTTTACCGTCCGAACGATTGATACGGACAGTAGGGTCGGACGGGACCCGGGTCAACTAACCACGCACGAACTGGTCAGCGTGTCGCGAACTGACGGCGCGGCGCCCTTAGTTTGTCACCGCCGTAGCGGGCGAGCTCACGTCGTAGTAGCGGGCGTGCGTCGCCATCAAGATGGCAAGCTCCCTGGCCTTCGCCGCGGCGTCGTCCGGGCCGCCCCACACGACGGTCACCCCGCCGCGCAGTTGCAGGGTTACCTGGTCCGGGCTGGGTACCGTCACCGAGGTCAGGGTGGAACGCAGCGTGGCGGGCAGTTCGCCGAGCACGGCCGCGGCCGCGCTGACGTCCGGATCGCCGGGCAGTGAGGAGACGGGCGCCGTGGTGGTGTAGACCGGCATGGCCGCGGGCCGCGTGCGGACCAGTTCCACGACCACGCCGTAGGCGTCGACGAGGTCGAACCCGCCAGGCACCGCGACGGCCAGCGCCGGGGTCCGCTCCCGGACCGCGATCACCACCCGGTCCGGCCAGGACCTGCTGACCTGCACGACCAGCACCTGCCTGATGCTCAGGATCCGGCGGGCGATCCCGGTGGTGTTCACCTGGATCAGCGGCGTACCCGGCTGGATCCGCGCCGCGGCCAGGACCTCGGACTCCGGGACCAGGCGCGTGCCGGTGACCACGACAGCGCGGACCGCGAACAGCCCCGAGCCGAGCAGCGTCCAGGTGACGCCGCCGGTGATGACCATCACGGCCAGCAGGAGCCAGACGGCCAGCCACCGGCGGGACCTGGCCCGTAGCCGGGTCCGGGGCCGCCGGGGGCTGGCGGCCGGACGTTCGAAGACCGCCTCGTCATCCGCGACGGCACCGTCGGAGTAGGAGCCGCCCGGTCCGCTCACCCGTGCCGCCTCCCGACCGCCTCGACCAGCTGGGGGCCGAGCGCGGTGACATCCCCGGCGCCCATGGTCAGCACCACGTCGCCGGGCGCGGCGATCGCCGCGATCACCGGCGCGGCCTGCGCCCGGTCCGGCAGGAACCGGGCCCGCCCGCCGGGGACCGCGTCGGCCACGAGCTTGCCCGTCACGCCCGGTTCCGGATCCTCGCGCGCCGCGTAGACGTCCAGGACCAGCGCCTCGTCGGCCAGGCCCAGCGCCGCGCCGAAGTCGGCGGCGAAGATCCTGGTCCGGCTGTACAGGTGGGGCTGGAAGATGGCGATGACCCGGCCGCCGGACCCGCCGGCTCCGGACGGGCCGGCGATGTCCCGCGCGGCGCGCAGGTCGGCGGCCAGCTCGGTGGGGTGGTGGGCGTAGCTGTCGAAGACGCGCACCCCGTCCGCCTCGCCCTTGAGCTCCATCCGGCGCCGCGCGCCCCGGTAGCCCGCCAGGGCCGCGGTCACCCGCGGCGGCGCCAAGCCGAGCTCGACGGCCGCGGCGAAGGCGGCCGTGGCGTTCAGCGCGTTGTGGCGGCCCGGGACGTGCACGGTCAGCTGGGCGAAGATCTCGCCGAACGGGCTGTGATCGGCGGTGACGGTGAAGCTCACCGCCAGGCCCCGGGCCCGGACGTCGCCCAGCCGGTAGTCGGCGCTGACCGACTCGCCGTAGCGCCGGACCCGCTGCGGGCCATGGGACTCCAGCCGGGCCGCGACACCCTCCGCACCCGGGTCGTCCGCGCAGGCCAGGACCAGGCTGCTGACCCGGCTGCCGAAGGTGGCGAAGGCCGCCTCGATCTCCGCCAGGCTCCCGTAGTTGTCCAGGTGGTCGGCTTCCACGTTGGTGATGATGGCGACGTCGGGCGAGAGCAGGAGGAACGAGCCGTCGCTCTCGTCGGCCTCGGCGACGAAATCCAGGCCCGCGCCGTCCTCGGCGCCGAGCCCGGTCTCGTTGAGGATGCCGCCGATGACGTACCCGGGCTCGGCGCCGCAGTCGCGCAGCACGGTGGTGAGCATGGACGTCGTGGTGGTCTTGCCGTGCGTGCCCGCGACCGCGATCACCCGCCGCCCGGCCATGACCGAGGCCAGCGCGGCCGCCCGGTGCATGACCCGCATGCCCCGCCGTGTCGCCTCGGCCAGTTCCGGGTTGTCGGCCCGGATCGCGCTGGACAGCACCAGGGTGTCCTCCGGGCCGAGGTCGCCCAGGTGGCCGGGCGCGTGCCCGACGTACACCCGGGCACCCTGCGCCCGGAGGTCATCGAGCATCGCCGAGGGCATCGCGTCACTGCCGGACACGCTGATCCCCCGGGCCAGCATGATCCGCGCGATGCCCGACATGCCCGCGCCGCCGATCCCGGTGAAGTGCACCCGCCCGAGGCGGACGGCGGGCACCGGCTCAGTGGGCGTGATCAGGCTCTTGAGCATCTGAGTCCGCACCCCGATCCTTCCCGTTCACGATCTCGATGACCGCCTCGGCGAGCCAGCGGTCGGCGTCGCCGCGGCCCAGCGACGCGGCCGCCTCGGACATGTCCGCGACCTGGTCGATGTTGACCAGCACGGGCAGCAGCGTGTCCCGGATCCACTCGGGGGTCAGGTCGGCGTCATCGACCAGCATGCCGCCGCCTCGCTGCACGATCGGTACCGCGTTGAGCCGCTGCTCGCCGTTCCCGATGGGCAGCGGCACGTAGGCGGCCGGCAGGCCCACGGCGGTAAGTTCGGCGCACGTCATCGCGCCGGCCCGGCACAGCGCGAAATCGGCCGCCGCGTAGGCCAGATCCATCCGGTCGATGTAGGGCGTGGCCACGTAGGGCACGCCGACGGCCGTGGCCGGCGCGTCGGCGCCGTTGCGGGGCCCGATGACGTGCAGCACCTGGACGCCCGCGTCCCTGAGCCACCCGGCCGCGCCGAAGGTGGCCTGGTTCAGCGAGCGCGCTCCCTGCGAGCCGCCGGTGACCAGCAGCACGGGCATGTCCGGGCGGAGGCCGAAGTGGGCCCGGGCCTTGTCGCCGATGGCCAGCCGGTCCAGTTCGGCGATCTCGCGCCGGATCGGGATGCCGAGGTACTTCCCGTGCCTGAGCTGGGTGTCCGGATGCCCGGTGAAGACGTGCGTGGTGAACCTGGCGCCCAGCCGGTTGGCCAGTCCCGGCCGCGGGTTCGCCTCGTGCACCACGATGGGGACCCGGCGGCGCCGGGCCGCCAGGTAAGCCGGGGTAGCGACGTAGCCGCCGAAGCCGACCAGCACCTGGGCCCTGGTCCGGTCCAGCGCGCCGGCGGCCGCGTTGATCGCGCCGGCGAGCCGGCCCGGCACGGTCAGCAGCGCAGGGGTGACGGTCCGCGGCATCGGCACGGCCGGGATGAGCTCGAGCGGGTATCCGCGCAGCGGGATCAGCCTGGTTTCCAGGCCGCGCTCGGTGCCCAGGCAGGTTATCTCGATGTCCGGATCGGCCCGGCGCAGGGCGTCCGCCAGCGCCAGAGCCGGTTCGATGTGCCCGGCGGACCCGCCGCCGGCAAGCAGTACCCTCATATCTCGTCCCTGAACTGCTGCCGCGCTATCGTCGGCGCTTTGCTAGACCGAGCCAGCTTAGAACGCGCAGCGGCCAGCCGGGGCCGCGTGCCGCCAAAGCCTCCTGGGCGCCGGGCTCGAGCCTGGCGAACGACATCAGCATGCCGAGCGCGACCAGGGTGCTCAGCAGTGACGACAGGCCCGCCGAGACCAGGGGCAGCGGCACGCCGGTGATGGGCACCACGCCGATCACCGCGGCGATGTTGACCACCGCCTGGACCACGATCCACGCGGTGATGCCGGCCGCCGCCAGGCGCGCGAACATGTCGGGCACCCGCCGGGCGATCCGCAGGCCGGCGAAGGCCAGCCCGCCGTAAAGGGCGGTCACGCACAGCGTGCCGACCAGCCCGAGTTCCTCGCCGATGATGGCGAAGATGAAGTCGCTGGTGGATTCCGGGACGTATCCCCATTTCTGCCCGCTGGCGCCGAGGCCCACGCCGAAGATGCCGCCCGAGCCGAGCGCGTACTCGCCCTGCGTGCGCTGCCAGTTGGCACCGGTGGCGCCGCCCTGCTGGTCGAAGAAGCCGACCAGCCGGCCGAGACGGTATTTCGCCGACACGATCATGAGCATCATGGCCAGGGCCATCAAGATGAGCATGCCGGCGAACACGCGCCCGGGCGTGCCGATGACCCACAGCAACGCGAGGAAGATGACCAGCAGGATGAACGTGGTGCCCAGGTCGTCGCCGGTCATCACCAGCAGGCACAGCACGGCGGTGCCGGGCATGAGCGGCACGAGCATGTGCCGCCAGTCGGCCAGCTGGCCCAGCTTGTCCTTGCGCGCGAGCAGGTCGGCCCCCCACACCACCAGGGCCAGCTTGGCCATCTCGGACGGCTGGATCTGCTGGCCGCCGATGGAGATCCACCGGGCTGCGCCGTACTGGGACACCCCGACGCCGTGGATCAGGGTCAGGCCCAGCCCGACGATGGCCACCGCGAGCAGCGGATAGGCGAAGGCGCGGAACAGCCGGGGCCGCGAGCGGGCCGCCACCCACATCAGCGGCAGCCCGATAGCGGCGCCGAGCAGCTGCTTCTTGAAGTCGGAGTAGGGCGACAGCCCCTCGATCAGGTCGGTGACGGACGCGGTGGATTCCACCATGACCAGGCCCAGCCCGAGCAGCAGGGTCGTGATGCCCAGGACCAGGTAGTAGGACGTCAGCGGCCGGTCGAGCAGCGCGCGCCAGGAGCCGATCCGGTCCCGCACGCGGTCCAGGCCGCGCACGCCGGGGCTGGCCGGTTCCGGTTCACCGGGTCCGGCCAGCTCCAGGTCCGCCAGGTCGTCCACGTCCCGGGAAGCCTGCGCATACATGGTTCAAGTCTGTTCGCCGGGTCGCGCCAAGACCCGGACATCCGGCGCGTGTCGCCCGGCGATTTCAGCCGCGGGCGCCCCGCGTGTCGGCGCCGTTGGAAAGTTCTGGCATCATGTATCCCGATGAGCAGGCCAGATTCTTCGCGCTTCCCGGTGACGGTGACCCGGCTTCCCCTGACCCGCTGCGAGATATGCGGGCGCACCCTGGCGTACCAGCCCGGCCAGGCCAGCGCCGTGCTGACCAAGCACTACCTCCGGATGCACCCGGAGGCTCTCACCGAAGCCGCCGAGGCGACCGGATCGTAGGGCTGTAGGGGCTATCGCCGCCGGAGCCTGCCAGGTACGCTGCGGGGTACCTGCGCCCCCCGCGGATGTGACCATGAGCTTGGGCCTGGCCGCCTTGATCGCGTGGCTGCTCACCGCCAGCATCGGCGGTTACATGCTGCGGACCTGGGTCGTGCGCGGTGGCCTGCGCCGCCAGCGGGCGACCGGCACGGGCGTCCCGCCCGGGGTGGTGTTCGGTCACGCCAGCGCCGCCCTGGCCGGGCTCACGGTCTGGATCAGCTACCTGGCCAGCAGCTGGCGCCCGCTGGCCTGGATCGGCGTGGCCCTGGTCTGCGCCGCCATCTGCCTGGGCATCTGCACGGTGACCCTCTGGACGCCGTACCCGGTCCGGCCCGACCCGGCGGCGGGCAGCGAGCGGGACGAGGAGGCCGACCGGGTTCGCGCGGCCAGGAGGGCGCAGGCACGGCAGGCTGCGGCGGCCGGATCGGAGGACGCCTTCACCGTCACCGACGAGATGATCGCCAGCCTGCTCGCCGAACCATCCCCGCCGCCGCGGCGGAGCAGCCGCCACCTGCTCCCGCTCATCCCGCTGGTCCACGGCTTCGGTGCCCTGGCCACGTTCTTGCTCACCGTGACGGCCGCGCTGCTGCCCGTGCGCTAAGCCGCCCCGATTGGGCGATTGCCCCGCTGGTCAGGCAGGCTGGAAGCATGGCAGACACGCTGACGATGATGGCCGTACACGCCCATCCCGACGACGAGGCATCGAGCACGGGCGGGGTACTGGCCGCCTACGCCGCCCAGGGCATCCGGACGGTGGTCGTGACCTGTACGAACGGGGAGTTCGGCGACGCCCAGGGTGGCGTCAAGCCGGGACAGGACGGGCACGACGAGCAGGCGGTGGCCCGCCTGCGCCTCGCTGAGCTGCGCGAATCGTGCGCCATCCTGGGAGTCACGGACCTGGAACTGCTCGGCTACCACGACTCCGGCATGCCGGACTGGGACTACAAGGACCGGCCCGGGGCGTTCTGCAACATCCCGGTGGCCGACGTGGCGGCGAGGATCTCCGGCCTGATCGAGCGGTACCGGCCGCAGGTGCTGATCGCCTACGACGACCAGGGGCCGTACCAGCATCCCGACCACGTGCACGCCAGCCGCTGCGCGCAGGCGGCGTTCGCGGACACCGGCATCCCGGCCAAGCTCTACTTCAGCGCCATGCGCGGCAGCGACTGGCGGAAGGTCTGGGACGCGCTGCGCGAACTGGGCCTGGAGGTGCCGGACTTCGAGGACGCCGATCCCGAGCTGATCCGGCGGGGCCAGGAGTCCGAGCAGCGCATCACCACCACCGTGGACATCCGGCCGGTGCTGAGCCGCAAGCGCGACGCGCTGTTCGCGCACGGCAGCCAGATCAACGACTCGTGGTTCAGCAAGCTGCCGCCGGAGATCGCCGAGTCCACCTTCGGCCGGGAGAGCTTCATCCGGGTCAGCGACACCACCAGCGCGCCGCTGCCCGAGGACGACCTGTTCGCGGGGTTGCGGTCATGAGCGAGCCGAGCCCCGAAATAAGCACGGCGGTCGGCCTGGTCGAGCGGTATGCGGCCGCCTTCGTGTCCGGCATCCCGGACCAGCCGCAGGACGACGGGTTCTTCGGGCCGGCCAGCGTGACCTGGCGGCTGTCCGCTGATCTGTCCGGCCCGGTCGCGGGGCTGCGCTCGGTGCTGATCCAGGCGCTGCACCCGCTGGCCATGGCCGGCGTCGACCAGCACAGCGACTGGCGGCGCGACCCGGTCGGCCGGCTGGCCGCCACCTCGGCGTACGTCGCCACCGTCACCTACGGCGACCGGGCCAGCGCGAGCCGCGCCGCCCGGCGGGTACGGGCCATCCACGAGCACGTCCGGGGCACCGATGCCGTGACCGGCCGCCCCTACGCGGCGGGCGATCCCGCGCTGCTGCTGTGGGTGCACGCCGGCCTGGTCGACTCGGTGCTGGCCGCCGCCCGGCTGTTCGGCACGCCGCCCGCGGACGCGGACGCCGACGCCTACGTGGCCGAGATGATCACCTCGGCCGAGCTGCTCGGGGTCCCGCGGGAGATCATCCCGGACAGCGCGGCGGCGCTGCAGGAGTACCTCGCGGGCGTTCGTGCCGAGCTGCGCTGCACTCCGGCGGCCGCGGAGTCGATGGGCTACATGCTGGACCCGGCGGGCATGGGCGAGGAGCTCGCCGAGCTGTGGCAGGACCTGCGGGACGCCGCGCTGGCCACGCTGCCCGGCTGGGCGCTGGGATTGTACGGGTACCCGGCCCCGCCGCCGGTGACGCCCGAACGCCGGACCGAGATCCGCCAGACCCTGGGCGTGTTCGACGCGGTGTTCATGGCCGAGCCGGGCGTCCTGGAGGCCCGGCAGCAGCTCGAGCTGAGGATACGGGCGGCACGGGGTTGAGGAGACGGGCGGTAACGCTGGCCGCCGTCGCGGCGGCCAGCGGGACGGCGATCGCGGCGCTGGCGGTCCTGCGGCAGCGCAGCATGCGGGTCGAGCGCGGCCTGGCGGCGCTGCGGCTGGCCGCGCGGGGCGGCGCACGGTACGCGAGCAACGCGCCGCGGCTGTTCGCCAGCGCGGGCGAGCACCGGCAGCGGCTGCGGAACGACCTGGCCTTGCAGACGGCCGAGGACGTCGCCGCGACCCTGGGCACGATGAAGGGCGTGCTGATGAAGCTGGGCCAGATGGCCAGCTACGTCGACGACGGCCTGTCGCCGGCCGCCCGCCGCACGCTGAGCCGGCTGCAGGACAGCGTGCCGCCGATGAGCCCCGAACTGGCCGCGCAGGTGGTCGCCGAGGAACTGGGCCGGCCGCCGGAGCGGGCGTTCGCGACCTGGGACCCGCAGCCCATCGCCGCCGCGTCGATCGGGCAGGTGCACCGCGCGATCACCCACGACGGCCGGGCCGTCGCGGTCAAGGTCCAGTACCCGGGCATCGCCGAGATGATCGAGGCCGACCTGGGGAACGTCGCGCTGCTGCGCCGGATGCTCAAGGTCACCGCGCCCAGCCAGGACGTCGACGCGCTGATCGCCGAGCTCAGGGAACGGATCACGGAGGAGCTGGACTACCGCCGGGAAGCCCGCAACCAGCAGATGTTCGCCCGGTTCTACGCGGGCCACCCGACCATCAGCGTCCCGCAGATCATCGAGGAGCTGTCCACCCGCCGGGTGGTGACCAGCGAACTGGCCGACGGGGCCCGGTTCGCCGAGCTGGCCGGCTGGTCACAGGCCGAACGCGACCTGGCCGCGGAGACGATCTACCGCTTCGTGTTCCGCAGCCTGTACGAGGCGCACGCGTTCAACGGCGATCCGCACCCGGGCAACTACCTGTTCCACGGCGGCGGCCGGGTCACGTTCCTGGACTTCGGCCTGGTCAAGTACTTCACCGCCGAGGAGATGCAGCCGCTGGCCGCGATGGTCAAGCACCTGTGCGTGGACAACGACCCCGAGGGGTTCCGCCGGGCCATGGTTCAGGCCGGCTTCCTGATCCCGGACGCGCCGGTGTCCACGCCGCTGGTCGTCGAGCACATGGCGGTGTTCTACGACACCGTCCGGGAGCGCGGCCCGCGGACCATGACCGGCGAGTACGCCTCGTCGGTGACCAGGAAGTTCTTCGACTTCCGCAGCCCGCTGACTCCGTACGCGCGGATCCCCCGGTCCTACGTGATCCTGCAGCGGATCAACCTCGGGCTGTTCGCCCTGCTCGGCGAGCTGTCCGCGACCGCCGACTGGCGCCGCATCGCCGAGGAGATCTGGCCGTTCTTCCAAGGCCCGCCGTGCACGCCGATGGGAACCGCCGAGGCGGCGTGGCGGGCCCGGCGGACCGTGCGCACGCACGCCGCCTCGTTAGGTCAAAAGATCCTTTTTTTTACGGAACGGGCTGTCCGGCAGCGCCGAAGACTGGTGCGAGGTCATACGGGCGCAGGTACGGCGCCGGGAGGTAACTGGTGAACGCCGGCGGGTACGAGTTGTAGGTGGTGCCGAGCGCGGCCGCCTGGCCGTTCAGCACGGCCGGGTCCAGGTTGAACACGTTCCATTGCCCGGTGGCCACGCGATTGAGCAGCACGCCGATGGCGGTGATCTTCTCGGCCGGGGTGAAGGCGCAGTGCCCGGCGCGGGCCACGAACAGCTGCTGGAGCAGGTTGCCCTGGCCGGCCCGGTTGACCACGCTGCGGTAGGCCTGCTCGTTCTCCGGCACGACCAGGCCGTCCCCGGTGGTGTGCAGGGTGAGGGTGGGGACGGTGATGTGGCCGTTGTAGGCGATGTTCTGCGACAGGTAGGCCACGGCGGACGGACTGGCGCTGATCCGCGGGGCGCTGTCCAGGGTGCTCAGGTCCTGGTTCAGGTTGAGCCCGGCGGCCTGGTACAGCGCCTTCACCTCGGCCAGGTCGACGGACTTGGACAGGTCCTGGACGTAGTTGACGCCAGTGTTCCAGGAGGGGTTGCCGCCGGCCCGCCCCTCGAGTTCGGCGCGGAAATCGAAGACGAACGGGAACGTCACCTCGGCGGCCCACTCGAACTGGTTGGCCTCCTGGGCGGCGTAGTCGGTCGGGGCAGGCTCGGCGGAACCCGTGGTGAACCAGCCGGGCGTGTCGTCCAGCGCCGCGACCAGGGCGAGCCGGGCCCGGCCCTGGGGCGTCGCCTGCGCGGTCGCGACGATCGACTCGGCCAGGGCCAGGTTGGCCGTGGGGCTCTGGATGTTGACGAGCTGCAACTTCGACGTGGGGGCCAGCAGCTCCTTGAACGCGAACTCCGCGTCCAGGGCGGTGTTCCAGGTGGCCACCCCGCCGGAAAGCACGCCGCACATGGGCAGCGCGGCGGTGAACCGGCCCGGGTAGTCCTGGATCAGCCCGGCGGTGATCATGCCGCCCAGCGAGTCGCCCCAGGCGATGGTCTGCCTCGGCGTGCCGTAGGTGGCGTCGAAGACGTCCAGGGTGCCGATCTGGTCCGGCAGCGCCTGCTGGATGGCCCAGCCGTTGGAGGCGTAGGACGAGCCCGCGATCGCGTAGCCGTGGGCGAGCAGCCAGGTGCCGGTGACGGGGTCGCTGGCGTCCTGCGCCGTGAGGGTCGGGCCGGGAACGACGTAGCCGTGGCTGTACAGGAACAGCGTCCCGTTCCAGGCCCCGGCCGGGCACTGGATCTCCCATTTCGCGCCGTCGCCGAGCGTCCCGGTCGCGGTGGTCCCCGCGGTGGTCCCGCCGCAGGTCGTCGCGGCCGAGGCGACCGCAGGCCCGGCGGTGAGCCCGCCGATCACCAGTCCCGCGCCGAGCGCGATCCCGGCCAGTTTCTTCGCCCGCTCCATAACCTGACGCTCCCGTCTTACCGTCTCCGGACGCGACGTAACTTACCGGTAACGTGGATCTGTCTCGGAGAAGACGCCGCAAGTTGGCCGAATTGAGACAGGACGCCGCTCGTTTAGAGGGTGACGGCTAGGCCGTCGCGGGCCTTCTCGTAAGGCGTCTCATGGTTGAGCATGTCGGCGGACATGTGGGTGAGGATGACGCGGCGGGCGGTGACCTCGTGCTCGTGCTCGGTGAGGTCGACGTGGCGCAGGTGATGCGGGACGGGCTTGTCCCAGTAGTAGGCCTCGGCGATGAGCAGGTCGGCGTCTTCGGCTGCCGCCGCGATCGCGGGGGTCCAGGCGGTGTCACCGGTGTAGGCGATGACCCGGCCGCCGGTGGTGCCGGTGGTCAGGCGCAGGATCAGGGCGGGCGCGCCGCTGGGGTGGCTCGCTTCCCGGGCACGGGCCGTGACGCCGGCCACGGTCCTCGGCTGGCCTGGTGACAGCTCGGTTACGGTGACCTCGAACCGGCGGCGGACCTGTGCGGAACCGGGGAACAGGCACTCCATCGCTTCGGTGAGCCGCTGCCGCGTCCCGGGCGGGCCCGCGATCAGCAGCGGCGCGGTGCGGCCGGAGAACTGGCCGTCCAGGATCAGGAACGGGAGCCCGCCGAAGTGGTCCCCGTGCAGGTGGGACACGAACACCGCGCCGATCTCGGCCGGGTCGAGCCCGGCCTGGCGCAGGGCGGTGAGCGACGTCGCGCCGCAGTCGAGCAGGACCGCTTCGCCGGTTTCGAGGCGCAGGTGGATGCAGGCCTGGAAGCGGGCGCCGCTGCCGAATGCGTCGCCGCAGCCCGCGAACGTGACGGTGACGGTCATCTCTGAGCTCCTCTAGCCTCCGAACCAGCCTGGCGCGTCCAGCCGGAACGTCTCGCCGGGCGCCATGGTGCGCAGGTCGGCCTCCAGCGCGGCCAGCCGGCCCGGGCCCAGGGCGCTGGCCCACCGGGACCTGATGTCATCGAAGATCATCGCGGACCGGGCCAGCGCGTCGAGGCCGCGCGGGGTGATGCGGACCAGCTTGCGCCGCCGGTCGGTGTCGTCATCGGCCTTGCGCACGTAGCCGAGCTCTTCGAGCCGGTCGATCGTTTTGCCCGCGGCCTGCTTGGAGATCCCCAGCCGGCGTCCGGCCTCGGTGGCGGTGGCCCCGCGCAGGCCGATGGCCTGCAGCGCGAAGCCGTGGGCCGGGCGCAGGTCGGGGTGCCCGCGGCGGGCCAGTTCGGCGTGCAGCTCATCGATGACCGACCGGAACCCGCCGAACAGCAGCAGCGGCAGCTCGAACCCGTACGTGGACGGCGCGGCGTTTGTCGCCGGCTCGCTGCGGCCTGGCTCGGGCCGGCCTGGCTCGGGCCGGCCTGGCTCGGTCTCGCTCGGCCCGTATTCGTTTGACATGATCGACAACCTTATTTACTGTTTTAGACAACCCAGTTGTCTATCTTATGCGTCAGGAGGGCTTTCATGTCCTGGTTCCCCGAGCAGACCATCGAATCGGCCCCGGCTGGATCGCGCCGGTTCATGGTCGCGACCCAGAACCACCTCGGCTACCTGCCGGCCGCCACGGCCCGGTGGGCGGCCTCACCTCACCTGCTGGCGGGGTTCGGGCGGACGAGCGCGATTTTCGGGGACAGCACGCTGGACCCGGTGGCGCGGGAGGTGGTGATCATGACGATCGCCGCGCGGAACGGGTGCCACGTCTGCGTGGCCATGCATACCGCCCGGCTGACCTCGCTGGCCGCTCCGGCGGACGTCATCGCCTCGCTGCGGGAGGCCGCGCCCCTGGCTGACCAGCGCCTGGAGGCGGTCCGGGTATTCACCCTGCGGCTCCTCGACACCGCGGGCGACGTGGGCGACGACGCGCTGCGGGCCTTCCTTACCGCGGGCTACACCAGCCAGAACGCCCTGGAGGTGGTGCTCGGGATCGGCACCTACACGATGTCCACCCTGGCCAACCGGCTCACCGCCGCGCCGGTGGACGAGGCGCTCAGTGCGTTCGCCTGGGATCCCGCGGCCGCCTGATGGCGGTCGCCCGGGCACCTCGATTGGGGCATGTGGGCCACGACCCCCGTCTATTGGGGCATGTGTGCCACAAGCCCCGAACGTCGGGGCGCAGCGGCCGGGCCGGGCCTCAGTCGCTGACGGCGGCGGCGAGGACGCGGCGGAACTCGACCGATACCCGGTCGGCCCGGGTGTGCAGTTCGGCGGCGACGTCGAGCGGGAACTCCAGGCCGGACAGTGCCCGGCGCTGCAGGTCCAGGTCCTCCTCGAAGATCGACATCTCGTACTTGGCGGCGCTGCCGGCCTGGTCCGGATCGGTCAGGCCCGGGCCGGTCACGGTCTGGTACACCCGGCAGGTGCGCTCGTCCTCGGGCGCCACGGTGAAGGTCAGGAACTGCCACCCGTCCGCGTCCAGGTACTCAAGCAGCAAGGTCGCGGTCAGCGGGGCCTGGTACCGGTAGGTCATCCGGCGGCGCTGCACCGCCGGCCGGGCGCCATCGCGCACCGCCGGATCGGTCAGGTTGGTGAAGGTGTGCTCGCGGACGGCGGTGAACGACAGGCCGCGGCGGTCGACCTCGGCCCGCGGGATCGGTTCGGGCCCGGCGCCGCCGATGGTGGCCGCGTGCACGAACGGCAGGTGCGCCTCGTCCAGGAAGTTGTCGATGAGGATGGCCGCGTTGGCCTCCACCTGCAGGACCGGGAGGAACACCGTCGCGACGCCGTCCCCGCCCAGCGGCACGCCCGGGTGCAGGTCCGGGAGGGGAGCGCGCGGCGTCTCGGGGGCCAGCCACACCAGTCCGTCCTGCTCGGCGACCTCGGCCGGGCGGCCCAGCGTGGCCCGCTCCGGGATCGCCGCGTACTCCTCCAGCGCCGGGATGGCCACGCACCTGCCGTCGGGCGTGAATCGCCAGCCGTGGTACGTGCACTGCAGCGTGCCGCCGGTGATCTGCCCGGCGGACAGGCGCGCCCGGCGGTGCGGGCAGGCGTCGGCGAACGCCGCGATGCCGTCGCCGAAGCGGGCCAGCGCCCAGCCCCGGCCGCCGAGGCGGACCGCGGCCGGCTCCTGGCCGACCTCGGAGGACAGCGCCACGGGGTGCCAGAATCCCGCGAGCGCCGGATGCGCGTTGGTGAACTCCGCAGATGTCACGTTCCTATCGTCGCGCACTCACGCGGACGCCGCGAAGGCCGGCGCGGGTGGATAATCGGGCTCCATGGACGGGGATCAGGGCGTGTCGCGGGTGATGTTGCGGGAGCTGACGGGCGGCGATGAGCAGGAGTTCCTCGGGCTGGCCCGGGCCAGCGCCAGGCTGCATCACCCGTGGTACACGCTGCCCGCCACGCCCGAGGAGTTCCAGGCCTACCTCACCCGGCTGAGCCGGCCGGGCACCGAGGGGCGGCTGGTCTGCGTGCGCGGCAGCGGCGCGATGGCCGGCGTCATCATCGTCGACTCGATCATCCGGGGGCGCTTCCAGTCCGCCAGCCTCAGCTACGCGGCCTTCGCCCCGGCCGCGGGCCAGGGTTACATGTCAGAAGGCCTGGGCCTGGTGCTGCGGTACGCGTTCGGCGAGTTGCGGCTGCACCGGCTGGAGGCCAACATCCAGCCGGCCAACCGGGCCTCGCTCGCCCTGGTCCGGCGGCAGGGCTTCCGCAAGGAGGGCTACTCGCCGGGCATGCTGTTCATCGACGGCGCCTGGCGGGATCACGAGCGATGGGCCATCACGGTCGAGATGACGGCGGAAGGGAAGGGTCAGCCGACATAGAAGATGCCCAGGCCCAGGGCGACGCAGATGCCGGCGATGATCCAGAACCGGACGACGATCGTGGTCTCGGCCCAGCCGGCCAGCTCGAAGTGGTGCTGCAGCGGGGCCATGCGGAACACCCGCTTGCCGGTCAGCTTGAACGAGCCGACCTGGATCACCACCGACAGCGTGATGATCACGAACAGGCCGCCCAGCAGGAACAGCAGGAGTTCGGTGTGGGTGGTGATGGCCAGCCCGGCCAGCACGCCGCCGAGGGCCAGCGACCCGGTGTCGCCCATGAAGATCTTGGCCGGCGGCGCGTTCCACCACAGGAAGCCGATGCAGGCGCCCATCACGGTGGCGGCGACGACGGCGAGGTCCTGCGGGTCGCGGACTTCGTAGCAGGCCTGGGCGATGTAGACCGTGCAGTCGTTGCGCAGCTGCCAGATGCCGATGATCATGTAGGCGGCGAGCGCGAGGATGGCCGCGCCGGTGGCCAGGCCGTCCAGCCCGTCGGTGAGGTTCACCGCGTTCGAGGTCCCGGACACCATGAGGATGACCCAGACCACGAACAGCACCGGGCCGATGGAGATCCCGAAGTCCGCGTAGAAGGAGAGGTGGGTCGAGGCCGGGGTGATGTCCCAGCCGTCGGGGAACCTGATCGCGAGCACCGCGAAGATCCCGCCCACGATGGCCTGCCCAGCCAGCTTGGCTCCGCTGCGCAGGCCCAGGCTGCGCTGCATGTAGAGCTTGATGAAGTCGTCGGCGAACCCGACCAGGCCGAGCCCGGTCATCAGGAACAGCACGAGCAGCCCGGACGCGGACATGACATCGCCGGTGGCCAGGTGGCCGACGAGGTAGCCGACCAGTGACGCGGTGATGATCACCGTGCCGCCCATGGTCGGCGTGCCGCGCTTGCTCAGATGCCCCTGCGGTCCGTCCGACCTGATCTCCTGCCCGTAGCCGCGCCGGGTAAAGGCCTTGATGGCCAGCGGTGTACCGAACAGCGCGCAGAACAGCGAGACGGCCGCGGACAACAGGATGGTCCTCACCGGTCCGCCTCCTCGGCCAGCGTCTGCGCCACGCCTTCCAGATGCGCCGCGCGGGACGCTTTCACCAGGACAACGTCGCCGGGCTTCAACTGGTTCGCCACGGCGTCGAGGGCGGCCGCGCCGTCCGGTACGGCGAGCGCCTCGCCGGTCCAGGACCGTACCCGCCGCGCGCCGGCCAGGATCGGCGCCGCCTCCTCGCCCACCGCGATCAGGCCGGCCAGGTCCGTCCGGGCGGCGAATTCGCCGACATCCTCGTGGCTGGCCCGCGAGATGGCACCCAGCTCGGCCATGTGGCCCAGGATCGCGAACCCGCGGCCGTCCTGGGCCAGGTGGCCGAGGGCTCGCAGCGCGGCCCGGACCGACTCCGGGTTCGCGTTGTACGCGTCGTTGATGACCGTCACCCCATCCCCCCGGCGGTGGACCTCCATCCGCCACCGGCTGCGCGCCACCGCCGCGGACAGGCCGTCCGCGATCTCGGCCAGGCTCAGGCCGAGCTCGCGGGCCAGGGCCGCGGCGGCCAGGGCATCCGGCACGATATGGGCGCCGTGCAGCCTGAGGGTGACCGGGGCCTGGCCTTCGGGGGTCAGCAGCGTGAAGCTCGCTCGTCCCAGGTCGTCCAGCCGCACGTCCGCCGCCCGGAGCGTCGCCCGGCGTGCGGCCTCGCCGAACGTGACGACGCGGGCCACGGTGCGCGCGGTCATGGCCAGGACGCGAGGGTCGTCGGCGTTCAGGATGGCCACCCCGCCGGCTGGAAGGGCCTTGACCAGCTCCCCCTTGGCCTGCGCCACCTGATCCAGGCCGCCGAACTCGCCGGCGTGCGCGTGGCCCACGTTCAGCACCACGCCGTAGCGGGGCGGCGCGATGCGGCACAGGTATGCGATGTGGCCGGGCCCCCGGGCGGACAGCTCGAGCACCAGGTACCTGGTCGAGGCGTCGGCGCGCAGCACGGTGAGGGGGTGGCCGAACTCGTTGTTGAGCGACCCGGCGGGCGCGATCGTGGGGCCGAGGCGTTCGGTCAGCTGAGCCGCCAGGTCCTTGGTCGTGGTCTTGCCCGTCGAGCCGGTGATGCCCGCGATGGCCACGGCGGGCAGCGCGCCGGCCACGAAGGCGGCCAGCGCGGCCAGCGCGGCCGGGATGTCAGCGACCAGGACCGAAGGGACCGGGACCGGCCGGGTGGCCAGGACCGCGACGGCACCGGCCGCGACGGCGGCGGAGGCGAAGTCGTGCCCGTCGGCCCGCTCCCCCGCGACCGCGGCGAACAGGCCGCCGGGGGCGGCCCGCCGGGAGTCGATGACCACCTCGCCGGTCACGACGGTGGCCGGGTCGCCGTGCAGCCGGCCGCCGGTGATCTCGGCGATCTGGGCCAGGGTCAGCGGGATCACATGCCCACCCCCCACGGGTCCGCCGGGCCCAGGGGGCCCGGCTCGGCCTTGGCCGCTCGCTCCAGCGCCGCCGCGGTGACCTGGCGGTCGTCGAAGGGCAGGACCATGCCGGCCACGTACTGCCCGGTCTCGTGGCCCTTGCCGGCCACCACGATGACGTCGCCGGGCGCGGCCAGGCCGACGGCCTGGCCGATCGCGGCGGCCCGGTCGGGCTCGACGATGACCCGGGCCCTGCTCGCCTGCGGCACGCTCAGCACGCCGTCCAGCATCGCGGCCAGGATGGCCAGCGGGTCCTCGGATCGCGGATTGTCACTGGTGAGAATGGCCACATCGGCCAGCGACGCGGCGGCGGCGCCCATCATCGGGCGCTTGGCCCGGTCCCGGTCGCCGCCGCAGCCGAGCACGATGATCAGGCTGCCCCGGGTGACCGGCCGCAGCGAGCGCAGCACGGCCTCGACCGCGCCCGGCTTGTGCGAGTAGTCGACGAACGCCGTGATGTCCAGCCCGGGGGCGGGTACCCGCTCCAGCCGTCCCGGGACGCCCGGGCAGGCCGCGATCCCGGCCACCGCGTCTTCCAGCCGGACGCCGGACTCGACCAGCGCGACCACCGCACCGAGCGCGTTGGCCACGTTGAACACCCCGGCCAGCCCCACCGACGCATCCGCCTCGACCCCGCCGGGCCCGATGACGCGGAACGTGCTGCCGTCCGCGCCGGACCGGACGTCGACCGCCCGCCAGTCCGCATCGTCCTTCCCGGCGGCCGAGAACGTGGTCATGGGCACGAGCGCGGAGGACGCGAGCCGTCTCCCGTACTTGTCGTCGATGTTCACCACGCCGATCACCGGCGGCATGAACAGGGACGCCTTGGCCCGGAAGTAGTCCTCCAGGTCGGCGTGGAAATCCAGGTGATCCTGCGACAGGTTGGTGAACACCGCCACGTCGAAGCTGGTGCCCGCGACCCGGCCGAGGGCCAGCGAGTGGCTGGACACCTCCATCGCGGCGGCGGTGACCCCGCGCTCGGCCATGACCGCGAACAGGGCCTGCAGGTCAGGTGCCTCGGGCGTGGTCAGCGAGCTGGGCAGCCGATCCGGCCCGATCCTGGTCTCCACCCCGCCGATCAGGCCGGTCAGGTGCCCGGCCGCACGCAGCCCGGACTCCAGCAGGTAGGTCGAGGTGGTCTTGCCGCTGGTCCCGGTCACGCCGATGAGCCGCAGCCGGCTCGACGGGTTCCCGTACACCCAGCAGGCGATCTCGCCCAGCTTGCCGCGCGGATCGGCGAGCACGAAGACCGGCACTCCGGCGGCCGCGGCCCGGGCCCGCCCGTCCGGGTCGGTCAGCACCGCGACGGCGCCCGCGGCCACCGCGTCGGCGCAGAACGCGGCGCCGTGGACCTTGGTCCCGGGCAGCGCGACGTACAGGTCGCCGGGCGATACTGCGCGCGAGTCGAGCGTGACTCCGCTCACGCACCCCAGTTCGTGCTGAGAAAATGAACTACCTAGGGTGGGCCGGGGGGAAGGTACCGAGGCCAGCCGGACACCCAGCAGCGAGCCGAGGGCGGACAGCGGCTTCGGCTGCTGGCGGGCGGGTCGGATCGCCACGGGGTGAGGCTACCTCCAATCACGGCGCGTTCAGGCGGATATTGGCGGGGGCGGCGCCGTCCGGCGGGATCTGCAGCGTGGCCAGTGCTTCGTTCATCACCTGATAGAAGACCGGACCGGCCACCACGTCACCGTAGTAGCCGCCCTTACGCGGGTTCTGCACGTTCACGGCGATGACCAGCTGCGGGTCGTTGCCTGGCGCCATGCCAATGTAGCTCGATCCGTAGACGCACAGGGCGCAGGTTCCGTTGCCCTCCTGCGAGGTGCCGGTCTTGGCCGCGATCGCGTAGCCGGGGATGATACCCCAGGGCTGGCCGCCCTCCTCGTCGATAGCCGGCACCTGCTCCAGGATCTGCCGCAGCTCCTGGGCGGTTTTCGTCTGGATGACCCGCCTGGACGGGGAGGGCGCGGTGGGCGTGTACGTGCCCGAGGCGTTGGTGGTGCCCTCGACCAGCGTCGGCTGCACTCGCACGCCGTTGTTGGCGATCGTGGCGTAGACCTCGGCCATCTGGATCGCGGTCACCGCCACCCCCTGGCCGAACGCCAGCGTGTACCGGGTGTCCGGCCACCACTGCGACACCGGAGGCAGGTCGCCGGCCGTCTCCCCCGGCAGCCCGAGGCCGCTCGGCTGGCCGAGGCCGAAGGCCCGCAGGTAGTCGTACTGGGTCTGCGGGGTGATGTGCGCGGCGACCTGGGAGATGCCGATGTTGGAAGAGTGGGCGATGATGCCCGCGATCGTGTACCGCTCGCCGGGCGACCATTCGGCGTCCTGGATGACCTGGCCGCCCTCCACGATCTGGGAGGGGATGTTGTAGGCGCTCATCGGTGTCTGGCCGCCGCGCTCGAACGCCGCCGCGGCGGTGATCACCTTGGCCGTGGAGCCCGGCTCGAACTCGTTCTGGACCGCGATGTCGGTCGCCTGGCTCACGTCGGTGATGGTCGACGGGTCGTAGGTGGGCCACTGGGCCATGGCCAGCACGTAGCCGGTCTTGGGCTGGATGATCACCACCGTGCAGTTGCTGGCCTTGCTCTTGGCGACCTGGGCCGCGCAGGCCTGCTCGGCGTCGTACTGCAGGGCCGGGACGATGGTGAGCCGCAGGCTGCTGCCGTTCACCGCGGGCTGGTCGTTGCTGCCCTCGAGCGGGATCTGCTGCCCGTTGGTGGCGATCTGGACCTGCTCGCTGCCCGCCCGGCCGGCCAGCAGCGAGTTGTATTCCTCTTCGATGCCGGCCGCGCCGGTCAGGGTGCCCTGGCTGTTCGTGCCGGTGAAGCCGATGATATTGGCGGTGGCGTCGCCGTCCGGGTAGGACCTGGCGTAGCTCGGCGTCAGCGAGATGCCGGGCAGGTTCAGGTTCTGGATCGCGTCACCGGCCTGGGCCGACACGTCCTTGGCCAGCACCACGTACTGCGGCGAGGTGGGGTGCTGGATGAGGCTGAGGATCTGATCGGCGGGCATGTTGAGGTAGGCGGCGAGTTTGGTCGCGACCTGCGGCTGGTCCGCCGCGGGCATCAGCGGCGGGTCGGCGTACACCAGGTACGTCTCCACCGTCATGGCCAGCACTTCCCCGTTCGCGCCTGTGATGCTGCCGCGCAGCGCGGGCAGCGGAATCGTCCGGTTCCGTTCCTGCAGGGCCAGCGTGCGGTAGTGGCCGGCCTCGAGGCCCTGCAACTGGACCAGGCGCGCGGCGAACAGGGTCAGCACGAAGATGATCGCGAGCAAGGTGACGCCGAGCCGGCGGCCCGGGTTGCCGCGCGGGATCAGGCGGCGGGGCCGGGGCGGCCTGACGCTGATGGGCCGGGCCGGGGGCCCGGGCGGCGGCCCGGGCCTGCGCCGCGGATCGCCGGACCGGTCGCGCCGGTCGGGGCGGCCTGGCAGCGGCCCCGGCGGGGCGGCCCGGGGAGCACGGGGGGGCGCGAAGCCCCCCCGTGCGCGGGGGGTGCCTGAGGGGGGTCTCCCCCCAGGGCCGACACGGCGTCCCCCCGGGCCTACGCTGCCGCCCGGGCCCACGCTGCCGCCCGGGCC
>Ga0335074_10004024_pt1 | contig 20240 bp, 15 predicted proteins | sample Lox_Sample_23_FD_206715 | JGI IMG/M metagenome (GOLD analysis project Ga0335074, IMG submission 206715) | Soil microbial communities from Loxahatchee National Wildlife Refuge, Florida, United States - Lox_Sample_2.3 | ecosystem: Environmental > Terrestrial > Soil > Wetlands | place: USA... | reverse complement strand
GCGCGCTTGCGATCCTGGGAAACAGGTAGAAAGCGCCGTCGGGTTTGGGCACCGTGACCCCCGGCATCCTGGCGAGAGCGTCCATACAAAAATCTCGATTTTGTTTTAAGCGCAGGAGCATTTCGGCGAGCGCATTTTCGCCCCACAGCAAGGCGGTTTCGCCGGCGCGCTGCGTGAAGCTGGGAGCATGCGAAACCACGAATTCGTTGAGCTGCGTGGCTCGCGCGGCCAGATCGCGGCGCGCCACGATCCATCCGAGACGCCAGCCCGTCATGCAATACGCTTTTGAAAAAGATTGGATCACGATGACGGCGTCATCGCGCGTGGCGAGTTTCAAGATCGACGGAGCGGGTGTATTCGGCGCCGGTCCGGTGTAATTCAGCCGTTCGTAGACCTCGTCTGCGACCAGCCACAAACCGTGGCGGCGAGCGAAGCCGAGCAGTTGGCGCTGCTCTTCGATAGTTGCCACCCAGCCCAGCGGATTCGAGGGCGAAGTGTAGAGCAGCATCCGGGTTCGCGGTGTGACGGCGGCTTCCAACGCGGCAAAATCGACTTGATAGCGGTCGCCGACCAAGGGCTGCGCGATCTCGATGGCGACGGCGTTGGCCATGCTGACATTGGCGGGACCGTTCGGCCAAGCCGGTGACAACACCAGTGCTTCATCTCCCGGATCGAGTATGCATCGGAGCGCCAGATTGAGAGCCTGAACGCCGGAGGCGGTGATGACGAACTCGCCCGCCGGGTCGAGTTCCACGCCGTGCAACTCCTGGTAATGACGCGCGAGCGCGTTGCGCAAGGAAGGCAAGCCGGCGTTTTCGGTGTAAAACGTGAACCCGTCGGCCATGGCCTTTTGGGCGGCGCGTTTGATGAATTCGGGCGTCGGCAGGTTTGATTCGCCGAAATAGAGCCTCAGCACGCCGTCCATCGACATCGCCAGTTCGCCCAATTCGCGGATGCGCGAGTGGGGAACGGCCTGCGCCGAGGCGGCGACTGCGGGGCGCAATTGAGTTTGCGGGCTAGACACTTTTGTGGATCACCGATGGCTTCATTGTAACCTCGGGTGGGCGGGACCTTATCGACGCGTACGGGCGACGGCCAGTTCTTCGATTTGAACCAGCTCGGTGGGGTAATTGCCGGTGTAGCAAGCGTAGCAATAACCTCCTTTTTTGTCGGACACAGCGTGGCGCAAGGATTCGAGGGAGAGATAAGCGAGTGTATCGGCTTCCACGAACTGGCGAATCTCTTCGACGGAGTGATTCGCCGCGATCAATTCGCTCTCGCAAGGCGTATCCACGCCATAGAAGCAGGGTGAAATGGTGGGCGGGCAGGAGATGCGCAGATGCACTTCGCGCGCCCCGGCGTTACGCACCATGCGGACGATCTTGCGGCTGGTGGTTCCGCGCACGATGGAATCGTCCACCAAGATGACGCGCTTGCCTTCCAACTGATGACGCACCGGATTGAGCTTCAGCTTGACTCCAAAATCGCGAATGGCTTGCGAGGGTTCGATAAAGGTGCGGCCTACGTAATGGTTGCGAATCAGCGCCTGGCGAAAAGGAATATCGGATTCAGCCGCAAAGCCGATGGCCGCGGCGGTTCCCGAATCTGGCACGGGAACGACCACATCCGCGGGCACGGTGGATTCGCGCGCCAGCAGACGTCCGAGGTTCTCGCGCGATTGTCCAACCGAGAGTCCGAAAACAATGGAATCGGGCCGCGAAAAATAGACATGCTCGAACACGCAATGCGCCGAGGGCGCCGCCGGTGCGTAGCGTTCGCGCGTCAAACCTTCGGGGCCGACACAAATCATCTCGCCGGGCTCAACGTCGTTTACATATTCGGCGTTGATAAGGTCGAAGGCGCAGGTTTCTGAAGCAAACACGTATGCCGTACCGCCTTCGGGTGACGGCATTTTCCCAAAGGCAAGCGGACGGAAACCGTGCGGATCGCGCGCCACAATGATCCGATCCTTGGCCAGAAAGACCAATGAAAATGCGCCTTCCAACTGCAGCAGCGCCTCGCGCAACGCCCCCGCCAGCGTCCGTTCGCGGGATCTGGCGACTAGATGCAAAACGACTTCGGTGTCGCTGGAGGCTTGGAAAATCGATCCCTCGCGCTCCAGGTCGCGCTTCAGTTCGCCCGCATTGGTGATGTTCCCGTTATGCGCTACGGCGACCTGTCCTTTATTACACGCGACTACGAAGGGCTGCGCATTCAGCAGTACGGTGTCGCCGGCAGTCGAATAGCGCGTGTGACCGATGGCCATGTTGCCCGGGAGACTGGCGATTTGCTCCGGGGTGAAAATATCGGCGACGTGCCCCATTGCTTTCGAGCAGCGGATCTCGCGATGATCGCTCGATGCGATGCCGGCGCTCTCCTGTCCGCGATGCTGCAACGCGTAAAGTCCGAGATAGGTGAGATTCGCGGCCTCACTGTGCCCATGAATGGCGAACACGCCGCACTCCTCGCGGAGCTTGTCAAAAGGAACTTCCGCTACGGTCGGTGCAGCAGAAGGAATTTCGGCTACTGCTGGTGCAGCAGGCGTTCGAGTGAAGTTTCCCAAGGTTGCCTCAACTCCGTCAGGTCGCAATCCAGCAGGATATCGGAATCGTGATCAATCCGTAACCGCTCCTTCATCGTAACACCGATGCGCTGCGCCTCCACCGATTTTTTTCGCGCGATTTCCACAACCTTCTCAGGCTGTGAAGTGGCAATCAAGATGCGCGAAGGCCCCTCGTGAAAAAGCGTGAACTCCACGCGGGGACCGGTTGGAATTTCCACGCGCGCCCCAATTTGCGTGGGTCCGAAGCTGCTTTCACATAATGCGATTGCGAGCCCGCCGTCGCTCAAATCATGCGCCGCCGCGGCGAGTCCGGCAGAGACGATCTCGCGAGTTGCTTCCTGCACACGCTTTTCGTACGCCATATCTAAGCTAGGAGGCAGGCCCCAAAGATCGTCCAGAATTACCTTAGCGTATTGCGTTCCGCCGAAATGGGTGGGATCGCATTCACCAAATCCGCCGAGCAGAATGAGAGTAAGGCCGGGAGCGGGGAAGTGAATGGGCGTGGGTTGAGCAGTCTTCATCAGGCCCACGATGCCCATGACGGGCGTCGGGAAAATCGCTTCGCCCAGCGTTTCGTTGTACAGGCTAACATTGCCGCCGGTAATTGGCGTTTCGAAGAACTCGCAGGCGTCCGCCATGCCTTCGATCGATTCCACCAGTTGCGCCATGATCTCGGGCCGTTCCGGATTGCCGAAATTCAGGTTGTTGGTAGCGGCCACTGGGAGGGCGCCTGAAACCGAAATATTGCGGCAGCATTCGGCGACGATCAGCTTCGTTCCTTCGCGGGGATCGAGGGCGCAATATCGGCCGTTGCCGTCGAGCGATATGGCGATCGATGTGCCGGTCTCCTTCACGCGCACGACCGCGGCATCGGCCGTGGGTCCGGCCAGCGTGCTACTGCGAACCAGGTAATCGTATTGCTCCCAGATCCAGCGCTTGGAGCAAAGGTCGCCCGAGCGGAGCAACGATTTGAGATCGGCACGGATTACGCCGGGCGTGGAACGATCCGCGATCGCCGGCGCATCAGGCGGAGCTAAACACGCGGGCTTGGTGTGCGGGCGATCATACAGGGGTGCTTCGTCGGCGAGCGCGCGGTTGGGGATTTCCGCGACAACCTTCCCGTGATCCTTCACGCGCAGAATGCCGTCAGCAGTCACAGACCCGATCGTCACCGCGTCCAGTCCCCATTTGTGAAAAACAGCGAACACCTCGGCTTCGCGACCTTTGTCGGCGACCAGCAGCATCCGTTCCTGCGACTCGGAGAGCATGATCTCGTAGGGTGTCATGCCTGTTTCGCGCTGGGGAACATATTGCAAATCGATTTCGATGCCGGTTTCCGCGCGGCTGCCCATTTCGCAGGTCGAACAGGTGAGGCCCGCGGCGCCCATGTCCTGGATGCCGACAATCGCGCCGGTCTGCATTGCTTCGAGGCATGCTTCGAGCAGCAGTTTCTCGAGAAACGGATCGCCAACCTGCACGTTCGGACGTTTCTGCTTGGATTCTTCGGTGAACTCGGCCGACGCCATGGACGCGCCGTGAATGCCGTCTCGGCCAGTTTTGGCGCCCACGTAGATCACCGGATTCCCCACGCCCTTGGCCTTGCCGTAGAAGACCTGATCCTTGCGGAAGACGCCCAGCGCGAAGGCGTTCACCAGCGGATTTCCGTTATAGCATTCTTCAAATACGCACTCGCCGCCCACCGTTGGAACGCCGAAACAGTTGCCGTAATGCGCGATGCCGGAGACAACGCCCTCGAGGATTCGCCGGTTGCGTGGAATCTCGAGTGGGCCGAAGCGCAAAGCATCCATCACCGCAATCGGCCGTGCGCCCATGGTGAAAATGTCGCGCAGAATTCCGCCTACGCCCGTGGCTGCGCCTTGAAACGGCTCAATGAAGCTTGGGTGATTGTGCGATTCGATTTTGAACGCAATCGCATAGCCGTCGCCGATATCAATGATTCCGGCGTTCTCACCCGGGCCTTGCAGCACCAGTTTGCCGCGCGTCGGCAGTTTCTTGAGATGAATGCGCGAGCTTTTGTAGGAGCAATGCTCGCTCCACATGACGCTGAAAATCCCAAGCTCGGTATAGCTCGGCTCGCGGCCCAGCAGAGAGACGATCTTCTCGTATTCCGGCTCAGTGAGCTGGTGGGCTTCGATGTCTTGCGAGGTGATGACTTGCGGCGACATTCTTTAGCGCGCGGCGACCAGCGCCGCAACCATAGATTGAAAGATCACGATCCCGTCGCTCGATCCCATCAAAGGCTCGATGGCGTCTTCCGGATGCGGCATCAGGCCCATCACGTTGCGCCCTTCATTCAAAATCCCAGCGATATCGCGCATGGAGCCGTTGGGATTCTCGATATAACGCAGCGTCACTCGATCCTCGGCTTCCAGTTGATCGAGCGTGCGCTCGTCGGCGATATAGCAGCCCTCGCCGTGCGCAACAGGCACCAGCAGCCGCTGGCCTCTCTTGGCTTCCGAGGTGAAGGGGGAATTGGTAGTTTCAACTCGCAGCGGAACATGCTTACAAACGAACTTCAACCCGCGATTTCGAACCAGCGCGCCGGGCAACAACCTGCTTTCCACCAGAATCTGGAAACCGTTGCAGATGCCGAGCACCAATCCGCCGTCCGCTGCAAATTTTCGTATGCTCTGCATCACCGGAGAAAACTTGGCGATCGCGCCGCATCGCAGATAATCGCCATAGGAAAAGCCGCCTGGCAGGATCAGCGCATCCACACTGCCGAGGCTGGTGGCATCGTGCCAGATCATCTCGCATTCCTGGCCAAGAATCTGGGAGACCGCGTACCAAGCGTCGTGATCGCGATTGCTGCCCGGAAACACGACGACGCCAAATTTCATCGGGATGTCCTCATTGTATCAGAGGAAGCGATTTTCTTCGAGGCAAAGTGCGGGCTCAAGAGTGTTGCCGGAAGTTGCAAACTGGAATTAGAGTGCCGATTGAGGTGAACGGAATGAAAGTGGTTCTTGCATCCGAGTCGCAATCCAGAAAGCGTGCGCTGGATCTCCTTGGGATCGCTTACGAAGTGTGTCCCAGCGCCCTCGATGAGAAATCGATCCGCGCCGCCGATCCCGCGGTGCTAACCAGGAATCTCGCGGAGGCGAAGGCTTGGAAAGTTGCGGGCGCGTTCCAGGACGCCGTGGTGGTGGCGGGCGACGCGGTGGTGGCGAAAGAGGGCCGAATCTTTGAGAAGCCGCGCAATCTGGAGGAAGCCTTCGCTTTCCTTCGCGAACTTTCCGGCAGTGTCCTTCAATTCGTGACGTCGCTGGTTGTGCTCCATTCCGGCACGCGCAAAATGCTTTCCAGCGTGGATATTTCGGAAATCAGATTCCGCCCGCTCCTTGACCGCGAAATCCGCGATTATGTCCGGCGGCATCCGGTGTTGCAATATGCCGGGGCGTTCGACGGCGACGGCGTCCTGCGTTTCGGTGAATCCATCTCCGGCAGCTGCAACATCTTCACCGCAATGCCCGTGAGCAAGCTCGCTGTGTTCTTGAGAGAGCAGGGGATTGAAGTCTAGCCCAGTCTCAGAAAGCGCCGCACTTCCGGCTCCAGTCCAGGCGCGCAGCCAATCGCATTGCCCGCGTAGATCGACGACCCGCCGTCATGATTCAAATAGCACGCCCCGGCTTCTTCCAGGATTACTTTCAGCGGCGCAAAATCCCAAGTGGACGCGCTCGGCTCAACCCAAATTTCCGCCTGTCCCGAAGCGACCATCATGGCGTCCGCCGCGCCGCCCAGCCCGCGTACCGCCCAGAATCGCTCCATCCAATCGAGCAAGCGATCGCGAAACGGGGTCCTCGATATTTTGTCGTAGCCGTTTACACATAAGACAGATTCTTGGACCAATGTTTTGGAAGACGGATGAATTCGCGACCCATTGCAATGCGCGCCCGCTCCGCGGCTGGCCGAATAGAGCTTGCCTAGCACCGGCAAATTCACCACGCCGGCGACCACATCACCATCCGCTTCAAGCGCGATCAGATTCGCCCACAGCGGATTGCCGCGTACATAATCGCGTGTGCCATCGATGGGATCGATGATCCACCGCCGGCCGCTCCGGGAATCGGCGCTCGCGCCTTCTTCGCCCATGATTCCGTCGTTGGGAAATGCTTCGCTCAACAGGCGCGCGATCATGCGCTCGCACTCGCGGTCCGCCTGCGTTACGGGAGACCGGTCGGGCTTGGTCTCCGCGACAATTTTCGGCTGCCATTCCAGTGCCAGTTCGGTGGCTTTTCTGGAAACTTGCATCGCGACATCCAGTTCCTTTGACCAGTTGATCGTCATCGCAGTCCACACCGTAGCACGTCTACAATAGGCGCATGGGTGCTCGCACCGTGTTCACGGTCCTCGAAGAAACAGCACGATCCTACGGCAAAGCTCCGGCGCTGCACCAGCCAACCGGCCAAGGCAAGTATCAGACCTATAGCTGGCTCGACTACCAGCGCGCGGCTGAGGAGATCGCCTGCGGGCTGCGGCGAATTGGCGTCCGCAAAGGCGACACAGTTGCGTTGCACTCCGAGACTCGCGCCGAGTTTTATCTGGCCGATCTTGGGGTACTCGCCAACGGCTCCATCGCAGCGGCGCTGTACACCAGCTATCCCGCGGCCGATCAAGCCGGCAATTTGCGCGCGAGCCGTGCCAAGGCCGTGTTTGTTGAGGATCCCAAGAGCATGCAAATGCTGCTCGCCGCCGGCAGTCCGCCCCCTGCCGAATTGCGCTGGATTCTGCTCACCGGCGAGGCCGAAGGCGTGCTCACACTCGACCAATTGCGGGCCGAAGGGCGCCGCGCGCTCCAAGAAGACTCACGCGCGTTTGAAGCGATCCGCAGCGAAGTACATGCGGACGACCCGGCGGTGCTCTACCTTACGTCCGGCGCTACAGGAGAACCCAAAATGGGCCTGGTCACGCATGCCGCTTTGACTGCCAACATCGACATGGGTCCCCGGGTGCTCGAACTCACACCGGACGATTGCACCATCGCGTTCCTTCCTTCCGCGCACATCGCACAGCGGGTGGTCATCGAACTGTTGCCCATTCGCATGGGCGTTCCCGTGTGGTTTTCCGAAGGTCTCAGCAAGCTGCCGGTGGAGATGAAGACCATCCGGCCGACGTTTCTACTCGCACCGCCGCGGGTCTGGGAGCGCGTTTTCTCGAGCATTACCGCCGAAGTAAAGAAGCGCGGCGCCTTCGCTCGAAAAATGTTTTATGGATCGGTTGGATTGGGATCTGAAGTCGCGCGGCTGCGAGAAGAAGGCCGCCCGGTTCCGAAAACGATGCTCGCGCTCCTCAAGCTGGCTGACCGTCTGGTGTTCTCAAAAATTCGAACGCGGCTCGGCGGCCGGATCCGACTCGCGGCCTCCGGGGCCGCACCACTAGGGAAGGAACTCGCGCGATTCTATGCCGCCATCGGAATGCCGCTGATCGAAGGTTATGGACTCACCGAAGGCGGCGTGGTTTGTTTGAACCCGATCAATCGGCCCAAATCCGGCAGCATCGGCGTAAAGCTCCCGGGTGTTGAACTGCGCCTCGCGGAAGACGGCGAGCTTTTGATCAAGAGCCCGACGTTGTTCTTCGGATATCTCAACGATTCTGCGTCCACCGCGGCCGTCCTGCGCGATGGTTGGCTGTACACTGGCGACATCGCCGAGTTTGACGCCGACGGCTACGTCTACATCACCGGCCGAAAGAAGGAGCTCATTGTTTCCTCCAATGGCAAAAAGATCTATCCGGCGCGCATCGAGCAGCTCTTTAAGACGGAACCCGTAATCAATCAAGTGGTTCTCATCGGCGATCGCCTGCCCTATGTCACCGCGCTGGTTACGGTGAACAGCGGTGAAGTGGTGCGATCCACGGAAGCGGAGGTCGGCAACGCCGTCGCCCGCATCAACCGCCGTCTCGCGCCGTTCGAACAAATTCGAAAGTTCCGCATCATTGAACGAGAGTTTTCTATCGAACGCGGCGAACTCACCCCGACCATGAAAGTGCGGCGCAATCGCGTCCTTGAGAATCACCGCGAGTTGGTCAGCGAGCTCTATATGGGTAAGGAAGAGAGCCAATAGATTGGCCATTCCGCCCAGCGCGAAAATCAATCCGAGAGAACTCACGGTCCACGGCGACGTGCGCGTCGATAATTACTTCTGGCTGCGCGACCGCGAGGATCCCGTCGTGATCCAGTATCTCGAAGCAGAGAACCGCTACACCGAAGAAATGATGGCGCACACGCAGTCTCTGCAAGAGGAGCTGTATCGCGAAATTCTGGGCCGGATTCAGGAAGACGATATCTCCGTTCCCGTAAAGCGCGACGATTACTTCTACTACGCGCGCACGGAAGAAGGCAAAGCATACGCGATTCAGTGCCGCAAGCACCGTGGCCTGGATGCGCCTGAAGAAATTCTCCTCGACGCGAATGCTCTCGCCGAAGGACAGAGCTATTTTCGCTTGGGCAATTTCGCTGTCAGCCCGGACCACCGGTTGCTTGCGTACTCGGTCGACTTCGAAGGTGACGAGGCTTACATCATCCATGTGAAGAATCTTCAAACGGGCGAGCTTTTGCTCGACCGGATCGAGAACACCTACTACTCACTCGAATGGGCCAATGACAATCGAACGTTCTTCTACACGGTTCTCGATGAGGCCAAGCGCCCATACCGGGCGCTCCGCCATGAACTTGGCGAGCCCGCGGACACGTTGGTTTATCAAGAGCAGGACGCCCGTTTCACTTTGGGACTCGGCAAAACGCGCAGCCGCCGATTTGTTTTTATCGACCTTTCGAGTGCGCTGACATCCGAGGTGCTTTACCTCGAAGCGGACGAACCGCGCAGTGAATTCCGGGTGATGCTGCCACGCCGGCAGGGCGTCGAGTATGACGCATCGCATCACGGCGAGTATTTCTTCATTCGCACGAATGATCAAGCGAAGAATTTTCGCCTGATGAGAACGCCCGTCGCCAATCCGTCGAGCGCCGATTGGCAGGAAGTGATCCCAGCGCGGGCCGGCGTAACCATCGAAGGCGTTGATTCGTTCGAGAATCACCTCGTGGTCTATGAGCGCGAGCGCGGCCTCGAAAAAATCGCGATTCACGACTCGGGCGGCGCCCTCGATCATTACATCGAATTTCCCGAACCCGTCTACAGCGTCGGCGCGACGGGTAATGCCGAATATAGAACGAATATTCTGCGATTCAACTACACATCACTCGTGACGCCCGCGTCGGTTTTCGATTACGAAGTCGGCACGCGCGAGCGCGAATTGAAGAAACAATATCAAGTTCGCGGCGGTTATGACGCGTCGCGCTACCAATCGGAGCGCATTTTCGCGAAAGCGCCCGATGGCGTCGAAGTGCCCATTTCATTGGTGTATCGCAAAGGTTTCGTTCGTGACGGATCGGCCGCACTGCTGCTCTATGGCTACGGGGCTTATGGCCACAGTATTGATCCGAGGTTTTCATCCGATCGTCTCAGCCTGCTCGACCGTGGCTTCGTTTTCGCGATCGCACATATTCGCGGCGGCGCAGATTTAGGGGAAGAATGGCACGATCAAGGCAAGCTGCTGCAGAAGAAAAACACGTTCACCGATTTCATCGCTTGCGCCGAGCATCTGACGGCCGAGCGATACACCGCTTCTGAGCACCTCGCAATTATGGGCGGGAGCGCCGGCGGATTGTTGATCGGCGCTGTGCTTAACATGCGGCCAGATTTGTTTCACGCAGCCATTGCGAAAGTGCCTTTTGTGGACACGCTCAACACCATGCTCGATCCCACGCTGCCGCTGACCATCGCCGAGTACGAGGAATGGGGCAACCCGGAGCAGGAAGAGTTTTACCGCTATATCCGCTCCTATTCGCCCTATGACAACGTGGCGCCGCGCGAGTATCCGGCCATGCTCGTCACTGGTGGCCTCAACGATCCACGCGTTTCCTATTGGGAGCCTGCGAAATGGGTCGCCAAGCTGCGCGCCCGGAAAACGGATTCCAACGTTCTGCTACTCAAAACGGACATGGGCAGCGGGCACTTCGGCCCATCCGGACGTTATGAGGGGATCAAGGAAGTGGCGTTTGATTACGCCTTCCTGCTATCCAGGATCGTTACGAAAGACCTCGAACGCAGCTCTTCCATCGTGAGTCCGGAAGAGGCGGCTTCCTCTGGGGTGAACGCTCCGCAATTGACGCCGCGCAGCAGAAAATTGAGCAGCCCTTGACCCGTTGCCGCGTCGTCGAACACCTCGCCTGCTCGTGTCGCGCGGGCGGCTTGATCGACAAAGTTGCGTAGCCGCGCCGCGGCGGGTTGCAGGCTCTTTAGGAAAAACGCATACACCGCGGCGTAGCGCGTAGGAAGCTGGCCGGGATGCAGATCCCAGCCCTGGTAGAATCCGTTCGCGAGCGATCTCTGCACCAAATCGAAGTGATGCCGCATGGCGCGCTGCACGATCACCCGATTCTCGGCCTGCTGCTCATCCGTTGCCGGAGCGCGATGGCGTGGGACCGGCAGCATTGTACTTGGGCCGTCGGACAACAGGATTCCGCGCCCGGCTGCGCTCACCTGCATCACGTTTCGGGCGAAATCGCAGGCAGGATGATCCAAGCGTTGCTCGGCCGCCGCGATGTCGCAGCTTGCGGTGTAATCGTAGGGGCCAAAATGCAGCCCGCGGCAACGTCCGCGCGCGGCGCCGATCAGCTTCGGAATCGCGAACGATCCGTCGGTATCGATGATTGCCTGCGGTGTTTCGATCATCAACTCGATCTTCACCGTGCCGGGCTTGAATCCCTGACGCGCCTCGAGCCCATCGAGCAGGTCGGTCAATTCAGCGGCCTGCGCGGGATCAGTGATCTTGGGAAGCGTGACGGCGAAGTTAGGCGGCAGATCACTCATTTCCGCGAAAAACAATTCGAGCGTTCTGCGAGCCCGGACGCGCGAAATTTCCGTTAGTGGCTTGATCCGGATTCCAATGAACGGCGGAAATCCCGGCAGCTTCTGCGCCTGCGCCAACGCCCGCGCCGCTGATCGCGCATGCCCGTCTTCTTCGGCTTCGGAGCGATACCCGTAGCCGTCTTCGAAATCGATCCGGAAATCTTCCACTGGCTCGCACTCGAGCTTTGTCACGACCCGGGCGAGCACCGCCTCCGCCAGTTCCCGATCGAGACCTAAACATTGCGCAAAGGAATCAACGTCGGACGCGTACGTGCGAATCAGATCGAGCGCATGTGCGCCCAATCGCGCGGGCGTCTCGGGCTTGAAGAGCTGCGCGCCGCCGTAGACGGTATGAACGGGTTGGCGATCGGCGGAACTCAGAACCACCGGGTCATGAGCACTTTTTGCTCGGTGTAAAACATCACGGCGTCTTTGCCATGCGCATGCAGGTCGCCGAAGAACGAATTCTTCCAGCCCGCGAAGGGGAAGAAGGCCATCGGAGCGGCCACGCCGACGTTGATCCCGACCATGCCGGCTTCCACTTTCGAAGAGTACTCGCGCGCCGATTTGCCATTGCTGGTGAAGATGGAAGTCGCGTTGCCGAACTCGGATTTGTTCACCAGCTCGATCGCCTCATCCAGCGTCTTCACGCGAATCACCGAAAGCACCGGCCCGAAAATCTCGTCGCGCGCGATCGTCATATCCGGCTTGACACCGTCGAAAATCGTTGGGCCAAGGAAAAATCCTTCGCCGCCGTCCTTGAACGACCGGCCATCCAGAACCGGCTTCGCCCCTTCTTCAACGCCCTTCTGGATGTAACCGGCAACGCGATCGCGATGCTCTTTGGTCACCAGTGGCCCCATGCCCACGCCTTCCTGCATTCCGTTGCCGACCGGCATCGCGTTCACTTTCTCGACTAGCAATTTCAGCAAGGGTTCGGCAGCATCGCCCACCGGCACCAACACGCTTCCGGCCAGGCAGCGTTCACCCGCAGCGCCAAACGCCGAACTGATGATGTTCTCGACCGTCTTGGGCATGTGCGCATCCGCCATCACGACCAGATGATTCTTCGCGCCACCCAGCGCCTGCACACGCTTGCCTTCCGCCGCCGCGGTTTTGTAAATGTACTTTGCGATCGGTGTAGAGCCGACGAACGAAACCGCGCGCACCAGCGGATGATGCAGCAGCGCATCTACGGCGACCTTATCGCCGTGAATCAGATTGAAAACGCCGGCAGGCAGACCGGCTTCATCCAGCAACTTCGCAGCGAGCGCCGGCGTCATCGGGACTTTTTCGGACGGCTTCAGGATGAACGCATTTCCGGCTGCGATGGCAAATGGGTACATCCACATCGGCACCATGGCTGGAAAATTGAACGGCGTGATGCCGGCGCAAACGCCCAGCGGCTGGCGAATGGTGTGGCTGTCGATGCCGCTCGACACGTCGTTCAGCGAATCGCCCATCATCAGGCTCGGCATGCCGCAAGCTACTTCCACCATTTGGATCGCGCGGCGAACCTCGGCGCGCGCGTCGTCGATAGTTTTTCCGTTTTCGGTGGTTAGCGTCGCTGCCAGCTGGTTGGCGTGCTTTTCGAGCAACATCTTGTAGCGATACAGCGGCTGCATCCGTTCCACCACCGGCACGTCGCGCCACTTCAAGAACGCCGCGTGTGCGGCCCGGACAGTGCGATCCACATCATCGGCGGTTGCATAGGCCACTTGTGCGATTTCGGCGCCGGTGGCGGGATTAGTCACCGGCATGAGACGCCGGTTACCAGCGTCCTCCCACTGACCATTGACGTAAAAAGATACAGTTTGAACGGACGGTTGGCTGGCTATCATTTGGATTCTCTCTACCTAGATTACTATGCAGCGGGTTACCACGCGGCCGTCAAAGTTGTGGCCCCGGACCGCGCTGGAACAACTCTAGGAACAGGTTGTTCGGATCGCGGACGATACAAAACTTGGCTGTTCCGTTCATCACCGGCTCGCCGTTCTTTGAGATTACGGTGACGCCCGCGGCCTTCAGCGCGGCGACGGTTGCGTCAATATCCTTCACGCCCACCTGCAAAATCGCGGTCCCCGGATCCTGCACGCGCGTGTGGAGCGGTTTGCGGTTGATGTCCTTGAACTGCATAAATGCCATCATCACCGCCGTGCCCGGAATCAGGGCCGAACTGCGGCGAAACTGCGCACCGGGGGTGCCTGCGGTGTCCATCATCAGTTTGGTTCCGTCCCACGCGGTTGGCGGTTGCGTCTGAAATCCCAGGACGTCATGGTAGAGATGCAACGTCTGGTCCAAATCCGCGACGATGATCTCAAACGCTCCACCGATGATGTTGCTGGATGCGGGCGCCGTGGTCGCGGGTGCGGGATCGCGCTGGGAAACTTCGATGAAAAAACCGTCCGGATCTTGTACGAACACCACATGGCCCGCGCTGCCATTGGCGCTTTTGATCGTCGCGGGCTCGCCGCCTTTGCTGTTGATGTGAGCGTGCGCGGCTTTGAGCTTGGTCATCATGGCATTCATGTCGCGCACGGTGAGAATCAGACTGGCCGCGCCAGGGTCCTGAAAGCGCGGATGCACGGCGTGGCGATCGATATCCTTGTAGTCAATCAGCTCAACCTGGAGCGTGGACCCCGGTATCCGCAATCTCGCTGGACGCGATTGTGCGCCCGGGGTGTTGCCCATATCGGTGATCCACGGGATGTTCGCGAAGGGACGCGGTGGATTCGGCAACTCAAGGCCGAGCACATCTCGATAAAAGGCTATGGATCGTTCTACATTCGCCACGATATGGCTGAATCCACCCACGCCCACTACAACGCCCGGTTGGGCGGGGGCTTGCGCCCATGCAGCGTTCATCAACAGATATGCGGTTACCGAAATGATGCGCGAATACTTTAGCATAGCCTCGTTATAATATCGTTCCCGGCGCCCCATTGCTCGCTCCCTTATTTCTCGGCACCGCGCTGCACTCGGGTAGCCACCGCTGCGTCGTAAGCGGCTCTTGCAATGCGCGCGATTATCGAATCGCGCATAGCGTCGTGCGCGGTTGAATCCGTGACGAAAATGGCAATGGCCGGCCGCCGGCCATCGGGCAGGCTGAGCAAACAGGGCTGCATAGGACGAGAACGCAATCGTGAGACATCAGATGAAGCAGGGCCCATTCCGAATTCTAAAACGTGTAGCTGACGCCGAACAGCGGCGTGAATTGTTCGAAGATTCCGCGTGCAGTGTTGTGCGGGGCGGGGACGATTTCTTGCCTGGGGAAGGTCGTCAAATAATCGCGAAATTCCGCGCGCAGCAACATATGCGGAATCAGGCGGTACTTGACGCCTCCGCCCACGCTGAACGCCACCTTCCATACGTCATTCGTAGTGAGGCTCGCGATCTGCGGGATCGGCTGCGGGAAGGGCTCCGGACCCGCGATCACGTATTCCTTTGCTCCAGTGCCTCCTTCGAGAAACGGCCGCCAGCGATGCTCGCGCGGTTTGAAGTGGAACAGTAAACTAACCGTCAATGCATCGGAATTGCCCTGAATGTCGGTTTTCACGCTTGGCGTCTGAAGGAAAGGGTGACCATCATGATACAGGTAGTCGAATTCAGCGGAGACGTACTTGGAAAAGTCGTCGCCAAGAAGGATGCCGGCCGCGAAGCGATTCCGAATGCCTGCCCGGGCTGTTCCCGAAGCCGAATAGATGCTGCCGTCCCGATAGAATCCGTATCCGATGTCGGCTCCCATTTCGTATTGCTGCTGCGCAAAAGCAGTGCTGGCCAAGAGAATAATCATTACATATTTCATGTCATTTGCTATTCACGCGGCCAAAAAAACGGATACGGACTACGAAGTGCCGCCCTTCGTCACCCAGGAATTGCAGGTATTGCGGCACGCCGGTAACATTATTTACCGCGGTCGGATTGGCCTGATTTGTGAGATTGTCCACTCCGCCGCGCAGCGCGAACCGGTAGCCGCGAAAAGTGACGATGCGTTCGATCGCAATATTCAGGTCGAAGTTCAGCGGGTAGCGATACGAATCGACCGCGCCGATCACTAGCCCGCTGGGATCGCGAATCGAGAACGGGAATCCCGTGCGCAAGTCTGCCAAAGCCGAAATCGCCCAATTCTTCCAGGGCAGGGGCAGGTAGGTCCAGCCGAGGAAACGATTGGGCGCATCCCACGGTATCGGGACGAAATTCGGAAGGAGCTGCAGCGGTTGGGGACTGTTGGGATCGAGGAGGGCGTTGGAAATCGCCTGGGATCGCGTATAGGATGCCATCCATTCGTACTGTCCGGAGAAAGTCTGGCGCGCCGAGATCTGGACCGAGTCATAGTTGTCGCGCCGAAGATTCGTGAGCTGGTAAGCTCCGCCCATGGCCCCGTCAGGCAAGGGCAAAAGGGACGCCGGAGCATCCGGGGCCAGAGTGTTGACGAAAACGAAGCCATCGGTCCCGCGCCGGCGGAGATACTTCGCGTTCAAGTAAACATGCTCGGTTAGCTGATGATCCACGCCCAGTGTCCAATTGGTCGCGCGCGGGAGGGCAAGACCGGAATTGGGAATCGAGAAAGCGGTGAGGGCGGGAGGTCCCACCGGCACGCCGCCTGCGCCGTATTCCGTTGTCATGCCGATCTGGTCCAATGGGAGCCCCAGCATGCCGAGCGTTACGGCGTCGTGCGTGATCGCATAGCCTCCCGAGATTCTGGTGCGGCCGGATGCAAACGGAGACCACGAAGCCGACAACCGCGGCGACAGCGCGGCAGCGTGAATGGCCTGGTCCCAATCCTCGCGAACGCCCAAATTGAATTGAAGGCGTTGGGTGACGCGCCAGGTATCAAGAAGGAAAGACGACTGTTCCCGGTCGCCAACGTTAAACTGGGCGGGCGTAGGGAACAGTGTTTCCGAAATTAGTACGTCGGAAGGTCCGAGGACTTGGTAGCCGGTGCGGCGAAAATTCCCGTTGTAATGCAGCCAGTCCATTCCGGCGCCCGCTTCGATCTGGTGCGTTCCCGCGAATTTGAATTTCGGGAAATAAGCATGAATTAGGCTCTGATTTCGCGCGGCGGTTTGGCGAGAGTTTACGAAATAATTACCGCTGTTGCCCGTGGGGGTAAGAATGTACGGGCTCTGCCCCTGCGGCATTTGCATGTTCGAAAAGTAATTATGAGCATAGCCAAATTCCATGAGCATTCCATGGCCAAAATATTCCTGATCCTTCACGCTGCCGAAATATTCCCGGGTGTCCACTGTGGAAGTCGTAGGAACGGGGTTGAGCGGGCCGAGGCCGATCCGGCTTTCATCGTCGACGTTCACCAGGAAATCGGCGAAAAGTATATTGGATGGAGTGAGATTAGATTGGGTGTGGAGCAGATTGCTGCCCGCCCATCCGCTGCGCGTGTTCTGGCCCTTCGGAAGCCCCGTTACCACGGTTTCGTTATATTCGGAGTCGAACATATCCGAAAACCAAGCCCGTCCGCGAACGATCGGCCCCGAGAATCCAAAGCGCGGATACCAGTTTCCGAGGTGCAGTCCTTGTTGGATGCTGAGGCCCGGCAGAAAATTGGTTGCCGTGTAGTGAAATGCGTCCGTGCCATTGTCTGCGTTGACGTCCAGCACGCCCGCCGACCCCTTGCCGTATTCCGGCGAATAACGGCCGGTTGAAAGATCGACCGAACGGATGCCTTCCACCGCCAGCAGCGTCTGAAACTGCCCCGAAATAGGATCGGTAATGTTGAAGCCGTCGAGGAGGTACAGTATTTGATTTTCGGACGATCCATCGAAGTGCAGAGGACCGGCCGGCTCTTGCACGACCCCCGGCAAGAGCGACAGCGAGTTGCGCAGACTGTGGCTGTTAGCATAGGGCACGTCATTCAGCTCCGTGCCCGTGAGACGCTCTTCGTTCTGCGCCTGCGTTATGTCCACCGGCGAGGTTTGCTCGTTGACGTTCGCGGATTGGAAAACCTCGCGCACCGTATTGATCGCGAGCGTTATTTCCGCACCGCTCTCCACGCGGATGGGGCGGTCCTTGACGGCATAAAAACCTTGGCGAGTCACGCTGACGAAGTAATCGCCGGGGGCAGGAAAAGTGACCGTGAAAGAGCCGTCCGGATCGGTCTGCGCTTCCCGGGAATTCGCGCCTGCGATCGCTGCAAGATTTGCGGGACGTGCGGTAACGCGAGCGCCGCGAACTGGCGCGTTATTTTCGTCCACAACCCGGCCGCGTAAAATCACGTCGGCGCGCAGGGAAAGGCTTGCGAACGCGAGCATCACAAGCAAGCCCGCGGCCAGCTCAAAACGGAATCGTCCCAAACAGCACACAGGACTGAAACCCCACGAATGAAACTTAAAATACTACCACGCCGGCGTTTCCTGCCATGTCATGATGTGAGCAGAAAGTCAGAATGCCGCTGCAGAACCGCGTGGATCCGTTCGGCGCCATTTTTCGCTCGCCGGCGCGGGGAACATTCATGGGCAACCGGGGCGGAGCGCTGCACAACAGCGAACGAGAGATCGTGCGCAATCACAAAAGCCGCCGTTGGATCGCGTGTGTTCTTGAATTTCGGGGGCGTTATCGCACGGTGATGTCTCCGGGCCGTTATACGGAACTGTTTTTTCTTGATGAGGCCGTCGCGTTCTCCGCGGGACACAGGCCGTGCGCCGAGTGCCGGCGGGATCGATTCAATGCATTCAAGCAGGCCTGGCGCCTTGGCCATGCGCCGGAGCAAAGTGCGCTTCCCAGCGCGGATCAAATGGACGAGGAGTTGCATCGGAATCGGATCGATCGCCGCAGGAAAAAGCTCACCTATCAGGAAGCCTTGCACTTATTGCCGAATGGCTGTTTCGTTCAGATCGAAACCGCCGCCTACCTGGTATGGGACGATGCGCTTTTGTTGTGGACGCCGGAGGGCTATGCGGCTCGGCGCAGCCGCCCGAGCAATTTTACCGTCACCGTGTTGACCCCGCGCCCGGTAGTCCAATGCTTTTGCCATGAATACGAACCGGAAATTCACCAGTCATGCCGGTCGTTGCTGAGCGCCCCGGTCTCCAATGTCAGCCCGATGCTACGATGAAATCACCGAGCCCGCCCGCATGAAATGCAAAATCTGCGACACGCGCAAGCCGCGCCGCCATTGCCCCGGCGTCAGCGGAGAAATTTGTTCGCTCTGCTGCGGCAAGGAGCGCGAGGTGACCATTAGTTGTCCGCTCGATTGCCCGTATCTGGTCGAAGCCCGCCTGCACGAAAAGCCTCGCGAAGTGAATCCGGAGGAAATTCCGAACCGGGATATCCCGGTCACTGAGCAGTTCCTGCGCGAACATGAATCCCTTCTTTTGTTTTTGAGCTCCCGTCTGCTCGAAGCGGCTGTCAGCACGGCTGGCGCGGTGGATTCCGACGTCCGTGAGGCGCTCGAATCGCTCATCCGGACGTACCGCACGCTCCAAAGCGGTTTGTACTATGAAACACGTCCAACCAATTTGATCGCGGCGGAAGTTCATCAGCATATGCAGGAGGCGATCGACGCTTTACGCAAGGAACTCGCCGAAAAGAACGCCACGCCGGTTCGCGACGCCGAAATCCTCGGCACCCTGGTGTTTCTGGAACGCGTGGAGCTGAACCAAAACAACGGTCGCCGGCGCGGCCGCGCCTTTCTGGACTATCTGCGCACCTATTTCCCGCACTCGGAGGGGCACGTTGCGCCCGCAACTCCGTTGATCCAGGTTTGAATACGCATGACTGGTATTATCGTCTTCGCTCACGGATCACGCATTGAAAGCGCCAATCAAGCGGTGCGCGATGTCGTTTTGAAGATGGCAGCCTCGGGCGATCACGCGGTCGAAGCTGCGTTCTTGGAACTCGGACAGCCCGATCTGGAGGGCGCCACGGCTTTGCTCATTGCGCGCGGCGCGAAGAACATTGTGGTGATCCCGTATTTCCTGACGCTCGGCACGCACATGCAGCGCGACCTGCCACGCCTCGCCGAAGCAGCCTCGCGCGCGCATGGCAACATCGAAATTCGTATCACGGCGCCGCTAGATGGCCACCCCGCGCTGGTGGAAGTGCTGCTCGACCGCGCGGCTGATGCCTTAAACACGATATGAGAGCCACGGTCGTCGAGTTCCGCGACATCGCACCCGAAGTTCGCCACTTTGTTTTCGAAGTCCCGGAAGTTGAAGAACTGCACTTCAAGCCCGGCCAGTTCGTTTCGCTGAAAGAGACGCTCAACGGCAAGAAGATCACGCGCCCGTACTCCATTGCGTCGATGCCGGATGGCAATCGCTTCGAGCTCTGCCTGAACCTGGTACACGAAGGCGTCTTCACGCCGCATTTGTTCGCGCTGCAACCGGGCGACTCCATCGAAATGTCCGCGCCGCTTGGTTTTTTCGTGGTGCGCGACCCGGCAAAAGATGCGCTATTCATTGCCACTGGCACCGGCATCGCGCCCTTCCGCTCCATGGCGCCCGGCTACCTGTCGCATCCGCAGGCGAAACAACTTACGCTGCTATTTGGGGTCCGTCACGAACAGACCATTTACTATTGCGGCGATTTCGAAGCGCTCGCCAGCCAGCACGCCAACTTCCGCTTTTGGCCCTCGCTCAGCCGCGCCCAATCTTCCTGGGCCGGACGCACCGGGCACGTACAAAATCATCTCTCGGAAGCGCTCGCCGGCCGCAACGATCTCGATGTCTATATCTGCGGCCTCAAGGCGATGGTCGACGACGTCCGCGGTATCCTCAAAGAGTTGGGCTTCG
>Ga0335074_10004023_pt1 | contig 20247 bp, 20 predicted proteins | sample Lox_Sample_23_FD_206715 | JGI IMG/M metagenome (GOLD analysis project Ga0335074, IMG submission 206715) | Soil microbial communities from Loxahatchee National Wildlife Refuge, Florida, United States - Lox_Sample_2.3 | ecosystem: Environmental > Terrestrial > Soil > Wetlands | place: USA... | reverse complement strand
TAAGGGCATGACCGACTCCCAGACCGCCGCCGAGGCGCAGCCGGCCAGGACCCTGTGGCTGCCGATCCGCAAGACACCGCTGCGGCAGTTCCTGCAGACGGAGACCGGCAGCGCCGCCATCCTGGTCGGCGGTGTCCTCGTCGCCCTGATCTGGTCGAACGTGGCCGCGGGCAGCTACGAACGGCTGTGGTCGACGCCGCTGGACGTCCGCGTCGGCAGCCACGGCCTGTCAATGGACCTGCGGACGTTCGTGAACTCGGGGCTGATGGCCCTGTTCTTCCTCGTGGTCGGCTTGGAGGCGCGCCGCGAGTGGGACATGGGCGAGCTGCGGGTGCGCAGCAGGCTGGCGCTGCCGGTCCTCGCCGGGCTGGGCGGCATGGTCGTGCCGATCGTCATCTTCCTCGCGATCAACAGCGGCCAGCCCACCGCGCGCGGCTGGGGCGCCGCCATGTCCACCGACACCGCGTTCGCGCTCGGCGCGCTCGCGCTGGCGGGCAAGGGCCTGCCGGACCGGGTACGCACCTACCTGCTCACGTTCGCGGTGGTCGACGACCTCGGCGGGATCGTGGTCATCGCCGGCTTCTACAGCAGCAACGTGCGATGGATGGCGCTGGTCATCGGCGCGCTGCTGCTCGTCGCCTACGGGGTCCTCTCCAGGCGCGGGATCCGCAACGGCCCGGTGTACGCGCTGATCGGCATCGCCTGCTGGGTGGCGTTCTTCGAGTCAGGCGTGGACCCGATCGTCAGCGGCCTGGTCATCGGGCTGCTCACCTGCGCCTACCCGGCGAACCGTGAGGACCTCACGCAGGCCACCGAGACGTTCCGGCTGTTCCGCGAGCAGCCCACCGCCCGGCTGGCCGCCGAGGCCCGCGAGGAGGTGCGGGTCGCGATCTCGCCGAACGAGCGGCTGCAGCAGCGCTACCACCCATGGACCAGCTACGTGATCGTCCCGCTGTTCGCGCTGGCCAACGCGGACATCAGGATCAGCGGCTCGTTCCTGGCGCACGCCTACGCCTCCCCCGCCACGCTAGGCATCCTGGTTGGCTACCTGGTGGGCAAGCCCATCGGTACCGGGGGCGCCGCCTGGCTGGCCACCAAGCTGTCAAAGGGCAGGGTGTCCCCGCCGGTCGGCTGGGGCGCCGTCACCGGTGCGGGCCTGGTCGCCGGGATCGGGTTCACCGTCGCGCTGCTGATCGCCTCGCTCTCGCTCAGCGGCACCGACCTGGCCGAGGCCAAGCTCGGCATCCTGTCGGGCGCGGTCTGCGCCGCGATTCTCACCTGGGCGTTCTTCCGGGTGCTCGGCAGGCTGCCGGTCAGGACCAGGCTGCGAGCGCTGCTCGGTACCGCCGAGACGGTCACCGACCTCGCCATGCCCGTCGACCCCGACCGCGACCACATCAGGGGGCCGCGGGAAGACGCGCTTGTCACGCTGGTGGAGTACGGCGACTTCGAGTGCCCGTACTGCGGGCAGGCCGAGCCGCACGTGCGCGAGCTGCTCAGGGGACACGCCGAGCTGCGGTTCGTGTTCCGCCACCTGCCGCTCACCGACGTTCACCCGCACGCGCAGATGGCCGCCGAGGCCGCCGAGGCGGCGGACCGGCAGGGCAAGTTCTGGGAGATGCACGACACGCTGATGGACCACCAGCGCGAGCTCACGGTCAAAGACCTGCTCAGGTACGCGGCCGACCTCGGCCTCGACACCGAGAAGTTCTCTGCCGACCTGCGCAAGCACACCGGCGCCGGCCGGATCGCCGAAGACGTCGACTCCGCCGACCTGGCCACCGTGTCCGGCACCCCGACGTTCTTCATCAACGGCAACAGGTACTACGGCGCCTACGACATCGACGCGCTGCAGGAGGCGGTGCGGACGGCCAAGGCTCGCGCGTACATCGGCGCGCGGTGAAAGGATAGTGAAGTCAACCCAAGCGCATGAGGAAAGGGCGGTTGCGTGACCAGCAACAGCATCGCGATAACGGGCGGGTACGTCGTTCCGGTCGAGGGCGAGCCAATCGATGGCGGGACAGTCCTGCTGGTGGACGGCAAGATCGCGGCTGTAGCGGGTCCTGACTTCAAGTCCCCGCCCGGCGCCGACGTCGTCGACGCCGCCGGCAAGTGGGTGCTGCCCGGGTTCATCGACGCGCACGCCCACCTCGGCGTGCACGAAGAGGGCGAGGGCTGGGCCGGCTCCGACACCAACGAGATGACCGGGCCGGTGCAGGCCCACGTGCGGGCGCTCGACGCGATCAACCCGGCGGAAGAGGGGTTCCGCGACGCCATCGCCGGCGGCGTGCTGGCGGTCAACGTCAACCCCGGATCCGGCAACCCGATCGGCGGCCAGACGGTGGCCATCCGCTGCTGGGGCCGTACGGTCGACGACATGGTGCTGCGCGAGCCCGCGGGCCTGAAGTCGGCGCTCGGCGAGAACCCCAAGCGCGTCTACGGCGAGCGCAAGGAGACCCCGGCCACCCGGCTCGGCACCGCGGCCGTCATCAGGGCGGCTTTCACCGACGCGCGGAACTACATGGCCAAGCAGGACTTCGAGAAAAACGATTCACCGGAACGTAAGGAGCCGACTGCCCGGGACCTGAAACTCGAGGCGCTGGCCCGCGTGCTGCGCGGGGAAATCCCCTGGCGCCAGCACTGCCACCGCGCGGACGACATCGCCACGGCGATGCGCATCGCGGATGAGTTCGGCTACCGGCTGGTGATCGACCACGGCACCGAGGCGCACCTGATCGCGGACAAGATCGCCGCCGCCGGGATCCCCGTCATCATCGGGCCGCTGCTGACCTCGCGGTCCAAGGTCGAGCTGCGGAACAGGTCGCTGGCCAACCCGGGGCGGCTGGCCGCCGCAGGCGTCACGATCGCGATCACCACCGACCACCCGGTGGTGCCGATCCACTTCCTGATCCACCAGGCCACGCTGGCGGTCAAGGAGGGCCTGGACCGCGAGACCGCGCTGCGCGCCGTGACCATCAACCCGGCGCGGATCATCGGCGTCGACGACCGGCTCGGGTCGCTAACCGCCGGCAAGGACGCGGACGTCGTGGTCTGGTCCGGGGATCCGCTGGACGTGATGTCTCGCGCGGAGGTTGCTTACATCGGGGGTCGCGAGGTCTATCACTATGACTACGGGACGCGTTCCGGCGTCCACGTGGCTCCCTGAGCGTGGGGGCGCTGGCTTGGGGGTGCTCGCCGCGTCCAGTCGGGGCCTGAGGGCGGCCCCGAACGACGCGGCGTCACACCACCGGCGCCCATTGCGTCCCTCAAGTCACAACGACTTGGGGGCGCCTGCCTCGGCGCCAACATGATGGGTCGTTAGGCACACTGGGGTGTGCCTTTTGACCCATCATCTTTGGGAAACGCCCGCCCCGGGGTTGGCTGCGTGACCGGCGGAAGCGCCGCCCCGGGGTCGGGGGAACGTGGTCGGTGGCGCATCGACTACGTAAGAGGGCGGACGATGTCACATTGACCACGTTCGGCGGGGTTATGGGCTGGGGAAGCGGCTTGCTGCGCGTTGGGCGGCGACTAGGTTGGGCGGGGCGGTTGTCGGGGAGCCGGCGGTGAATGGGGGGTTCGGGGCGTATTCGATGCCTAGCTGGATTGCCTGGGCGGTTTCGTCGCCTACCAGGCGGGATGCTAGGGCCAGGGCCATGTCTATGCCGGCTGAGACGCCGGCGGAAGTGGCGTATTTCCCGTCGAAGACGTAGCGGTCGTGGACTGGCTTGGCGCCCAGGCTCGCTAGCTCGTTCATCGCTAGCCAGTAGGTGGTGGCCTGGCGGCCGTCCAGGAGGCCGGCCGCCGCGAGGATCAGGGCACCGGTGCAGACGCTGGTGGTCCACGTGGAGGTCTTGTCGGCCTCGAGGAGCCAGTCGCGCAGCGGGCCATCGCCCATTTGAGCTGACTGGCCTGGGCCGCCTGGGACCAGGAGGATGTCGGGGGCGGGGACGTCGGCGTAGCTGGCGTCGGCCACCAGGGTGAGGGTGCCGGTCTCGTCGGAGACGGCACGGGCCCGTTCAGAAGCGAAAATTATCTCGGCGCCAGGGACGTGAGCCAGCACCTGATGCGGACCCACCGCGTCGAGGGCGGTGAAGCGGTCATAGAGGGCGATGACGATCTGCATGGGGCTCCTTGGGACGGAAACGGCGGCGGTACTCGGCGGGGCTGACGCCCAGGGCGCGGACGAACGCACGGCGCATCGCCTCGGAGGTGCCGTAGCCGCAGGCGCGGGCGGTCTCCTCGACGCCGCTGGCGGTGTCCTCGAGGCGGCGGCGCGCGGCCTCCAGCCTGGCGCGGTCGACGTAGCGGCCAGGCGGCATCCCGACCTCGGCGGCGAAGGCGCGGGCGAACTGGCGCGGGGACAGGCTCGCGATGCCGGCGAGGGCGTCGACGGAGAGGTCGGCGGCCGGGTGTTCGGCGATCCACTGCTGAACCTCGCGCAGCGGGGCGCGGTCCGCGACCTGGGCGGACAGCTGGGCGCTGAACTGCGACTGGCTGCCCGGGCGGCGCAGGAAGACCACGAGGTGGCGGGCGAGGGCGAGCGCGACGTCGCGGCCGAGGTCGTCCTCGACGAGCGCCAGCGCCAGGTCGATGCCGGCGGTGATGCCGGCCGAGGTGGCTACGTTGCCGCTCTTGATGAAGATCGGGTCGGGGTCAACGGTGAGGCCGGGGTACTGTGCGGCCAGCTCGGCGCTGTACGCCCAGTGGGTGGTGACGCGCCTGCCGTCCAGCAGCCCCGCCGCGGCGAGCAGGAACGTGCCGGTGCAGACCGACGCGAGCCGCTCCGCCTCGCGGGCCTGGCCGGCCAGCCACCGCACCAGGGCCGGGTCGGGGTGGCGGGCGCCCGGGCCGCCGGGGACGAGCAGCAGGTCCACGCCGCCGCTGAGCTCGCGCAGGTCGGCGGCGGGGGCGATGGTCAGCTTGCTCGACGTGGTGACCGGGCGGCCGTCAAGGCTCGCGGTCGTGACGTCGTACGCCGCGCCGGCGTTGGCGAACACCTCGAGCGGGCCGGTGACGTCGAGGCTCTGCACGCCGTCGAACAGGACGATCAGCACGGTTCGTGGCACGTCTCTTAGTCTGGCGGCGCTCCGGTCATGGCAGCAATGACGAATACCCCACCTTTACTGCCATTGCCGGCGGCCGGCAAACGCGGTCGATGGACCATCGACCGCGTTTGCGGGTTACCTAGGCCGGGCTCTCCTTCGCCGCCTCGCGGAGTTCGGCGAACGCGGTCGCGAGCGCAGGGAGGAGCCAGTGGGCGTTCAGGCCGCTGGGATTGGGGAGGATCCACAGCCGTACCGGGCCCAGCAGGTCGTCTTGCGGGCCGACGGCGGCGCGCGGGCGGGCGAACGCGGTGCGGTATGCCGTGACGCCCAGCACCGCGACGAAGCGCGGGCGACGGGCTTCGGCCAGGGCCGTGAGCTGGGCGGCGCCATGCCGTAGCTCGGCGGCGGTTAGCTCGGCGGCCTGCGCGGTGGCCCGCGGCGCGATGTTGGTGATGCCGAGGCCGTAGCGGGTCAGCTCGTCTTGTTCGGCCGGGCGCAGCTGGCGGTCGGTGAAGCCGGACAGGTGCAGGGCCGGCCAGAACCGGTTGCCTGGCCTGGCGAAGTGCCAGCCGGTCGCCGCCGAGTACAGGCCCGGGTTGATTCCGCAGAACAGCACGTGGAACGGTTCGCCCGCCGCGGGCAGCACGTCAGGGAGCGTGCGGTCCCGCGCGGCGGTCAGGGCGTCAGGGTCCAGCTTCATGCGTCCAATCCTCGTCGCAGCCCCGCTATTTAGGAACGTAGCTTGCCGGTATGGCCGCTAGCGTGAGCCGTATCCGGACAAAGGAGAAGGATATGGCGACGACCGCAACCGCCGTGGACGCCGAGCGAGCGGACCTGCTGGCGATGCTGGCCAAGCACCGGCACTTCCTGCGGTTCACCACCCGCGAGCTGACCGACGAGCAGGCCGGGCGGCGCACCACGGCGAGCGAACTGACCCTGGGCGGCCTGATCAAGCACGTGACGCTGGTCGAGCGGAACTGGGCGGACTTTCTCGTGCACGGTCCGGCCACGATGGGCGACGGCGCCATGACCGGGGAGCGCGTCGCCGCGTGGCAGCAGCAGTTCCAGCTGCTGCCCGGCGAGACCCTGGCCGGGGTCCTCGCTGAGTACGCGTCGGTCGCAGCGGCGACCGACGAGCTCGTGCGGACGCTGCCGGACCTGGACGCCGCGCAGCCGCTGCCGGAGCGCCCCTGGTTCCCGCCCGGGGAATGCTGGTCGGCCCGCCGGGTGATCATGCACATCATCGCGGAGACCGCGCAGCATTCCGGGCACGCGGACATCATCCGCGAGTCGCTGGACGGCGCCAAGTCCATGGGCTGAGGCCCTGTGGCTGGCGAGCTAACGCGCCATTCACGGCCGCCGCCATCCGGCGGACGATCTCGGTGAGCACGGGGCGAGGCGTCGCGAAGTTCAGCCTGACGTGGCCGCGGCCGGCCTCGCCGCACGCGGCGCCGTCGGTCAGCAGCGCCCTGCCCTTGTCGCGGAAGAACTCGGCGGGGCTCACCTCGATGGGACGGTCGCGGAACAGGTCGCGGCAGTCCAGCCAGGCCAGGTAGGTGCCTTCCGGCGGCTGGTAGCCGATGCCCGGCAGGTAATCGGCGAGCAGGCCGGCCAGCAGCTCACGGCTGCCGTCGAGGTAGCCGACGACGTCGGCGAGCCAGCCGGCGCCGTCGCGGTACGCGGCGGTGCTCGCCCGCACGCCGAGAACGCTCGCGCCGTGCTCGAACAGGAACCCGCGTTCGGCCCAGGTCGCGGCGTCGGCGTCGCTGGTCAGGATGAGCTGGGCGCACTTGAGGCCCGGCAGGTTCCAGCCCTTGGACGCGGCCGTCCCGGTGACCGAGTGGTTCGCCGCCTGCTCGCTGACGGAGGCGTACGGGATGTGCGTGCCGCCCGGGTAGATGAGCGGCGCGTGGATCTCGTCGGCGAACACGCGGCCGTCGTGGCGGGCCACCACCTCCGCCACGCCGGCCAGCTCGTCTTTCGTGTAGACCCGGCCGACGGGGTTGCACGGGTTGCACAGGATCAGCAGGCGGCCGCCCCGCCAGAAGGCGGCGTCGATGCCGTCCAGGTCCAGCGCGGGGCGTCCGCCGGAGGTCGTCATCGGGACCTGGATGACCTCGCGGCCGAGCTGGGACGGCCAGGTGAGGAACGGCATGTACGCGGGGGTCGGCACAATCACCGGCGTACCCGGCCGGGAGAAGACCGTGATCGCCGCCTCCAGGCCCTTGATCACGTCGGGCAGCGGCCGGACCCTGGCCGGGTCCACGGTCCAGCCGTAGCTGTCGTGCTGCCAGGCCGCGCACGCCTGCGCCAGCTCTGCCGCCGCGTGGTCGCTGAGGTAACCGAAGTCGGCGCGCCCGACCGCGCCGCGCAGGGCCTCGCTGATCGCGGGCGCCGCGCCGAAGTCCATCTCCGCTATGAACGCGCCGATGACGCCCGGCCCGCCGCGGGTCCACTTCAGGCTGCCGCGGCGGTACAGCTCGTCGATGGTGATCCGGTCAGTCGTCTCGGCGAACGTGGGCATCGCTCCTGAATCCTGGGTCCGGGGCAGCATCGTTCTCACAGTAACGCGGTACCGTGGCCCGGTGGCGATCACGAACTGGGCGGGCAACGTGACGTTCACCGCCGCCGACGTGCTCCGTCCCCAGTCCACCGGCGAGCTCCAGGCCATCGTGGCCCGCACCCCGAAGCTGCGTGTCCTCGGCGCCGGCCACTCGTTCAGCCCGGTCGCCGACTCCCCCGCGATGGTCACCCTGGACGGCCTGCCCGCCGAGGTCGAGATCGACTCGGCGCGGGGCACGGCCCGGGTGAGCGCGGGCCTCACCTACGGGGAACTCGCCCGCGGGCTCGACGCGCGCGGTCTCGCCCTGGCCAACCTCGCCTCGCTGCCGCACATCACCGTCGCGGGCGCCGTCGCCACCGGGACGCACGGCTCCGGCAGCGGGAACGGGGCGCTGGCCACCGCGGTGGCCGGGATCGAGATGATCACCGCGGACGGCGACCTGACCACGATCGGACCCGGCGAGATCAGCGGCGCCGTGGTCGCCCTCGGCACGCTCGGCGTGGTCACCGGCCTGGAGCTGACGCTGGTGCCCGCCTTCACGGTCCGGCAGTGGGTCTTCGAGAACCTGCCCCGCGGCGAACTCGACGCGCGGTTCGCCGAGATCTTCGCCAGCGCCTACAGCGTGAGCGTGTTCACCACCTGGCGGGATCCCGGCAACCTCGACCAGGTCTTCGTGAAGCACCGGGCCGACGACGGCTGGACGGCGCCTGGTCGCTGGCTAGGCGCGCGGCTTGCCGACGGTCAGCGAAACCCCGTCCCTGGCATGCCGCCCAGTCACACCACACCGCAGGGCGGCGCCGAAGGCCCGTGGCATGAACGCCTGCCGCACTTCCTCGCCGACTTCACCCCGAGCGCCGGCGACGAACTGCAGACCGAATACCTGGTGCCCCGCGACCAGGCGATCGCCGCGCTCGCGGCGCTCGACGGCCTCGCGCCGAGGATCGCCGAGCTGCTGCTGGTCTGCGAGCTTCGCACGGTCGCCGCCGACGACTACTGGCTGAGCCCGTGCTACGGCCGGGACACGGCGGCGTTCCACTTCACCTGGCGCAAGGACCCGGCCGCGGTCACCGCGCTGCTGCCGGCCATCGAGGACCGGCTCGCGCCGTTCGACCCCCGCCCGCACTGGGGCAAGCTGTTCACCCTGCCGGCGGAACGGATCGCGGCGAGCTACCCGCGGATGGCGGCGTTCCGCCGCCTGATGGCCGGCTGCGACCCGGACGGCAAATTCCGGAACTCGTTCATTGACCGGGTCATCGCGTTCGACGGACGCTAAGCCTCCTCGTACAGCTCGCGCGGCCGGCGGGCGATCTCCATGAAGCGCCCGGGGTCGGCGAGCGGCGTGAAGCCGCAGTCCGCGTACACCTGGTGCGCGTCCGAGGTGGCCAGCATGAACCGGCGCATGCCCGCCATGTCCGGGTGCGCGAGCAGCGTCTCGATCATCCAGTGTGCGAGTCCGCGGCCCCGGTGACCGGGCAGCACGAACACGTCAGCGACCCAGGCGAACGTGGCCCGGTCGGTGACGACGCGGGTCAGGCCGACCTGGGCGCCGCCGTGGTAAAGGCCGAGGACCAGGGAATTCGCCACGGACCGCGCCACGACGTCGCGCGGCACCCCTTCGGCCCAGTAGGACGTGGTGAGGAAGCCGTGCACCACGTCCAGGTCAATCCGCCCCGGATCGTCATCGATCTCATACTCGCCCTTGGTCACCAGCATGGACCCGAGCCTACGAGTAGGGTGTGGCCATGGCGTTCGGCGGATGGCCGGCCGAGGCAGTGGAGTTCTACGAGGGCCTCGAGGCGGACAACTCAAAGTCGTACTGGACCAGCCACAAGGCGGTCTACGAGCGCGCCGTGCTGCGCCCGATGCAGGAGCTGACCGAGGTGCTCGCGCCCGAGTTCGGCGAGCCGAAGATCTTCCGCCCGTACCGCGACATCCGGTTCAGCGCGGACAAGACCCCGTACAAGACGCACATCGGGGCGGTGCTCGGCCGCACCAGCTACGTGCAGTTCTCCGCCGACGGCCTCGGCGCCGGGGCCGGCATGTGGCACCTGGAACCTGACCAGCTGGCCAGGTACCGCGCGGCGGTCGCCGCCGACGGCACCGGCGCGGACCTCGAGGCGATCATCGCCGAGCTGGAGAAGGCCGGCGTCGAGATCCACGGCCACGAGTCGCTCAAGTCGGCACCCCGCGGCTACCCGCCGGACCACCCGCGGATCGGCCTGCTCAGGCACAAGGGCCTGACCACGTGGCAGCACTGGGATCCGGGCCCGTGGCTCAGGGAACCGTCCGCCGCGGACAGAGTCACAGAATTTTTCCGAACGAGCGCCGGCGTCTGTTCCTGGCTCACCTCCAACGTCGGGAGCTGAGCGGCGCGGATGGTGTCGGTGCGCACGACCGGACCGGGCGACTGGCAGCTGGTGCGTGACGTCCGGCTGGCCGCGCTGCGCGACGCGCCCGGCGCGTTCGCGTCGTCGTACGAGCGGGAAGCGGCGTACTCCGAGGAACAGTGGCGCGGATGGTTCGGTGACCGGTTCGCCATGTTCCTCGCGGACCTCCCGGACCGCGCCGAGCCCGCCGGGCTGGCAGGCGTCTTCGACGCCGGCGACGGCGCCGGCCTGGTGTCGATGTGGGTGCGGCCGGACGCGCGCGGCCGCGGGGTCGGCGAGGCGCTGATGAACGCGGCGGCCGGCTGGGCCCGGGCCCGCGGGCACGTCGCGATGTACCTGTGGGTCGCCGAGGCCAACGAGCCGGCCCGGCGGCTGTACGAGCGCTACGGGTTCACCCCGACCGGGGAACGCCAGCCGCTGCCGTCCAACCCCGCCGTGCCGGAAATCCGGATGCGCCGGCCGCTCTGAGCGTCCCTGGCAGGCGCGTTGGGAACCCGCCCGTTATCCGCTGGTCTCCGTCGCCCGCTCCCGGTACCGTCAAGCCGGTATGCCTGAATCGATGAGCGGCCGGTTCGCCAAGCTGTGGACGGCTAGCACGCTGTCCGCGCTCGGCACCGGCCTGACGGTCGTCGCGGCGCCGCTGTACGTCAGCGCCCGCACGTCGAATGCGCTGATCGTCTCCGCCACGACTGGTGTGGCCATGCTCCCGTGGCTGCTGTTCGCCCTGCCCGCCGGGGTTCTCGTCGACCGCGTTGACCGGCGGCGGCTGATGGTGGCGGTCGACTGGGCGCGGGCGGCGGCGATGGGCGTGCTGGCCGTCGCGATCCTGGGCGGCTGGTCCAGCATCATCCTGCTCGACCTCGTCCTCTTCCTGATCAACACGGGCGAGACGGCGTTCGAGCCTGCCGCCCAGTCGATGGTCCCGGCCGTGGTGCCCAGAGACCTGCTCGAGCGAGCGAACGGGTGGCTGGTCGGCGGGCTGACCCTCTCGCGCTACATGATCGCCGGGCCGCTGGGCGGGTTCCTGTTCGTGGTCGCGGCGAGCATCCCGTTCTTCGCCAACGCGGGCACGTACGCGGCCAGCGCGGTCCTCGTGGGGCTTGTCGGCGGCAGCTACCGCGCGGCGCGGCCGGACACCGCCGGCCGGCGCACGAGGGTTCGGGCCGAGGTGGCCGAGGGACTCCGCTGGCTGCTCAAGCAGCGGATGCTGCGCACGATGGCCATCCTGATCGGGCTGCTGAACATAACGCTCGCCGCGGCGACCGCGGTCCTGGTGCTGCTCGCGAAGGAGCGGCTGCACGTCGGCTCCGTCGGCTACGGGTCGCTGTTCACCTGCATGGCGGTAGGCAGCCTGCTCGGCTCGGCGGTTGGCGACCGGGTGATCAGGCGGGTCACGGCGACCTGGACGATCCGGATCGGGCTGCTGGTCGAGGCGCTGACGCACCTGACCCTCGCGCTCGCGACAAACGTGTATGTGGTGGGCGTCGTGATGGCCGCGTTCGGGATCCACGCGGCGCTGTGGACCATCGTGGGCACCTCGCTGCGGCAGCGGCTGACGCCTGAGCACATGCTCGGCCGGGTCAGCAGCGCGAACTTGTTCATCTCCGCCGGCGGGAACTTCGCAGGGGCGCTGCTCGGCGGTGCCCTCGCCGGCGCCTTCGGCATCACCGCACCGTACTGGGTCGGCTTCGTCGTGGCGCTCATCGTGGCGGCGGCGACCTGGCGCGTGTTCGACCGGGCCACGGTCGCGGCGGCGTACGCGGAGCCGGCCGTCGCTGAGGCCTAGTCGACGTCGGCGAACTCGGCGCGCACTCCGAGCAGGCGGACCGGGCGGGGCGGGACGCCCGGCTCGAACAGCGCCAGCGCCGCCAGCGCGGCCGCCGCGAAGTCTCCCGCCAGCGGGACGCCGTGGGTGACCGTGTCGAACGGGGCATAGCGCACCTTGACGACGACCCGGGCCACCGGGCGGTCCACCTCCGTTTCGACCTGCCTGGCCAGCCGGGTCACCTCGGCCGTCACCCGCGTCCAGTCGGCGATGTTCCGCTGGTAGGTGACCTCGCGGCCGTGCGACCTGGCGACGTACGGGGTCGGGTCCACCTCGTCGTCGCCGATACCGCGGCCGAGCAGCACCAGCCACGGGCCCGTCATCGGCCCGAACTCCCGCGCCAGCCGGTCCGGGTCGGCCGCGGCGAGCTCCCGCACGGTGCCGATGCCGAGCGTGGCGAGCTTGGCCGTCGTCTTCGCGCCGATCCCCCAGATCGCGTCGGGCGGCCGGTCGCCGAGCAGGTCGAACCAGGTCGCCGAGGTCAGCCGGAACACCCCGGCCGGCTTGCCGAATCCGGTCGCGATCTTCGCCTGCAGCTTGTTCTCGCCGATCCCGACCGAGAGGTCTAGCTCGGTCGCCGCGCGCACGTCGGCGGCGAGCGCGCGGGCGAAGGTCTCCGGGTCGTCGGTGTCCGCGCCGACGAAGGCCTCGTCCCAGCCGAGCACCTCCACCGGCTGACCGGAGTCCCGCAGCACGGCCATCACCCGCTCAGAGACCTCGTTGTAGGCGTCGGCGTCCACCGGCAGGAACACGCAGTCGGGGCAGCGCTTGGCCGCGGTGCGCAGCGGCTGTCCCGAGTGCACGCCGAACTCCCGCGCCTCGTAGGACGCGGTGCTGACCACGCCGCGCTTGGCGGGGTCGCCGTCGCCGCCCACCACAACAGCCTTGCCGCGCAGTTCCGGGCGGCGCAGCACCTCGACGGCCGCGATGAACTGGTCCAGGTCCACGTGCAGCACCCACCTGCTCACAACGGGAACGGTACCCGCCCGGCCGCGCCGTAACGATCCCGGAACGCCCGGAGCATAGCGTTGCTGCCGTGATGACCGATCGGCGCCGCAGGCTGGCCAGGGCCGCGGCGGTGGCGCTGTTCTGCTTCAGCTGGGGGCTGGCCGCCGTCATCCTGGTGATCGCCGCCGCCAAGAACCAGCTGCCGAGCGTGGCCAACGGCGGCTCGATTCAGATCGCCCTGGCCTGCGTGACGGTGGGCACGATCGTCATCTGGCACCGTCCCGAGCACCCCATGGGGTGGATCCTGTCCGGGATCGCGGTCTCTTTCGCCCTGGACGGCGCCGGGGCAGGCTATGCCGCGCTCGATTACCGCGACCACCACGGCACGCTGCCCCTCGGCCCGGTGGCGGTGCTGGCCGGCCAGTCCTGGTCGCTGGCCATCGTCCTGTTCGGGCTGGCCTTCCTCGTGTACCCGGACGGCGGTGCGCTGACGTCGCGCTGGCGCTGGGTGGTCCGGGCCTATGCGGTGCTCGGCTGCGTGTGGATCGCCGGCGCGTGGGCGCTGGTCGTGCTCGCCACCGTCCAGCAGGACATCCAGGTCGACGCCAACGGCGGGCTGGCCACCGGGCAGAACGCGCTGTGGTTCAGCGCGCTGTCGGAGGTCTTCTTCCTCGGCACCGGGGTGGCCTGGCTCGCCTGGCTCGGCCATCAGATCATCACGTGGCGCCGGTCCGCCGGCGAGTCCAGGCAGCAGCTGAAGTGGCTGATCGGCGGCGCGGCGGTGTGCGCGGCCAGCGGGATCGCGCTCGTCGCGTGGGGGACCATGCCGGCCGCGCTCCAGGCCATCGCCGCGTGCGGGGTGGCCGCGCTGCCGGTCAGCCTCGGCATCGGCATCCTGAAGTTCCGGCTGTACGACATCGACAGGATCATCAGCAGAACGCTGGCCTACACGATCGTGACCGGCCTGCTGGTCGGCCTCTACGCGGGCCTGGTGCTGCTGGCGACCAAGGTGCTCGCGGTCAGCTCCCCCGTCGCCGTCGCCGGGGCGACGCTGGTCGCGGCGGCGCTGTTCAACGTGCTGCGGCGCCGGGTGCAGCGGGTGGTGGACCGCCGGTTCAACCGTGCCCGCTACGACGCCGAGGCCACCGTGGTGCTGTTCGCCGCCCGGCTCAAGGACACCGTCGACGCCGACTCCGTCACCGGCGATCTCGCCGCCGTCGTGCAGCAGGCCCTGCAGCCGGCGAGCCTGTCTGTCTGGCTGCGGGAGTTAGGCAGCCGCCTGGACAGTCAGCGCTCTGAGCTCTCCAGCCACTTGTCCGTGGTCACCGGGGTCCAGGCGGCGAGCCTGGCGAGCAGCCGCGCCGGGTCGTCGTCGGTGATCACCAGCTCCCGGTGGACCGTGCTGACGAAGCCCTGCCGCGCGGCGCCGTCGAGCAGCGCGCGAAGCGGTTCGAAGTAGCCGTTCACGTCCAGCACTCCGCACGGCTTGGCGTGGATGCCGAGCTGGGTCCAGGTGACGGCCTCGAAGAACTCGTCGAAGGTCCCGTAGCCGCCGGGCAGCATGATGAACGCGCCCGCCGCGTCGGACATCGCGGCCTTGCGCTCGTGCATGGTCTCGACGACCGTGAGGTTCGTCAGCCCGGGATGCGCGACCTCCCTGTCCACCAGGGCGCGGGTGATCACGCCGAGGACCTCTCCGCCCGCGTCGCGGACGGCATCGGCGAGGACGCCCATCAGGCCGACGTCCCCGCCGCCGTAGACCAGCCGGATGCCCCGTTCCGCGAGGAGCCGCCCAAGGGATGCGGCGGCCCGCGCGTACACGGGATCGGCGCCCCGGTTGGAGCCGCAGTAGACCGCGACCGCCCGCAGTTCCCGGCTACTCATCGGCCGGCTGCAGGCGCGACTTCGCCTCGGCGTACAGCTCGGCGGGCAGCGGTCCCTTTTCCGCGATCGCGATGTTGCTCTGCAGGTGACCGGGGTTGGCCGTGCCGACGATGGTGGTCGACAGGTACGGGTGGCTGAGGGTGAAGCGCAGCACGAACTCCATCGGGGTCATGCCGCTGCCGGCGAGCAGGTCCCCGACGTCCGCGGCCGCCCAGTTCCGCTGGGCGAGCCCGGCCGGCTGGCTGAGCGGGCCGGTCTGCCAGTTCTTGTCCTCCGACGGCGCGCCGCGCGCCGCGCCGCCGCGGATCAGCGTGCCCGCGCCGGTTGCCGCGGCCGCCGTGATGAGCTCCTCATGATCGCGCTGCACCGCCGAATAGGGGATCTGGAAGGCGTCGAAGACGTCCATGGCGATCTGCCCGGGCAAGTTGGGCAGGATGCCGGACATCCCGATGAAGCGGACCTTGCCTTCCTTCTGCAGCTCCTGGAGCGTCTCGACCGTGTGGTTGTCCCTGAGCTGCTCGACGCTCGGGGACATGTGCACCTGCACCAGGTCGAGACGGTCGGTGCGCAGCCGCCGCAGCGACTGCTCCACGTCCGCCCTGACGTTCGCCGGGCTGTAGTCGTGCGGGTAGGGCGGCTGGGCATCGGCCGGGATCTCGATGAGGCAGCCGCACTTGGACGCCAGGAAGAACTCGTCGCGCCGGTGACCGAGGTGCTTGCCGATGAGCTCCTCGCTGCGGCCGTAGTCCGGGCTCGTGTCGATCAGGTTGATCCCGCCGTCCAGCACCGCGTTCAGCAGTCGGCCCGCCGTGTCGTCATCGATCTCGGGACCCCGGGGCTGGCCTCTCAGCTCCATCGCGCCGTAGCCGAGGATGGTCACGTCTGCCTGGGTGCGGCCGAGGGTCCGCGTCATGATCGTCATGGGCTTTACGCTAGCTCGCCGCCCTGACGCGGGCCGCAGAGGGAACCTTATGTCCCGCTGTCGTCGGCCGGCCTGCGCGAGAAGGGCACCGGCAATGGCCGAGGGGCCTGGCGCGGGCGGAGCGTCAGGCGTGACGCTGGCCCGCGGACGGTGAGGCGCCCGGCTCCGGAGAGGACGACCCAGCCGCAGAGCGCGAGCGGGTAGCAAAAGTAGCCGAACCTCGTCGCCGGTGACAGGGCGAACAGCGCGGTGAGCCCGAGGGCGATCCTGGTGGCCGCCCTGGCCGGGCCGGCGGGCGCCGCGAAGACCAGCGACAGGACCAGTGCCACGCCCGCCAGGATGAGCAGGGCGATCGCGGTGGCGTGCCCGGCCGGGCCGAGCGTGGTGAGCAGGTGGCCGGGCAGCGGGCTCTGCGCGGGCGACGTGACGCCGGTCAGGCCGAGCGGGTAGGCGACCGTGTTCCGCAGCAAGTCGTCCGGATGCGGCAGCGCGGCCGGGGCGAGCGCGGCGGTCAGGACGGCGGCGGTGCCCAGCGCGACGGCGCCGAACCTGACGGCCGCCCGGCCGCCGTCGCGCGCCTTGACCATGACAACGAGGACGGCCAGCGCCGGCCAGGCGGTGTACTTCATCGCGCAGACAACGCCAAGCACCAGGGCCGCCTGCCAGAGACGGCGAGCCCCGTAGCTGCCGCGGGTGAGCATGGCCAGCGTCAGGCAGATAAGGGCGATCACCGGCGGGTCGGTGATGCCCATCGCGAGCGGGAAGGCCATGACCGGGGACGCGATCGCGAGCGCGGCGAGCGTGATCGCGGCGCCCTGGCCGCTGCCTGCCCGCAGCTGGGCGGCGCGCGCTTTGCTGGTGATCCGGAACGTGGCGTACAGCAGCAGGAAGGTGGCCGCCGCGAGCCAGGGCCGCGGGTCCCCGAGGATGCCGGGCAGTCCGAGCGCCTTCGGCAGCCCGAAGACCGCCATCACCGGCAGGTACGGGTTATAGCCGAGCCAGCCGCCGTGCGCGAGCTGGGCAAGCGGCAGGTAGGGGCTGCCGTGATGCAGCAACAGCACTCCGGACCTGGCCACCACCGTGGCGTCGGGAGTGCTGGGCTCCTGCGTCGCCAGCCAGGTCAGCGGCGCCACCAGGGCCCCGGCCACGGCGACGGCCAGCGCGGCGACCTGCCCGCCGCGGCCGCGGCGGGCCGCGGCGATGACGGCGGCGAGGGCGTAGCCGCCCGCCGCCCAGATTCCCCACCAGTGGTCGAGGCCCGGGCCGCTGAAGGCGGCCACGCAGGCGGCGTAGACCGCGAACCCGGCATACCATGCCGCCGGCCGCCGCAGAGCGGCCTCCAGCAAGCGCCGCCGCTTGTCCGCCGGTGTCGCGAGCTTATCCCCGGAAGTCACGATGGCCATAGACAGCAGCATTCCGGGCGGTGACCGCCAGGGTCGATATGCCTAGACCCCGAATCCGGGCTACAGCCAGCCCCCCGATCCGGCGTGCACTCAGCCCCCGCCGGCATGGGGGGCTAGCTACAGGGCGGCCCCGGCGGGGCGCGGTGAGCTGGGCCGCCGGCGGCTAGCGCTCGGTGTCTTCCAGGGTGCTGGCGTCGGCGGGGACGTCCACTGAGTGCTGCTTGAGGGCGGACAGCGGGACGATTTCCAGCGCTCGCTCGTGCGTGGAGGCGAGCACCACAGGCGCGGCGGCGCCGTCCTTGTGCGCGCGGAGCCAGTTCGCGGCGGTTACGCACCACCGGTCGCCGGGCACCAGGCCGGGGAAGCGGAACTGGGGCATCGGGGTGCTCAGGTCGTTGCCGATGCGCCGCTGGTGGTCGAGAAATTCCTGGGTCACCACCGCGCAGACGGTGTGGCTCCCCAGGTCTTCGGGCCCCGTGGTGCAGCACCCGTCCCGGTAGAAGCCGGTAAGCGGGTCAGTGCCACATGGCTCGAGCTCGCCGCCGAGCACATTTCGGTCGCCCATCCCAGCAGTATCGACAGCGCGGGTCTCGGTCCGCAAGACTCAGCGGCCGATCAGTGCCCCCGCGTCAGTCCCAGTTCATGTGCTGGCGGCCGTGACAGCCAGCACGAACGTGGCAATCGCCGCGAAGCCGTGGGCGATCGGGACGAGCACCGCCGGGTCCGGGCGAATGGGGTGGCGCCGCGGTCCCGGGAACGGGTCCTCGAGCAGCCGCGCGATCATCTCGTCGGTGACCTGGTACGCCTGCGGGCCCGGTTCGCCTGCCTCGCTCTTCGCGGTATCCGAGAGAACTACCGCCGCCTCGTTCCAGGGCGTCGCATCCCGCCGCTCCCCCGGGCGGCGGGCCGGGTACGGCGTCCACAGCGTCACGGTGCACAGCCCGAGCCCCACCGTCACCATCAGCACGGCGACCGCCGTCCAGGCCAGCGCCCGCGCTCCCGAGGCCACGAACGCCGCCCAGATCAGCAGGCCGCTGAGGGCCAGCCCGGCGTGGCTGAAGATCAGCGGCGGCGGCAGACCGCCCGCCTTGGCGCGCTCGCGGCGCAGGCCGCCGCGCGCCAGCCAGGTGTGCAGCATGTAGCCGCCCAGGCTCGCGGTCACCAGCCAGCTGATGAGCGTCGCGAAGCGCATAGACCAGCATAGAACGCTAGGTCACGCGGGAGAACGCCAGACGAGCGGGCGGGTTCACGAATAGTCCAGTTGTACATAGGTTATGCTGGACTAGTGTCGTACGTCGAGATCCTGCTGCTCCGGCACCTGACACGCCGCCCGGCCCACGGATATGAGCTGCGGAAACGGGTCGAGCGCACCACCGGGCTGCGGCTGAACAACAACTCGCTGTACCCGGCGCTGCGGCGGTTCGAGGAGGCGGGCGCGGTCACCAGGAGCGAGGAGCCGCAGGAGGGCCGGCCGCCGCGGCTGGTGTACGCACTCACGCCGCTGGGCCGCGAGCTGCTGCACGACATGCTGGCCGACCTGACGCCGGAGCAGGCCATCGACGACTACGAGTTCATGGCCAGGCTCGGCCAGTTCGCCCTGCTGGAGCCCGAGGAGCGGCTCGCCGTGCTCGACGCGCGCGACAAGGCGCTGGAGACCAGGATCGCGCACCTCGCGGAGATGCTCACGCGCTCCGCTGGCGACCGGTGGGCGGCGGCGGTGACCACCGAGCTCAGCCGCCGCGACGTGGCTGAGCGCGGCTGGCTCGCGGAGCTGCGGACGCTCGCGGCCGGGCCATGACGGACCCGGGGACCCGCGCGGGCGCGGGCGCGGGCACCGGCGACGACGCGGCACGCGGGACGGCGTCACGGACACCCGCGGCGGCCGTTGTGCAGTACGCGCTGCTGGCCGGTCCGCTGCTGTCCATGATCGACTCCAGCATCGTCAACGTGGCGGCCGAGCCGATCGCGCGGGCGCTGGACGTGCCGCTCACCACGGTGCAGTGGACGGTCAGCGGGTACCTGCTCGGGCTGGGCACCGGGCTGGCCGGCACCGCGTACCTCGCGCGGCGGTACGGGACGGTGCCGGTGTACCGGGTCAGCCTGGCGGCGTTCACGGCGGCGTCCGCGCTGTGCGCGCTGTCCCCCGGCATCGGCGCGCTGATCGCGTTCCGCGCCGTGCAGGGGCTGGTCGCCGCGCCGCTGGTGCCGCTGGCGATGTCCATGCTGCTCGGCAAGGGCGGCCGGGCCCGGTCCGTCTCGGTGGCCGCCGGGATCATGCTGTTCGCCGCGCCCGCGCTCGGGCCCACGGTGGGCGGCGCGCTGATCGGGGCCGGCGGCTGGCGGCTGATCTTCGCGGTCAACGTGCCGCTCGGCGTTGTCGCGGTGTGGGCGGCGAAGCGGCTTGCTCCTGGAGCCGGGAGCGTACGTTCGGGGGAAAAGACTGAATTCGACCTGGCCGGCCTGGTCATGCTCGCCGCCGGAGTCACCCTGGTGCTGCTCGGCACCAGCCAGGGCGGAACGGCCGGCTGGGGCACGGCGACGTGCCTCGTGCCGCTTCTGGCGGGGGCCGCGCTGCTGGCGGCATACGGGCGGCACGCGGCGAGGCGAGCGCAGCCCGCGCTCGACCTGTCGCTGTTCCGGCAGCCGGTGCCCGCGCTGTCCATGGGCCTGTGCGCGCTGGCCGCGGTGGTGACCTGGACGGCCGTGTTCCTGCTGCCGGTGTTCGTGCAGAGCGTGCAGGGGCGGTCCGCGCTGGCCGCCGGGATCGCGATGGCGCCGCAGGCGGTGGTCACCGGGCTGTCTACCGCGCTCGGCCAGCGCGGCCTGCTGACCAGGTTCACGATCCGCGCGACAGTGGGCGCCGGGTTCGCCGCTCTCGCCGCGGCGAGCCTGCTGCTGCTCACGGTGGAGGCGGCCACGCCGCTGTGGCTGATCGCGGTCATCCTCTCGGTTCGCTCCGCGTCGATCGGGCTGGTCATCACGCCGCTGCTCATCGCGCTGACTGGGCCGCTGCCGCCGGACCGGATGAACGACGCGAGCACGCTGTTCAACGTGGTGGAGCGGATCGCGGGCTCGTTCGGCATCGGGCTGCTGGCTTCGCTGTACGCGAGCGTGGCGCGGTCCGCCGCCGGGCCGGTGCACGCGCTGCACGTGACGGGGATCGTCATCGCGTGCGTCGCGGCGGGGGGCGCGGCGCTGGCCGCCTTGCTGCCCTCGGTGCGGAACGTGTCCGTGCTGGCGGACTGACCCGAGATAAGCGGGCGGATTTCC
>Ga0335074_10004022_pt1 | contig 20247 bp, 18 predicted proteins | sample Lox_Sample_23_FD_206715 | JGI IMG/M metagenome (GOLD analysis project Ga0335074, IMG submission 206715) | Soil microbial communities from Loxahatchee National Wildlife Refuge, Florida, United States - Lox_Sample_2.3 | ecosystem: Environmental > Terrestrial > Soil > Wetlands | place: USA... | reverse complement strand
CATGGAGACCGGTTATGCCCATTCGTTTCGATGATCGCGTTGCCATCGTCACCGGCGCCGGTGCTGGCCTTGGTCGCTGTCATGCCCTGCTGCTGGCCGAGCGCGGTGCGCGCGTCGTTGTCAATGACCCGGGCGGCGCGGTCGATGGGCGAGGTTCGGCGCATTCGGTCGCCGACAAGGTGGTGGGCGAGATCACCGCGAAGGGCGGCCAGGCAGTCGCCAATTACGACTCCGTCGCCAATGAGGCTGGTGCGGAGAATATGGTACGCACCGCGCTCGACGCGTGGGGACGACTCGACATCCTGGTCAACAACGCCGGCATCCTTCGCGACAAGGCGTTCCACAATATGTCGATGGAGGATTTTCGGGCGGCGGTGGACGTGCATATGATGGGCACTGTCTATTGCACGAAAGCCGCGTGGCCGATCATGCGCGGTCAGAAGTATGGGCGCGTGGTCGTAACGACCTCGGGCTCCGGCACGGTCGGGAATTTCGGCCAGAGCAACTACGGCGCGGCCAAGACCGGCGTGGTGGGCCTGATCAACTGCCTGCGCCTCGAGGGGGCGAAATACAACATCCTGACCAATGCTATCTCGCCTTCGGCGCATACCAGAATGACCGAAGGACTGCTGCCGCCGGACATGATCCCCTATATGAAGCCCGAACTGGTCTCCCCGGCGGTGGCGTGGCTGTGCAGCGAGGAGTGCGCCGTCTCCGGCCAGATCATTGCTGCCACGGCAGGCGGCTACGCGCGGGTGCAGTATTTCGTAACGGAAGGCGTGCAGTTCGACCCCGAGCAGCCGGTCACCCCCGAAATGTTCGCCGAGGCGTTTCCGGCCCTGTCCGACCTCTCGACTGCGCGCCCGTACACCGGGCTGATGGGCAACGTGGAGCGCAACCTGCGCGAAATCGGCCGTATTCGCTGAAAAGCCAGCCGACGTTCACGAAGGCGCCATGTGATTGCCACCATCCTCCGGCTTTTCCCGTTTGAGGGCCGAGCAAAGGAGCGTGGATGATGACGGAGGCCGAGTACGCCCGGAAGCTGGACGAACTCGATCGTCTGCTGAACGACCCGGACGTGCCGATGCAACCCGGCCGCGTATGGTCGCTGTTGGCCGAGATCGCGCGACGCGACCTGGCGATGGCCCGCGGCGTGCCGGCGTCCGGAGCCGAATCGCCATCCGTCACGCCTTCTTGAGGGCGGCCATCAGGAACTCGCGATTGCCCTCCGCGCCGGCGATGGGGCTCGGCTCGATGCCGAGCACGTGCCAGTCGGGGATGCCGCTCCACCAGATGCGCACCTTGTCGCAGACGAGCGCGTGTACTGCTGGATCGCGCACGACGCCCTTGCTGCCGACGGCGGAGCGCCCGGCCTCGAACTGAGGCTTGATCAGCGCGACCGCCCAGGCGCCGGGAGCACACAGAGCCAATGGCGCGGGCAATATCGTCGCCAGGCCGATGAAGCTTGCATCGCAGACCAGGGCTTGCACCGGATCGGGGATGATCGCGGACGTCAGGCTGCGGCCGTTGGTCTTCTCGTGCACCACCACTCGCGGGTCGGTGCGGAGCCTCCAGGCGAGCTGCCCCTGGCCGACGTCCACGGCATGCACACGGGCTGCGCCGCGCGCCAACAACACGTCGGTGAACCCGCCGGTGGAGGCACCCAGGTCCAGGCACACAAGTCCGGCGGGAGATAGCGCGAATGCGTTCAACGCATGGTCGAGCTTGACCCCGCCGCGGGAGACCCAGGGATGGTCCTGACCGCGCACGACGAGCGGCGTCTCGGCGGCGATGGGCTGTCCGGCTTTCGCCACGCGATGGTCACCGCTGAAGACTTTGCCGGCCAGGATCAGGGCTTGCGCACGTGTCCGGCTGTCTGCCAGGCCACGTTCGACGAGCGCTTGATCGGCTCGTTGGCGCTTCATGGGTGAGTTCATGCGGTGATTGCCGAGATATAATCAACCGCGTTCTCGCCACAGGGCGTTTCCGTGCGGCGAGCCACCCGCTGGCCGATATCGATCCTGCAGCGACCCTATCTCGGTGCCTGGTGTCGGGCGATCAGCTGATCGGCAACATCATTCAGGTCATTGCCGACGATTTGTGGTTGCGGGCCGACTCCCAGGACATCGTTGCCGACGCGCTTGATCAGCGCCGCTTGCCAGCCGGCCGCCACGGCACCAAGCGTGTCCCATGTATGGCAGGCGATGAGACAGAGCTGCGAGGGCTCGACACCAAGCTCCCTCTCGACATAGCCGTAGGCTTGGCGCGATGGCTTATGATGCTTCACGCCATCGGCGCTGAAGCGCCGCTCGAACAGATCGACAATGCCGCCATGTTCAAGTTGCCGAGTTTGCACCTCGAGCAGATTGTCCGTGAGGGTGAACAGCCGGAAACCCGCGTTGCGCAGCTTGCGAAGCGCTGCCGGCACCTCCTGGTGCGGCGGCATCGTCGAGAATTTCTCCTTGAGCTCATCCTTGTCCGCATCGTTGATCTTGATGCCTTGTGTATTCGCGAGCATCTTCATCACAGCCGCGCCGATGTCCGTGAACGGGACGTAGCAGCCGGCGACGGTCAAGGCCGCGGAATACAGGATCAAGTTAGCGAACCAAAGGCGCATGGCCTGCTTCTCACCAAAGATGCGCTCGAAGGTCGGCTCCATTGTTTCAAGGTCAAGGAGGGTCTCATTGACGTCAAAGACGATCAGAGGAAGGTCGTTCATGTCGTCGGGCTCCTTTTGTCGGAAAGCTTGCCTCAACGCTGCGGGACGTTCGCCAGCAGAAACCCCAATCCCTCGGCCATCGTCAGATGCGCAATGACGGCGTCGCGGAGTTTCGGATAGGGCAAATCCGCCAGCATCGCCGTTTGCACCGCGGCCATCACCTCGCCAGCCTCGGAGCCGATCATCGTGAAGCCCAGAATGCGGTCGTCGCCGGCGGCGATGAGGACTTTCATGAAGCCGAGTGTCTCGTCCGTCGTATGCGTGCGCAGCACGGCCTCCATCGGGAGGGTGGCGACCCGCACGGCAATGCCCTCGTCCCGCGCCTCCCGTTCGTTCAGTCCGACTCGGGCAAGGGGAGGATCATTGAAGACGCAGTACGGGACCAGCCGGTCCCGTGTATTGCGCTTCCCACCGGCCTGGTTGTCGATGATGATCCGGAAGTCATCGACGGATACATGCGTGAACTGCGGGCTGCCGGCGCATTCCCCGAGTGCCCAGACACCGGGCGCCGTCGTCTCCAGCCGATCGTTGACGCGAATGAAACCACGCGCATCCAGATCGACGCCGGCCTTCTCCAGCCCGATCCCCGCGGTGTTCGGAATGCGCCCGGCCGCGACCAGGATGTCGCTGGCCTCGATTGTATCTTCGCGCGAGGGCGTGCGCGCAGACACGACGATCCCTTCCCCCGAGTGGCCGCGCACATTCAGCATCTCGGTTGACATCACAAATCGGATACCTTCGTCGCTCAGGATCCGCCGCATGGCATCCGAGACATCCGGGTCCTCCCGGTTCATGACCTGTGGTCCGGACTCGATGACCGTCACGCGGCTGCCGAACCGACGGTAGGCCTGTGCCATTTCGAGGCCCACATAACCGCCGCCCAGCACGATCAGATGCGCGGGCACATAGTCCAGCTCGAGCAGATCGATATGCGTGAGCGGCCGGGCGGCCTCCAGGCCGAGGATATTCGGAATCGCCGCATGCGATCCGACGTCGATGAACACCTGCTCGGCCGTCAGCAGGCGGGTGCCGCCCTCGTTCAACTGGACCTCGAGTGTCTTCGGCCCCACGAAGTGCCCGCTCCCCATGATCAGCTCGGCACCGCTCGACTTGTAGTTCTGCAGATGCAGGGCGACTTCGTGCTCGACCATCTCGCGCTTGCGCTGCCGCACCTTTGCCATGTCGATCGTCACAGTGCCGGTCGTCGTGCCGAACTGCGCCGCGTGCCGTGTCATGTGCGCGACCCGCGCGCTCCAGACTTCATTCTTGCTGGGCATGCAGGCGATGTTGGGGCAGGAGCCGCCGATATAACGCCGCTCGACCAAGGCGGTGTGGCGGCCGGATTTCGCAGTGTGCCAGGCGAGCAGCTTGCCACCTTGGCCACTTCCGAGAATCAGAACGTCGAACTGCTCGGGTTTAGACATAGCTCCCTCCATTTCTAACGGAGATGATTCGGGGACCACGGGGCGCACGCGACGCACGCCGGCGCAGCCCTTCGTCTAGTTCTTGTCATCCCAACGGGACGTTGGATGACAGGAGGAAAGCCATCACCTCGGCGTGATCGGCGCGAACTCGCCGAGACCCGCGCATCGCGGACCACTACCGGTTCACCGCGTCAGCACAGTCGATTGGTCCTCATAGCCCGCACCATAGCCGTTGCTCTCCATCTCCAGAGCAGCATGCATCACATCCTGCTTCAACAAATAGATCGAGACGGCGAGAAGTACGATGTCCTTGATCAAGAAAGCGACTGGGAGATACATGGCTGGAAAGCCACCCGCTTCTTTTGCCCACGCGTTGGGAAAGAACGGTATAATGGTGACGGTGCCGAGAAAGGTGACGATTGAGCCAAGTGCCCCGAGAGCGCCGAGCCTCGGGTTCCAGAAGCCCAGAAAAATCAGTGTACCGAATGTCCATTCCGTCGTACCGAGGAAGAAACTCGCACCGCGAACACCGAAGGCCGGAATCGTCCAGAAAACCAGTGGGCTATGGCTGATGAACGGGGTAATCTGATGCGCTTCAAAGCTGAACCACTTCTGGTAGCCGAATGCGATGAATATAATCACCATGGAGGCACGGACTAAATGACTGTCCAGATCGCCCCTGAATAGGCTGGTTCTAGACAGGCGAAAAATGAGGGCGTTCATCAGGTTCCCCTTTTTCCATGGTGTGCATCGCCTTTATCATGATGCTCGCCGTAGCGGGCGGTATCCTGGCCCCTTTCGAGGGGTTGGCCGCCGCATCGCTACCGACTTCGATATCTCATTGCTCTTTGTCTTCTCAGTAGATGAGGCGTTACATGTCGACCAACACGACCATCTTGCCGCAGAGCGGATACGTGAGCGTCGACACGCGGGACCCTGTACTGACCAGTGGTGTTGACGCTTTGTTCCTACATCAACCGGGAAGGAACTCATGGATCGCCGCGGCGATCTCTTCCACGTGTGTTTCAAGCGCGAAGTGGCCGGTATCCAGGAAGCGGACGATCGCGCCCGGATTGTCGCGCTTGAACGCCTCGGCGCCCGGCGGCAGGAAGAACGGATCGTTTTTGCCCCAGATCGCGAGGAGTGGTGGCTTTTGTGTTCGGAAGTAATTCTGGAAGGCCGGGTAGAGTGCGACATTGCTTTTGTAATCGCCGAACAGATCGAGCTGCACCTCGTCGGCGCCTGGTCGCGCCAGATAGAAATTATCGAGGGACTGGCCGTCCGGCGAGACCAATGTCGGATCGGCAGCCCCGTGCGTATACTGCCAATGCGTCGTCTCCGGCTTTAGAAATGCACGCAGGGCTTTGCGATTGGCGGCCGACGGTTCCTCCCAGTAAGCTCGAATGGGAGTCCAGCCTTCGCTCAGGCCCTCCTCGTAGGCATTGCCATTTTGCGAGATGATCGCTGTGACGCGGTCCGGATGCTTTAAGGCAATGCGAAACCCCGTCGGGGCGCCATAGTCGAAGACGTAGATCGCAAATCGCCTGAGGCCAACGACTTCGGTGAACCGGTCGATCACCTCGGCGATGTGGTCGAACGAATAGGTGAAGTTCGCGCGCGGCGGCATGTCGGATTGGCCAAAGCCCGGCAAATCGGGCGCAATGACGTGGTAGCGATCGGATAACAGCGGGATCAGATCGCGGAACATATGTCCTGCACTCGGAAAGCCATGCAGCAGCACGAGCACGGGGGCGTCAGTGGGGCCGGCCTCGCGATAGAAGACCTTGAATCCATCGACATCGGTGGTGAGATATTTGATGCGGCTCATGATGTCCTCCTTCCGCTCAGCGATCCCTCGCAACCGCGGGTCGCCTCCAGGATTATGTCCACCACCATGTGGGGAGCGGTGACAGACGGTGTATGATCCACCGCGTGCGAACGAATCTCGGCCTTCATCCGGTCGGCCATGAATCGCTGTGTCGCAGAGACGATCATGTGATCGGCTTCGGCCAGCAGGAACCAGGTCGGTCGGTCTTTCCAAAGAGGCCGTCCAACCTTTGTGCTGATGCACGGAACCGCAAGTGGCCGCTGAACGGCGAACAGCACCGCCTGCTCTTCGGCGGAAGCGTTTGGTGCGAAGGCGGCGGGGAACGCTTCTTCCGGCAGCCAAATAAGCCCATGGGCATCCGGGGCCAGTTTGGGCGCCTTTGGATGCGGCTCTGAGTGATAGAAGACGTCGGCAACGGTCTCGCCTTCATCGGGCGCGAGTGCGCTGACATAGACAAACGCCCTGACCTTCTCTGAGCGCGTTTCGGCGATTACCGCGCCAGCATAGGCGTGTCCAACAAGGACAGTGGGTCCGGCAACCCGCTCAACAGTACGCTCGAGCGCGGCCAAGTCGTCTGTCAACGACGTGAGGGGCAGCGGGGCGGCGACCGATTTCAGCCCCTCGGCTCGCAGGCCGCGGATCACTTTTTCCCAACTTGAACCGTCAGCCCAGGCCCCGTGGACAAGTACGACTGTGAGGTCGTCTCTGATCGACATCATCCGCTCCCTTTACGCGTCAACTCCGCGACGGCTGCTTGGCCTTGTGCCGGACGATGAGCTGATCGGCGATATCATCGAGATCCCACGGCACCCGTCAGCCCAATGCGCCCATCCAGCCCGTGATGGCCCGCCCAATCTCGTCAGGAGAATCCTCCTGAACGTAGTGGCGTCCCGCGATCGTCACCTCGGTCAGCGCTGGCAACCTGCGGATGAAGGCGAGATCCTTATCGTTGGCGAGGATCGCACCGGGCTCGGCCTTGAAGAACAGCTTGGGCACCTTGCTCGTCGCAAGCCAGTCCGAGGATGCGGCCACGATCTCAGTCACGTCGGCGGGGTCGCCCTCGATTGGAATCTGCCGAGGCCACGTCAGCGTCGGCCGTCGCCCCTCACCGGGCTCGGCGAACGGCTGCCGGTAGTGCGCCATCTCCTCGGCGGAGAGGGTGCGCAGGATGGCCCCCGGCAGGATCTTCTCGATAAAGAAGTTGTCTCGCAGAACGATCTCCTCGCCCTTTTCGGAACGGAGCGCCTCCAGGGCCGGACGCATATTTATCTTGTCCCAGTGGTCCCAGCCCTGCGGCCGCACGATCGCCTCCATGAACGCAATGCCCTTCACGGCCTCGCGGTGGCGGTTGGCCCAGTCGAAGCCGAGGGCGGAGCCCCAGTCATGGATAACGAAGGTGACCCGTTCGCGCACATCCAGGGCCTCGAGCAGGGCGTCGAGGTAGCGGCGGTGCTCGACGAAGCGATAAGAGCCGGGGCCACTGTCAGGCAGCTTGTCGGAGCCACCCATGCCTATCAGGTCGGGTGCGATGCAGCGACCGAGTGGCTGCAGGTGCGGCAACACGTTCCGCCAGAGGTACGACGAGGTGGGGTTGCCGTGTAGCAGCACAATGGGGTCGCCCTGTCCCACCTCTACGTACGCCATCTCACGGCCAAGGACCCGCCGCCGCTGTTTTTGGTACGGAAATGCCGCAGAGATCATGTTGGCTTCTCCTGCTTTATCGCTGTAACCAGCGGGAACTGTCCGACCACGCAGTTGCTGATGGTTGGCTGGCTACCGTACGCAGGATGGTTCGCGCGCGATTGCGATTCCTGGGGGTTCTTCTAAAAAGTTCTAAAGGCGAATTCCGAGGCTGAAGCATCCCGAAGGTTGATATTCTGTAATCACGAGCTCGTGACCTATTGCGGCTGACAACGTGGTGCCGACCTCCGCTGAACGCCGCGATAGACCGGATGCTCAATCTCTGAGGGCCGTTGGCATGCTCGCTGAGGGCATTCGACTGGTTTACGCGTCAGGCGAGTGCGAGATCGACCTCGCGCGCCGCGAACTCCGGGTGCTTGGATCGCCCGTACCGGTTGGTGGGCGTGCCTTCGAGATTATCGAAGTTCTGGCGCAGTCGGCCGGCGAGCTCGTTACCAAAGACGAGTTGATGAGCCGCGTTTGGCCCGGCGCCATTGTTATGGAAGGTACGCTTCATGTTCACGCAGCGGCAGTGCGCCGGGCGCTCGGTCCGTATCGGGGTCTGCTGAAAACCGAATCCCGCCGCGGCTATCGTCTGCTCGGTGACTGGACAGTCCGGCGTCACGACGTCGTAAAGCCTCCTTTCGGTCCCCGGCAGACACGGGTGACAGCGGAGTCTCCGGCAACCAACTTCCCGGCTACTGGTACGCGTCTCGTTGGCCGATCGGCAGCCCTGCAGAGGTTGCAGGATCTCATTTCTGCTTACCGCGTCGTGACCCTGACAGGACCAGGCGGCATTGGAAAGACAGCCCTTGCACTGAACGTCGCGCGCCACGTCCTCGGCGAGTTTACCGACGGCGGGTGGCTTATCGAGTTGGCGTCGTTGTCCGACCCGGACCTGGTGCCGTCCGCGGTAGCTGGGGTGCTTGGGCTTAGGCGTGGATCCAACAACATCTCCGCCGAAGCCGTTGCTCGGGCGATCGCCGGCAGGAGCCTTCTGCTGGTTCTTGACAATTGCGAGCACGTCATCGACGCAGCGGCGGCCCTGGCTGAAATGTTCGTGCGGCTCTGTCCGCGCACCACAGTACTGGCGACGAGCCGCGAGGCTCTTCGGATGGAGGGCGAGTACGCCTATCGCGTGCTGCCGCTTGAGGTGCCGACGATAGACCAGGTGGATGCCGACCGGATTCTGGGCCATAGCGCACCAGAGCTTTTCGTTTCCAGAGTCAAGGAACTCGGTTCTGACGTCGCGTCACACGCCGCCAGCCTGCCGACGATTGCGGCAATCTGTCGCCACCTCGACGGCATACCGCTCGCCATCGAGTTCGCCGCGGCCCGAGCCGCGACACTTGGGCTCGAGCAGGTGGCCGTGGGATTGCGCGATCTCTTTACGCTGTTGACAAACGGGCGCCGCACTGCGCTCCCACGGCATCGGACGCTCCGCGCGACACTCGACTGGAGCTATCAGCTTCTACCCGATGCCGAGCGCCTTCTGCTGCAGCGCCTGGCGGTCTTCTCGGGAAGCTTTTCACTCGATGCGGCCAACGCGGTAACCAATCGCGGTGAGGCTTTGGCGGCCGAAATTGCAGATCGTGTCGCCAACCTGGTCGCGAAGTCGCTGATGGCGCCGGATTTCACCGGAGACGGGGGCTATTTTCGGTTACTTGAGACGACACGAGCTTATGCGCTCTCGAAGCTGACCGAGAGCGGCGAATTAGAGGAATTCTCGAGACGACATGCCGTATATTACACAGGACTGCTCGACCGAGTTGAGCATGAGTGGCAGAAGAGATCGACACCTCTTGCCCACCTGGACAATGCTCGTGCCGCTTTGGAATGGTGCTTCGGCGCCAACGGCAACCTTACTATCGGTGTCGGGCTGGCCGCTGCTGCGGCACCGGTTTTCCTGGCAATGTCACTGCTCCCTGAATGCCACCGCTGGTCGGAGCGAGCAATACTCGCTCTCGACGATGCCAGTCGCGGCGGAGCCAAGGAGATGCATCTGCAAGCAAGCCTGGGAGCTTCGTCGATGCATATGTGGGGGCAAAGCGATTCGGCTCAGGCCGCCCTGGATAGAAGCCTGGCAATTGCCGAAGCACGCGGTGACGTGCTTCATCGGGTAGAGCTTATGAGCACATTAACAATGTTCCACACGCGCGCAGGCAATTTTAAGACCGCGCTGCGTTGGGCCAAGGTCGGCCAGGCCATTGCAGGAGCTGCATCGGATGCGACCGCTGTCGCGTTAGCCAATTCAGGTTTGGGGAGGTCGCTTCACTTTACGGGCGATCACAGCGGCGCGCGCGCGGCGCTTGAGGCGTCGCTTCAGTGCTGGTCCAGCCTGCCCGGTACCGGTGAGACCCACCTCGGCCTGGATCACCAGGTTTGGGTCGCTGTTGGTCTGGCACGGACGCAGTGGTTGCAGGGCCATCCGGCTCAGGCCGTGGAACGCATGCGTCAGACCATCACGGATGCCGAGCGCAGCGACCTGTCGTCACTTGACCTGGCGTTGTTCTGGGCACCAGGGATGTTCCTTTGGGTAGGCGATCTCGGGAATGTCGAAGAGTACGCAGATCGCTTGATCTCACATGGCGAGACCCATTTTCTGCGGCCCCTTCTCGCAGCCGGACGCGGCTATAAAGGCGCACTGGCCATCCGCCGGGGGGACGCAAGGGCAGGGGTCGAGGATCTGCGGGGCTGCCTGGAACAACTCCATGCGATGCGTTATCGAATGCTCGACACGGAGTTCAAGCTTGCTCTCGTTCAAGGCCTTGTGGCGATCGGATCATTCAACGAGGGCCTGATGCTCGTTGATGAGGCGATCAGGCTGATTGGGGAAAACGGGGACCTCGTCCACATGCCGGAGGCCCTGCGTGTGAAGGGAAGTGTGCTTCTCTCTGTACCGCAGGCTCGGCGCCAGGAGGCGGAGGCGTGCTTTACCGAGTCGCTCGACTGGAGCCGTTGCCAAGGTGCACGGTCATGGGAATTGCGCACCGTGGTCGATCTAGCAGCCCTGTGGGCCGCTCAGGGAGAACGGGAACGCGCCTGCACGGTTCTGCGGCCGATATTCGAGGCGTTCGTGGAAGGTCTGGACACGGCGGATTTGAAGGCGGCGGAACGCCTGCTGGCGACGTTGCGGTAGAAGGCCGCTCCGCCATTCTGGGCCAACCGGTCAAATGGCCCACGCCCTTTTCTATAATCTCCAAGAATGAGTCGATTGCTTCTCCAAGAGCCGAAGGACATCAGCGGTCCCTGGCTGCTCAGATGCCCGCAACTCAACGCTTGCCGGCCCCGAACGCTGGCATGACCTCTTCGGCGACCCACTGAAACTGCTCCAGCATCACCGATTTCGGCGTGCACAGGCTGGTGCTCAAGCTGATATGCTGCATGCCCGGGAAGCGGGCCTCGATCTTCTTCAGATGCTCGATCAGCCCCTCCGCCGTCCCCGCGTACCACGAACCAATCTTCATATAATGCTCTACCGTAGGCACGTCGGCCGAGGCCCAGCCACCGCGCTGCGCCACCGCTGCCACCTGCACCGGTGTTAGCCCCGGCACGAATCCTAGCGGGGCGAACATCTTCACATACTCCTCGTACCAGGGTGTGATCTCGCGGATCGCCTGCTCCCGCGTCTTCGCCAGATGGAAAAAGATGCCGATGGTCAGGTTCTCGCCCAACTGAAGCTGTTGGCCCGCTCGTGCAGCGGCATCGCGATACGCGTGGATCGGCCCCTCCGCCATCGTGGCCGCACCGCCTCCGACCACGCCCCTGATCCCGTGCTTGACCATGAAATCCAGTCCGCGCGGGTTGGCACTCACGATCGGCTGCCAGCACTCGACCGGCTGGTGCACCGGGCGCGGCACGAGCGTCAGCTCCTTGAGCTCGTAGCCGCGATACGGCACCGCCGGCGGCAGCGTGTAGTGCCGTCCCTTGTGCGCGAACGCTTCATTGTTGAAGGCCTTGAAGATGACCTCGACCTGCTCTTCGAACAGCTCGCGGTTGGCGTTCTGGTCGAGCATCGGCGCGCCGAAGGTCTCCACCTCGCGAGTGTGGTAGCCGCGACCCACCCCGAACACGGTGCGCCCCTGTGTCAGGATATCGGCTACCGCGAAGTCCTCCGCCAGCCGCAGCGGGTGCCACATCGGGGTGATGTTGAAGCCGCAGCCGATCTTCAGGCGCTTGGTTACCTGCGCCAGATGCACCGCCATCATCAGGATGTTCGGCAGCACCTCGTAGCCCTCGTGCTGGAAATGGTGCTCGGCGAGCCACAGCGTGTCCCAGCCAAACGCGTCCATCGTCTTCGCGACCGCTTCCGTCTTCTCGAACACTGAAGCCAGAAGCTCGTTCGGATAGCGACGGTCATTTGCCGGCGTGGCGTCCTGGCCCATGTCGGGCAGGTCCACGTGGCCGGGATACACGGTGACGAACTTGGTGATCATGGTTCGCGCCTCCGGGGAAGCAGGGCAGGGCAGTCTGGCGCAGGCCCCGCTTCGGCACCAGCCGACCAGCAGCCGCAATCACCGGAGGGCAGCCTTGCCAACTCCTCTACCATATGAGATATTATCCTGAATAGGAGAGCTCAATGGCCGAACTTGCATATCCTTCGACCCGATATGATCCCGCGCCGCTGATCGATCTTGCGTCCAGGCAGGAGCGAGAGAAGCTTAGTCCGTCAGCGCTCAAGGCTTTTTTCAACATCATCGACCGATGGCACGTACGCGACGAGGATGCCCGACAGCTCCTGGGCGGTGTCACGAATGGGCCATATTACGAGATGAAGAGAAACCCGGAAGGCCGGGTGCTCGACGGCGACAGGCTGCTGCGCATCTCCTACCTGATCGGCATCTTCAAAGCATTGAACATCCTGCATGGGCGGGCACTTGCCGACGAGTGGATCCTCCTGCCGAATACGAACCGCATCTTCCGTGGCACCACGCCGCTCGCATACATGATGAAAGGCGGCGTACCGGCGATGCAGATTGTGCGGCGCCTGCTCGACGCACGCCGGGTCGGCATGTGACCGGGCTGCCGCCAACATCGCTCGTTCGCCGCAATGATACCCATCGCCTGATCCCCTCGAAGTACAGCGACGACGGCAGGAGCGTCCTCGCCCGTATCGCCGAGGACGACGACCATCTTGCCCGCATCTTGGATCTCGATGACGCAACGAACGACCAGTTGCTGGCGGAGAGCGAGCTATTGCCTGGCATCGGCGTGCATGAGCTCGTCTTCGGTATTCCCTATTACCGGATCGTCAATGCCGCCTTCACGCATGCACATCCGCTCGGCAGCCGGTTCAATGGCCCCGATCGCGGCGCCTGGTACGCTGCTTTCGAGCTGACAACGGCCCAGGCAGAAGTCGCCTTCCACAAGACCGTACAACTTGCGGAAATCGGGCGTTTCGAGGACGAGGTGACCCTCGACGACTACCTCGCCGACTTCAGCGGCGAGTTCCACGATCTCCGCGACGCGCCTGGTTTCGCAGATTGCCTCGATCCCGACAGCTACGCGAAGTCGCAGGCGCTCGCCGAACAACTCCTCGAGGCTGGTTCGCTTGGCACTGTCTATCCAAGCGTTCGACGCAGCGGCGGCACCTGCCTTGCCTGCTTCCGCCCAGCGCTCGTCATCAATGTTCGCAAGGCAACCACCTACCGATTCTATTGGAGCGGACGTGCAACGCCCACAATCAGTGCCATACGCCAAGTGTAACGTCTGGCGATCCGCGCCACTCAGTGAAGCTTGACCTGCGGTCCAGTCCGACGCGACAGGTTGCGCGACAGCACCCCAAGCGCGGTGCGTCGGTTCCCGTGCAATGCCCGCTCGTGCAGCGTATGCAACGATTGGTACATCAGCCGCGCGAACAAGCCTTCGATGAAGACGTTGCGGCCAAGCAAGCGTCCCATCAGATTGCCCACCGTGCTGTACTCGCCCAGCGATACCAGCGAGCCAAAATCGCGATAGGTATACGGAAGCAACGCCTCGCCACGCAGACGTCGCTCGATCTGCCGCACCATGTGCTGGGCCTGCTGGTGCGCCGCCTGCGCGCGCGGCGGGACGGGCGCGGGATGCCCGGGCCGCGGGCAGGCCGCGCAATCGCCGATCGCGAAGATGTCCGGATCACGCGTGGTCCGCAGGGTTGTTTCAACAACAAGCTGGTTGATCCGGTTCACTTCCAGCCCATCCATGTTGCGCAGCACCTCGGGTGCCCGCACGCCCGCCGCCCATACGACCAGCTCGGAGGCGATCACCTCACCGCTCGCCAGCCGCACGCCGTCAGCCCGGACCTCGGCCACCTTGGCGCCGGTCCGCACCTCCACGCCCATTTCGTCCAGCAGCCGCCGCGTCGCGTCGGAAATGCGCTGCGGCAGCCCCGGAAGGATGCGGTCCGCCGCCTCGATCAGCACGATGCGTATGTCGCTCTCCGGATCGATGCGGTCGAGTCCGAAGGCCACCACTTCACGCGCCGTGCTGTGCAGTTCGGCAGCCAGCTCGGTCCCGGTGGCGCCGGCGCCGATGATCGCGACATGAAGCTGGCCCGGCCGTACCGGCGAATCCTGCATGTGCGCACGGATGAAGGCGTTCACCAACCGGCGATTGAAGCGCGTCGCCTGCTGCGGCGTCTCCAGCGGCACAGCGTGCTCGGCCACGCCCGGCGTGCCGAAATCGTTCGTCACGCTGCCGATCGCGATCACCAGCGTGTCGTAACGGACCTCCTGCGCCGGCGTGATCTCCTTCCCTTCGTCATCGAAGCTGGCAGCCAGCCGCACTGCTTTGCGGGCGCGATCCAGACCGATCAGCTCGCCCAACCGATAGCGGAAATGGTGCCAATGCGCCTGCGCGAGGTAATTCAGCTCGTGCTCGCCGGGGTCCATGCTGCCGGCGGCCACCGCGTGCAGCATCGGCTTCCACAGATGCGTGCGGGCGCTATCGATGAGCGTGATCTGCGCGCGGCCACGCCGACCAAGCCGATCGCCGAGGCGGGTGACCAGCTCGAGCCCGGCCGCGCCTCCGCCGACGACGACCACGTGGTGCAGGGTTGCGTTGGACATCCGGAATTCGGACCTGCTTTGCCAACAGTCGATCTTCGGGCGATCGCGTTGCCATGGGAAGCGAGAAGTTCCGCGCCAACACCCGCAAATTGACAGCATCCCACCTTCCGCCGACGCTTGCACCCACATCTCCGCAACGGGGCAGTAGTGGGCAGCGCGCAACTCACAACACTGGTCGGCACCGGCCAGGCCGGATATGCCGGCGACGGCGGGCCGGCCGCGCAGGCCCAGCTCAACGGACCGTTCGACCTGGCGTTCGACGATGCCGGCAATCTCTTCTTCGCCGACACGTTCAACCACTGCATCCGCCGCGTCGATGCCGCCAGCGGGCGCATCGCCACCGTGGCCGGCGCCGGAGAGCCGGGCTTCTCGGGTGATGGCGGCGCGGCAACCCGAGCCCGGCTCAACGAACCGTACGGCATTGCGCTGGACCGTGCCGGCAATCTCTTCATCGTCGATCGGCGCAATTGCCGTGTCCGTCGTGTCGATGGGCGATCCGGCTATATCAGCACCGTGGCGGAAGCGGGACTGGTAGAGCCGAACGACATCTGCCTCGATCCCGACCAAGGGCGCCTGTTCATCGCCGACGTCGCCGGCCACGTCGTCCATGCACTCGATCTTCGTTCCGGTCGCATGACCACGGTCGCCGGTACCGCCGAGGGCCGGCATGACGGCGATAATGGCCCGGCCGCGGCCGCCTCGCTGCACGGTCCACGCGCAGTCGCCGTGGCGGCAGACGGCGCGCTGCTGATCCTGGAGCGCAACGGCAACACGCTGCGACGGATCGGCCCGGCAACCGGCCTGATCGCCACCATCGCCGGTACCGGTGAGCGCGGCTATGCCGGCGACGGCGGTCCGGCGATTGCCGCCACCTTCGGCGCGCCGAAGGAACTGGGCATCGACCACGACGGCGGGCTGCTGATCGTCGATACGGAGAACCATGTGATCCGCCGCATCGATCCAACGACCGGTATCGTCGTCACCATCGCCGGGAACGGCAAAGCGGGTGGTGGCATCGCATCGCTGGCTCGCCCGCACGGCGTGGCCGTCAGCCCGGACGGCGAGATTTATATCGGCGACACCGAGAACCACCGGATCTGCAAGCTGGAGCCCGGGGCCGCATGACAGACGACAACGAAACATTCGATACCATCGTGACCGGCGCCGGATCGGCAGGTGCCGTCGTCGCTGCACGGCTGAGCGAGAACCCCAGTCACCGTGTGCTGTTGCTGGAAGCCGGCATCGCCGACCGCAATCCGTGGATCCATATCCCGCTCGGCTATGCGAAGCTGTTCGCCAATCCTGCTGTCAACTGGATGTTCGAAAGCGAACCGGAGCCCGAACTGAACAATCGCACAATGTATCAGCCGCGCGGCAAGGTGCTGGGCGGCACCAGCTCGATCAACGGCATGATCTACATGCGTGGCAACCATGCCGACTACGACGAGTGGCGCCAGCGCGGCTGCGAGGGCTGGGACTGGGATTCCGTGCTGCCGTATTTCCGCAAGGCCGAGGACCAGGAACGTGGAGCCGACGAGTTTCACGGCGTCGGCGGCCCGCTGCGCGTCTCCAATCAGCCGCAAAGCTGGGAACTGTCAGACGCGATCTTGCAGGCATGCGTGCAGGCGGGCATTCCGCGCAACGATGATTTCAACGGCGCCCGACAGGAGGGCGCTGGCTACTATCAGACAACCACCAGGAACCGCCGGCGCTGGAGCACGGCGTCCGCCTATCTGCGCCCGGCGCGCGGGCGGGCGAACTTGACCATCCGCACCGAGGCGCATGCCACGCGCGTGCTGATCGAGAACGGCCGCGCGATCGGCGTCGAATACCGCACGCCGGACGGCACGCGAACGGCACGGGCGCGCGGTGAGGTGGTGGTTTCAGGCGGCGTGTACGGCTCGCCGCAGCTTCTGCAACTCTCCGGCCTGGGGCCTGGCGAGCTCCTGCAGGAAATGGGCATTCCCGTTGTGCGCGACATACCGGGGGTGGGCGCCAATTTGCATGATCATTTCAATACCTATTGCAGCTATCGCTGCGCCAAGCCGATCACCCTGAACGAGCTGCACCGGAGCGTCGTCCGCCAGGCGATTGCGGGAGTGCGCTACGCGCTGTTCCGCTCCGGACCGATGGCCGGAAACGGGCTTTACGTCGGCGCCTTCGTGCGAAGCGATCCGCGGCTGGAGCGGCCCGATTTGCAGATGAACATGTTCTCCTGGAGCACGCTCGAGCGCACACGCGCCGGCATCGTCGTGCACCCGTTTCCCGGCTTCTCGCTAAGCCCCGTGCATCTCCGCCCGGAGGGCCGCGGCACGGTGCGGATCAAGGCCCCGGACCCGATGGCGCCGCCGGAGATCCGCTTCAATTTCCTGCGCAGCGCGTACGACATGCAGGCAATGCTCGCCGGCATCCGGTTGGCGCGCCGGATCGCCACGCAGCCGGCCCTGGCGCCTTATGTTGTCGAGGAAGTCGCGCCGGGTGCGTCGGCGCAGAGCGACGCCGAGCTGGCGGAAGATGTGCGCAAGCGCGGCGTGTCCAATCTGCATCCGGTGGGGACCTGCCGTATGGGCCACGACGCCAGCGCGGTGGTCGATCCGCGTCTGCGGGTGCACGGGATCGAGCGGCTGCGCGTGGCGGATGCCTCTGTCATGCCGTCGATCATTGCCGGCAACACCAATGCCCCGAGCATCATGATCGGCGAGAAGGCCGCCGACATGATTCAGCAAGAGGCACTTGCCTAACCCACCCCCTTGCGGGAAGGGGCGGTGGGGTTTGTGGTAAGGACGAGCTGCGGTTCATCCGTGGCAGGTGCAGCCGGCGTGCCGGCAGCCGGGGCCGTTTTTGTGATGATCGGCGCAGGCATCGCCGCAGTAGGGGCAACAGAATGGCTTCAACGCCCGGATTACCTCGTCCGGGGACGCGCCGGGCTGACACGCGCAGTTGAGGCCAGGCGGTCATCAAAGGCCACATCTCGGCACGCGTGGAAATCGAGCCCGGAGCCGGGAGAAGCAACGCGCCCGCTCCATAGCCGCGCTGGTCCAGCCCCACCGCGACCCGGCTTTCCGGCCCAGGACCACTCGACCTGATGCGAGGGTGTCATCATGCGGTCACGTTATATCATCCAGGGCTGGACGACGTGAATGCTACGTTATAACCTTCTGCCCGTCCGCATTCTCTAGTCCCGGGGAACCAAAATGAAGCAGCTCTCCGCCTTGGCGGTGTTCGCAGTTCTGCTCGCCATTGGTCTCAACAATGCTGCCGCCGCCGAGACGCCGATCAAGGCGGTCGGCGTGGAAAACGAGTATGCCGATGTCATCTCCCAGATCGGCGGGAAGTTTGTCCAGGTGGTGGCGATCGAAACCGATCCCAACACCGACCCGCACACCTTCGAGGCCAGTCCCAAGGTCGCCTCGCAGATCGCCGCTGCTACGCTGGTCGTCAAGAACGGGGTGGGCTACGACTCGTGGGCGGACAAGATCATATCGGCCACAACCAAGGCCGACCGCAAGGTGATCGACGTTCAGCAGTTGCTGGGCTTGCCCGACAGCACCCCGAACCCGCATCTGTGGTACGACCCGAAGACGATGCCGGCGGTCGCGAAGGCGGTCGCCGAGGACCTCTCCGCGCTGCAACCGGCGCGCGCTGCGTATTTCCAGGGAAACGTCAAGACATTCGACGCGTCGCTCCAACCTTGGATGAAGGCGGTCGCGTCCTTCAAGGTGCAATACGGCAACACGCCAATCGCGGTGACCGAACCGGTTGCCGACTACATGATCGAGGCGATGGGCTTCAAAATCCTCACACCGTTCAGCCTGCAGGCTGCGATCATGAACGGCACTGATCCTTCTCCGCAGGACGTCACGATACAGAACGATCTGTTCAACGGCCACAAGGTGAAGGTGTTCGCCTATAATCAGCAGGTCACGGATACTCTCACCCAGTCCTTTCTCGGTCTGGCGAAGAAAAATGGGATTCCCGTCGTCGGCGTTTACGAGACGATGCCAACCCCCGGATTTCGTTACCAAACATGGATGATGGCGGAAGTCGCCGCACTTCGGAAAGCCGTCGCGGACAAGGTGTCCACCGAGGTGCTGAAGGCGGGACACTGAGGATCATGCGCGCGGAAGCCAACGTTCTGGCCGTCCGTCAGGCGAACGTCTCGCTCTCCGGGCATGGGATCCTGCACGATATCGACTTCGCGCTGGAGCCCGGCGAGTTCTGCGGCCTGATCGGCGCCAACGGGTCGGGCAAGACAACGCTGCTGCGCACCATCCTTGGCTTCGTCCCGCTTAGTCGGGGCAGCATTACGATTCCCGGCGGCGGCAGGTTGGCGTCGGTCGGTTACGTGCCACAGAAATTCATCCTCGACCCCTATATGCCGATGCGTGCGCGGGACCTTGTTGCGCTCGGACTCGATGGTCACCGGTTGGGCCTTCCGCTCCCCTCGAGGAGGCGACGGCAAAGAGTCGATGAGATGCTCGATGCCGTGGATGCGACGCATTTCGCCGATCGGCGCATCGGCGATTTGTCCAGTGGCCAGCAGCAACGGGTGGTCATCGCCCATGCCCTGATCCGTCGTCCCCGCCTGCTGCTTCTGGACGAACCGCTTGCCAGTCTGGACATCCGCAGCGTCGCCGGGATCGTCGCCCTTCTGCGCCGCCTCGCCGGTGAATATCGGATCACCGTCCTGCTGTCCGCCCACGACATGAACCCGCTGCTCCCGGCGATGGACCGCATCGTCTATCTGGCCAATGGGCGGGCTGCGAGCGGGCGCGTGGAGGCTGTCGTGCGCACCGAAGTACTAAGCAAGTTGTATGGCTACCACATCGATGTCATTCGCGTTCATGGCAGGATCCTGGTCGTTGCCGCCGGCACCGAGGACAGCGCGGCCACGGCGATTGAGCGCGACCCCGTTCACGTCGCTCCAGTACCGTGATCGGCGTGGCGTCGCTGCTCTCGATCCTCTTCGAGCCGGGCGTCTTCAGCAGCGAGCCCGTACGCACGGCGGCGGTGATCGGGGGAGGGGCCGCCATCGTGTCCGGGGTCGTCGGCGTGTTCACCGTGCTCCGGGGGCAGTCCTTTGCCGGTCATGCCCTGGCCGATGTCAGCAGTGCAGGGGGGGCTGCCTCGTTCCTTCTTGGGGTCAATCCGCTGCTCGGGTTTCTCATCATGGGCATGATCGCCGCGAGCAGCATGGAACTCGCCCGCGTTGATCGGGCGACCGAGCGTGATCTCGTGACGGGCGTCATGCTGGGTGCGGGGCTTGGCGTCACGGCATTGTTGTTGTTTCTGGACGTCACCTCAAGCAGCACCACCGGGGCCGCGGTTACTGTGATGTTCGGGTCGATGTTCGCAATCCCGGCCTCGATTATTCCGCTCGCTGTCGCGGTGGGCGTCGGCGCGCTGCTCGCGATGGCGCTGCTTTACCGCCCGTTGCTGCTCAGCTCGCTCGATCCGGACCTCGCTGCCGTGCGTGGCGTGCCGGTGCGCCTGATCGGGCTCTTGCATCTGATCGTGCTGGCGCTGGCCGTTGCCCTCTCCGCCATCACC
>Ga0335074_10004021_pt1 | contig 20248 bp, 17 predicted proteins | sample Lox_Sample_23_FD_206715 | JGI IMG/M metagenome (GOLD analysis project Ga0335074, IMG submission 206715) | Soil microbial communities from Loxahatchee National Wildlife Refuge, Florida, United States - Lox_Sample_2.3 | ecosystem: Environmental > Terrestrial > Soil > Wetlands | place: USA... | reverse complement strand
CGATCGTCGAGCAGCTCCATGGGGCCGGTGCGCGAATCGTCGCCGAGGACATCGCGCCGGAGGTCGCCGAGCTCGAGCACGCCGACGGCTCGATCGTCGCGCTGGTCGGTGACGTCGCGCTGAGCGCGACCGCCGAGCGCGCGGTCGCGCTCGCGCAGGAGCGCTTCGGCCGTCTCGACGTGCTCGTCAACAACGCCGGGCGCGTGCTGTTCCGCGCGATCACCGACACCAGCGACGACGAATGGGACGGGTTGATCGCGTCAAACGCCCGCGGCGCGTTCGTCCACAGCCGGACGGCGCTGCCGGCGCTCGAGCGGACGGGCGCCGGCGCGATCGTCAACATCGCGTCGATCTCGGGCCTGGTCGGCCTGCGCGACCAGGTCGCGTACTGCATGACGAAGGGCGCGGTCGTGCAGCTGACGCGCGCGCTCGCCGTCGACTACGCCGCGCGCGGCGTGCGCGTCAACGCGATCGCCCCGGGCGCGATCGGCACGTCGCTGCTGCTCGACCCGCTGCGCGAGATGGGCGACCTCGACGAGATGCTCGAGATGGTCGCCGGCCATCACCCGATGGCGCGGATCTCGAGCCCCGCGGAGATCGCCGAGGTCGTCTGCTTCCTCGCGTCGCCGCGCGCCAGCTTCATGACCGGCGCGATCGTCGCCGCCGACGGCGGCTACACGGCCGCCTGACGGGCCGCGCCGAGATGGCGGAACGTGGCGCGGAGCTGATCGTCGTCGGCGGCGGGTCCGCCGGCGCGGTGATCGCACGGCGGCTCGTCGACGCCGGCGCGCACGTGCTCCTGCTCGAATCGGGGGCCGCCGACACCGCGCCCGAGATCCACGACGCATCGCAGTTCCTGCGCCTCTGGGAGACCTCCGCGGCGACGCGAGTCCACACCGAGCCGCAGGCGCAGCTCGGCGGCCGCCGCCTCGAGTGGACCTTCGGGCACGTGCTCGGCGGGTCCAGCTCGATCAACGGCATGGCGTGGGTGCGCGGCGCTCCCGCCGACTTCGATCACTGGGCCTATCTCGGCAACGTCGGCTGGTCCTACGCCGACGTCCTGCCGCTGTTCCGGCGCATCGAGGACTTCGACCGCGGCGCCTCGGACCTCCACGGCGCGGGCGGCCCGATCGCCGTCACCTCGCGGTGGCGGCCGAGCGCGCTGCATCGAGCGATCGTCGCCGGCGCCGCCGAGCTCGGCATCCCCTTCAACGACGACCCCAACGGGCGCGACCCGTTCGGCGTCTACCACCTGCAGTTCAACATCCGCGACGGTCGCCGGCAGAGCACGAGCGCGACCTACCTGGCGGGGCTCGCCGGCGAGCCGCGACTCGAGGTGCTGACCGGCGCGCGCGTGCGGCGCGTGCTGTTCGACGGCGCCCGTGCGCGCGGCGTCGAGTGGGAGAGAGAGGGTCGCATCGAGCGCGCGGACGCGTCTCGAGAGGTCGTGCTGTGCGCGGGCGCGATCGGCTCCCCGGCGCTGCTGCTGCGCTCCGGCGTCGGCCCGAGCGCCGAGCTGGCGAGGCTCGGCATCGGGGTGCGCGCCGATCTTCCGGGCGTCGGTGCGAACCTCCACGACCATGTGCACGTCCCGCTCGTGTTCACGACCGAGCGGCCGGTCGAGCCCTCGCCTGACGGCGTCCCCTCGATGCAGACCAACCTCGCCTGGCGGACGCATCCGGGGTTGCCGGCGCCCGACCTGCAGACCGCGTTCTTCGGCGAGCCGGTCTACCGCGACGGCATGCACGGCCCCCCCGATGGGCTGACGATCGCGGCGACGATCGTGCGCCCGGCGAGCCGTGGACGCCTGCGGCTGCGCACCGCCGACCCGGCCGATCCGCCGCTGCTCGACCCGGCGACCTACGAATGCGCCGCCGATCTCGACGCGATGCTGTGGGCGGTGCGCTTCAACCGCGAGATCGGGCGCTCGGCGGCGCTCGCGGAGTGGGGGGCGCGCGAGCGCTACCCGGGCGAGACCGTCGAGGACGACGCGGCGCTCGTCGAGTACATACGCCGCCGCACCTGGACCGCGTTCCACCAGGCCGGGACGTGTCGCATGGGCGCTGACGACGGAGCGGTCGTGGACCCGTCGCTGCGCGTGCGCGGCGTCGAGCGGCTGCGCGTGGCCGACGCGTCGGTCATGCCGTGCGTGACCTCCGGGAACACGAACGCGCCGTGTGTGATGATCGGCGAGCGGGCGGCGGATCTGCTGCTCGCGGACCGGGCCTAGGACCGCTCTGGCGGCAGCCGCTCGCCGGTCTCGCGCTCCGACCACTCCCACAGCCGCCGTGCCGCCTCGCCGTCCATCGAGTACGGCATGTAGCCGCGCGGGTCATCGGGGGCGCGCATCTCCCCGCTGATCGCGCAGTCCTCCACGTAGACCCCGCCGACCCCGTCCAGCTCGGACGCGGTCGCCGCCCAGACGATCGTCGCCGCTCCGACCTCGACCGGCAGCGCCTCGATGCGCCCGCTCGGCACGCGCGCACGCAGCATCGCCCAGTCGTCCTCCTCGAGGTGCCGGAACAGGCCGGTGCCGATCATGCCGGGGAAGACGACGTAGGCGCGCACGCCGCGCGGAGCGAGCCGGCGGTCGAGCTCGACGGTGAACAGCGAGTTCGCCGTCTTCGACTGGCCGTAGGCGATCCACTTGTCGTACGGGCGCGCGCGGAAATGCGGGTCCTCCCAGACGATGTCCGAGCTGCGATGCGCGCGCGAGCCGACGTTGACGACGCGGGCCGGCGCGCCGGCCGCGAGCGCACCCGCCAGGCGCAGCGTCAGGACGTAGTGGCCGAGGTGGTTGACGCCGATGTCGGGCTCGAAGCCCTCGGCCGTGCGCGTCAGCGTCGGCGACATCACGCCGGCGTTGTTGATCAGCACATCGACGCGCTCGTGCTCGTCGAGCAGCGCGTCGGCGAACGCCCGCACGCTCGCCAGCGAGGCGAGGTCGAGCGGGGCGGCGGTCACGCGCGCGCCCGGGCGCGCGGCCGCCTGCGCGGCGGCCAGCGCCGCGGCTCCGCGGGCCGGATCGCGCATCCCCAGCACGAGGTCGGCGCCCGCGGCGGCAAGGCTCCGCGCGGTCTCGGCGCCGAGACCGCCCGAGGCGCCGGTCACGACGACGAGAGTGCCGCGCAACTCGACGCCGGCGAGGACCTCGTCGGCGGTCGCGCGCGCTGCGCCGCTCACGCCGACGCCGCGCCGCGCTCGCGCAGGGCGGCGAGCGCCGCGGACAGCGTCGCGTGGTTGCTGGTCACGACCGGCACCCCGTAGCGCTCACCGAGCTGCTCGCGCACGCCGGCCGTGCGCAGGTTCGCGCACGACAGCAGCAGCGCGCCGAACTCGTGACCGCGCAGCTCGCGCTCGGCGAAGTCGAGCAGCTCGTCGGCGCTCAGCGCCGCCCAGCCGAACGGCTCGTCGATGCCGAGGCCGGCGGCGACCGCGACCTCCATGCCGCGGCTCTGCGCGCGCGCCGCCATGTCGGCGGTGACGTGCTCGTCGTAGGGGGTCAGGATCGCGATCCGATCGGCGCCCGTCGCCGCCAGCGCGTCCTGCACGGCCGCGTTCATGCTGACGACCGGGGCGCCGGTCTGCTCGGATATCTCGCTGACAAGGCGCTGCTCGCCGTCGGCGCCGACGGCCGCGCCGGCCGCCGTGCAGCCGAACACGACGACGTCGGGGTGCATCATCGCCAGCTCCTGCGTGGCGCGCGGGACCCCCTCGCTGACGAGCGCGAACATCGCCTCGCGCGAGGTTCCGCCCGGGTACAGGCGGGCGGTGTGCACGCTGACGTCCTCGGGCACCTGCGCGTGGAACTCGCCTTCGGCGACCGTGTTGACGGCGGGGATCATCAGGCCGAGTCGCATCAGCGCACAGCCTAGAAGGTCGCGCCGCCGAGCTGAACGGCGGCGCCGCCGAGGCGCAGTCCGTCACGGACGCGCGGCAGCGTGGCGGCGATGTCGCCGATCGGGAGCCCGTGGGTCGGGCAGATCATCGACACCGCGAGCTCGTCGAAGACGAGCTCGTCGAGCCGGGCGATGTACGGCTCGAGGTCGACGAACTGCGTCCAGTAGAGGGCCAGCTCGGCGAACAGCGCCGTCATCTCGGGCAGCGCCAGCGAAGGGGCCTCCTCGGCGAAGCAGCCGCAGTGCCCGTCCTCGTGGTAGTGGCTGTAGGCGAAGCCGTCGCCGGGGAACAGCACGCGCCGGCGCGTGTCGAACCCCCAGCGCGTGTAGGGCATGTCGCGGATGACCGGCTCCACGGCCACGAACTGCGTGCCGCCCAGATCGATCGCGTCGCCCGGGTTCATCGGCGCCAGGCGGTCGGCGTGGCCGGGGAAGACGAGGTGCAGGTCGAGCGTGTCACCGCACACGACGGTGTCCGGGAAGCGGTCGAGCAGCCGGCCCATGCCCGAGGAGTGCGGTGCCTCGGTGTGCGTGGTGAAGAGGTAGCGAAGCGGCGGCAGCCCGCGCGCCAGCAGCTCGTCGAGCTGCCCCTCCAGCACGGCGAGATCCTGCGGGTGCCCGGCCTCGACGAGCATCGAGCAGTCGTCGCCGGCGACGAGGTACATCGAGTTGTAGCCGTGCAGCGGCCGTCCGTGGTGGGAGACCTTCAGGCAGTGCCCGAGCCAGAAGATGCCCGGTGCCAGCTCGCGCGGCAGGCGGTGCGGGCCGCTCACGCCGCCACCCCGGTGCGCCAGCCGGCGATCTCCTGCCCGATCGAGGGCATCGAGGCCGCCTGCGCGAGGATCTCGTCGAGCAGCCGGCGATGGCGCTCGACGGTCCGTCGCCCCGACAGCACGCAACCGAACGAGGGGGCGATCCGCTCGACCGGATATGTCTCGAAGATCTCGTCGATGCCGCGGCGCAGCGGCTCGGTGCGGGCTCCCGCGAGCCACCAGAAGCGGCTTCCGAGCAGGTACTCGAGCGCGCCCTCGAAGGTCGTCGGGTCGTCGTCCTCGCCGACCACCCACGGCCCCCGTGCCGTCGGCTGCGAGACGTAGGTGAAGGCGTCGGCGGTGAACAGCGTCCGCGTCGCCTCGTCGTAGACCCAGTTGGTCGGCAGCAGGCGCAGCGGCGCGACGAGCGTCTGCAGCATGCGCCCACCCGCGCCGACGGCGATCGCGTCGCCCTGGCGAGCGAGGCGGTGCTCGATCCGGCTGAGCGCGCCGGCCGCGACCGGCGACCCGTAGGGGACATGCTCGGGACGGAAGTCGACCCACTCCGGCGGTACGCCCTGCGACCCGTAGAGGATGTCGACGTTGCAGTGCTCGACGACCGGCCGAACGTTGCAGATCGACGCATACTCGCCGAGTCGCAGCGCCCACACCGTCAGCGGGTCGTGCGGGCCGATGAGCGAATCCAGCTGCGCGAGCAGCAGGCTCTCGTAGGCGGAGAAGCCGGTGTCGATCAGCAGCGCGTGATCGGGCTCGCGGGCGAGGAAGCAGTTGAGCGGGGCGAAGCCGCGCGCGCTCAGGGGGTGTGAGGAGAGCCGCCCGTCGAGCGTCAGGATCTGCGGAAGCAGATAGAGCCGTCCCGCGTCCAGCTCGACCGTGCCCGGGTCCCCGGCGGCGGCGTCTGCATGAGAGGGGGCCCGCGGCGACACACACCGATTGTAATACGATCTCGTCAGTCGCAGGCTGTGTGTGCGTTTGACAGCGGCTCCCGCAGTCACATACCGTGCCGCGGCGTCACGGCAGCCATCCTGCCTGCCGGTGAGATGCAGAGGAGACGCCCGAGGGTGCCACCGAGATGAAGGCCGTCGTGCTGCGCGGGCCAGGCGAGCTCGCGCTCGAGGAGTTCGACGAGCCCGTCGCCGGCGCCGGCGAGGCGGTCGTCGACGTGCTCGCCGCGGGGCTGAACCCCGTCGACCTGAGCCGCATGGAGGCGGCGCCGCTGCCGAGCGTCCCGGGCAACGAGGGCGTCGGCCGGCTGCCCGACTCGACGCGCGTCTACTTCGAGCGCACGCGCGAGCCGTTCGGCTCATTCGCGCAGCGCGCCCTCGTCGACGAGCGACTGCCGATCCCGCTGCCCGCGGAGCTGCGCACCGCCGACGCGCTGACGATCGGGATCGCCGGCCTCGTCGGTTGGCTGTCGCTGTCGCATTGTGCGCGACTGCGCCCCGGGGAGTCGGTGCTCGTGCTCGGCGCGAGCGGCCCGGTCGGGCACGTCAGCGTGCAGGCGGCCAAGCTGCTCGGCGCCGATCGCGTCGTCGCGGCGGCGCGCGACCGCGCCGCGATCGAGCCGCTGCGGGCGCTCGGGGCGGACGAGCTGGTGACGCTCGACGGCGACTATCACCCGTCGCTGGCGCGGGCGGCACGCGACGGCTTCGACGTCGTCGTCGATCCGCTGTTCGGCGAGCCGATCGCGGCGGCGCTCGGGGTGACCGCGCTCGGGGCTCGCGTCGTCTCGGTTGGCGCAAGCGCCGGCTCGACGGCGACGATCACGCGCTCATCGCTCTACGGGCGCTCGCTGCTGAGCTACGGGAACCGCCTCACGCCGGTCGCCGTCAAGCGCGCCGCCTACGAACGGATGTGCCGGCACGTCCTTGCCGGCGAGCTGACCGTGGCCCGCTGCGAGCTGCTCCCGCTCGCCGACTTCGCGTCGGCGTTCGTGCGCCAGGCCGCCCATCCGCACCGCAAGCTGGTGCTGGTCTGCGACCCCACCGACCCCGACCTGCAGTGATCGATCGAAAGGAGCGGCGAGCGGTGCTCAGCGATGTGCGAACGGAGGGGGTCGGCAGCATGCTGCGGACCCCGGAGCTGCTCGAGGCGCGCCGTCGCCACGAGCGCGGCGAGTGCAGCGACGCGGAGTTCAAGCGGATCGAGGACCGCGCCGTGATCGACGCGATCCGCGTACAGGAGCAGGTCGGGCTCGACGTCATCAGCGACGGCGAGCTGCGCCGGCGCGGTTGGATGTCGCACTTCGCGGAGTCGGTCGAGGGCTTCGAGGCCGGCGCGGGGCCGAGCCTGCCGTGGCGCAGCGACGGCGTCGAGCTGCCACCCGAGCTGCGCAACGCGCAGCGCCCCGTCGTCGTCGAGCCGCTGCGCTGGCGCCACAGCGCCTGCGCCGAGGAGTGGACGTTCCTGCGCGGCCAGACCGACCGCCCGGCGAAGGTCACGCTCGTCAGCGCCGAGCAGGCCGCCGCGCTGTATGACCCGGACCGATCGCGTGCCGCCTATCCGACGCGCGAGGACTACTTCGCCGACGTCGTGGCGCTGCTTCGCCAGGAGGTCGCGGAGGTCGTGCGTCTGGGCTGCACGTATGTCCAGCTCGACGCCCCCCAGTACGGCGCGCTGCTCGATCCCGCCACGCGCGAGGTGTTTCGCCAACGCGGCTCCGACCCCGACGAGATGATCGACGCCGGCATCGAGATGGACAACGCGATCATCGACGGCTTCCCCGGCGTGACGTTCGGACTGCACGTCTGCCGCGGCAACAACCAGAGCCACTTCTATGCCGAGGGCGACTACAGCCCGGTCACGCGCCTGTTCGAGCGTAGCCGCTTCGACCGCCTGCTGCTCGAGTACGACGACGAACGCTCGGGCGGCTTCGAGCCGCTCGCGGCGGTGCCCGACGGGCAGGTCGTCGTGCTCGGCCTCGTGACCACCAAGAAGCCGGACCTCGAACCCGCCGAGGAGCTGCGGCGCCGCATCGAGCAGGCCGCGCGGCACATCCCGCTCGAGCGGCTCGCGCTGAGCCCCCAGTGCGGCTTCGCGTCGATGATGGAGGGCAACGCGATCACCCATGAGGACCAGCTGCGCAAGCTCGAGCTGGTCGTGTCGGTCGCACGCTCTGTGTGGGGCTGAGAATCGATGCAACCCAGAGGAGGAATGCCGTGAGCGCACGCACGACCCCGCCCTACCGCGCCGACCACGTCGGCAGCCTGCTGCGTCCGCCGGAGCTGCACGCCGCGCGTGCGCGGCACGCCGCCGGCGAGATCGACGACGGCGCGCTGCGCGCCGTCGAGGACGAGGCGATCCGCGCGGCCGTCGCGATGCAGGAGCGCGTCGGGCTGTCGCTGGCGACCGACGGCGAGCTGCGCCGCCAGTCCTGGCACATGGACTTCATCTACCAGCTCGGCGGCGTCAGCCGCGCGCCGGCGGGCCAGACCGTCGAGTTCCACCGCCTCGACGGCGGCACCGTCACCTCGGCGCAGGGCGCGCTGCGGGTCGACGGGAAGGTCACGCTCGAGCACACGATCTTCGGCGAGGACTTCGCCGCGCTGCGTTCGATGACGACGACCGCAACGCCGAAGCTGACGGTGCCGTCCGTCAACATGGTCTACTCCCGCGGCGGACGCGCGGCGATCGACGAGCGCGTCTATCCGGACCTCGACGAGTTCTGGAGCGACATGGTCGCGGCATACGGAGACGAGATGCGCGCCCTCGCCGAGCTCGGCTGCAGCTACCTGCAGTTCGACGACACGAGCCTTGCGATGTTCGGCGACGAGGAGATCCGCGGGCGCATCGCCGCGCGCGGGGACGACCCCGACACGCTTCCGCTGACGTTCATCCGCCGATTCAACGACGTGCTCGCGCTGCGCCCACCGGGCATGGCGATCACGACGCACACCTGCCGCGGCAACTACCGCTCCTCCTACACCGGCACGGGCGGCTACGACGTGATCGCCGAGCCGCTGTTCAGCGAGCTCGCCGTCGACGGGTTCTTCATCGAGTACGACGACGAGCGCTCCGGGAGCTTCGAGCCGCTGCGCTTCGTCCCGCCCGGCAAGATGGTCGTGCTCGGGCTGGTCACCTCCAAGCGCGGCGAGCTGGAGAGCAAGGACGAGCTCAAGCGGCGCATCGAGGAGGCGAGCCGCTTCGTGCCGGTCGAGCAGCTCTGCCTCTCGCCGCAGTGCGGGTTCGCCTCGACGGTCGAGGGCAACGACGTGACCTTCGAGGAGCAGGAGGCCAAGCTCGCGCTCGTCGTCGAGGTCGCCACCGAGGTGTGGGGGAGCGCGGGGTAGCCGAGCGGCCCAGGGTCAGCCCGACGCGTCGCGCCCGGCCTGCTCGCTGAGCTCCGCGAGCTCCTCGTCGCTGAGCTCGGGGTCGGCGAGCAGATCGCGCGCCCGCGCCTCGTCGTGCTCGTCGACGTAGACCGATGCGGCCCCCGCCAGGCCCAGCTGGGGGATCCCGGTGCTGCGCGTGACGGCCTCGATGCCCGCGTCGCGCAGCCGCCCGGCGATCAGCTGCGCCTCGACGTCGTTGGCGGCGCTGGCCACCGGCAGGAGCATGGCCGCGATGATACGGGGCTACCCGGCGATGCGCAGGTACATCCAGTCCTGCCAGGTGCCGCGCTCGAAGCGCGTCGCGAAGCCCGACTGGGCGGTGAGCCGCTCGATGTAGTCGGCCACGTCGGTCGCGCGCGGGTCGTCGGGCCGCAGCGGCTCGGTGGCGCCGTCGGCGAGGATCTGCGCGGGGATGAAGCCCGTCTCGATCGAGCCGTCGGCGCCGAGCTCGAGGACGGCGATCCCGCTCTTGCGGGCGTCGGCGCGGAACGGGAACAGCGGGAAGTCCTCATCGCCGGCGAACGACGAGCGCGTGCCGAAGCGGGCCTCGCGCGCAGCGCGGTCGGCCGGCGTGACGCGAATCGAGGTGAAGTGGTGGATCAGCGTGCCCAGCCCGTAGAAGATCGGGCGGCCGTTGTGGAGCTCCACGCCGCGCAGCGCGTGGTGGTGGCAGCACATCACGGCGTCCGCACCGTGCTCGACCGCGTCGCGCGCGAGCTCCAGCTCGTAGTCCTGCAGGACCTCCATCCAGCTCGAGTAGCCCCAGTGCGGCGCGACGATCACGAAGTCGGCGTCGCGCTTGGCGGCGGCGATCGCCTCGCGGTAGCGCGCGAGGTCGTCCGCGAACGGGACCGTCTCGATCAGGGGCTCGATGCCGGGCTCCCAGAAGTTCGGGTCGGGGTCGCCGTAGTAGGTGCGCACGCGCAGCGGCGCCAGGCCCGGGCGCGACGGGCGCGCCTCGTAGCCGACCGGGTACACCGAGCAGAAGCCGAGGAAGGCGATGCGGATCCCGCCGCGCTCGAGGATCGCGGGGCGCACGGCCTCGTCGATGTTCTCGCCGGCCCCGGTCATCGCGATGCCCTGCTCGCGCAGCAGCTCCATCGTGTCGGCGAGCCCCACGTAGCCACCGTCGATGATGTGGTTGTTCGCCAGCGACATCACGTCGAAGCCGACCTCCGCCAGGAACGCCCCGTGGGCGCGGGGCCCGCCGCAGAACGCCTTGTGGCTGGGGGCCTTGGCCGGCCGGTCGGAGTAGACGCCCTCGCAGTTGCCGAACACGACGTCGGCCGTCGCGAACAGCGGCTCGAGCGGGGCGAACGACGCGCGCCCGTCGGGGATGTCGGGGAAGACGTCGCCCACGTTGAACACCGACACGCGCCCATCAGCTGCCATCTGGAGACCTCCGGTCGAGGATCGGGTCAGAAGGCGAAGAACGGGGTCTCGTTCTCGCCCTGGAGATGGATGTCGAACCGCAGCGCCTCGCCCTCGTCACGAGCGACGAGCAGGTGGCGGTCCTCCTCCGGAACGAGCTCGAGAACGGGGTCGGCGTCGTTGGCCGCCGCCTCGTCCGGGAAGTAGACGCGCGTCAGCGCCTGCTTGAGCAGGCCGCGCGCGAACACCGCGACGTTGAGGTGGGGCGCCTGCACCGAGCCGTCGGGCATCGCCTCCGCGTCCGGCTTGCGCACGACGACCGTGAAGTTGCCGTCCTCGTCGGTGCGCGTGCGGGCGAACTGGTCGCCCGCCCAGAACTCGAGGAAGCACTCCGGCCAGTAGACGGGGATCCCGTCGCCGTCGATGACCGCTCCATCGATCCGCACGGCACCGGCGCTCCCGGCCGGGACGGCCTCGTTGCTGCCCTCGAACATCAGCGCGAACCCGAACAGCGGGCCGCTCGTCTGCGACGGGCTCTGGATCTCCGCCATCAGTCCTCCATCGGCGTCGCCGCCGGGCCGCGCAGCACGATGTCCCAGTCATAGGCGAGCGCGGAGTCGACGCCGCCGACCTCGGTGTTGGGCGAGTTGAAGCGCGCGATCAGGCGCTCGATGCCGCGCCGGTCCGGGATCGCATTGAGGATCGGGTCACGATCGAGCAGCGGGTCGCCGTCGAAGTAGCACTGCGTGACCAGGCGGCTGCCGAGCAGCGGCCCGAACAGCGAGGTGTGGATGTGCGCCGGGCGGAACAGGCCGCCGATCTCGCCCGGGTAGGCGGCGGGCTTGATCGTGCGGAAGTGGTAGCGGCCCTCGGAGTCGGTGACCGTGCGGCCGGCGCCGGTGAAGTTCGGGTCGAGCGACATGAACTGCGGGTCGGCCGGGTCGAGGTAGGCGCCCGACGCGTTCGTCTGCCAGATCTCGATGAGGGTGTGCGGGACCGGGCGCCCGTCGGAGTCGAGCACGCGACCACTCAGCGTGATCGTCTGGCCGATCGGCCGGCCAGGGTGCTTGTTGGTCAGGTTGTTGTCGCCCGGCTGCACGGGGATGCGGCCCCAGACGGGGCCCGGCGAGGTGTGAAACCAGCCTCGCGGGATCTCGACGACGCGCTTCGAGGGGGCGCGCTTGATCGTGATCGCGTAGTCGGGGTGCAGATACGGCGGGTTGATGTCTTCGCGCTCGGCGACAGCCATGGCTGTCCTCCTCTGGGGCTGGATCGTCCGGCAGGATCGTCCGGCATTCTAGCGTGGCGCGACGGCGGCCGACCACGCCGCCGCGCAATACTTCCGCGCGTGACGCTCGTCCTGATGACACCGATCGGCCTCGACGCCGACGCCTGGGAGCGCGTTCCGCTTCCCGACGGCGCCGTGGTCAAGCACGTCTTCCCCGGCTTCGGCGGGCGGCCCCGCGCCGCCAGCCAGCCGACGATGGCGAGCCTCGCGGACGAGGTCGCGGCCAGCTACGAGGGCCCGCTGGACCTCGTCGGCGAGTCGCTCGGCGGGATGGTCGCGCAGCACATCGCGATCCGCCATCCCGATCGCGTGCGCTCGCTGATGGTCGCCTGCACCGGCGCGTCGGCCGACCCGGCGACGATGGCCCAGCGCGCGGCCGACGCCGAGCGCCTCGGCATGGAGGGGGTCCTCGACGTCACCCTGCGGCGGTGGTTCACGCCCGAGCATCTCGCGAGCGAGCCGCAGGACGCGGGGGTCCTCTACGCGCGCCGCACGCTGCTGGCGCTGGACCCGCTCTGCTTCGCCGACGGCTGGCGGGCGATCGGCGGGCACGACGCGACCGCCCGCCTGCACGAGGTCGCTGTCCCGACGACCGCGCTGGCCGGCACGCGCGACGCGGCCGCCTCCGTCGAACGGGTGCGCGTGATCGCCGACGCCGTTCCGGGCGCGCGGCTGGTCACGCTCGAGGGGCCGCACATGATGCATCTCGAGCACCCCGCCGAGTTCGGGGCCGCGCTCGCCGAGCACCTGCGCTGGGCGGAGGGCGGCTGAGTGGCGCGGCTGCCGCTGCTGGACGCCGAGCCGGCCGACCAGATCACGGCCGAGGTCTTCGAGACGTTCCGCACCGAGGGGCGCGACCCGATCGCGCTCTACCGGGTGCTGGCGCACTCGCCGCGCATGCTGCGCGCCTATGCCGGCCTGGCGCGCGGCCTGCGCTACGAGGCGCAGACGCCGCGCCCGCTGCGCGAGCTCCTGATCCTGCGCACCGCCCAGCTGACCGGCTCGCAGTACGAGTGGGCGCACCACCGCGCGATGGGCGCCGCCAACGGCGTCGCCGAGGAGAAGGTCGCCGAGCTGGCGAGCTGGACGACGAGCGAGCGCTTCGACGCCACCGAGCGCGCCGCGCTGCGCTGCGTGGACGAGATCCACTCGATCGCGCTCTCCGACGAGGCGTTCGCGTCGCTGGAGGCTGCGGTCGGCCCCGCGGCGACCGTCGAGCTGGTCCTGCTGGCCTCCTTCTACGAGGCGGTCGCCCGCATGATCCAGGCGCTCGGCCTCGTCGTCGAGCCCGCCTACGAGCCGTACATCGGGGGCTTGGAGGGTCAGCCGGCCCCGCCCAGCGACGACGGCGGGCGGCCATCGTGACCGCGTTGACAGCCCTTCGGGGCTCCAATACGGTTGCCGCTGCACTCGTTTGCAGCGCCGCGCGCCCGCCTGCCGCACACGCCGCGAGCGAGCCCGTTCGGCTCGCGCCGCGCGTGGCCACCCGCACCACCCAACGAGGAGAGCGTCAGTGAGATACCGGATCGGCGTTGACATCGGCGGCACCTTCACGGACTGCGTGGTCGCCGACGAGCACGGGTCGCGCTCGGTGTCGAAGGCGCCGACGACGCCGGGCTCGCTGCAGGACGGCGTGCTCGAGGCCGTCGCGGTCAACGCCGAGCAGCTCGGCCTGACGCGTGCGCAGCTGCTCGCCGCGACCGACCTGTTCGTGCACGGCACGACGCAGGCCACCAACGCGATGCTGACCCGGACCGGCGCGCGCACCGGCCTGATCACGACGAAGGGGCACGAGGACGCGATCATCATCGGCAAGGTCTATGCCAAGGTCGCCGGCCTGCCGGAGCGCGACCTCGTGCACTCCTCGCGGCTGCGCAAGCCCGACCCGATCGTGCCGCGCTCGCTGATCCGCGGCGTCACCGAGCGCATCGACCGCGATGGGGACGTGATCGTCGCCCTGCAGGAGGACGAGGTCATCGCGGCGATCGACAGCCTGCTCGAGGCGGGCGTCGAGGCGATCGCCGTCTCGCTGCTGTGGTCGTTCGTCAACGACTCCCACGAGCGCCGCATCAAGGAGCTGCTCAGCGAGCGGGCCGGCTCGGTGTTCGCCGCCTATTCCCACGAGATCGCCCCGGTCCTCGGCGAGTACGAGCGCACCGCCACGACGGCGATCACCGCCTACGTCGGGCCGAAGGTCGTCGGCTACCTCGAGCGCCTCGAGTCGCGCCTGCAGGAGGAGGGGCTCGCGCAGCCGCTCCTGGTCATGCAGGCCAGCGGCGGGCTGACGTCGGTGCTCGACGCCGCGCAGCGCCCGATCGTCACGCTCGACTCCGGGCCGACCGGCGGCATCCTCGGCTGCCAGCACCTCGGGCGCCTCTACGGCGAGCAGAACGTGATCTGCACCGACGTGGGCGGGACGTCGTTCGACGTCGGCCTGATCCTGCGCGGCGAGGTGCCGCTCGAGATCGAGCCGGTCGTCGCCCAGTACAGCCTGCGCATGCCGAAGGTGCTGGTCCACTCGATCGGCTCGGGCGGCGGCTCGATCGCCTGGCTGGACGAGGGCGGGCTGCTGCGCGTCGGACCGCAGAGCGCCGGCTCGCGCCCGGGTCCGGCCTGCTACGGGAATGGCGGCACCGAGCCGACCGTCACCGACGCCGACCTGGTGCTCGGCTACCTCGACGCGGACAACTTCCTGGGCGGCCGGATGCACCTCGACCGCGACCTCGCGCTGCGCGCGCTGGCGACGGTCGGCCAGCACCTCGGCATGGAGCCCGAGGAGGTCGCCGTCGGCGTCTTCCGGATCATCAACTCGCAGATGGCGGACCTGATCCGCAAGTCGACGATCGAGCAGGGCCACGACCCGCGCGAGTGCGTGCTGGTCGCATACGGCGGCGCGGGCCCGACCCACGCGGTCTTCTACGGTCACGAGATCGGCTCGAAGGCGATCCTCGTGCTCGCCGACTCGACGGTCTTCTCGGCCGAGGGCATGCTGACCTGCGACATCACGCACACCGCCGAGGTCTCGCGGGCGATGGCGATGCCCTTCAACGACACGAGCCTGGGCGCGCTGACGGAGCGCTTCGAAGGCCTCGAGCAGCGCGTGCTCGCGCAGTTCGCGGCCGAGGGCGCGGCGCGCGAGGAGGTCTCGTTGATGCGCACGCTCGGGGTGCGCTTCCGCCAGCAGGTCCACACGGTCGACGTCGAGGTCGACAGCGGCGCGCTCGACGAGGCCGCCGGCGAACGCATCCTCGAGCGCTTCATCCAGCGCTACGGGCAGGTCTACGGCGAGGGCGCGCTGCTGCTCGGCGGCGGCAACGAGGTCGAGCTGCACCGCGTCGTCGGCACGCGGCCGATCGATCCGGTCGCCTTCCCCGAGCACGAGGCCGCCGGCGCCGACGCCTCGGCCGCGCGCAAGGGAGCGCGCGACGCCTACTTCGAGCCGGTCGGCTACACGTCGACCGCGGTCTACGACGGCGACGCGCTGGCGTGCGGCAATGTCGTCGAGGGCCCGGCGATCATCGAGCGGATGGGCGACAGCGTCGTCGTGCCGCCCGGATTCGTCGCGGAGGTCGACAGGTTGCTGACGATCCGCCTGAGCGCCGTGGCGGCGGGCGCCGACGGCGCCGGTGCGGGGGCGGCGTGATGGACGCCGCGGCGCCCGTCGGCCAGACCCTCGCCGGGATCGACCCGATCACCTTCGAGGTGATCCGCCACCGGCTGTGGGCGATCAACGACGACCAGGGACGGATGGCCGCGCGCCTGTCGGGCTCGTTCATCGTCTACGAGGGCTACGACTTCAACGCGGCGCTCGTCACCGCCGACGGCCGCGGCCTCTACTGCGGGATGTACATCCTCCAGCACGGCGCGACGATCGACGAGTTCGTGCGCCGGATCATCGGCGAGTGGCCTGCGGAGGAGATCCGCGAGGGCGACATGTTCTTCACGAACGATCCGTGGTGGGGGGCGCTGCACGCCAACGACGGGATCCTCGTGATGCCGATCTTCTGGGAGGGCGAGCTGGTCGCCTGGTCGGGGATCGCGATGCACGACGAGGACGTCGGCAGCCCGGTTCCCGGCAGCTTCGTGGCCGGTGCGCACGACCGCTTCGGCGAGGCGCCGCTGCTCGGCGCCGTCAAGATGGTGCGCGACTTCGCGCCGCGCGCCGACCTGCTGCGCGCCTACCTGCGCAACAGCCGCACCTCGGAGCTCAACGCGCTCAACATGCGCGCGCGCGTCGCCGCCCTGCGGACGACCTACGAGCGGATCACGGAGCTGATCGGCCAGTACGGGCTCGACGCGTTCCTGGCGGCGCAGGAGGGGATCATCGAGTACGTCGAGCGCGTCGTGCGCGGGCGCCTGCGCGAGATCCCCGACGGCAGCTGGTTCGGCCAGCTCTACCACGACCACGACGGCACCAACGATGAGATCTACCGGCTCTGCTGCCGCATCACCAAGCGCGACGACCGGCTCATCTTCGACCTGACGGGAACCTCGCCGCAGGCCCCCGGGCCGATCAACTGCGCGCGCCCGGCGATGGAGGGCGCGATCAGCGGGGTGATCCTGACGTTCCTCTGCTACGACCTGCCGTGGGCGATCGGCGCCCTGCGCAAGGTCGTCGAGATCGTCTCCGAGCCCGGCACGCTCAACAACGCTCGCGATCCCGCGCCGGTCAGCATGGCGTCGATCATGGGCACGCTCTCGACCCAGGACGTGGTCTCGCACACCTTCGCGAAGATGCTGCTCTCCAGCGAGCGCTACCGCAGCGAGGCGCAGGCCAACTGGAGCCCCGGCTTCGGCGGCGGGCTGTTCTTCGCGGCCAACCCGCACGGGGAGGCCTGGATCGGCGCGCTCACCGACGCCTTCGCGGGCGCGGGCGGCGCGCGCACCTTCAGCGACGGCATCGACAGCGGCGGGATCTTTCACTCGATGGGCTCGCGGATGTCCAACGCCGAGACCGTCGAGGCGCGCGTGCCGGCGCTGCAGGTGTGGCGGCGGGAGCTGTGCGACGGCGCCGGCGCGGGACGCTACCGCGGCGGCGCGGCCGTCGAGTTCGGCTCGACGCCGCACAAGCTGCCGATCGACCCGGGCACGTGCGTGACCTTCGCCGCCGGCGTGCGGGTCCCGGCCGGCCGCGGCCTCTCGGGCGGGCTGCCCGGCGCAGCCACCGCGAACACGATCCTGCGCCGGACGAACCTCCACGAGCTGTTCGCGCAGGGCCGCATCCCGACCTCTGTCGAGGAGATCGCCGCCGCCGCGGAGGAGGTGCAGCTGCCGAAGACGATCGCGCCGCTCGGGGAGGGCGACTTCCTGCTCGGCCTGCAGTCCAGCGGCGCCGGCTACGGCGACCCGCTGCGGCGCGAGCTGCGCCTGGTCGCCGCCGACGTCGCCGAGGGCCTGGTCTCCGAGCGCTACGCCCGGTCGATCTACGGCGTGGTGCTCGAGGGCGGCGTGGTCGACGAGAAGGCCACGGCAGCCGAGCGCGAGACGCTGCGGCGGGCCCGGCTCGGCGGCGCGCCGCTGCCGACGGGCTTCGAGACGATCGAGGGCGCGCGCGTGCTGCACCCGGTCTGCGACACGATCGAGGCGGTCGAGGCAGACGGCGCGCGGCGGCTGCGCTGCACGGTCTGCCACCACGATCTCGGCGCCCATGACGAGAACCCCAAGCGCGCCGGCGTCGCCCACGACCGCACGATCGCGTCGCTGAACCCGCACAACGATCGCTGCCTGCCCGACTACGTGCTGCGCGAGTACTGCTGCCCCGGCTGCGCGACCACGTTCGCGGCGGACGTCGCGCAGCGCGACGAGCCGCTCCAGGACGAGGTCGCGCTCGCCGCCGGCGAGCGTCCGCTCGAGGTGGCGCGGTGAGCGTCGGCGCGGCCGGCGAGACGGCCGCGCCCGCGGCCGCCGGCCTGGACCCGATCACCTTCGAGGTGATCCGCCATCGGCTGTGGGCGATCAACGACGACCAGGCGCGGATGGCGGCGCGGCTGACCGGCTCCTACATCGTCTACGAGGGCTACGACTTCAACGCGTCGCTGCTGACGGCCGACGGGCGAGCGCTCTACTGCGGCGTCTACATCCTCCACCACGGCGCGACGATCGACGAGTTCGCGCGTCTGATCATGGCCAACTGGCCTGCGGAGGAGATCCGCGCCGGCGACATGTTCTTCACGAACGATCCGTGGTGGGGGGCATTGCACGCCAACGACGGCATCGTCGCGATGCCGATCTTCTGGGAGGGCGAGCTGGTCGCCTGGTCGGGGATCGTCATGCACGACGACGACGTCGGCAGTCCCGTCCCCGGGAGCTTCGTCAGCGGCGCGACCGACCGCTTCGGCGAGGCGCCGCTGTTTCCGGGCATCAAGATCGTCGAGGACTTCGAGCCGCTGCGCGACGTCGAGCGCGCCTACCTGCGCAACAGCCGCGTCCCGGAGCACAACGCGCTCAACATGCGCGCCCGCGTGGCGGCGCTGCGCCTGACCTACCAGCGCATCTGCGAGCTGATCGGCGAGCACGGGCTGGACACCTTCCGCGCCGCGCAGGAGGGGATCATCGACTACGTCGGGAGGGTCGTCCGCTCGCGCCTGCGCGAGATCCCCGACGGCGAGTGGTACTCGATGGGCTACCACGACCACGACGGCAACAACAACGTGATGTACCCGATCTGCGTCCGCGTCAAGAAGACCGGCGAGCGGCTCGTCGTCGACCTGACGGGAACGGCGCCGCAGGCGCCGGGCTCGATCAACTGCGCCAAGCCGGCGCTGAACGGGGCGATCCTCGGCGTCGTGCTGACATTCCTCTGCTACGACATCCCCTGGGCGATCGCCGCGCTTCGCGAGATCGTCGAGATCGTCTCCGAGCCGGGCACGCTCAACAACGCGCTGAGCCCGGCCGGCGTCAGCATGGGCTCGGTGATGGCGCCGCTCTCGACGCAGGACATCGCGGCCCAGGCGTTCGCGAAGATGATGCTCTGCTCGGCGCGCTATCGCGACGAGGCGCAGGCCAACTGGACCCCGGGCGTGAACGGCTCGATCATGGTCGCGGGCAACCCCGACGGCGAGCCGTTCGTCGGCGCGATCACCGACTTCTTCAGCGGCGGCGGCGGCGCGCGCACGTTCACCGACGGCATCGACAGCGGCGGCATCTTCCACTCGATGGCCTCGCAGATGGCCAACGCCGAGACCGTCGAGAGCCGCGTGCCGGCGCTGCAGGTCTACCGCCGCGAGCTGATCGACGCCGGCGGTCCGGGCCGCTTCCGCGGCGGCGTCGCCGTCGAGTTCGCGACCGTCCCGCACAAGCTGCCGATCCGCCCGGCGGGCGTCAACAACGTCGGCTCGGGCTTCAGCGTTCCCGCCGGCCGCGGCCTGTCGGGCGCCGGTCCCGGTGCCCCTTCGCGCAGCCTGATCCTGCGCGGATCGAACCTCGGCGAGCTGTTCGCCGCGGGCCGCGTCCCGCTCAGCGCCGAGGAGGTCGACGCGCGCGAGGTCGACGCGATCGCCGCCAAGTCGTTCTCGACGATCGACGAGGGCGACCTGCTCATCGGCGTGATCGCCAGCGGCGCCGGCTACGGCGATCCGCTGCGGCGCGATCCGCAGGCCGTCGAGCGCGACGTTCGCGAGGGCCTCGTCTCGCCGGAGCGGGCGCGCAGCGTCTACGGCGTGGTGCTCGACGACGCGGCCGCGACCGCCGCCGAGCGCGACCGGCTGCGCGCCGAGCGCCTCGAGCTCGGCCGCCACCTCGACGGCGACGCGGGCGGCGGCGTGGTCGAGGGCGCGCTGCTGCACCCGGTCTCGGACACGGTCGAGGCCGTCGAGCAGGACGGCGCGCGATCGCTGCGCTGCGGCGTCTGTCACTACCGCTACGGGCCCTACGAGCACGACCACAAGCGCTCGGCGCTGATGCGCGAGCGGCCGCTCACCGACGTCAGCCCGCACAACGGCGGCTGCCTCGACGAGTTCGTGCTGCGCGAGTTCTACTGCCCGGGTTGCGGGACGGCGCTCGCGGCCGACGTGCAACTGCGCGACGACCCGATCATGGACGAGTCGTCGCTGAGGGCGTGAGCGCGGCGAACGCGACGATCGATCCGATCACCTTCGAGGTGATCCGCCACCGGCTCTGGGCGATCAACGACGAGCAGGCGCGGATGGCGGCGCGGCTGTCGGGCTCGACGATCGTCTACGAGGCCTATGACCTCAACGCGGCGCTGATGACCGCCGACGGCCGGGGCCTCTACTGCGGCGTCTACATCATGCATCACGGCGCGACGATCGACGAGTTCGTGCGCCGCATCCTCGCCGACTGGCCGGCGCAGGAGGTCCGCGAGGGCGACATGTTCTTCACGAACGATCCGTGGTGGGGGGCGCTGCACGCCAACGACGGGATCCTGGCGATGCCGATCTTCTGGGAGGGCGAGCTGGTCGCCTGGTCGGGGATCGTGATGCACGACTCCGACGTCGGCAGCCCGGTCCCGGGCAGCTTCGTGAACGGCGCCATCGACCGCTTCGGCGAGGCGCCGCTGTTCCCGGCGATCCGCATGGTGGAGGGCTTCGAGCCGCTGCGCGACGTCGAGCGCGCCTACCTGCGCAA
>Ga0335074_10004020_pt1 | contig 20250 bp, 22 predicted proteins | sample Lox_Sample_23_FD_206715 | JGI IMG/M metagenome (GOLD analysis project Ga0335074, IMG submission 206715) | Soil microbial communities from Loxahatchee National Wildlife Refuge, Florida, United States - Lox_Sample_2.3 | ecosystem: Environmental > Terrestrial > Soil > Wetlands | place: USA... | reverse complement strand
GAAGGTGGCGTGCCACTGTCGGGCACGATCACCGCCGCGGGGAACAAGAACGGCGCGCTGCCGATCATCGCCGCCTGCCTGCTCACCGACGACGAGGTGATCCTCCGCAACGTGCCGCGGATCAGTGACGTCGAGGCGATGACCCTTCTGCTCGAGAACCTCGGGGCGCGCGTGGAATGGCTCGGAGCGGGCGAGGTTGCGGTCCAGTGCGCCGATGTCACCTCTCAGGCGCCTGACCGGGAGCTCTCGGAGCGGATTCGCGCCTCGTTCCTGCTCGCCGGCCCGCTGCTTGCCAGGTTTGGCGGCGCGAACATGCCTCCGCCGGGCGGCGATGTCATCGGCCGCCGCCGGCTCGACCCGCACCTCGACGCATTCCGCGCGCTGGGCGCGAGCGTCCACTACGACCGGAACATCGTGCTCGAGGCGCCGACGGGGCTGCGACCTTGGGACTTCCTGATGGACGAGCCGTCGGTGATGGCGACCGAGAACGCGCTGATGGCCGCGGCGCTGACGCGCGGGACGACCGTGATCCGGAACGCGGCATCGGAGCCACACGTCCAGGACCTGGCCCGGATGCTGATCCAGATGGGCGCTGCGATCGACGGGATCGGCTCGAACGTGATGACGGTCCATGGCGTGAGCAGCCTGCACGGGTGCACACACGAGATCGCTCCGGACCACATCGAAATCGGATCGTTCATGGCGCTCGCGGGCGTCACTGGCGGCGAGCTGATCGTCAAGGACACGTTCCCGCAGGACCTGCGGATGATCCGGCTCGTGTTCGAGCGCCTAGGACTGCGCAGCGAGATCAACGGCCAGGATGTGATCGTGCCCGGCAATCAGGAGCTGCGGATCCGCTATGACGCCGGGGACCATCAGCCGAAGGTCGAGGACGGACCCTGGCCGATGTTCCCGGCCGACCTGACGAGCATCGCGCTGGCGCTCGCGACCCAGTCGGAGGGGTCGGTGATGATCCACGAGAAGATGTTCGAGAACCGGTTGTTCTTCGCGGACAAGCTGCAGCTTCTGGGCGCGGCGATCACGATCTGCGACCCGCACCGGGCGATCGTCAACGGGCCCCGGAGGCTCCATGGTGCGCGGGTCGAATCGCCGGACATCCGTGCGGGGATGGCAATGCTGATCGCGGCGTTGTGCGCCGACGGCGTCACCGAGATCGGCAACGTGCGCCACCTCGATCGTGGCTACGAGCGGATCGACGAGCGGCTGCGGCAGCTCGGTGCGCGGATCAGCCGCGTGGACGACGTGCCAGTGCACGCATAACGACGCTCGATAGCGTCTGATCCCCATGCCAGACCGGATCCCCAGCGGAACCCGAGACGTGCTGCCCGACGAGATGCGGGAGCTGCGCGCGATGACCGAGCGCGTGCGGGCGGTATTCGAGCGCTCGGGGTACGGCGAGGTGTACACGCCGGCGCTCGAGTACGAGGACAGCTCTCGGCCACAGCAGGGCTCGGCGACGCGACCCGCCTACCGGATGTTCGACGAGCAGGGCAACGTGCTCGTGCTCCGCTCCGACATGACGCTGCCGATCGCCCGGCTCGCCGGGACGCGCTATCCGCACATCTCAGAGCCGCTGCGGTTCTGCTATTTCGCCCACGCATATCGGGGTGTCCGAGCCGGCCGCGGGCAGTCACGCGAGCTGCTCCAAGCCGGGGTGGAGCTGATCGGCGTACCCGCTCCGCAAGGGACGGCGGAGGTCCTGACGGTGCTGTGCGAGGCGCTCCACGCGGCCGGGCTGAAGACGTTCTCGATCGGCTGCGGCGACTCGTCGCTGTATCCCGCCCTGCTTGACGCCGTCGGCGTTGACACCGAACTGCAGGAGCGGATCCTGGCCGAGCTGGTGGCGGGCGATTTTGTCGCGCTCGAGCATGAGATCGGCGAGCTCGAACTGGCTGATGAGCAGTCCGAGCTGCTGCTGCGGGTCCCGCAGATTCGCGGCGGTCCAGAGGTGCTCGATGGGATTTCAGGAGCGCTCGGGGATGCGGCGCGCGGGATGCGGGAGGTTCACCAGCTGCTCGATCCGGCCGTCGCCGACCGCGTGATCTTCGACCTCGGCCTGGCGCGGAGCTTCGGCTACTACACAGGCGCTGTCTTCCAGGTCTATGACCCGGCATATGGCGTGCCGATTGGCTCTGGTGGCCGCTACGACGAGCTGCTCGGACGTTTCGGCCCGGCTCGCGCCGCCGTCGGGTTCGCCCTCAGCGTCGAGCGCCTCCACATCGCGCTCGCGGGTGAGGAACGAGGGGAGAGGCTGTGACGCCGCCCGAGGTCCGGAGCACCGAGCTTCGCGTCGCAGTCCCGCGCGGGTCGTTGTTCAAAGACACGCTCGATCTGCTCGAGCGGCTCGGGCTCGACACGCGCGAGGTGCGCGATAACGACCGCAAGCTCCTGTTCGGCGAGGTCGGGATCGTGACGATGCGGCCCTCCGACGTCCCGACGTACGTGGAGGCGGGAGCGGCGGACATCGGCATCACCGGCAAGGACGTGCTGATGGAGCAGTCAGAGCGCGAGGTGTACGAGCTCGTCGATCTCGGCTACGGCCCGTGCACGATGGTGCTTGCCACGGTCGCCGGCGAGGATCGGGCGGCGGAGGCGCTGCGGCGACTCGGCGTCGTGAGGATCGCGACGAAGTACCCGCGAATCGCTACCCGGTACTTCATCGAGACCGGCCGACAGGCCGAGATCGTCGAGGTGAAAGGATCGGTTGAGCTGGCGCCGCTGACCGGGCTCGCCGAGGGGATCGTCGACCTGACCGCCACCGGCACGACCCTGCGCGAGAACGGGCTCGTCGTTCGGGAGGAGATCGTGCACTGCACCGCCAGGCTGATCGCGAACCCGGTCGCCCACAAGCTGAAGGCGGTCGCGCTCGACGCCCTGCTGGAGCGGCTCAATGCGGTGTGAGCTGCTGACGCTTGAGGCCGCGAGTGACGCGCCCGCTCTCACAACAGAGATCCGATCGCTCGCGGCTACACGCGAATCGGTCGCCGACGCGGTGTCGGCGATCATCGATGACGTAAGGGCACGCGGCGACGCGGCCGTCGACCAGTACACCCGGCAGTTCGACACGAGCGGGGGCGAGTCTCGGAGCTTCCGTGTGCTCGACTCGGAGCTGCATGCCGCGGCCGAGCGCCTGAATCCGGCGGTGCGCGCCGGCCTCGAGCTCGCGATCGACAACGTCCACCGCGTCGCGCAGGAGCGGGTGTCATCGGATCGGCTGGTTGAGTTCGGAGGTCATCGGGTCGCGTTACGCGAGGTGCCGGTGGGGCGGGCCGCCGTCTACGTGCCCGGCGGCCGGGCTCCGTACCCAAGCACGGTCGTGATGGGTGTAGTCACCGCCAAGACCGCTGGCGTGGCCGAGATCGTAGTGTGCTCGCCTCCCGGTCAGGGCGGTGAACTCGACCGGGCGATCGAAGCGGCGTGCGCGCTTGCGGGCGCGACCGAGGTGTACCGCATGGGCGGCGCGCAGGCGATCGCGGCACTCGCCTATGGGACCGGCTCGATCGCTCCCGTCGACGTCATCGTCGGGCCAGGCAACCTGTACGTGCAGGAGGCCAAGCGACAGGTCTTCGGCCAGGTCGGGATCGACGGATTCGCCGGGCCGAGCGATCTGCTCGTGATCGCCGACGACGACGTTGATGTCGCGCCGATCGTGCTCGACCTGCTGGCCCAGGCCGAGCACGGTCCCGGAACCCTGGTGGTTCTCGTCTCGGATTCCGCCGATCTGCGCGAGCGGTTCCAGCGGCGCCTGGCGGCGGCCCCCGAGACCGGCGCGACCGCAGTGATCGTGGCGGTTCAGAACGCGGACGCCGCGCTGGCTCTGGCCGAGTCGTTCGCCCCCGAGCACTTGCAGCTGGTCGGCGAGCACGCAGAAGCGCTCGCGCGCGGGGTGACGCGCTCCGGTTGCGTGTTCGTCGGGGCCAACGCGGCCACGGCGTTCGGCGACTACATCGCCGGGTCGAATCACATTCTTCCCACGAACGGGGCGGCGCGCTACGCGTCGGGCCTGACGCCAAGGCATTTCCGGCGTAGCTTCAGCGAGGTGCGGGTGGCCGACGCCACGGTCCTCGCTGAGGCCGCGGCGCCCGTGGCCCGCGCGGAGGGCTTCGAGCTCCACGCGCGGTCGATGGAGGCGCGCATTCGCGACAATCAGGACTCATGAGCCGCGCCGCAGAAATCGACCGCAAGACCGGAGAGACCGACGTACACGTCAGCCTCGTGCTCGAGGGTGAGGGCGCCGGCCGGCGCCACACCGGCGTCGGGTTCCTCGACCACATGCTCGACCTCCTCGCCCGCCACGCCCGGCTCGATCTCGACGTGAGCGCCAGCGGCGACCTTCAGACCGGTGCTCACCACACGGTGGAGGACATCGGCATCTGCATCGGTCAGGCACTGGATCGTGCGCTCGGAGATCGCAGTGGGATCGCGCGCTATGGCGACGCAACCGTGCCGATGGACGAATCGCGCGCGGCATGCGCGATCGACATCTCCGGGCGCGGGTTGCTCGCCTTCGAGGCGCCGCTTCCGCCTGGTGCGATCGGGAACTTCGACCACGAGCTCGCGGAGGAGTTCTTCCGTTCGCTCGCGAGCAACGCTCGGCTGACGCTGCACCTCACGGTCGAGGCGGGGACGAACGCGCACCACATGATCGAGGCGTGCTTCAAGGCCTTTGCGCGCGCGCTGCGCGCCGCGATCGCGATCGACCCGAGCGAGCCGGGCGTCCCGAGCACGAAAGGGACGCTGACGTGAACGCGCCTCACATCGCCGTCGTCGACTACGGCATGGGCAACCGGCGTTCGGTGCAGAAGGCGCTGGAGCACGTCGGCGCGATCGCGACGATCACCAGCGATCCCGAGCGGATCCGGGCCGCCGACGGGCTCGTCGTGCCCGGCGTCGGTGCGTTCCCGCGCGCGATGCGCAATCTCGCCGAGCTCGGGCTCGTCGACACGCTCTGTGAGCGCGCCGGCGAAGGGGTGCCGGTGCTGGGGATCTGCCTCGGCATGCAGCTGCTGTTCGAGCGCTCCGAAGAGCTGGATGGCGCCCCGGGCCTTGGGCTGCTCGCGGGCGAGGTGACCCGGCTTCGCGCAGGCGGGCTGCGAATCCCGCACATCGGCTGGAACGAGGTCGCGTTCGAACGCGAATGCGCGCTCGCCAATGGGCTGCCGTCCGCCGGCGCGCCCTTCTACCACGTGCATTCTTACGCGGCGCGACCGGCGAATCCGGGCGACGTGGTCGGCACGACCGAGTACGGCGAGCGGTTCGCGACGTTCGTCGCGCGCGAGAACCTGTTCGGCGTTCAGTTCCACCCTGAGAAGTCATCCGGGGTAGGGCTCGCGCTGCTCGCGAACTTCGCGCACGTGTGCGGGCTGCAGCTCGGTGCCGGTGCCGCGGCCACCACTGCGCGCGCATGATCCTGTTTCCGGCGATCGATATCCGAGACGGCAAGGCGGTCCGGCTGGCGCGTGGCGAGTTCGACGCCGAGACCGTCTACGACGCTCTTCCGCTCGACGCTGCACGGCGCTGGGTCGCCGACGGTGCGCGCGCGCTTCACGTGGTCGACCTGGACGGGGCCCGCACCGGAGAGCCGTCGAACCTCGACCACGTGCGGCGGATCACCGCCGAGCTCGACGTGCCGGTCCAGGTCGGAGGCGGGCTCAGGAGTGCGGAGGCCGTTGACGGCACGATCGCCGCGGGGGCGGCGCGCGTCGTCATCGGGACAGCCGCGTACAACGACATCGACCTGCTCGATGAGGTGCTGGCCAGGCACGGCTCGGATCGCGTCGTCGTCTCGGTCGACGCGCGGGACGGCAAGCTGGCGACTTCGGGCTGGGTGCAGCAGAGCGAGATCCCGGCTGAAACGGTGATCGAGCGGCTCTCGGACCGTGGCGTGCGGCGGTTCGTGTACTCGAGCATCGAGCGCGACGGGATGCTGGGTGGTCCCGACATCGACGCGGCGAAGAGGATCGCTCAGGTCGTTCGTGGCAGCTTCGTCTACTCGGGCGGGGTCTCCTCGCTCAACGATCTTCGCGCGCTCGCCGAGCTTCGTCAGGTGAACATGACCGGCGTGATCGTCGGCAAGGCGCTGTACGAACGGCGATTTGGCGTCGGCGAGGCGATCGAGGCACTCGGCGACTCCAAGCGGGCGCGCTGATGCATTACAAGCGCGTGATCCCGTGTTTGGACGTCGACGCGGGGCGCGTCGTCAAGGGCGTCGGGTTCGTCGACCTGCGGGATGCCGGCGATCCGGTCGAACTGGCGTGCCGGTACGACGGCGCCGGCGCAGACGAGCTCGTGTTCCTCGACATAACGGCGACGGCCGACAAGCGCAACACGGTCGTTGAGCTCGCGCGGCGCGCAGCCGACGACGTATTCATCCCGTTCACGATCGGCGGCGGGATCCGCTCCATTGCCGATGCGCAGGCTGTCCTCGACGCGGGCGCCGACAAGGTGTCCGTCAATTCGGCCGCGCTGGCGCGTCCTGAGCTGCTCGATGAGCTCGCTCGAACGTTCGGCGTCCAGTGCGTGGTGCTAGCGATCGACGCCAAGGCGGGAAACGGCAGCTGGGAGGCCTACGTGGCCGGCGGTCGCACGCCGACGGGACGCGACGCGGTGGCTTGGGCGATCGAGGGAGTAGAGCGCGGAGCGGGCGAGATCCTGCTGACCAGCATGGACCGTGACGGAACCAACGAGGGCTACGACGTGGCGCTGACCGCTGCGGTCGCCGACGCCGTGACCGTTCCCGTGATCGCCTCGGGCGGGGCGGGCCAACTCGGGGACCTGGCGGAAGCCGTGCGGGCCGGGGCGGACGCCGTGCTGTGCGCATCGATCTTCCACTACGGCCACCACACGGTTGCCGAGGCGAAGGCGGCGATGGCGGCGGCGGGCATCCCGGTGCGTCGCTGAGATCAGCGCTTCGACACCGAGATTTCGCGCTGCTGTGGTCGGGGCAGACCGTTTCGGTCGCGGGCGACGGGATCTTCACGGTCGCGCTTGCGATCGAGGTGCTGCGAATCGACGGGCGCCCGTCCGCGCTGGCGGTGGTGATAGCGGCGCGGCTCGTCCCCACGGTGCTGCTACTGCTGCTGGGTGGGGCCGTGGTCGACCGGGTGCCGCGGCGGCTGGCGATGCTGGCATCGGATGTCGTTCGCGGCGCGGTCGTCGCGACGATCGCGATTCTGGTCGCCGAGGGCTCGCTGCGGATTGGCTACCTGGTCGCGCTATCGGCGGTGTTCGGCACCGCGGACGCGTTCTTCTCGCCCGCGTCGACAGCGATCGTGCCCGAGCTGCTGCCCGAGCAGCTGCTCGTCGGCGCCAGCGCAATGAATTCGGTGAGCCAGATGTTCGCCCAGCAGCTGATCGGCCCCGCGCTCGGCGGCGTGATCGTGGCAGCCGTCGGCACCGCGTGGTCGTTCGCACTCGACGGCGCGAGCTTCGCCGTCAGCGCAGGATGCCTGATCGCGATGACGAGCCGCCCCCGGCCGGCGCCTTCCGGGCGCTCGATGCTCGACGACGTGCGCGAGGGGATCGCGTACTGCCGCTCGCAGCCGTGGCTGTGGGCGTCGATCGCAGGCGCTGGCCTCGCCAACTTCGCGATCCTGTCGCCGATGGGCGTGCTCGTGCCTCTGCTCATTCGCCATGTCCTCCACGGCGGCCCGGCCGCTCTCGGGCTGACGCTCGCCGCTGGGGGAGCGGGCGGATTGGTGGGGGTGGTGGTTGCGGGGCGGCAGGGGTTGCCGAGACGCCCGGTCTCCGCGATCTGGGCAGGATGGGGCGTAGGAACCGCGATCGCCGCCTGCCTCGGGGTCGCGCCCACGGTGTGGTCGGCTGCGCTGTTGTCTGCCGCCAGTTTTGGCCTCGTGCAGTACGGCAACGCACTTTGGTTTCCGCTGATGCAAAGACTGGTGCCCGGGCGGCTGCTCGGACGGGCGTCATCGGTCGACTGGCTCGTGTCGCTGGCCCTCACTCCGCTCGGCGTCGTCGCCGCCGGCGCCATCAGCGCAGCGGTCGGCGTTCGCGGAACGATCCTCGGTGGTGGAGCGCTCGGTGTCGCCTCCGCGCTGGTCCTGCTGATTCCGGGCGTCCGCGACCCGGACCGCCATCCGAACCCAAGCGCCTGAGCGCCCGGCCCCGGCAGGGGCTACGCGAGGCAGGCCGCCGATCGACGCGCCGCGACTACCGCGGCCGTTTCCGGCAAAGATGCAGTTTGTATTGAGTCGGTGCTCAGAGCGCCGCGGTTACGCGGCTTCTTCCACGTAGCCCGCCGCGGCGCACGTATCGCAGTACGCAGCAGGGGGAACGCGGGGCTCGTAGCAGCCGGGTCGGCAGCAGGTGGACGAGCGCTTGGGTCGGCCCCGACCAATGCGGGCAGCAGCGGCATCCTTGAGCTCTTCGCGCATGCGATCGAGCTCAGCCGCGTGATCCGCGCAGAACCGACGGCCCTTCTCGGCCGGTCGCTGACAATGACTTCCACTACGACAACGCATAGAACCGGTATGATACCAGTTTCGGCGGAACGAGCGTTCCGTGCAGGGTTACTTGCGCTTGTGACGGCTCCTGGCGCGCTTTCCTGACGCGGTCTTAACGGTGGGCTTGGAGCTCTTCCTGGGAGACGCGGCACGGCTCTTCGGCAGCAGCTCGTAAAGCGTGTTGTAGCCAACGAGGAAGATCGCGCTCTCATCCGCGACGATCGGGCTGAAGCCGCCGTCCGGATACGAGAACACCTGCTGACCGGTGCGCAGGTTCAGGCCGCTTGTCGTCCTGGTGGCGAGGTCCGAGTAATAGACGACGTTGTTGACGATCGTCGCCGAGCCCGAGATCTTGCCGCCGGCCGGGTGTGACCAGCGGATCGCTCCCGACTGCGCGTTGAACGCGTAGAAGTTGCCGCTGTACGAGCCCATGTAGACGGTGGGACCTAATCCGGGAACGTCCGCGACCGCTGGAGACGCGTACACGTACGCCCCGGTCGAGGTCGACCACGCGAGCGCACCCGTGCCGGCCGCGAACGAATACACGAACCCGTCCGTGTTGCCCATGTACACGCGACCGAAAGCCACCGCCGGGGTCGAATAGAAGTTGCCCGACCCGAACCCGTCAGCCGCTCCGTTGGTCGACACCGCCCACACCTGGTGGCCGTTGTTCGCATCGATGCAGTACGCCCGGCCGGCGTAGTCGCCGAAGTAAAGCCGGCCGTCCGAGTACGCCGGGCCGCCCTTGACCGATCCGCTCGCATGGAAGGTCCAGTTGACGTGTCCGGTGCGCGCGTTGACCGAATACACGTTCCCGGCCTGGTCGCCGAAGTAGACCGTGTTTCCCCACGCGATCGGCGAGGACTCGGTGCCCGCGGCGATCGGTATCGACCACTTGATGCGGCCGTTCTTCATCGACAGGGCGAGAAAGCGCCCGTTCCCCGGGCTCGAGCCGTTAGTCGACAGCACGGGCACGTACAGGAGGCCCTGGTGGAGGCCGATTGCAGGCGTGGCGGCGGTCAGGTTGCCGACGTGCGTCTCCCAGATCTGCTTGCCGTTCAGCGCGTCGACCTCCTTCACCCACCCGCCATCGTTCATGTAGTACAGCGCCGTCTTGTAGATGTCCGGCGGAAACTCGAGCAACGCGTAGTCGTGGTGGATCCAGCCGACTCTAAAGGGGGGAGCGAGGTCGTGCGGACCGTCGAAGTCGCGGTTCCTGGCGGCGTCATAGCCGTAGCGTGGCCACAGGAAGTTGTCCACCGCGACGGCGCGCTTGGGAGGGGCGCTGGTCGTGGTCGGGGTCGACGTTGTGGTGAACGAGATGCTGGGGTGGGAGACGTTCCCGGGCTTATGCAGCAGGACGAACGCGACCCCGGCTGCGACTACAACCACCAGCGCCACGCCTGCCGCAATCAGCCCGCGCCGCCACCTCGGCCGCGAATCGGGACTCGGCATTTGCGGCCATGCTAGAGACTGCATTCCGTGCAGGTCCCCGCTCCTGAGGTACTGCTGGACCGGATCCGCGCGCTGCCCGCCGCCGCGCCGGTGCTCGACGCCGTCCGCAACACGCCGGGCGTCTATCTCGTGGGTGGGGCCGTGCGTGACCTGCTGCTCGGAATCCGCTCACCCGACCTCGATCTGGCGGTCGAAGGTGACCCGCGGGCGGTGCTCGCAGCGATCGGCGGCGAGACGCAGATTCACGACCGCTTCGGCACGGGCGCTGCGACTCGTGACGGCCACACCTACGACGTCGCCCGCACGCGGACCGAGCGGTACGCGGTGCCAGGAGCGCTTCCCGACGTGGAGCCCGCGAGCATCGCCGAAGACCTTGAGCGCCGCGATTTCACGGTGAACGCCCTCGCCGTCGCGCTCACCGGTCCGCACGCCGGCGAGCTGCTGCACGCGCGACATGCGCTCACCGACCTGGACGAGCGCCGGCTCAGGGTGCTCTACGAACGCAGCTTCGTCGATGATCCCACCCGATTGATGCGGCTCGTCCGCTACGGGGCCCGGCTCGGTTTCGAGTGCGACGCGGGGACCGATGAGCTGGCCCGCGCTGCACTCGCCGGCGGCGCGCTGGGCACGCTGACCGGGTCGCGGCTGGGCACCGAGCTGCGCCTGCTTGCGCGCGAGCCAGATCCGGTCTCGGCGGTCGCGGCGCTCTCCGAGCTCGGCATCGATGAGGCGATCGATCCGGGCTTCGGGCTTGAGGATGCTGAGCTCGCGGCGCGCGCCGTGGCGCTGCTTCCCACGGATACCCGCCGGGATGTCCTCGTTCTGGGGGCGGCCGCGCGCCGGATCCCGACTGACCGGATCGGTGCCTTGCTCGATCGGCTCGCGTTCGAGGCGGGCGATCGGGACGCGATCATCGCCGCCGCGACCCGCGCCGAGCATCTGTCAGCCGCTCTTGAGCGCGCTCGCCTGCCGTCCGAGATCGCGGGCGCCGTCGCGGGCGCGCCCCCTGAGCTGGTCGCGCTCGCCGGCGCGCTCGGCGGCGAGCAGGCGGCGCGCGAGTGGCTCGAGCGCCTGCGCCACGTGCGCCTCGAGATCGACGGTCGCGACCTGCTGGCCGCGGGCGTGCGCGAGGGGCCGGCGATTGGTCGCGGCCTGCAAGCCGCGCTCGCCGCAAAGCTTGATGGTCGGGCGAGCGGACGTGAGGCCGAGCTGGCGGCGGCGCTCGCGGCTGCTCGCGACCCGGGATAGCCTGCGTCCCCGATGCTGCGCACGCCGAACGTGCTTCGCTGGGATGGCACGCCCGGGCACTACGAGGTCTATTACCTGACGCTGACCGACGGGGCGACCGGGGTCGGGTTCTGGATCCGGTACACGATGCTCGCGCCGCTCCAGCGCGCCGGCGGGCAGCCGACCTGCGCGCTGTGGTTTCTTGCGATGGATCCCCGCGACGGGCGGCCGCCCACGTTCGCCCGCAAGGCGACGTTCCCGATCGGCGCGCTCAGCTCGGCCGCCGATCCTTTCGAGTTGACGGTCGCCGAGGCGTCGTTGACCGGCCAGGGAATGCGAGGCGCGTTCGAGGACGTCGCCTGGGATCTGAGCTGGGCACCGCCGACGAGAGCCTACGAGCACGTGCATGCAGCGATCCAGCGGATCGGCGCCGCGCAGACCGTGCTCGAGCTGCCGGGCGCTGACCTGTCGATCGACGGCACGATCTCGTTCGGGGGCGAGCAGCTGCAGCTCGTGGCGGCGCGTGGGGGTCAGGCGCACCTGTGGGGGGCAAAGCACGCGCGCAGGTGGGCCTGGGCCCACTGCAATGAGTTCGCTACCGCCGGCGGCGACGCGGTCTCCGATGCGTTCATCGACGGCGTTTCGGTGTTCGTGCGCCGCTTCGGTCAAGACGTCGGGCCGAGCACACCGGTCGTCGCGCGGATCTATGGCGAGGACTTCCACTCGACCTCGCCGCTGAATGTGCTCAGCAACAAATCGACGTTCTCGCTGACGCGTTGGCGGTTCGAGGCCGTCGACGGCGGGCGCAAGCTCGTCTGCGAGATCGAAGCTGATCGCGAGCGGCTTGCCGGCGTCACCTACCACGACCCGGACGGTGAGCTTGCATACTGCTACAACGGCGAAACCGCGTCGATGCGGCTGCATGTGTACGAGCGCGCGCGCCGCCTCAGCGTCTGGGCGCACCGCGCAACGCTCGTCTCATCCGGCCGCACGCACTTCGAATACGCGCAGCGAACGCCGGTGCCAGAGCTCGCGCTGCTGACGACATGAGTCTGCCGGACCCATTCTTCACTGCCGGCGAGCACATCGCGATCGATCTACCCGGAGCTCGCGCCGTGTTCACGACCCGGCGCGGAGGGCACTCGGCAGGACCCTACGAGAGCCTCAATCTCGGCTTGCTGACCGCCGACGACGAGGCGGCCGTGAAGCGCAACCGTGCGACGCTGAGCGCCGAGCTCGGCGTCCGGCTCGCCCACATCAGGCAGGTGCACGGGACGCTCGTGCAACGGCTGCACGAGCCGGCCGAGCCGGCCGAGCCACTCGAGGCCGATGGCAGCGCAACGGTGTCGCCCGGGGTGGCGCCGATCGTTCTCACCGCCGATTGCCTCCCGATCGCGATCGCCGGCGGGGGCGCCGTCGCCGTCGTCCACGCCGGCTGGCGGGGCCTCACGGCGGGCGTGGTGGCAGAGGGGATCAGCGCCGTGCGCGAGCTCGGCGCGGGCGGTGAGCTCGCTGCCGCCATCGGACCCGGTGCCGGACCGTGCTGCTACGAGGTCGGGGACGAGGTCCGCGAGGCGTTCGCGGCGTATGGCCCGGAGGTCGTGCATGGCCGCAACGTCGACCTGAAGGCGATCGCGCGCGCGCAGCTGGAGGAGGCCGGCGTATCGGTCGTCCACGACGTCGGCGTGTGCACGATCTGCACCGACGAGTTCTTCTCGCACCGCCGCGACCGCGGCGTCACCGGGCGGCAGGCGGGAGTCGCATGGTTGACCTGATCCACGGGCTCGATCCCGCGAGCGTGCGCGCGAACCTCGATCGGATCCGGGGCGAGATCGCATCGACGGGCCGTGACCCGGCCTCAGTCGAGATCCTCGCAGCGGTCAAGTACGTGCCGGTGGAGGAACTGCCGGCGCTGGCAGCGGGCGGCGTCACGCTCGTCGGCGAGAACCGCGCGCAGGACCTCGTCGCCAAGGTGGAGGCGAGCTCGGGATCGTTCACGTGGGACTTCATCGGGCGCCTCCAGAGTCGGAAGATCAAGACGATCGTGCCGCACGTTCGCTACATCCACTCGGTCGACAGTGAGTCGGTGCTGGCAGCGCTGGAGCGGCATGCGAGACCCGGACTCGAGATCCTGATCGAGGTCAACGTGGCCGAGGAGGAGGGCAAGGGCGGAGTAGCGCCGGCCGAACTCGAGGGGTACCTGGCACGCTCGCCGGTTCCCGTCGTTGGGCTGATGACGATGCCGCCGCTCAGCGGCACCCCGGAAGCCAGCCGCCCGTATTTCGCGGCGCTGCGCGAGCTCGGGGAGCGTTACGGGTTGGCGCAGCTGTCGATGGGCACGAGCCAGGATTACGTCGTCGCGGTCGAGGAGGGTGCGACCATTGTGCGGATCGGCACGAACCTGTATCGCCAAACCGCGACACGAGCGCCATAATCACGGGAGGGAAACGCCTTCCCCTCCCGAACACCTCAGCGCAAGATGGCTTTCCGCGACACCTGGCACCGCACGCTCGTCTATTTCGGACTCGCAGAGGACGAGGCCTACGACGACGACTACGTGGAGCCGTACGTGGAGCCCGAGAGCGACATCCAGGAGTCATACCGCGATCGGCCTAACGTGAGGCGCCTGAGCTCTCGTCGCCGTCGCGACGAGATCGACGACATCTTCGCGGATGACGCCGACCCCCGCTCCGAGCGGCGCACCACGGCGCTGCGGCCGGTCGGGCGAGGTGGCAACGGCAATGGCGGCGACGTGCGGGTCCATTTCGTCGCGCCCAAGAGCTTCAACGACGTTCAGGACGTGGCCGACAAGTTCAAGGACTCGATTCCGGTGATCATCAACCTTCAGGGGACTGACACCGACCTGTCGAAGCGGCTGATCGATTTCTCGAGCGGGCTCACCTATGCGCTCGACGGCGGCATGCAGCGGATCGCCGACAAGGTGTTTCTGCTCACGCCCCACAACGTCGAGGTCTCGGCCGAGGAACGCGCGCGGCTCGTCGAGAAGGGCTTCTTCAACCAGAGCTGACCGGCGGCGCCGTAGCGCGCCACGTGTGCCCTAATCTGCGAGGCATGAAAGTCGGGCTGATCGGAGCGGGAAACATGGCACGCGCGATGGCGCGTGGCTGGGGCGATCCGGTGCTCTGTTCGGACAGCGGGTCGGGCCGCGCCGCGGCGCTCGTCGCCGAAGTGGGTGGCGAGGCGCTCTCGAACGTCGAGGTGGCCGAGCGCGCCGACCTCGTGATCCTGTGCCACAAGCCCCACCAGCTCAAAGCGGTGGCGAGCCAGATCGGCGATAGGGCGAAGGCAGTGGCATCCGTGCTCGGCGCGACGCCGACTGTCCTGCTGCAATCGGAGTATCCGCGGGCTTCGATCTTCCGCTTGATGCCGAACACGCCGGTCGAGGTCCGACGGGGGGTGGTTTGCTACGCCCGCTCACACGACGTAGAGGTAGACCCGGCGCTAGAGGCGCAGGTGCTCGAGCGCTTCGAGCGGCTCGGGACAGTCGTAACGCTGCCGGAGTCGCAGGTCGACGCGGCCACGGCCGCGATGGGCGTCGGCCCGGCGTATTTGGCGCTGGTCGCCGAGGCGCAGGTCGATGCGGCCGTCCGGCACGGGCTGCCGGCGCCACTCGCCTCGCGCCTCGTCGCCGAGACGATGGCGGGAACGGCGTCGCTGCTCGCCAACCGGAACTACGACACGCTGGCCGTTCGCCGCGAGGTCACCTCGCCCGGTGGATCGACGGCCCGTGGTCTCGAGGCGCTCGAGCGGGGCGGCGTACGCAGCGCGTTCCAAGCGGCGGCCGACGCGGTGATCCTGGGCGGCAGGCGCTGATGTTGGTCGTGGCGATCACGCGCCTCGACGTCGCGGACTACGTCAGCGCGGCGTTCTACGTCTACATCATCGTGATCTTCCTGTACGTCCTGCTGAACATGCTCTTCCAATTCGGCCTGCGTCCTTCGTACTCGCGCTGGGTCGACGTTGTTCTCGATTTTCTGCGCGACTGCTCGGAGCCGTTCCTGCGCATCTTCCGGCGGCTCCTGCCCAGTCTCGGCGGGCTCGACCTCTCCCCGATGGTCGCGATCCTCGTGCTGATCGTGCTGCGCTCGATCCTCACCAACGCGATCGCCTGACGTGACAACCTCGGATCTGCCGATGCGAGCCAACGTCAGGGCGGCAGCTTTCATGCGGGCCGCAGCCGTGATGGCAGCGGTGATCGCCGTCGATCAGCTGACCAAGCACCTGGTCCGCTCCGACATCCCGGTCGGGCAGGTGGACAAGTTCCTGCCGGCGATCAATCTGGTCGACGTTCGCAACACGGGTGTCGCGTTCAGCCTGTTCTCGGGCGGTGGGGCGCTGGTGCTCGTATTCACGTTTCTCGCGCTGGCTGTGTTGGTCGGTTACTTCACGATCCGCCCGGACCGATCCGGGCTCTGGCTGCCGACCGGGTTGCTCGTAGGGGGCGCCATCGGCAACCTGATCGACCGCCTCGCGCACGGCGCCGTGACGGACTTCATCAAGCTCCCGTTCTGGCCGGCGTTCAACGTGGCCGATATGTCGATCACGTTCGGAGTGCTCGCGCTGCTTTACGTGCTCGAGGGCCGCCGTCACGATGCAGACTGAACCGGCGACGCTGGTTCGGCTGGAGGTTCCGGCGAACGCGCATGGGACGCGGCTCGACAGGTTCCTGGCGGAGCCACTCGGCTCTCGGGCCCGTGCCCAGGCGCTGATCGACGCCGAGCGTGTGCGGGTTGATGGACGCCTCCGTCCCAAGAGCTACGTGGTCGCGCCCGGGGAGGTCGTGGAGGCGTGGCCCGAGGACGAGGCCACAGAGCTCGTCGCGCGGTCCGGCGACGTACCGTTTTCGATCATCTATCAGGATGACTCGCTGCTGATCGTCGACAAGCCGCCCGGCGTCGTCGTGCACCCGGCGCGCGGCCATTGGACGGGCACGCTCGCACAGGCGGTCGCCGCCCACGGAGCGGACGGAGGCGACCCGTGGCGAGCGGGGATCGTCCATCGACTCGACCGCGACACCTCGGGACTGCTCGTGGTCGCCAAGAACGAGGACGTGCATCGCGCGCTCAAGGCCGAGCTCGCCGACCGGAAGCTCCGCAGGGAATATCTCGCGTTGGTCGAGGGCCGGCCGCCTGCCCGCACCGGCACGGTCGACGCGCCGATCGGCCGCCACCGCCGCGATCGCAAGCTGATGTCGATCGATACCGACGACGGGCGCGAGGCGCGGACGCACTTCGAGCTCGAGCGAGTGCTGCCGGCGGCGACACTCGTGCGGGTCGTGCTCGAGACAGGCCGAACGCACCAGATTCGCGTGCACATGGCGGCGATCGGCCATCCGGTGTGCGGCGACCCGCAGTACGGAACAAGCGGTCTGTATGGGCTGAAGCGGCAGTTCCTGCACGCGGCGCGCCTGGCGTTCGAGCATCCGGTCACCGGTGAGCCGCTCGACGTCAGCTCGCCGTTGCCCGACGATCTTGTCTCGGCGCTGGCTCGCGCCGCCTGAAGGTGGAACCAAAACCACACCAGGGTGTGGTTTTCGTTCCACCCGGCGCCCAGAGTGGCCGCTCGGCTGGCTGGACAGCCAGGAAAGCCGGCGGGGCGGCCCGTCCAAAGCCGCCCCGCCGATCCATTTGCGAACCGAGCCACCGGAGGTAGGGGAAGGGAGGTTCGGCCCGCTTCCAGAGCCGTCACCGAAGGTAGGGGAAGGGTGACGGCCCGTTACACCAGAGAACGTACCGGATAACGGGAACTTGCGTAAACTGTTTAGCGAAATTTTTTGCAACTAACTCCGGTCGTTTCGATCGCGCCCTGCCCCGGCTTGAACGGGGTCCGCGAAGAGGGGGCGGCCGGTGGCAGTAACCAAAAGCAAGGGAGAAGTACATGGCTCAGATCGAGATCACCGAGCTGCTGGAGGCCGGCGTCCACTTCGGCCACCAGACGCGGCGGTGGAACCCCAAGATGCGCCGCTTCATCTTCGGCGAGCGGGACGGCATCTACATCATCGACCTAATGCAGACGCAGGCGCTGCTGGAGAACGCGCGCCGGTTCGCGTCCGAGTTGGCCCACCGCGGCGGGACCGTGCTGTTCGTCGGCACGAAGAAGCAGGCACGGGACACGATCCGCGACACGGCTACGGCAGCGGACATGCCGTACGTGAACCATCGCTGGCTTGGCGGGCTGCTGACTAACTTCCAGACGATCTCGCTGCGGATCAAGCGGCTCCACGACCTCGAGCGATACGAGGCCGAGGGTCAGCTCGGGCTGCTGCCCACGCGCGAGCGGATGGCGGCACAGGCAGACCTCGAGAAGCTGAGGGCGAACCTCGGCGGCGTCAAGAACATGCAGCGGGTGCCGGACGCCGTGTTCGTGATCGACCTCAAGACCGAGGCGATCGCGGTCCGCGAGGCGCAGCGCCTGCGGATCCCGATCATCGGGCTCGTCGACACGAACTGCGACCCCGACGGGATCGACTACGTGATCCCGGGCAATGACGACGCGATCCGCTCGTGCAACGCCGTTACGAAGGCGATCGGCGACGTCGTCTCCCAGGGTCACTCCGTTTTCCGGGCCGAGGAGGAGAGGGCGCGGCTCGAGCGGGAGAGGCAGGAGGCCGAGGAGCGGGCGCGGCGTGAGGCCGAGGAGCAGGCGCGGCGTGAGGCGGAAGAGGCGGCTGCTGCCGAGGCGGCTGCTGCCGAGGCGGCTGCGGCTGAGGCAGCCGCTGCTGCTCAGGCCGCCCAGGCGGCTCAGGCAGCGGCTGCTCAGGCACCCGCTGCTCAGGCCCCCGCGCCCCCGGCGCCCGAGGTCTCGTCGGAAACCGAGACCGAGGCGCCTGAGGCCGCGGCGCCGGCCGAGCCAGAACCCGCCCCTGAGCCAGCTGCGGCGGCGGAGCCTGATCCCCCAGCCGCGGCTGAGCCTGAGCCTGAGGCTCCGGCCGAGCCGGAGGCTGAGGCCGTCGCCGAGGAGGCGCCGGCTGAGACCGCGACGGAACCAGCTGCGGCTGAAACGGAGGGGAACTAGATGGCTGAATTCGGCGCAGCCGATGTGAAGGCGCTGCGGGACCGGACCGGCGCTGGGATCGTTGCCTGCCGCGACGCGTTGCAGGAGACCGGAGGCGAGCTGGAGCAGGCCGTTGAGCTGCTCCGGGCACGTGGCGAGGCGCAGGCCGCCAAGCGTGCCGGTGCCGAGGCCGGCGAGGGCGTTGTTCAGAGCTACATCCACTCGAACGGCAAGATCGGCGCGATGGTCGAAGTCGACTGTCAGACCGACTTCGTGGCGCGGAACGAGAAGTTCATCGAGTTCGCGCGCGACCTGGCGCTGCAGGTGGCGGCTACCGCGCCGCTCGCCGTCAGCGATGAGGGCGTGCCGTCGGAGGACCGTGAGCGCGAGGAGCGGATAGCGGTCGAGCAGGCCGCAGACCGGCCCGAGAACGTGCGCGAGAAGATCGTGCAGGGCAAGGTCGACAAGTGGCTTGACGAGGTGGTGCTGCTCCGCCAGAAGCACGTCAACGACGGGAAGTACAACGGTCAGACGATCGAGCAGCTGCGCTCCGCGCTGGCCGCCGAAACCCGTGAGAACGTCGTGATCCGGCGCTTCGAGCGATTCGCCGTCGGTGGCTGAGGCCGTGACGATTCAGCCGCTCTCAGCGGAGCCGGCGTACGGTCGCCTGCTGCTGAAGCTATCGGGCGAGGCGCTGATGGGCGAGCTCGACTACGGCACCGACCCCGATCGGGTGCAGGCGGTCGCGAAGGAGATCGCGGAGGTGCACGCCCGCGGGGTGGAGATCGCGATCGTCGTCGGCGGCGGCAATATCTACCGCGGCCTCGCTGCCGCTGCCAAGGGCATGGACCGGGCGACCGGCGACTACATGGGGATGCTCGCGACGGTGCTGAACGCGCTCGCGCTTCAGGACGCCCTTGAGACGCTCGAGGTTCCGACGCGTGTCCAGTCGGCGATCACGATCTCGGAGGTCGCCGAGCCCTACATCCGCCGCCGCGCCATGCGCCACCTCGAGAAGGGGCGCATCGTGATCTTCGGCGCCGGGACGGGGAATCCGTTCTTCACGACCGACACGGCCGCCGCGCTCCGTGCGGCGGAGATACACGCCGAGGTCATCCTGATGGCGAAGAACGGGGTGGAGGGCGTCTATACCGCGGATCCGGCGAAGGACCCGACCGCCGAGTTCATCCCCGAGATCACGCACAAGGAGGCGCTCACGCGCGGGTTGCAGGTGATGGACTCGACCGCATTCGCGCTGTGCATGGACAACAACCTGCCGATCATTGTGTTCAACATGTCGGACGCGCGGAACATCGACAAGATAGTGTCGGGTGAGCGAGTGGGAACGCTGGTGCGGACATGAGCGAGCTGACGGACGAACTGATCGAGGATGGGCGCGACCGGATGGCGAAGTCGGTCGAGTCGATCAAGCACGAGTTCTCCTCTGTCCGCACCGGACGCGCCAGCCCGGCGCTGCTCGATCGGATCGTCGTCGACTACTACGGCACCTCCACGCCGCTCAAGCAGCTCGCGACGATCAGCGCGCCCGAGCCGCGCATGCTGACGATCCAGCCCTACGACAAGAGCTCGATCAAGGCGATCGAGAAGTCGATCCTCGAGTCCGACGTTGGCCTGACACCGTCGAATGACGGCAACCTGATCCGTCTCAGCGTCCCCGAGCTCACCGAGGAGCGCCGCAAGCAGCTCGTGAAGGTCGTCCGGAACATCGCGGAGGAGGGTCGCGTCGCGATCCGGAATGTCCGCCGCGGCGTGATGCACGATCTGCGCGAGCTCAAGGAATCCGGCGACGCCGGCGCGGATGACGAGCACCGCGCCGAGACCGAGCTCCAGAAGGCGACCGACGCGCGGATCTCCGAGCTCGACGAGGCTCTCAAGCACAAGGAAGAAGAGATCCTCGAGGTCTGATGGGCACGGCGCGTGCCCGTTATGTCGCCATCATCACCGACGGAAACGGCCGGTGGGCGAAGGCTCGCGGGCTGCCGGTGATGGCGGGTCACGAAGCGGGTGCGGACACCGTCAAGGCGCGCCTGCGGGATGCGGTCGATTTGGG
>Ga0335074_10004019_pt1 | contig 20250 bp, 20 predicted proteins | sample Lox_Sample_23_FD_206715 | JGI IMG/M metagenome (GOLD analysis project Ga0335074, IMG submission 206715) | Soil microbial communities from Loxahatchee National Wildlife Refuge, Florida, United States - Lox_Sample_2.3 | ecosystem: Environmental > Terrestrial > Soil > Wetlands | place: USA... | reverse complement strand
ACAAAATGAGGCGGGAGCCGCGTTTGGTCTCCAAGTGGACAGATGCAAGGAAGAGCGACGAGTGTATATTCGAAAGATAATATGGCGAGGAGCGATGACGCCGCAGATGACCGCTTGGAGGCCAAACCCTTCGGGACGAGGTTTCCTGGCCCCTGAATCCGACGTCGTGGCCTCGTCTCATTTTGTTAGAGGCTCTTAGGAAAAATCTAACCGTTACAACGTTACAACCCCTGAAAATATAGATGTTTCCTCCACTATTAAAGCCGTAACAAGCACTAATCATGTTACGGATCAAAAAGTGCAAAATACTCTATAAAATAAGCCTTTGTAACGTTGTAACGGCTCGGAGGCCCAAAATTGGAGCAATAAACTCGACTACGTAGTTAGGACATTGAGAAACGAAATGCAGCCGTCGTTGCGGTGATATAATCTGTGTTAATCAGTGCAATCTGCGGATCACTTCGTGGCCTGTCCCGATATCCTTGATCAAAATCATCTGAGTTCGGGACCTGTCCCGATATCCTGCTAACCCTTATTGAGTTCGGGATTAAATTCTGTGGCCTGTGCCCTACGTTCTGCCTTCTGTCACCTGTCACCTGTAACCTATCACCTTCGTTGTCCCCTACGTCGTTCTCTGTGGCTAATATCTGAAAACTGTGGCACAACCGCATGTTTTTCACAATCGAGATAATCGTAATTTACCTTTCAACGAGTCTTTTCTGTAATGGACGCCATTAAACTCAGACTAAAGTATCGTCGAGGATTCAATGGCGCTTTTGAAGCCTATAATCCCGAGTGAAGCGAGGCTTCGTTTGTGTTACCATCAATGTCCTTTCGAGCATGGTGCACGAATGTGTGTCTCTAACTTCAAGGAGTTCCAATGACCCCCTCGATTAAGTGCAAAGGCGTTGCGATTTTAACCGCGGCCGCCATTGGCGGACTGGTTGCGGGAGTTGCGGCAAAACCGGTTCAAGCCTCCAGTATCGCAGGTGTGTCGCCGCATTCAATAGCGACCAGTGGTTCAGCGACCTCTCAGCCGTCAACCGAACCAAATGGTTGCAGCAGCAAAAGCGGCTGCCAGGGCAAAAACCATAATAGTTGCAGCAGCAATAATGGCTGCCAGGGAAAATAAAGCCGCCTAACGAACCAATGCCGCAATGACCGTGGCGATATCAGAGGCTTTAAGAGACGCTTGTTTGAATTTCTTCACCCAGATGCAATCAGCGTTAAGTGTTTAGCGCTGAAAAATTAGCGGTATTTTTTCAAGGAGTTGCTCATGAAGTCCACACGCAAAGTTGTCACTACGGCATCGGTGCTATTTGCCGCGGCGGCGTTCGGCGGCCTAATGGCCGGGTCCGCCCGCGCTGCAACACCGCCAGTGAGCGGTTTGTCTGCCCAGGGGCCGGTCGGCATCGCCGGTATACCAGCGCCAGTCATGCACAATGTGGACACCCATGCATGCAAAGGCCAAAACGATTGTAAGGGCCAGGGCGGTTGCTCCAGCGGCGATAACGGCTGCAACGGCAAGAATTCCTGCAAGGGTAAAGGTGGTTGCAACACCAACCCGAACCCACCGCCTACTCAGATTTAAGGCTTTGGCATTGAGCAGTCCCAGCTCGTTGGGACTGCTCTACTTTGAACAACGCCTTGGTTTGTAGCCAGCATGCTTTGCATGCCGCGACTTTTATTCTCTACTGGAGGATCCAATCAGCGCTATGCGTTTAGCTCTGAAAAGTTAACGGTCTTTTTTATTTCAAGGAATTACTCATGAAGCCCACTCGCGAGCTTGTCACTGCGGCATCGATGCTGTTTACCGCAGCGGCGTTCGGCGGCCTGATGGCCGGTTCGGCCCGCGCCGCGGCGCCAGCCACCGGCGGCTTTGCGACCCAGGGACCGATTTCCCTCGCCGGCATGACGGCGCCGGTCGTGCACAATATCGACGCCCATGCTTGCAAGGGACAGAATAATTGCAAGGGTCAGGGCGGATGTTTCAGCGGCGATAACGGCTGCGCCGGCAAGAATTCCTGCAAGGGCAAAGGCGGCTGCGCCAGCACAAAAATTTAAATTTTTATGACCAGTTCCGAAATAGCCTTCAATGGATAGCCCGGCCACGGCCGGGGCTTTCCTTTTTTGACAGGCCCTCTCATGACAGGAGATAACGATGCCCGCGAATCGCTTCAATGGATTCACCAACCTGGGTATCGGCATCGGCCTGAGAATTCCCCATTACCAGCACATCCTCTCCAAAAAGCCCACCGTCGACTGGTTTGAAATTATTTCTGAAAACTACATGGTGGACGGCGGCCGACCGCTGGAAGTCCTCGATGACATTCTCGAACAGTATAAAGTCATCCAGCACGGCGTTTCGATGTATTTCGGCTCCGTCACTCGGGCCGATCCGGAGCATCTGCGCCGGCTCAAAACACTCATCAAACGAACCAAAACGCCCTTCATCTCCGATCATCTCTGCTGGGGCTCGGTCGACGGCACGTATACCCACGATTTGCTGCCGTTGCCTTACACCTTCGAAGCGGCGCGGCGCACGGCCCAGCGCATCAAAAACGTAAGCGATTTTCTGGAAACGCCGATCTGCGTGGAAAATGTCTCCAGCTATGCTGAATATCATCTCTCGGAAATGACCGAATGGGAGTTTCTGACCGAAGTCGTCGAACGGGCGGATTGCGGCATTCTGCTGGATGTGAACAACATTTTCGTTTCATCCAAAAATCACGACTTCAATCCATATGATTATCTCAACAACGTCCCGCATCACCGCGTGGGACAGATTCACATCGCCGGTCATTCGAAATTTGAAAAGTACCGGCTCGACACGCACGACCATCCGGTTTTGCCGCCGGTCTGGAAACTCTACGCCCAGGCGATCAAACTCTGCGGCCCCACCTCGACGCTGCTGGAGTGGGACGCCCACATTCCAAGTTTCCAGGAAGTGCATTCCGAGGCGCTTAAGGCCCGGCAATTTGCCGCGTCGCTGGGAGAGGGCCATCATGAAACCGCCGCGTAAAACGCCCGAGAATCTCCATGAACTTCAGGAGTGGATGGCCGCCGCGGTCATGCGCCCGCTGGTGCGGTCGCGCTATATTCAGAAAACCTGGTTTGACGGCAAACCCACCACTCAGGCCGCGGCCAAAGTGATCAAACCCAACGCCCGCCAGAAAAGCTGGGAACGGCTCCAGCTTTATAACCAGCAATACTGGTTTCGTATCCGGAGTTGTTTTGAGGAAGATTTTCCGGGGCTCAAAAGCATACTTGGCGATAAAAAATTTGCCGCACTGGCCGAGGCTTACTTGCGGGATTGTCCGTCACGATCTTTTACGCTGCGAAATCTGGGGCAGTTTCTCGCGGGTTATCTTAAAAAACATCCGGAGCTCATGGGGCCAAAATCAAAATTAGCCCTGGATATGGTGCGCCTGGAATGGGCGCAAACTGAAGCGTTTGATTCGGCCAAACTGCCGCCGGTATCCGCAACGGATTTGGCCGGCGCCGATCCGAACAAACTGCGCCTTGGGCTTCAACCGCACGTGCAGCTTCTGGACCTGGATTATCCGCTGGATCATTATGCGATTAAACTCGGCGAACATGAACGGATGCGCACCGAGGCCGGCAAAGTCTTTGATACTTTGGCGCGGCGGGCGCGGCTGCGCAAGGTTCCCCTGCCTAAGAAAGAAAAAATTTATCTCGTGGTACATCGCGCGGACAACCGCCTGTTTTATAAGCGAATCAGCCGGGCGGGTTTCGCCATCCTGAAGGCCATACAAAAAGGCCGGACGCTTTCTCAGGCGTGCGCCGCGGCGGACAAATTGCTCCGGCAGGAAACGAATGATCCCGCTAAAACTCTTCACGACTGGTTTAGTCTCTGGGCCAGTCTGGAGTGGTTTACACCGGCAGTGCATTGATTCTTGTAGTAAATTATATGTACCATATGTGAAGGAAAGGAGTCGCCATGTCAATGAGCTCTAAAACTTCCTCGGGCAAATTCTGGGTTTTAAGAAAGCCGCATGAGTTACTCATTCTGGTGGGAACGATGCTTCAACCTGTGGTGCTGCTGATCGTTCGCATATTAATGGGTTGGGAATTTTACGAGACGGGTCATGGAAAACTTACGCACATTTCTGTTGCGATCGAAAATTTTCGCGGTTGGAACGTCCCTTTTCCGGTATTCAACGCCTGGTTCGTTTCGGGATTGGAATGTTTTGGCGGGCTGCTGCTGCTGGTTGGATTGCTTTCGCGCCCCATCGCCCTTTTGCTGGCCATCGATATGATCGTCGCCTATCTGGCGGTGCCGGATGACCGGGTAACATTTTTTCACGCCTTCTCGGATCCCGATTCATTTACGAGTGCCGCACCATTTTTATTCTTACTTGCCTCGGTGCTGGTGCTTTGCTTTGGTCCGGGAATATTTTCCGTCGACCGCTTGCTCCAATGGCTTTTTCTTAAGAAAAAAGCCGTTTCCTCCACGGCCAATAAAACATAACAAAATGCGCGTATTTTGGTTTTCTGAACGCTAAACACTGAAAACTGAAAACTTTAAGCCGAGCCCCGCCGATATATATCATGGTCTGAACGAGGGAGATTGAGCCTCAGTGTGAGGTGTCTCCTATGAACGTATTGCTGGCTCCATTCAAATGGATAGGCCATTACCTGCCTCAAGTCGCGGCCATTTTTCAATCGCCGATACTTGTGATTCTTCGCCTGGCGCTGGGTGTGGCTTTTATTTTTGATGGTAAAGTCAAGCTATCGAATCTGACTGCGACCGCGAATCATCTGGCGTCATGGAACATTCCTCATCCCTATGCGATGGCGATTGTCACCGGCTCGGCGGAATTCGGCTGTGGTATTTTACTCATTGTCGGGCTTGCGTCGCGCATTGCCTCGCTTCCACTGATTGTCGTCATGTGCGCTGAATACATCATGAACCCATCGGATCATGCATCATTCCGTGACCTGATTCCGGCGCCGGGAACGTTTCATCCGGGTCACTTTATGAATTCCGATCCCTTTCCATTCCTTTGCGCGGCTCTTGTAATTTTTGCTTTTGGTCCGGGAGCATTTTCCGTTGATGCATTACTTAAACGCATGCACACACCAACGACCAAAGCCGCGATCAAGGCGTCAAAGAAAAAATTGGAGCCTGCTATTGCCTGACATCTGCTTAAAATTCAGCAGTTCATTTTTTTTCGACTTTTTAACCGGATAAATTTTTTAGAGCATTTCCACTACGGATATGGCGTCTGCGTTGGTGTAGACGGGATTGGCCGCAAGGAAGAGCGACAAGGCGGGTTTGCCAAACCCCGTCGCTCAGCGATGACGCAGCGGACGACCCCGTCTGTGCCAACCCGTAAGGGTCGCTTCAAGCGACGCGGACGCTATAGCTGGAGTGGAACTGCTCTAGACCCGATCCTGTGAATTTCCGCAGGGTTCCTGTGGTGAATTAGTCTCGGTTGCGCCGAAAATCGCCGTGCCCACGCGCACCATCGTAGCGCCTTGCTCGACGGCAATTTCAAAATCGTTGCTCATACCCATGGAAAGATGCTCAAAATGCGGACCAACAATTCGCTTCTGCCGGATTTCTTCAAAAAGCTCCCGCAGAAGGACAAAGGATTCGCGAATTTCATCCGAATTACTTGAAAGTTCCGCCATGGTCATCAGCCCCGTGAACTCCAGATGCGCCATGGTTTCGATCTGTTCAGCCAGGTGTATGGCTGCAGGCATGGGAATGCCGAATTTGCTTGCTTCTCCGGTCGTATTGACTTCCATCAGGATGCGCGCGGGGTGTTCCCGCCGAGCCGCCAGTTCATTTAATTGTTCCGCCAGACGCAATGAATCGACGCTATGCACCAGATCGGCTATGGAAAGGGCCTGGGCAGCCTTGTTGCGCTGCAGGTGACCGATCATGTGCCAGCGAATCTCTGATTTTGCCGGCAGCCCCCCACCCTGATTTTCACCGAGCCAGTGGCTGATTTCCTGCGCCCGAAGCTGCAGATGCTGCACCCGGCTTTCACCGAAGTCACGATGACCCGCCTGAATTAGTTCCTGTATCTGCTCAAGAGTCGCGTTTTTTGTGACTGCCACTAATGTAATTTTGTCTGGATTTCGTTTGACGCGCCGGGCGGCGTCAATGATTCGCTGCCGCACCTGATGTAACCGCTCTGTAACCGCCATGCACTTCCTCGTTGAAATTCTGAGCGTCACAGCCCCGTCTTATACCTTTTGAGGCTCGCAATGAATTATGCCTGATGTAACAGGAAAGTAAAGAGGGGTAGGCTATAAGTGCTGGAGATATGAGTAGTTACGCCGCCAGTGGTTCCGCTGCGGAATCCGTATATTCATCCGGCGCTTGTTCAAAAACTGAATTGTCCAGGCTGCGGCGCCAGCGGAGAAAATCTTCAATGGCCTGTTCAAAATCCGCCCGCGAATCGATAACGCGCATCGCGTCGCGCAGTGTGCGACATGGATTCATATGCTTGGCGTACCAACTGATGCGCTTGCGAAATTCGCAGACCGCGACGCGCTCGTTTCGGAACCTGATCAGATTATAAAAATGGGCGCTCATCAGGTCGCATTTTTCCTGGATGCTCAGCGGCGGCGGAATTACTCCTGTCCGCAGATAACTGTCGATGTCCCGGAAAATCCACGGGGCAGCCAAGGCGGCGCGCCCGATCATGACGCCTGTACAGCCGGTGGATTCGATCATGGCTTTGGCATCCATGGGAGAACGGATGTCGCCATTGCCGATCACGGGAATTCTCGCAACCGCGGCGACAACTTCGGCGATTCCATCATGGCGGACCGTTCCCTGAAATTTCATCTCTGTGGTACGGCCATGGACGGTGACCGCAGCGATACCGATTTGTTCCAGACGGTTAGCCAGAAACGGCGCTACCAGTCGCCGATCATCCCATCCCAAACGCATCTTGGCCGTCACCGGCGTCCGGGGCACGGCCCGCACGACGCGTTGCGCCAGATCGAGTGTTTGGGAAATATTGCACAGCAGAGCCGAGCCGCCGTCGCGTTTGACGATTTTGTCCACGGGACAACCCATGTTGATGTCAATGATAGCTGCGCCGTGATCTTCGGCCCAGCGGGCGGCATCACAGAGCTTTTCCTGATCGCCGCCGTACAACTGCATGCACAAAGGAGAATCTTCCGGGCAGGTCGCGGCCAGTTCCATGGAACGTTTGTTTTCGCGCAACACGCCTTCCGGGCACAGTAAATCCGTGCACGCCAGCGCCACGCCGCCGCATGACCGCGCAACAAGCCTGAATGAAACGTCGCAGTACCCGGCAATGGGCGCCAGCAGAAGATTGCCGGCAAGTTGAAAATTTCCGATGCGCATTTTTGTCATTAGCCCCAAAAGATCATAAGGGGTCCAGGACACGGATTTTACCTGTTTTCACCTTTATTTCCCATGACCGGAAAATCCGTTATACTCCCCGCTCTGTAAATTGTGCGGACGCCGGGCCCGGAGAAGGGATGTTCGGCGGGGGCACTCTTAAAGGGAAATTGAGGATCATAGGGGAACTGATATGGCTTTTGATCGAAAGATTTATTTTAATGCTTCACTGCCGCGTTCCGGATCGACGCTGATGCAGAACATCCTGGCACAAAATCCGCGGATTTACTGCACGCCCACCAGCGGGGTGATCGACCTGATGCTGGCCTCGCGCAAGTACTATACCGAACTGGCCGAATTCAAGGCTCAGGACGCCGATGAAATGAAAAAAGGATTCCTCAAATACTGTAATTATGCTTTGAACGGATTTTTCGAGGGCGTAACCGACAAACCGGTGTGCATCGACAAGTGCCGGAGCTGGTTTCATTACCACGACTGGATCAAGCAGTTCTGGCCGAACCCCAAATACATTGTCTGCATCCGGGATTTGCGGGCGATCCTGGCATCCATGGAAAAGCTTTTCCGCAAGAACCGCGATCGCGCCGACGCCGATGAGGTTACCGGAACGCTCACCATGATCACCATGAACAACCGCGTGATGCGCTGGCTCAACGGCCCACCCACGGGAATTGCGGTGGCCCGCCTGATTGAGTCGATTCAAACCGGCGTCATTAAATCCTGTCATGTGGTCAAATTTGAAGACCTCACGACGAATCCCAAGGAAGTGATGAAAAAAGTTTACGATTATCTCGGCGAAACTTATTACGAGCACGATTTCAGCAATGTTGAACAGAGCACGAAGGAAAACGATCAACTGCATACCATATACGGCGATCATAGAATCCGCAGAAAAGTTGAGCCGGTCGCGACGGATTACGTGGAAGTTCTGGGCAAAGATATTTGCCAAATGGTTCGGAACAATTACGCCATTTTTTACAACACGTTTTATCCCGGCAAGCAATAAAAGACCTGCTTAAGCACCGACGATAACTCTGCGGAGCGTGCATAGAATTCGCCATGAACGAAGAAGCATGCCTTCAGATTTCCGCAGACCAGCCGGACGCCGCGGACCGGGCGGCGGCGGTGTTGCGTTCCGGTCGGCTGGTCGGTTTGCCGATGGAAACGGTTTATGGCATCGCGGCAACCGTGAATCTTCCGGATGCGATTAAAAAGCTCAAAGCTGCCGTGGGCGTTTCCGGCCACCCTTCCTGGGTGCTTCACCTCGCTGACCCGCAGGACCTGAAACAGTACGTCGCACAGATTCCACCCCTGGCCGGCAGACTCATCAATAAACTATGGCCCGGGCCGGTGGCTGTTCGCCTGCACGCTGAGGCTGCGGACGTAACAAATCTTCAAAAGCGTGTTGGCGAGAAAATTGCCGGAGAGCTGTTGGAAAAAGATTTTTTGAGTTTTCGGTGCCCACAGCATGCGCTGACGCAGGAAATCATTCGCCGCACCAATTCACCTGTTGTGATTTACGGAGCAAGCAAAACCCGCCTGATTACCACGGCGACGGAGATTCCACGTGAAGTAATGGATCATCTGGCTTTAGTGATCGATGGCGGACCGACGCGATACGGACGCGCATCCACACTCATCCAGGTGGACGAAAAAGGAGTTAAAGTTTTGCGCGAAGGAGTTGTGGCGGAGCGGACCATACGGCGTCTGGCCGATTTTGTGATTTTATTTATCTGCACCGGCAACACCTGCCGATCGCCGATGGCGGTGGGACTGGCTGCGAATATTCTCGCCAAAAAACTGGGCATAGACCCTGATGATTTACACCGGCGGCATATTGTGATTGAGTCCGCGGGATTGGCCGCATCTCATGGATTATCAGCCTCTCCGGAGGCGGTCCAAGCCGCGATGGAACTTGGTGCGGATATATCCCGCCACCGGTCGCGCAGCGTTACAGAAGATTTGTTGCGTCGCGCGGATGTCATCTATACTATGACCCGAGCGCATCGAGCAGGGGTAGTGGCTCATTCGCCCGAAGCGAGCGATAAAGCTCAAGTATTGGATCCGCAAGGCGACATTGCCGATCCCATTGGCGGCGGCATCGACCTGTATCGAAATGTGGCCGAAAGGATAAACGAGGTTTTGCGGCAACGGATGTCGGAGGTCAATCCATGAATATCGCGCTGGCATGCGATCATCGAGGTTTCCACGTAAAGCAGGATTTGCTTACTTTCCTGCGCAGCGACAACGATTCACTTCACGACATGGGAACTCATGACACTAAATCATGCGATTATCCGGACATCGCGATACCGACTGCCCTTGCCGTGGTACGGGGAAAGGTGGATCGTGCGATCCTCATCGATGGCAGCGGCCTGGGCATGTCGATAGTGGCTAATAAGATTCCCGGCATTCGCGCCGCGGTTTGCCATGACGAACTTACTGCGGAAATTTCCCGCCGTCATAACAATGCCAACGTGCTGTGCCTGGCAGCGGATTTGCTGGGCCAGGAATTGGTGCGGCGCATCGCCGCCGCATGGATCAAAACGCCGTTTGAAGAAGGCCGTCATTCACGCCGTCTGGAAAAAATAAGCCAATTGGAATCTCGCTTATTCAGTGATACGCAGCTCGCTATCGAGAGGCTCGAGGCCAATCCCATTACGCCGTGAACACAATGTTGCCCCACCACGGCTTTTTAGGCCGCTCTCGTTCTGCTATCATTTTCCCGGCGCTCGCGCCTCGACCACGGTCGGGCCCGATGCACGGGTCGGCTGTGAACCTGGTCAGGTCCGGAAGGAAGCAGCCATAAGCAAGCCCGGTCCGGTGCCGTCGGTAGCCCGACCTTGGCCGGGGCGCAGCGCCGGGAAAATCCTTAGAGACCCTTACACCATACTGAAAACCGTTTCCACAATCGACTCTTCCGGCTGCTGAGCCTGCACACGGCCGGAAGCGGCCAGATGCCGCAAAACGTGGAAAACGGTTTCCGTTTCATCCGTGGCGCCGAGGCTGGCGGCAATCTGCTCGGCGGTCCCCTTTTTGCCGGACTTAAGATAAGACACAACTTTACCCTCCAGCGCGATCACCGCGCCGGCGGCCTTTTTACCGGCTTCCACGCCTGGCTGATGATAGGCGTTAATATTGATCAGCTCGGCATAAAGCCCCACCGCTCGTTCAAACAACGCGATTAAAATTCCGATGGTGCGTGGTGAAACGTCCGCGACAGTAATGGTCATGCTTTCGCGCTGGCTCTCATAAAGTGCCCGGCGCGTGCCCTGGTAAAAACCATTCAGGTAATCGCCGGAGGTCACACCCGAATCAACTTCCAACTGGCTTGTCGAAGAAGTGCCGGTCAATTCCGACGAGTCACCAAGCACTTCAATAAACGTGATAAAAAAATTGTTTACCCCTTCCCGCAACTGCTGCACATAGGCATGCTGATCGGTCGAACCTTTGTTGCCGTAAACGGCGATTCCCTGGTTAACCACGTTGCCGTCGCGATCTTTTTGCTTGCCCAGCGATTCCATAACCAGTTGCTGGAGGTATTTGCTCAAAAGAAGCAGGCGGTCTTTGTATGGCAAAACCACCATGTCTTTGGCGCCGCGACCCCCGCCGACGTAATACCACATGAGCGCCATAAGCGCCGCGGGGTTATTCATGATGTCGGGACGGCGCGTCACCGCGTCGGCATCGCGGGCGCCTTTGAGAATCGCGTCAATTTTGATCCCTTGTAAAGCCGCGGGCAAAAGTCCGACCGCGGAAAGTTCGCTGGTGCGTCCTCCTACCCAATCCCACATGGGAAATCGTTTGAGCCAGCCCTGGTTTTCGGCAGTGTGGTCGAGTTCGCTGCCCGCACCAGTAACGGCCACTGCCTGGCTGGAGAAATTTACTCCCGCCGCTTTATACGCCGCCTGCGCCGCGAGCATGCCATTGCGGGTTTCCTTTGTGCCGCCGGATTTGCTGATCACCACTGTAAGCGTGCGCGCCAGATTTTTCCCGATTCCGGCAAGCACGCGGTCCATGCCGTCCGGGTCGGTATTATCAAAAAAATGTGGATGCAGGTGATCCCTGGGCGTACCGAGTGCATCGGCGACAAACTGCGGGCCCAGTGCCGAACCACCGATGCCGATGACCAGCAGATCGGTTAATTTTTTCCCATTGGCGGCGCGAATGGTTCCCCGGTGCACGTCCTTGGCGAATGTTTTGATCTGCTCCAGCGTATCGGTGATTTCCCGGGTGATTTCCGGCGTAGGCGCCTTTTCCGGGTGACGCAGCCAGTAATGGCCAACCATGCGATTTTCATCTTTATTGGCGATTGCCCCGGCTTCCAGTTCAGCCATGGCGGCAAAAGCCTTTTTCATGGCATGTTTTGTTTGGGAAATAAAATCGTCGGTGAAATTCATACGGCTGATATCGAGGGTCAAATTGATTTTAGGACTCTCGCAAAGATAAGTTTTATAACGAGTCCATAATTGCGCATTGTCCATTTGCAAACTCCTATTAAAACTACAGTGATTGTAGTCAACAGAGGTAAAACGCGCCTATGCTACTGCATATGTCGTTATATGACCGATCTTAACACTTGTATTTGCTTTCTGTGAGCAAAGTGTGAAGAATCTGATAAAGTGGACCACGAACCACTAAGGAACGAAGTTTATGGCGGTACCAGTTCAAAGCGTTGCAGCGCGAAAAAACAAGCCGGATTGGCTGACTCTGCTGATTCGCCGCCTGGGTGTCGTCATACGCCAAAATGTTTATATGGGACGGCTTATTTTTGAACGTCTTTTCGGCGGTGACTTCTTTCGGCACAAACCAATTAAGACGACGTTTCTGGAACAAGGGCTTACGCTGGTCATCCCCGGCGTTGAAGCCGCCGGTCCCTATGCCGACGCCATACGTAAAGGTCTGATTCACGGAGAAATCCCCGGCTCCGTGCAGCATTACTTCTGGGGCCTGCCATTTCCGGAAGGATATTTTCCCAACCTGATGTGGATTCAGCGCAACAGAGCCAAAGGCGCGGAACTGGCGGCGCGGATCATGGCCTATCAGGATCGCTATCCCGGACGTCCTATCTATCTGGTGGCCAACAGCGGCGGCGCCGGCCCGGCAATGTTCGCCGTTGAGATGCTTCCGGAAGATCGCCCGGTTGATGGCGTGGTGCTTCTGGCTGGTGCGATCGCGTGCGATTATGACCTCAAGCCCGTCCTCAAAAGAACACGCAAAGGAATTCTAAATTGTTATTCCCGCAAAGACTGGGTGATCCTGGGACTGGGTACCAGGCTTTTTGGAACTTCCGACCGGCAATTCAAGGACGCCTGTGGCTTCGCGGGCTTCAAAATTCCCTCAAACCTCAACGGCGATGAAGCGCTGTACGGCAAACTCAAACAAATCGCCTGGACCCCGGAACTGATCAGCGAATGCGATCACTGGGGCACGCACGCCTGCAGTTCCGCGGAGAGTTTCGTCACACGCTACGTGGCGCAGTGGATCAAGGAACAGTAAATTCAATTCCCCACCGCACTATAAGCGGCTTCTAACCAACAACGCCGCCCATCGCCGGATCGGTAATTCCCCATTGCCCGGTTTCGACGCGCCCGGCGAACCGCCGCTGAAAATTTTCAATTTGTTCGACTTTGAGTCCAAGATCGTACCATCGAGAGCCGGGCTGGGTGTTAATTACAAATGTTCCATTTCCGCCGGGCCCGATGGACCATTTTTGGACGCCCGTTTTGTAAGATAGATCGGTGATTTCAATTGTAAAACCTCGGCTGGCGTCGCTATTAATCGCCTGCACTTGAACATTGCCATCTAAAACCGGATTAACGGCGTTCGTCTGGCTATAACCGACATGGATTTCCAGAAGCGGATCGGCGCCTGTGCCGATGAATTCGCGAAAAAAACCGTTAGGACCATAGACTTGCAGATGATAGATGCCGTTGGCGAAATCACTGATGGCCCATGAATCTTCCAAATAGCCGCCCGCGGCAACGGCATAATTCCGTACGGTCATATCGTTGCCGCCGATCCTCGCGTAAACAGTGAACGGACATCCGACGGATTGTTCCGCGAATTGATTTTTGGCGGCCTCCATACGAATGGTGAAAGATGATTGGTCCGCATTCAGCGAAGCATTGACGTAGAGTTCATAGGGCAAAGGACATGAAGGGCGAACGCCGGGTTCCTGCTGCGGCATTACCTTGGAACTCCGCGGATTTTTTATGATCTGCTGCACATCCTGTTTCGAGAGCACTTTGTATCCTGACGGGAGGGGATTGAACTGTGTTTTATAGATTTGTTCGACAAAGGGATCGCGAGTTATGAATGCGGGATTCGTCTGTTTTTCATCTGTAGAGGCCTGGAAAACAGAAGTCAGATCGCCACAAATGGCCCGCCGCCAGGAACTAATGTTGGTTTCCCTGATGGGCCGACCCGTTTTAAAAGTCAGGAATTTTTCCAGGAACCGGAGTACCGAGGTATTGTCAAGCACCTGTGAACAAACGCACCCGCCGCGACTCCAGGGCGAGGCGATGACCATCGGTACGCGGTATCCCAGGCCAATGGGACTTTCGCGCGGGTCCCTCATCTTCAGTTTTTCGTCCTGTTCCAGTTGGATGTATTCCAGGCTTGCATCGATCTCTTTAGAGGTGAATCCCGTTTGGCGCTGCAACGGATTTGGCGCCACAAACGGGGGGACGTGATCGAAGTACCCGTCGTTTTCGTCATAGGTCAGAATGAAAATGGTTTTTTTCCAGACTTCGGGGTTCTCGGTCAGGATGCTCAGCGCCTCGGAAATATACCATGCCCCATACCATGCGGACTCCGGATGGTCGGAAAGCCTTTCGGGTGCCACGAGCCAACTTACCGTCGGCAGATTTCCATTCTTCACGTCCTGGCGGAACTGATAAAAAACGTCCCCTTTGGGCGCCTGCATGCCGCGTTTGACGTTGCCATCCTGATAGGTCAATTTATCGAGTTGGCGATAATTGGGATCGCCGGCGTTTGTGCAAAAGGCTTTTTGGTGCAGACTCTGTTCACGAGCCGACAGATTATTAAATTTCTCCAGACTATATTTATCACGCTCCAGTTGCGCCAGTTTGAGCGAATTGGTCAGTGCGGCAAGTTGCTGTTGATACTGGGTGGATTGTTGCGCGGTTAAAGTCTTCCCCGCATACTGGCTTTTGACCGCATTAATTTCCGCCACAACCGCATTTACCTGTCGATCAAGATAATCCCGATGTCCCTTGGCGAAGTTTACATTGTATTGGCTGAAATATTCCGTGACGTTGCAGCCAAAGTTGCCCAGCCAGGCGTCCTGCTCCTCATCAAGCCCCGACTCAACGGTCAGTTCATTCTGGTAGATTTTCCAGGAAACGCCGTGGTCTTCGAGGCGTTCGGGAAAAGTCGTCCAGCCCGGAGGCCAGTGGTTGTACATGATCTGTTCATTGCGGACGTTTGCCGGCGAGTCGACGCTGGGTTTTTCCCGAACAGTGCCCGTCCAGAAAAACAGGCGGTTGGGCAGCGTGGGGGTTATCGATGCGCAAAAATGTTGATCGCATATGGTGAACGCATCAGCGAATGCGTAGTAAAACGGGATATCCTGACGATTGTAATATCCCAGCGTCAACGGCATATTAGCGTATGCCTTGTGCCCGGAGCGTTTAGCCTCCAGCCATTGGTCATATTTTCCATGGTTTCGGGCATCGACCTGACTGGACCAATAGTGCGGCAAATAACCCATCCAGGTTGCTTTGGTATCTTGGAGATTAAGACGAAAAGGGGCGTAACTTTCTCCGGCGGCGTTTGTTTGAATCCATACCGGATAATTGTTGGGCAGCGTTATCGCTCTTGGATCGTTATACCCGCGCACGCCCTGAAGCGTGCCATAACAGTGATCGAAAGAACGATTCTCCTGCATGAGAATCACGATGTTTTCAGCGTCAAGGTAGCTCGTGCCTGGATCAGGGGCGATGGTCAGCGCCCTGGCAATCGATTCTTCCAGTCCGCCCCAAAATCCAAGAGCACCCGACAACAGGGCCGCGCTTTTTAGAAAATCACGTCTGGTTTGCATTTTAAATCTTCCCCAAAAGAGCCGCGTATGAAAAAAGTATTGTATAACGGACCTCCGCCGAAGCAACGGATTCGAATTTGAACCATTCCCGCCGGCGGAAAAAAATGATTCTCGGCTAATAGCGAACGCTGGAACCCGAAGTTCCTTCATGTATCATGAAATGACTTAACGGAGTCTGCGGTTGAACCAGGATGCGTTATGGTTTTCGCGCGCGGCACTGGCCGAGGTTGATCGCCGGGCAACGCAGGATTTTGGCATTCCTGTTGCCGTGCTGATGGAAAACGCCGGCCGCGGAGCGGCGGAAATCACCCGCGCTTATACCAACCCGGAATCCAGAGTGCTGATTGTCGCCGGTCCGGGGAATAACGGCGGCGATGCTTTGGTTGCGGCCCGTCATCTAGCCAATCGCGGCCATCCGGTGCAGATTCTGCTGACTAACAAAAAAGAAAAATATTCCGGGGCTGCGGCGTCCCATCTGGAGATTGTGCGGAAAATGGGGCTGGAAATTCTCGACGAGGCCGAGCCGGCTGAAGCATTTAAAAACTGGCTCTCAGAGAGTCACGTCGATGATGCAGTCGTTGACGGAATTTTCGGAACGGGATTGTCTCGTCCGATCACCGGCCTGATCGCCAAACTCATTACGGCAATTAACGATTCTGAACGGCGCGTCGTCAGCGTCGACATTCCGTCAGGCATGGATTGCGACACAGGCGAACCGCTGGGAATCGCGGTGCGGGCGGTGCATACGATCAGTTTTTGTGGGATGAAAATCGGTTTTCAGAGTGCCGCCGCGGTGGGATATCTGGGGCAGGTTTCGATTGGCGACATCGGTGCGCCGCGAAAATTGCTGGAAGAGTGCGCGGTCCCGGAGCCGGGATAGTTTCACACAAAGCTACAGAGATCCCAGAGAACTCACTCATTATCATCAAGCGGGATTGGGGGAGGGCTCGGGGAGCGGCACCGGGGCTTCGACTGGTATGCTTTCCTCCGCTTCGGGCAAATTTTGGACCTCGCGCAAAGTGCGTTCAACGGCCCGGCTGCGGACGGCAACGGCGTCCATTTTGTTCGCCGCATCGTAAATCTTTTTCCGTACATCATCCAGCGCATCGCCGAACTTGCTGAACTCCGTCTTGGCCGATTTGAGCAGGTCCCATACTTCGCTGGTTCGTTTTTGAATCGCCAGCGTCTGGAAGCCCATGCGCAGCGCGGTAAGCAACGCCCAGAGTGTGGTCGGACCGGAGATGACTACCTTGTATTGATGCTGGAGATTTTCCATGAGTCCCGGGCGGCGCGTGATTTCGGCGAAGAGCGCTTCGGTGGGCAGAAACAAAATGGCAAAATCAGTGGTGACCGGCGGATTAATATATTTGTCGGATATATCACGCGCGAAGAGTTCTATTCTGTTTTCGAGTTCGCGGCCGATCAAATCGACGGCAACCGGGTCCGCCGCTTCCTGAGCGGCGACGAGGCGGGTGAAAGCTTCCATGGGAAATTTAGCGTCGATGGGCAGCAAAACAGGTTGATCCATGCCGCCTTCCCGGCCGGGCAGGCGAATAGCGGCGTCGACTTTTTCGCGTCCGTTTCCTACCGACGCCTGGATGATAAATTGCTCGGGTAGAAGTCCTTCCTCCAGCAGGCATTGGAGTTGAATTTCACCAAATATGCCGCGGGTTTTGACGTTCTGAAGAACTTTTTTCAGATCGCCCACGCTGCTGGCCACGGTCTGCATTTCGCCCAGACCTTTTTGCACCGCTTCCAGCCTTTCGCTGACCAGCTTGAACGATTCGCCCAGACGCCGTTCCAACGTGCCCTGGAGTTTTTCATCCACGGTTTGGCGCATCTGGTCGAGGCTTTTGGTGTTATCCTGCTGAATCTGAACCAGGCGATCTTCAACGGATTTTCGGACCGCTTCCAGGCGTTGTTCAACGGTTTCGCGCACGGTGTCGAGTTTGCGGGCGCTGGTGTCTATGCTTTGATTTAACTGATTAAGCAGCAGGTTTGTGGAATTTTTTTGGCCTTCCAGTGCGCCTTGCAGTTTTTCATCCACGGTTTGCCGCGTCTGCTCGAGACTTTTGGTGTTGTCCTGCTGAATCTGAACCAGGCGATCTTCAACGGATTTTCTCACGACCTCCAGGCGTTGTTCGATGGTTTCACGCATCGTGTCGAGTTTACGGGTGCTGTTGTCTACGATCTGATTTAACTGGGTAAGCAGCACGCTGGTGGAATTTTTCTGACCTTCTGAAAGCGAAGACTGCAAAAGCTGGCTTACGCCCTGGTTGCGTTCAAGAAGTTTTTCGATACTTTCAACCCGGCTCGCGGACTGCTTTACGAGCAATTCGAGTTCCTGGACCTGCATGCCCTGGGCGTCGGCGGTCCGGCGGGCGGTCCAGATGACGATGATGGCCAAAACCGGCAAGGCCAGCAGAATTACAACAATTCCAACGCCAAGCATATCCATTTAGTCGGCCTCCAAAACCCAGAGCCCAGCCAGACAGGTGAGAGTATTGTAGCGAAAATTTGCCGGGTTGCTTAGTGTTTTTTCGCCTCTTTTTGATACGCCTGGATAATTGCGTTGATCATCGGCCCGAATTTCTTTTCGAGTTCGGCGCAACGTGTATGGTTCTGCAATTCAACTCCCTTGCGCTCGCTGCGAATCAGCCCTGCCTCACGCAGAATCCTGAAATGCTGCGACAGCGTCGATTTGGGCAGCGTGTGATCACGGATATGCAAAAACGTCGAACAACTCTTCGGGCAATCGGTGCGCGCCAACTGCATAAATATGCGGACCCGTATCGGATCACAGAGTGCATATAAAATGCCCTGCACGGTAATCTCATCTATAGGCGGGTGGTAAAGAGGCCTCATGGATTAATTTTATCAAAAATTTGACTTATAGTCCAATAGTTCTAGAATATGGAACAATTAACGTTGCAAAGTCCTTTTAGGAGGATTGTCATGGCCACGCTCCTGCACATTAAAACCTCCCCACGAGGCAGCCGCTCGGCGTCGCATACGGTGGCGGAACACTTTATCAAGTCCTATCGCTCCACGCACCCCGGCGACAGCGTGGAAACGCTCGACGTCTGGCAGGCCAAACTACCGGAGTTCGATGGCGCGACGATTGACGCCAAATACGCCATCCTGCACGGACAGACGCACACGCCGGAACACCGCGAGGCCTGGCAGGCCGTGATCCGCATCGCCGACCAATTTAAGTCGGCTGACAAATATCTTATCTCACTACCGATGTGGAATTTCGGCATTCCCTATAAGCTCAAACACTATATTGATCTATTGGTGCAGCCGGGACTGACCTTCAGCTTCACGCCGGGGGAAGGCTACAAGGGACTGGTGACGGGCAAACCGCTTTTGGCAATCTACGCGCGCGGCGGCGCGTATGGCCCCGGTACCGGCGCAGAAGGCTATGACCAGCAAAGCTCGTATCTGAAACAACTTTTCGGCTTCATCGGTTTTACTGACATCCGGGAAATTTTTGTTGAGCCGACGCTTGCCAACCCGACCTCCAAGGACCAGGCCGTGGCCGCCGCCAAACGCAAGGCCGAGGAGATAGCTGCCAGTTTTTGATCGGGCGCCGAAATTATCCGAAAGCCTGACGTGAAAAATGAACAGTGAACAAATTTTAAATAAGGAGAACGATTATGGGAAAGCTTACAGGAAAAGTCGCGCTGGTCACCGGCGGTAACAGCGGCATGGGTCTGGAAACCGCGAAGTTATTCGCCGCTCAAGGCGCCAAGGTCATCATCACCGGGCGCCGGCAGAAAGACCTCGATGAGGCGGTAAAATCCATCGGCGCTTCGGCACTGGGCGTGCCGGGGGATGTATCAAAAATGGCCGATCTCGACCGGCTCTTCGCCATCATCAAGGATAAGTATGGCCGGCTGGATATTATCTTTGCCAATGCCGGCTTCGGCGAGGTCGCTCCGTTTGGGCAGGTGACGGAAGATCAATTCGACCGGCATTTCGCGGTCAACGTCAAGGGGCTTTTCTTCACGGTGCAAAAAGCGCTGCCGCTTCTATCGGATGGCGCGTCGATTATCCTGAATTCCTCGATCGCCGGGTATAAAGGCATGGAAGCGCTGAGCGTTTATAGCGCCACTAAAGCGGCGGTCCGTTCTTTTGCACGGACCTGGACCTCCGATTTGAAAACGCGCAAAATCCGCATCAATTCGCTTAGCCCCGGCCCCATCAATACGCCTATCTTTGGCAAAATGGGCTTGAGCGAAGAGCAGGCCCAGGGTTTTAAACAGTCGTTACCCGGTATGGTGCCGCTGGGTCGCATCGGCACCATGGAGGAAATTGCCAAAACCGCCCTGTTCCTCGCGTCTGACGACAGCAGCTATATCACCGGCATCGACCTTACCGTCGACGGCGGCATGGCGCAGGTATAGCGGAGGGCATAGGGAACAGGGCACAGGCTACAGAAGCTGGCGTTTACTCCGAGTCGGGAGAAATTTTTAATCGCGAAGGACGCGAAGATATTTAGCCACAGGCCATGGGGTGTTGTTCATAGTGGGAGATGAAAACTTGGCCTGCTGACCGATGGATTATCAACGCTGCACCATTTCGCCATCAATCATTTCGCCCTTTTTCTTCTCATCCAACACCACGATAAGCTGCTCCAGATCACTATCGACCGATACATCATTCTCGCTGGTCTGGCCGAGCAATTGCCTACCCAGCCAGATCATCATCATGACACTGCCTCCCAACGCCGCTTCGATTTGGACCTGGCGCAGATGTTTGCGCACTTCGGCCCGATTTTTGGCGAGAATGGCGGTAAAGCGCCTTGAGCCTA
>Ga0335074_10004018_pt1 | contig 20252 bp, 13 predicted proteins | sample Lox_Sample_23_FD_206715 | JGI IMG/M metagenome (GOLD analysis project Ga0335074, IMG submission 206715) | Soil microbial communities from Loxahatchee National Wildlife Refuge, Florida, United States - Lox_Sample_2.3 | ecosystem: Environmental > Terrestrial > Soil > Wetlands | place: USA... | reverse complement strand
CGCGTAGCATATGATACTGATCGATGTAGCTTTGGCTGTGCCCTTCATCGAGCTGCTGCGCAAAGAACCGTTCGAAATCGGCCCATTTGGCCTCCGCACCGCTGCCATCAGGTTCCAGCATGTCGGCGAACATGTCCGCGTCCTCGTCTAGCGGCACACCGGCGTTGCGTAGTTCAGTGAAGACGGCGTGATGGCGCCACACCGTGGTCCACTCGATGGTCTCGCAGTCCCGCGCATACAGCATCGCCGCCGCATCCGGGCCGGCCTCGCCGGCGACCGCCTCGTACCTTCCCAATCGCGCAAGCATGGCAGGCGTTTCATAGAACGATGCGTTGGTGGCATTGATCAATTCGAAGACCACGCTGTCCTCGGCCGGCGCCGTTTCGTCTTCGATTTCGATGATCCTTGGGCCGGCTCGCCAGATGCCGCCTTGCACGTCGGCGTCTTCGTCGGCCCAGCGTACCGTGATCGGCCCCGCCGCGGTCGCCTCCCGCACGATCTTTCGCAGTTCCGGCGAGTGCAGCCACATCTGCTTGAACTGGTCGGCTTCGTCGTCCCAATCCTCGTCGAACACGACTTCAACGAAGGATGCTGTCTCGATGTGTTCAAGCTGGGCCGCGGCTTGTTCGGCCGCGCGGGCGCCCCAGCTTCCATCCAGGATCGCCCGTCGGCGCGCTGCTTCGCTCGGCTCAGGCTCGGACTCGGCTTCGCTTGGTTCGAACTCGGCTTCGCTTGGTTCGGACCCGGCTTCGCCCGGCTCAACCTCGGGCCTTGCCGCCGGTCCAGGATCAGCCGGCGCAATGTCCGACCCCGGTTCTCCCGGTGCGTCTTGATTCGGGCTGCCGATGCGCCGTCGCGTTGCCGGCCTCGCATCGAGCGCATCGTCCCCACCCTCGCTGGCTTCGCGCTTACGCCCGCTCTCTCGTCCGGGGCCTGATTGATCCGAGTCCATAATGGTCTCCGTGTCCGCCTGTCCGGCCCTCAGGCCGGGTCATTCAGCTGTCGCGGTCCCACGCCGGCTCGCCGTCCGCCACCGCCGTACCGGGCCCGCCACGCCAGCCGTGCCGCGCCCAGGCGCCGTCGAGCAAAGCGGCAAAGCGGGCAGGGGCCATCATCCCGGCTGTGACCGCGACCCCCGGCCGAAACCCGGCGCCGCCACCAGTCCACCACAAAGCCGGGCGGGCGCCGATCCCGGCGGTTTCGCGCAGCACGGCGCCCAGCGCCGAAAGCATCGGCAGCGGAATCCAACGGCTGATCGGGTTCAATATCGCCGTCCCGCGCGCGGCGTGCGGCAAATGCGGGCACTCAAGCCCGGGCAGCGCGCGGTCCAGCGCGGCGAGTTCGAAAACCTCGTCCAGCGCCTCCAGCGCCAGGGTCTCGACCGCCTCGAACCAAGCAGCGCCGCCAGCCGCGACCGCGACCGTGTCGGCCGCCGCGGGTAATTCCAGCGCCAGCAGCAACGGAAAACAGCGCCCGACCGCATCGCCGCTCGGCACCAGCACGCCGGCCAGCCCATTGTCACCGAAGACTCCGCCGGGCAGCACGAAGCGCCACACCGGGGCCGTCAGATAGCGGTCCGTCCAGGTCGCAAGCAGCGCCGCCTGGCTGCGGGCGAGGCATTGCTGCAACCAGGAATCCCAGCATTCGACCGTGGACCGTGACAGACGCCGGCCAATGAAGTCGGCCCGGGCCGGCAGCTTGCCGAAATACCCAACAGGCTGGCCCGGCAGCCTGTCGCGCGGCACGCTCATTGCGGCCATGGGCAGTGGAACTGCGCCGGCAGATCGGCGCCAAGCGGACTCATCGCACTGTCCGTCCGCACATCGAACCTCGTACTGCTTCCACCAACAGAAAAGCCCAGACTGAAATCGCCAGGGCCGCCCTGGCTGCTCAGCCGGCCGAGATCGAGCAAATGGAACCAGCCCCACGCGCCGCTCGCGGCGATCGTCATCGGCACGCCACCCTTGCCACGAGTGAAGGTCACGTTGGCGCCGGTGGATCCCGCCGGGCCGGGCCATTGCAGCCGCACCGGCGTGGCTGCCCCCCCTTTGCGATACGCAACGGTCTGGCCGTCGCTGGTCAGCGCAACCTCCGAAGCGTCGCCGTCCAGCGCCACCGGGGTCACCCTGAAGCCCAGCGCCGGGCTTGCGCCGACGAAATAGCTGTCCCGGATCTCCGCCGCGATTTCGAAGGCGCGCAGCGGTTCAGCGCCGAAGCCCGGCGTCCCCGATCCCAGCCTGCGCCACAGCCAGGGGTGGCTGCTGGTATCGACCAGCGCGCGGAGATTGTCTTTGAAGAACGTGTCGAACATGCCGCCAAGGCCGAACAGCCGGGCAAAATCACCCAACGAGATGTCCTGCGCGGCTCCCTGCTGGAACGGATAGCGGTTGACAGTCGCGGCCTGGCATGACGGCCCGTCGCTCTGCTGCCACAGTGCCACCAGCTTCGCGCGCTGCCCCGCCAGCGAAACGCCGGTACTGCTCCGGGTCACGCCAATCAGCCAACCCTGCACCGGCTGTGGCAGTTGTCCGGCGGCGGCCTGGATACGCTCCGCGGCACCGGTCTCGACGCCGCTCCCCTGCATCGGGTCGGGCGCATCGGAGGCATCTCTGATCGAGCGGTAGAGCGAGCCGAGATCGGCGATCACGCCATCGATCGGCAGCGGGGCGTTGGGCGCGCTGTCGGGCGGCACGGCGGTCAGCGCATGCAGTTCCTGGAAATGCGCGCCGGTGAACGCGGCGGCGATGCCCGCCGGGCTGTCCGGATCAGTCGCGGGCGTGGCGAGAAGCCGCCGCAGGTTGTCCGCGTCCGACCCGGACGGCGCATTGCCCGCCGCAGCACCGCCGGACGCTGGCGGCGACAGATTGGTCTCGCTCGCCGCCGCCACGACCAGCAGTCGGATCGGCGAACTCGGCGATGACAACACATCCAGCACCCGCAGCGCAGCCTGCAGGTCATCCGCCCGCACGATCGAGATGTCGCCGATCAGCCCATCCCAGCGCTGAGCAAAGTCCTGCAAATAAAGCCCGGTGACCTGACGCTCCAGCGTCGCGGGATCGGTGCCGGGCCCCGTTGAACCCAGTACCCAGGCATCACGCGTGGCCTGCCGCGCCGCCTTGGGCAACGCGGGCAGGAACACCTTCCGGAACCCATCCGCGGTGAAGATGCCCGGAATCCCTGCGGTCAGCGCCTGCCCTGAGCGGCGGCGGAACACCATCCCCGCGAACGGACCGGCGGCATCGGAGATCCGCCATTCCGGCAGCGACGTCGCGGCCGGGCTGGCGATGATCGCGGCATACACAGGCTGCGCCGCCGGTACCCTCCGCAATGTATCGCGCGCCCGGCCAATCAGGTCGCCGTTCAGCACGATCTCGGGGAAGGGCGCCGCCAGCAGGGCTTGCAAATGACCGTCCAGGTCCGATCGCAGCGCGACATTGGTTTCCCCCGGATAGACCGCCTGCCAGTCCAGGCTCAGCCACCGCGTCACCAGGTCACGGTCCAGCGGCCCCATGCGCCCCAGCATCAGGTAAACCTTCAGCGCCTGCTGCACGAAGTTCACGTCGTCGATGTGCTGCGCGAGCTGGGTCTCCAGCCGCAGGATCAGCCGCGGCAGCAGCAAGTCACCCAGCGCCTTGCGGTAGGCCACTACCTCCTGCGAGCGCAATTTCCCCAATTGCGACAATCCCACCGAGGTCACCAGCAGCCCGGGCCGATTCGGCCCCGTGGCGCCGCCGGCAAGATCGCGCAGCCGATCGAGCAATGGCACTACCTGGTGCAGATCGGCATCGTCCACTTGCTCGAGCCGCAGCGCGTTGGCGCGTGCTGTGAAGTCGGCGGTCGCGGCCTCAACCCTGGTAACCACCATCCGGTTGGCCAGGAAGCTGGCCGTGAACGCAGCGCCGCCGCACAGCACCGCAGCCAGCGCGAAGGCTCGGACGCCGAACGCAATGCCGCGGCGGCGGCGTTCGGCGCGCGGATCGGCGCCAACCAGCGCGGCCTCACCGAACACCACCTCCCGCAGCAGGCGGGTGAGGAAAAAGCTGCGGGCATTTGCCACCGCACCGGTCGCCGGGTCGGGCCGGATGCCGAACATCGAAGACATCACCTGCATCACCCGGTCAAACGGCGCACCGACCTGCGTACTGCTGGCGAAATACACGCCGCGCAGCAGCACCGATTGCTCGAACGCGTTGGCCTCGAACGCCTCCTGCAGGAACAGCTCGGAAAGATCCTTCAGGCTCGCCACCTGCTGTGGGAACCCGAACACCAGGGCCCGCCGCTCCAAATCGGATTCCTGCTGTAGCCGCTCCAGCAGGCGTTCGTTCAGGCGGCCGATCAGGGCGTCGAATTCGGCACCGTATTGCGGCAGGCAGCCCTCCTCCGGTTCCGGGATGGTGTGGTCGAATGTCAGGCCCCACACCGACTCACGGCCCTCCCGCCCCAGGTCGTCGAAGAATTCGACGAAGCCGGCGATCAGGTCCGCCTTGGTGAACAACACATAGACCGGCAGGCGCAGCCCGAGTTCGCTGTAGATCTCGGCCACGCGCTGGCGGATGCGCTGCGCGTGACTGTGGCGTTCGGCATCAGAGAAGGCGATCAGCTCGCCGGTGCCGATCGCCACGACGATGCCGTTCAGCGGCTGGCTGCGGCGATATTTCTTCAGCAGGCGGAGGAAGCCGAGCCACGCCGCCTGGTCGGCCTCCGGCGCGCTGTCCTGGGTGGTGTAGCGGCCGGCGGTGTCGATCAGCACCGCCTCATCGGTGAACCACCAGTCGCAGCTTCTGGTGCCGCCGACCCCGCCGATGCCGCGGCGGCCGTATTTCCCGGACAGCGGGAAATTCAGGCCGGAATTGACCAAGGCGGTGGTCTTGCCGCTGCCCGGCGGCCCGATCAGCACATACCACGGCAACTGATACAGCCAGCGCCGCCCGGCGGCTTTGCCGAAACGGCTGTGTTTCAGCAGGTTCAGTGCCTCGCGCAGGCGCGCCGACAGCGCCTCCACCTCCTGCGGGCCGGCCGCGGCGCCGCCATCCGCGAGTTCGGCCGCCATGCTGGCATTCACCCGCCGCTGGCGCCATTGGCTCAGCCCGGCAGTGATGCCCAGGATGGCGGGCACGAAGGCCGCGGCGAGGGCACGGGTCACCCCGCCGGAAAGCGATCCTTGGGTGCCGATCAGTGGCGCAAGGAACCACAGCAGCACGGCCGCGATCAGCCCGCCAAACGCCATGATCGCGACCTGGGAACCGGCGATCCGCTGGATGAAAGCGCGCATGGCCTAGCCTCGATCCGTCTTGGTGATCAGGATGTCGATGCGGCGGTTCTGCTGCCGTCCTTGTGGCGTGGTGTTCGGCGCGATCGGCTGCGTGGCGCCGCGCCCCTCCTCCTGCACCCGGTTTTGCGCGCGCAGATGCGCCTGGATCATCACGCCGACCGAACGGGCCCGGGCAAGCGAGAGGTCGTAGTTGGAGGGGAACCGCAGTGTGTGGATCGGCTGGTTGTCGGTATAGCCGATCACCTCGATGGCACCGGGCTGGTCGTTCAGCGCATCGGCGAGGCGGGCCAGCAGCGGTGCGAATTCCGGCCGCACCTCGGCGCTGCCGGACGCGAACATGCCGCCGGGGATGCGCACCGTGATCGTCTGCGGATCGTCCAGCACCTCGACCTGCGGATCCGCGGCCACGGCGGCGCGCAGCGTGGCCGCCTGTGCAGTGGTCGCGGGCGGCGCCGGTGGCGGCGGCGGGGCAACCCGGGCCAGGCTGACCGCGCCGGTCGGCGGCAGGTTCGCCAGGCCAGCATAGGCCCGGTCCGACAGATCGTTCAGCCAGAACAACAGCACCGCGTAGATCAGCAGCAGCAGTCCCGCCGCGGTCACCGCGACCACCCAGTTCGGCACCAGCATGGCCAGGCCCTTGTGCGCCTGCTGGATGCCGCGCCAGTGCGGCGAGATGTCACGCTCGAAATCGCCGCGCGCCGCCCGGATCAGCCGATAGACGTCCTCGCGCAGCACCAGCAGCTCGGAAACGCCGCGCGGGGCGACACGGTATTTGCCTTCGAAACCAAGGCTGATGCAGTGGTACAGCAGCTCCAGCAGATCGACATTGATGCCGGGGTCCTTCTTCAACCGCGCCAGCAGGTCGAAGAAACGGTCACCGCCCCAGGTCTCGCTGAAGAACGTGCCGACCATGCTGCGCGTGGTCCACACGCTGCGGCTGCCCCACGGGGTGTTCAGTACCAGGTCGTCCAGCGTGGCGCAGAGCGCGTATTTGGCGGCGCGGATGGCACGCGCGGGAAGGCCCAACGATGCCAGGCGCCGCTCAAACTGGTCCAGGCCCTGCATGACGCGCAGGCGCAGTCCGTCCACGTCCTCATGCAGCAGCCGGTGCTTGAGCCGGACGCCGAGATCGAGCAATGGCGCCGCGGCGGCGACGATGGGGTTGAGCTTCTCCAGCCGCAGCGTGTCCCAGGAAAAGGGGGCTTCGTCGCGTCCCCCGCCGGACGCCCCGGCCGCGCGCGACGTCTGAGTACCGCCGGGCCGCCGCCCGCCGGGGTTGAGCCCACGCAGCGCCACTGGTCCGATGAAGGTCTCGTCACCCGGCATCGTCGGACGCCTCCGCGCCGACGCTGCGGCCTTTGGTGGCTGCCTTCTGGATCGCGGCGTAAGCGCGGGCGAACTCGCTGCCGAGCATGTCGTGCCCGTCCCCGGCGAGCGATCGCTCCAGTTCCGCGTATTTTGCCCGGAACGCGTCCCATGCACGCGCCTTGCGCAGCGCCGGAACTATCGAATCGGCCGCGCCGTGCGGCAGCGCCTGCTCGATTGCCGCCGGGTCGAGGCGGCGCAGTGTGTCGGCAAACGCGGCCCGTACACCGGACAGCAAGGCGAGATGGTGCGAATGGATGTCGCTGACCGTCTCCCGCATCGCCTCCTCGGGCCGCAGGAAGCCGGGAATGTCGTTGCAGAGCAACATCTGCAGCGCCTCCTCGGCGGTGGCTACGAATTTCATCACATTGTTGGCGCCGCGGCTGATGGCCGTACGCTGCATGCCGAATTCCTGCTTGGCGACGCTGCGGCTACCGAGGATCTGCAGCATGCCATCGACCGCGATGCGCATGACACGGCCGGCGCGTTCAGCGGCGGCCGCAGCCTTGGCGTCGCTCACCGTGGCAGGGTCGAGCCCGCACGCGCTGAGCAGCAGGTCCACCGCACGGCGGCCGTCGTCGGCGGGAGCAGGCTGCGGGTCGAGGTCTGCATTCCGGGATTGCTGAGACCGGGCGGGTTCCGGGGGCGTGCCATCGGCGTTGCGAAAAGCAGGGAGATGCACAAAAGCCTCCCCCTCCCCCCACCCTTGGTCCGCTTCGCGGCCCAAGCCCACAAGGGGAGGGGGAGCAGCTTTGTCTGTCTGGGCCACGCCCGGACTCCCTGCGCCCGGACGGGGTGCGCCCACAGCGCCGATCTCGGCCAGCGGATCCCAGTCGTCAGGAATGGCCTCCCTGTGCGTACGTGGCCGCGGGAAGACTTCCTGGACCGGCGGAACATGGTCAGGATCGGCCGCGACCGGCACGGGCACGGCCTGCCAGGGTTCCGCCGCGGGCGCCTCCAGGAAATCCTCTGCGACGCCCTCGGCCAAACCGTTCATGCTGTCCAGGAACGCGTCGATATCGTTCCGCGCGGCTGGGGCGATATCCTGCCGCGCCGCCCGCGGCTGCGGCGAAGCAACCACCGGTGCCGGTGCATGCGACACCGGCCCCAGCGGATCGGCACCGGTCTCCACCGCACCGGTCCCGGCCAGACCGGCGTCCGGCAGGATGACCGACACCACGGTCAGCGTGAACGCTCCGAGTTGGATCGCGTCCCCGGCCGCCAGCGGCACCGGCTCGCCGCGCACCAGGCGCTGCCCACCACCGTTCAGGAACGTGCCGTTGGCGCTGCCGTCCAGCACCACGTAACGGCCCGCATCAAGCCGCACGACGCAATGCTGCTTCGACAGCACACGGTCCGGGTCGGCCAGCACCAGGTCGTTGTCCGCGGCGCGGCCGATCCGCAACTCGGTATCGACCTCGACCAGCCGCGCGCTGCCCTGATCGACCGGCCGATCCAGATCAGGCGGCTCCTCGATGCGCAGCAGCAACGGCATGTCAGCGGTCGCGGATGGCCCACAGGGCCATCTCCAGACCGCGGAAATCGCCGGCCACGTGCAGCGCCAGACCGGCCGACCGGTCTAACCCCTTCCAGAGGCGACTGCTGGCGTCGATCTCGAAATAGGTCACGCCGGCATGGAACGGCAATTGCCGCGGCACGACCGGCAGCGCCCGCAGCACGATGCCCGGCAACGCAACATTGACCAGTTCCTTGATGCGTTCCAGCGGCCCGATCTTGATCTGCCGCGGGAACTCGCTGCGCAGCCGCTCGGCCGGCAGTTCGGCCTTCACCGCCAGCACGAACGTGGCCGTGGTGAACAGGGTCCGGTCGCCGACCTGGGCGATATGCACGCCGTAGCGGTGTTCCGTCAGCGGCACCGGCACCGCCGTATGTTCCAGCACCAGGCTCAGCGATTCGCGGATCGAGCGCATCACCGGCGCGAAGGTCTCGGCCAGTTCGTGATGGCGGTAGAGACCGAACGAAGGTGGCCGTTTCTCGGGGCGGGCATAGGTCGCCAGATCGCCGGCCAACTCCACCGCATGCAGGAACAAGGTCTCCGGATGCACCGTCGCTGCCGATGCCAGATGCGCGAACACCGGCTCGGACCGGTTGACCAGTTGCAGCAGCAGGTAGTCGGAAATCTCCGCCACGCCTGCCGTGCCGGGCTGCCCGACCCTGGCCGCCAGCGCCTCGCCCCGGTGGTGCAGCAGGCCCTGGATTTCCGCGACGAAACCCGCCAGCACGGTTGACGCCCCACAGTCGAGCACCGGTGCCACAAAACCCTCGTCCAGGATCACCTGGCGATCCGGGCGTTGCTCAATCATGTGTGCGACCGGCAGGCAGATGAAGCCGGCGCGGTCCATGCCGTGCGGCAGCAGGCGAAATCGCAGCCGCCCCACTTCGATCGCCGCATTGCCGCGGTCGCCGGCATTGGCATCGACCAGTTCTTGCTCTGTGGTGTGCCAGCGCGCGACCACATCGGCGCCGGCGCGGTCGTCGGCTTCGATCGCGCCGGGCTGGTACGCCGGCAGCGCCAGGTGCACGACGCTGTTGCGCAACCCATCAGGCGGCTCGAACGGCACCGGCAGGTCGGCGTCGTCGGGAATGCTGAAGGGCGTGCCGTCCTCCATCACGCCGCTCGCATGCTCTATGGCGATCTTGCCGAGACCCAGCATCCCGGTGTTGAGGCGCAGTTTGGTCAGGCCCCAGCCGTAGCCGCGCAACGCCGCGGCGCGGCCACGCACCAGCTTCTCCACATAGCGGTCGGCCTGCTGCAGGTGTTGCGGGCGTAGGAACAAGCCTTCCGACCACACCACCTTGTTGTCCCAGGACAAAGCCGTCCTCCTCCCGTCATGCCGCACGCTGCGGCAGACCGGCAGACCATGGGACGGAACATCGCCGGCCGCACATGCATGGTTGGTATCAACCAATACGGGAGCGCCAACCGGCGAAGCATTCGCGGATACCAACGACGCATGACCCGGCCCCGGCGCATATCGCTATCAACGGTGTCATCCGCGCGGGCGTCGCGATGACGCGCAGGGTAACGGCGAGGGATCAGCACAGCGGCGATGTTGGACACCGAGCGATTGCTGCTGCCAGGCTCGGGCGCGTCGCCCTGTGGCGAGGCGCTCGACTACGACATCGACTTCATGGAACTCGAAATCGCCGCGCGTGGCCGCAGCGAGCAGCAGATGGGCGATGCCGTCAGTGCCGGCGAGGAGCCGGACTGGCGCGCGGTCGAGAGCATGGCGCTGGCGCTGTGTGAGCGCAGCAAGGATCTTCGTGTCGGCGTCCTGCTGGCATGGGCGCAATTGCACAACGACGGCTTCATCGGTTTCGAAGCAGGTTTGCGATTGCTCTCCGGCTACGCCGATCGTTTCTGGGACACCGTGCATCCGATGCCGGAGCCGGGCGAGGACGACACCATCCGGGTCAACGCGCTCGCCGCGCTGGCCGACCCGGCCGGTCTGCTGGGCGATGTGCGGCGGGCGCCGCTGGTCCAGTCCGCGGCGCTGGGCGCGGTGTCGTTGCGCGACGTGCAGATCGCCAATCGCCGCCTGGCAGCGCTCGACGACACGCCGGCGATCAGTCTTGCCGATATCGAAGCGGGGTTCCAGGCCGCGCCGCCGGAACGGCTGGCCGCGACCGCCGTAGCGCTGGCCGCCAGCATCGACGCCGTCGATGTCATGGCCCGGGTGATGACGGAACGCGGACCCGGCGATCTCGGCAGTCCGCTCGATGCGCTGGCCGAGGCACTGCGCGAGGCACATGCCGCATGCGACACCTACCTGGCCGCGCCAGTGACGCAGGCGGCAGTGGAAGACGCGGCGATCGGCGACGACACACCCGCCCCGGCACGCACCCCGGCCGCTTCCAATGAGATCCGCGGCCGCGCCGATATCGTCATGATGTTGGATCGGATCTGCTGGTGGTACGCCGCCAACGAGCCGGCCAGTCCGGTGCCCGATCTGCTGGAGCGCGCAAAGCGGCTGGTGTCGCAGAACTTCCTTGCGCTGCTGCTCGAACTCGCACCGGCCGGGGCCGATCAGTTCCGCACCCTCGCCGGCATAAGAGACGCGGAAAACTGAAGCCCAGCAGGAGAGAGCGACCATGGCCCGAGCTAGCAGTCAAAAATTCATCGCCAGGAACCGGGCACCGCGCGTGCAGATCGAGTACGACCTGGAAACCTACGGCTCGAGCCGGAAAGTGGAACTGCCGTTCGTTGTCGGTGTGCTGTCCGATCTGTCGGGCATGCCGAGCGAACCGCTGCCAGCGGTTGCCGATCGCAACATGCTGGAGATCGACATCGACAATTTCGATGCGCGGCTGAAATCGATGCGGCCGCGCGTGGCTTTTGCGGTGGACAACACGCTGACCGGCGAGGGCAAGCTGCAGGTGGACCTTACCTTCGAGAAGATGGACGACTTCTCGCCCGCCGCGGTGGCGCGGAAGGTGCCGGCACTGAAAAAGCTGCTGGACGCACGTCAGCAGTTGTCGAACCTGATGACCTACATGGACGGCAAGACGGGAGCAGAGAATCTGGTCTCGCGTCTGCTGCACGATCCGGACCTGCTGCTGGCGCTGACCGAGGGCCCCGCGCTCGACGAGCCGCCAGCCGCGGACGCCGTGACCGAGGAAGGATCTGAGTGAGATGTCGGGACAGCAGCATGAGCTGGCAGCCAGGCCGGTGACAGTTCGCGAACGGGATGAATTCGCCGCATCGCTGCAACGCGAGTTCCGTCCGAGTTCCGACCAGGCGCGGGACGCAGTGGAGGGCGCGGTCCGCACGCTGGCACAGCACGCACTGGTGGACACGCGGCTGATAGCGGACGATTCGATGGACACGATCGGCGCGATCATCGCCGCCATCGACCGCAAGCTGACCGAGCAAACCAACCGGATCATCCACAATCCGGAGTTCCAGGCTTTGGAATCGGCCTGGCGGGGCCTGGAGCACCTGGTCAGCAACACCGAGACCGACGAGCACTTGAAGATCCGCGTGCTCAACGTCTCCAAGAAGGATCTGTCGCGGACACTGCGCCGCTACAAGGGTGTCGCGTGGGATCAGAGCCCGGTCTTCAAGAAAATCTATGAGGAGGAGTACGGGCAGATCGGCGGCCAGCCCTATGGCGTGCTGATCGGGGACTACTATTTCGACCATTCGCCGCCGGACGTGGAATTGCTGGCCGGCATCGGGCGGATCGCGGCGGCCAGCCATGCCCCGTTCATCGCCGCCGCGGCGCCGTCGGTGATGCGGATGGAAAGCTGGCAGGAACTCGCCAATCCGCGCGATATCACCAAGATCTTCCAGACCCCGGAATACGCCGCGTGGCGCTCGCTGCGTGACTCGGAAGATTCGCGCTATATCGCCCTGGCCATGCCGCGCACCCTGGGGCGGTTGCCCTACGGTGCGAAAACCGCCCCGCTCGACGAGTTCGAATTCGAGGAGGATGTGGACGGTGCGCACGCCGACAAATACCTCTGGACCAACGCCGCCTACGCGATGGGCGTGAACCTGACGCGGTCGTTCAAGCTGTACGGCTGGCTGTCGCGCATCCGCGGCGTCGAATCCGGCGGCCTGGTGGAGGATCTGCCGTCCCACACCTTTCCCACCGACGATGGCGGCGTCGATATGAAATGTCCGACCGAAATCGCCATCAGCGATCGCCGTGAGGCGGAACTGTCAAAGAACGGTTTCCTGCCGCTGATCCACCGCAAGAACACCGATCTTGCCGTGTTCCTCGGGTCGCAGACGCTGAACAAGCCGGCGCGTTACGAGGACCCCGCCGCCACAGCGAACGCCGAGCTGAGCGCCCGGCTGCCCTACATGTTTTCGACCAGCCGGTTCGCGCACTACCTGAAATGCATGGTGCGCGACAAGATCGGTTCGTTTAAGGAACGGCATGAGGTGCAGCAGTGGCTGAACGGCTGGATCGAGGGATACGTCCATAGCGACCCTTCGACCGCGAGCGAGGATATCCGGGCGCGCCATCCGCTGACCGCGGCCGAGGTCGTGGTCGAGGATGTCGAAGGCAATCCCGGTTACTACTCGGCCAAATTCTTTCTTCGCCCGCACTACCAGCTTGAGGGTCTGACGGTGTCCCTGCGGCTGGTTTCCCGGTTACCGTCGATCAAGGCTGCCTGACGGAAGGCTGACTTAACAGGAGATTGCCATGGCCTTCAGCGCCGCGCTGTTGTTTACCGAACCGAGTGGCAGTGGCCTCGCCCGGCCGCAGGGCGAGTCGATCATCATCCCGAATGGAATCGAACTGGGCGAATCCTGGAATTTCTCGCTGGAGAACAAGCTCGACATCTCGCACCGGACGTCCGGTGCTGGCGCCGGAAAGGCGGAGTTCCAGGAGTTCACCGTCAAGAAGTCAGTGGACAAGGCGTCACCCCTCCTGTTCCTGGCCTGCGGTTCCGGCGCGACGTACAATAACGTGCAGCTCATTCTGCGCAAAGCGACCGGCAACACCGCCAATTCCGGGATCAACTATCTGACATGGACCTTCAACATGTTCGCTGTGGAGAAAATCGAGTGGGCGTATGGCGATCCGTTTTGTGAAGAGAACATCACGTTCAAGTTCGGTGCCTGCCAGATCCAGTACTGGCAGCAGCAGGGAACCAGCAACCAGCTCACCAAGATCGACCCGCAGATGTGGAGCCAGGTCGTGAACGCGAGCAGCATGTCGGTCCAGTCGAACTGACGGCCAGGCACGTCCGGCGTGTACGGCCGGACGTGCCGTACCTCCCCACGCCGCTCTTCCCCCCACGCCATAAGCAGCAGGTTGCCCGTCAAAAATGTCCGGCGCGCAGGACCGGGTGCAGCCCTCGCTGCTTGACCGGCTGACCGATGACGAACCCACGAACCGGCGCGAGGCGCGCGATATGCGGGGCTTCTCGCTGGCGCGCCTGCGGGAGGCTGTGCTGCGCGATCTGTCCTGGCTGATGAACGCCTCGCAGCTTGCGGCGACCCAGGACCTCAGCCCCTACCCGCATGTCGCCTCCAGCGTCCTGAACTACGGTATCCCGCCGACCACCGGCCAGGTGAAGGCAGCGATCGACGCTGCTGCATTGGCGCGCCAGGTGCGCATCGCGTTGCTGCGCTTCGAACCGCGCTTGCTGGCGGACAGCCTGGCAGTCTCCGTCACCAGGGAGGGGACCCGCGACGGCGCCTTCCAGTTCGTGATCGAGGCGGAACTGTGGGCGCATCCGATGCCGCTGCGGGTGACGCTGCGAACCGAGCCCGACGCGGACCTCGACATGGTCCGTGTGGTCGAGCAATCCGGCGGAGGCGCCTGATGGACGACCGCTTGCTGCGGCTCTACGAAGACGAACTACGGTTCTTGCGCGATATGGGAGGCGAGTTCGCCGCTGCCTTCCCCAAAGTCGCCAGCCGGCTCGGCCTCGATGCGGCCGAGGCGACCGACCCGTATGTGGAACGACTGCTGGAAGGCTGCGCGTTCCTCACCGCGCGGGTGCAGTTGAAACTGGAATCGCAGTTTCCCGCCTTCACCCAGCATCTGCTGGAGATGGTCTATCCGCACTATCTCGCGCCGACCCCGTCAATGGCGGTTGCCCAGTTCACGCCCGATCCGGACGGTGGCCGGCTCGAGAAAGGCTATGCCATTCCCGCCGGCACCAGCCTGATCGGACGCATGGCACGCGACGGCATCACCGCGTGTGAGTTCCGTACCGCGCATCCCGTGCATCTCTGGCCGATCGCCATTGCCGGCGCCGATTATTTCGCAACGCCGGCACAGATCTCGGCGCTGCAACTGCCGGAACGCAGCAGCGCACGGGCGGCGCTGCGGCTGCGCCTGCGCACAACAAACGGCCTGCCGTTCGAGCGGCTGGCGCTGAAGTCGCTGTGCTGCTTCCTGCCGCAGGCCGGCGGCATTGGCGGCGCGCTTCTGGGCCAGTTGCTGGCGGACTGCAGTGGGCTGGTGCTGCAGCCACCCGGCTGGCCGGTGGCATGGCGCGAAACATTGCCGGCGCGTTCCATCCGCCACACCGGCTTCGGCGAGCAGGAAGCGATCCTGCCCTACGGTCCACGATCCTTCAGCGGCTATCGGCTGCTGCAGGAATTCTTCGCGCTGCCGGAACGGGTACTGTTCTTGGAGTTCAGCGGCCTCGCCGATGCGGTGCGCCGCTGCACCGGTCCGGAACTGGAATTGATCGTGCTGCTGCACCGGCCCGAACCGCGGCTGGAACGCGGTGTGGGCGCCGGCAGCTTCGCGCTGCACACCACGCCCGTCGTCAATCTGTTCCGCCGCCGCGCCGACCGGCTGACGCTGAACGACCGCGCCTACGAGCACCACCTCGTCGCCGACCGCGTGCGCCCGATGGATCTGGAGGTGCACTCGGTGCTGGAGGTGATCGGCGAGGGTGAAGCAGGCACGCCGCCGATACCGTTCCGACCGTTCTATTCCGTCGTCGATGCCGGGCATGCCGCGGGCCACGCCACGGCCCACGGGACAGACCACGCGGCCTACTACACGATAAGGCGAGAGAAACGCCTGACTTCGGCGCGCCAGGCACTGCACGGCTCGCGCAGTTCCTATGCCGGCAGCGAGATCTTTCTCTCATTGGTCGATCGCAATAACGCGCCGGTCTCGCCCACCCTGCGGCAGCTCGCGGTGACCTGCCTGTGCACCAACCGCGACCTGCCGTTGCTGATGCCGATCGGTGGCGGTGCCTCGGATTTCACGCTGGAGATCGGGGCGCCGGTCCAGGAGATTCGTTGTCTGGTGGGTCCAACCCCGCCGCGATCGTCCACGGTGCACGGCAACACCGCATGGCAACTGATCAGCCACCTGTCGCTGACCTATCTTTCGATCACCGACCGTGAGGGTGCGGAAGGCGATGGCGCCGATGCGCTGCGGGCGATGCTGCTGCTTTACGCCGACCGCGCCGATCCGGCGGTCGCGCGGCAGGTGGAGGGCATACGATCGGTCGTTTCTGTACCGGTGGTGCGGCGGCTGCCCGGCGGCGGCCAGGCGGCGATCGCCCGCGGCCTGGAGGTGACGCTGACGCTGGATGAAACCGCCTTCGAGGGCACCGGTGTCGTTCCACTCGGCGCCGTGCTGAGCGGCTTCTTCGCCCGCCATGCCGGGATCAATTCGTTCACCGAAACGGTGATTCGGGTGGACAGGCGCGGCGAGGTGATGCGATGGCCAATGCAGACCGGCCGCCGTCCGGCGCTGTAATGACTCGCACATGTCATTGCGAGGAGCAAACTCGCACATGTCATTGCGAGGAGCGAACTCGTACATATCATTGCGAGGAGCAAACTCGTACATGTCATTGCGAGGAGCGAAGCGACGAAGCAATCTCCTGCCTGGAGAGCGGTCGAAGCCTGTCCCGCGGCGGATTGCTTCGTCGCTTCGCCCATCGCAATGACATGCAGGGTCGGCGATGACCCCGCCCGCAGCCCCCGCCCGGACAGCCCTGCTGAAACGCGTCGCGGCCAACCCCTCCGCGTTCGACCTGTTCCACCTGCTACGCCACATCGACGCATTATGCCCCGAACGCCCCCGCCTCGGGACATCGGCGCGGCCGTCGCAGGACGCGCTGCGAATCGGCCAAATCCCAACAATGAGCTTTGCGCCCGGCGCGCTGGCTGCCCTGCAGCCGGGCGACGCCACCACCCCGCCGCTGCTCCGAACCTACCTGTTCGGCATGTTAGGACCCAACGGCCCGCTACCGCTGCACCTCACCGAATACGCCCATTCCCGCGCGCTGCATCACGGCGATCACGGCGTGGCGCGCTTCATCGACATGCTGCATCACCGTCTCGCAACGCTGCTCTTCCGCGCCTGGGCTGCCAGCGAGCCGACCGTCAGCCATGACCGCCCGCAGCAGGACGATTTCGCCCGTCAGCTCGCCTCGCTCGCCGGCTACGGCATGGCATCATTGCGCGACCGTGACGCAATGCCGGATGTCGCAAAGCTGCACTTCACCGGACGGCTCGCCTCGCACGCCCGCAACAAAGAGGGGCTGGAGGCGATCATCGGCAGCTTCTTCGACGTGCCCGTTCGCATCGAGGAATTCGTTCCAAGCTGGGTAACATTGCCAACGGCGGCGCAATGCCGTCTCGGGGAGGATCCCGCGACCGGCACACTCGGCAGCACCGCCACCGCCGGCGGACGCATCCGGGTGCACCACCATATGTTCTGCTTACGGATCGGACCGCTGACGCTGCGGGACTACCAGCGGCTGCTGCCGGGCCGGCGCAGCATGCAGCGCCTGATTCCGATCGTTCGCAACTACGCCGGCGACGAACTGGGCTGGCGTGTGAATCTGCTGCTGCTGCCTGACGAAGTGCCGCGGATGCGCCTCGGCCAGGCGGGACAACTTGGCTGGACCGGCTGGATCGGCACCCGGCGAAGCCGGGAACCGGCCGCCGACCTCTCGATCGACACCACAAGTCAAATCGCCGCGCATGCGAAAGGACCACCCGCATGACCGCCAGCAGCCGCGTCACCCCGTTCTGCAAGCTCCCATGTCATTGCGAGGAGCGAAGCGACGAAGCAACCTCGGTCACATGCAGGCGCGGACGCGCCAACATCCTACGAAGATTTTTCCTCCGCTTCCGCGAGCAACCTTGCTGAGTCCGCTTCGCTAAGAGCTGAACCAGAGATTACGCACGCTTCGCAGATCAACGCGTAGACAATTGAATCTCGATCTGCGCCTTACTCAGCAGTCGGCAAGTAGGGCGACAGTTGCTATACGCGTCATGGCCGGCGCAGGCCGGCCATCCACGACTTTTCTTGTTACCAGCAGCGTAGTCGTGGATGGCGGGCCTGCGCCCGCCATGACGGCCGTAGGCAGTGTCGCCTTACTTCCCGACTTCACAGTAATCTGTGAGGTCTGAGTAATCTGCGGTTCAAGCATGCGACTGCATGCCACGTACCGCCCCCCACTAATCTGCCCCGCCCGATGGAACATCCGCCGCCATCGATGCCGCCTCGACAGATTCAGTAGCGGTCGATGTGATCGCCGGCGGAACGCTGAGCTTGATCGACAGGCCGGTCATCGTGATGCCGGTCTCGTCGATCAGGATCGCAGCGAGCGGCGTATCGAGCGGACCCACCTGGAGCAGGATATTGGTGTAAGACGACACCACGACCCGCCCATCGCTCCGTAGCTCGACACGGCTGGCGAGTGGGCTGCCCGGTACATCAGCCGCCTCGATCGTCGTGCTGGCCTTCGCCGTCACCTTGGCCTTGCCGCCGGTGACAACGGTGAAATCGTTCTGCACGTCGCCATTCAGGTCCCGCTGCGCGCGCAGATAGACTTCCTCGCTGCCGGCGCGATCCTCGAACCGCAGTTCGTTATAATCCGTGCCTGGGGCGATGCTGGACCGGGTCTTGAACGTGGACCGCGTCGCCTCGGCCGGCAGCTCGTACGGCGGCATATTGCTTTCGTTATAGACGGCACCCGTGATGATCGGCCAGTCGGGATCGCCGTTCAGGAATTCCACCACGACCTCCTGCCCGATCCGCGGCGTCACCAGGCCGCCCCAGGACCGCCCCGCCCAGTTCTGTGCGACCCGGATGAAGGGCGAGCTGCTTTCGTTCTTCTGGCCTTCACGGTCCCAGTAAAACTGCACCTTGATGCGGCCATACTGGTCGGTGGTGATGTCCTCTCCGGGGACGCCGACCACCAGCGCGGTCTGCGGCCCCGCGATCAACGGCCTGGGCGTGGTCCGCGGCGGACGGTACTGGGTGGTGGCAGATAGTGCCTCCAGCTTCCCGGTGAACAGGAAGTGCGGGTCGGAAAATTTTCGCTGGTCTCCGGCGTCCACGACAATATTGAACGTTCCCCCGAGCAGGAGGAACGTCCGCGGCGCCTCGGCCGTTTCGCTGACCTGCTGGATGTTGTCGTACGGATTGCCTGCCCGGAAGATGTAACCCGGTGTCAGGTTGCGGGCCGTGGTTTCGATCCAGGAGCGTGATATGCGGCACGCCAGCTCCTGTGCGCGGATGCGCGCATAGCCGGCGCCATCAACAGGCTCTCGATAGTTGCCCGGGTAATGATAGATCTGCCGCAGTGTCGTGCCCGCCGGCGGCGCCATCGTGCCGGAGGCCGACGGCTGCGGCACCGGCTCCAGCTTCAGCAGGCTGGTTTGCGGCTTTTCAAAATTATAGTCGTTCAGCGACACGAGACCAGGTTGCAGCTCCGCGGTTTCATGCCAGGAATAGATGAAGTCGTTGTCGATCTGGGCCGGTTTCAGGTTCAGATGCAGCGGGATCAGGTCGTTGCCCGGGCACCGGGCGTGGGCCGACATGTCGTTGACCAACACCAGCGTATGCGTGTCGATTGTATGGACAAAATAATAGTAAATACCCTCCAGCTCCATCAGCCGGCTGACAAAGGCCAGATCGGTTTCGTTCCACTGCACGCACAGTGAGCGCACACGCATGTTCGTCACGCGCGTTCTGTTCTCGAACGGGGCGGACGGATACTCGGCGAAGATCGCCTCGATGATTTCCAGTGCCGTCTTGTTCTGAAACAACCGGCAATTCTGCCGATACTCCAGCAGCGAGAGCCACGGCCGCATCTGTGCCACGTAGTTGGCGCGCCTGGTGTCCTCGATGCTGACGAAGCGGAAGCTGGTGACAAGACCGTTGAAATAGCGGGTGCTGCCGCCCTCGAGCTTCAGTCCGACCGTCATGGCGGTCCCCACGACCGGTACGATCTGCTGGATCGGCTGCTCGGTGATGAGCCTGACCTCGTACGCGAACGGCTCGCCGATTCTCTCGGTGCCGTGCATCTCCCGCAGGGCGACGTCTTCCGCGCCCGGAATTGATGAGAGCAGCGCCGCGTAGCGGTTGTTAGAGAACAGATCGGTCGAGGCGGGATCCGCGGTGGCGGCCGTCGTCGTGCTCATGCCGGGAATCCTTCTCGCGTCGGCCGGGGATCATGGCGCCTCTCGGAGTGGGCCGGACATGCGGTTCAGGCATCCGCGCATATCGATCGGGGATAGGTGTTGTAGCATGTCATTGCGAGGAGCGAAGCGACGAAACAACCCCGGTCACGCTGCGCACGAGCGCGCGAGCATCATCGCGACCGAGGTTGCTTCGTCGCTTCGCCCTTCGCAATGACATAGGGGCGCCACGACTCACGCAGCCTGATAAGTGACAGTCGTCCAACAATGCGAGCCGCCGGGCGCAGCCCGCGCCGGAACATTCCGCCGGTCACAGGGCTTCATGCCATTCGGGTATATTCGCATACCCTCTTTACATGTGCCCGCGCGTGGCCCTGCCGCGGCTTCTGGGTTAGCAGTGCGCCGCTTCATCGCAGCACGGCGGCTGAACTTTGCACCTGCCACAAGGTGAGGCAGGAGAACACCGCCCCGTAACGACACCAGCCAGAACCGCGCCGCCTGGGTCAATGAGAGCCGGCGTTTGCAGGGAAACAGTCGCGCCAACCGGTGAGGTCGGCGCACCGTGACCAGCTCCAGCAACAGCCACCGGATCGCTCAGATTTCGGAGAGATGATTCCCCATATCCTCATCAGGCACCTGGCGGGTTCGAAGGCCAACCGGATCGAGCAATTTCAGCTTGACGGCGCGCACGAACTCATCATCGGCCGAGGATCGGCGGCG
>Ga0335074_10004017_pt1 | contig 20259 bp, 18 predicted proteins | sample Lox_Sample_23_FD_206715 | JGI IMG/M metagenome (GOLD analysis project Ga0335074, IMG submission 206715) | Soil microbial communities from Loxahatchee National Wildlife Refuge, Florida, United States - Lox_Sample_2.3 | ecosystem: Environmental > Terrestrial > Soil > Wetlands | place: USA... | reverse complement strand
CTGCGCGCCGGGGCCTAACCCCAACAGCAACTCCTGCCAGGCGACCGCACCGGTCACCCAGGCAACGATGTCGTTCGCGTCCAACTTCGACCCTTCCAACTCACTGACGGTCACCTTCAACAACCAGACTGTGACCAACCTGCTCACGCCGCCGCCCGCTCCGAACGGAACAAGCACGCTTCCACTGCCGCAGCCGCCGAGCCCTAACTATTATACATCGGCAACGCAAACGCTGACCGCCAGCGCAACCTGCGGCTTCTTCTGCGTTTATCCGACCAAGACGGTGACGTTCACCCCGCTTGCGCTTTCCATCGGGTCTGTGGAGACGGGCGTCGGGCCGGTTGGACCGTTGAATGTCCAACTCTCCGCTCCGCTGCTGGCCTTTGTCGTGGTGTCCCCGCAGCCGTCGAGCGCGACGTTTTCGGTGACCTTGACTGCAAGCCCGCCTGGCATGGTGGCGTTCGCAACTTCACCCTCGGGACCCGGCAGCGCAAGCATAACGCTACCGGTCACCGGCGAGGCGCGTGTTTACCTCCAGGCTGTCGGACCGACAGGGTCTTTCACCGTCTTGGTCGCCGCGGCCGGCGTGCAGGCAGTGCAGCAGCCCGGCGAAGTCATCCAATAAGGCGGGCAATTGCAAGCCGCCGAACGACCGACTCCCCGGCACCGCAGCCCACTCTTCATGGCCGGCCTTGTGCGCACAAGGCCGGCCATCTCCCGCCGATTGTGGCAGGCTGGCGACTCTTTGCCAGGGGCCCGACAGACCACTTGACCGCGCCCCGCTCCCCCGACATCACCCCCTCTCCAACAGAGGGACCATTCGCATGCCTGATGCCCCCGGCTGGCCCGGCATTCCCCCGCGCTGGACGTCGAGCGCCAAGAGCGGCGTCGGCAACGCGCTGTCGCCGGTCAGCCGCGTCTGGTTCACGATCAGCCACGGCATCATCAACGAGACCTACTATCCGCGCGTCGATCAGGCCTGCACGCGCGATTTCGGCCTGCTCATCTCCGATGAGCATGGCTTCTTCTCGGAAGAAAAGCGGGACTGCACCTTCCAGGTGGAAAGGCTGGAAGATGGGGTTCCAGCTCACAAGCTCACCAATACCCATACCGGCGGGCGGTATCGCATCGTCAAGCGCGTCGCCACGGACCCGCGTCACGATACGCTGCTGCAGCAAATCCATCTGGAGGCGACCGGTGACCCGCTGACGCTATATGCTTTGCTGGCGCCGCATCTCGTCAATGGCGGCGCCCACAACACCGGATGGATCGGCGATTACAAAGGTCACCGCTTGCTGTTCGCCGAGGGCGACGGCACCTATCTCGCTCTCGGCTCCAACCACCCCTTCCTCGACTGCTCGGTAGGATTCGTCGGCGTCAGTGACGGCTGGCAGCAGCTCGACACCCACGGCCATCTCAAGGACCGATACGACCGGGCCCAGGACGGCAACATCGCACTCACCGCTGAGCTGGCTCCGGCCGACAAGGACCCCATCGTGCTCGCCCTGGGCTTCGGCCGCAGCGCGGCAGAAGCCGCGTTTCGCGTGCGCGCCAGCCTCCACCGCAGCTTCGAGAACGTGGTGGAGGACTATGCCGCAGATTGGCGAGCCTGGCAGGCGCATCTTCGCTCGTTCGATCGGCACGTCAACGGCCACAACACTTACCGGATCAGCACGGCCGTGCTGCGAACGCATGAAAGCCCGACCTTTCCAGGCGGACTGATCGCCAGCCTGTCCATCCCTTGGGGCGCGACCAAGAGCGACGACGATATCGGCGGCTATCACCTGGTCTGGCCGCGAGACCTGGTGCAGACCGCTGGCGCGTTCCTTGCCTGCGGCGCCCGCGACGAGGCCCGCCGCGTGGTGCGCTACCTGCGTGCGGTGCAGGAGGATGATGGAAGCTGGCCGCAGAACTGCTGGCTGGACGGCTCGCCGTATTGGCGCGGGCTGCAACTCGACGAATGCGCCTTCCCGATCTTGCTGCTTGATCTGGCTTGGCGCAGCGGTGCGGTGCCGCAGCCCAACCTGCCGGCGTACTGGCCGATGGTGGCACGCGCTGCCGGTTTCCTGCTGCGCCATGGTCCGGTCACCGCCCAGGATCGTTGGGAAGAGGATGCCGGATACACACCGTTCACGCTGGCGGTGCAGATCGCCGGCTTGCTCGCCGCTGCCGACCTTTGCGAGACCATCCACCCCGATGCGGTCGATGCGCCGCTCGCCGCGGCACTGCTGCGCGACACCGCAGACGCCTGGAATGAACAGATCGAGGACTGGATCTACGTCTCCGACACTAACCTAGCGAGAGCCGCTGGCGTGGCCGGCTATTATGTGCGCATCGCCCCCAGCCTGGATGGCGAGTCTCGCGCCGCGGCGCGCGACCTGGTGCCGATCCGCAACCGAGAGGGGGACGCCAGTGTGCTGCCGGGCGACGAGCTCGTCAGCCCGGACGCACTGGCTCTGGTGCGCTTCGGCCTGCGCGCCGCCGACGACCCGCGCATCGTCGATACGGTGAAGGTCATCGACCGGCTGCTGAAGGTCGACTTGCCGCCGGGCCCCGTGTGGCGTCGCTACAACGGCGACGGCTACGGCGAGAAGGCGGATGGCAGGCCCTATGACGGCACCGGGATCGGCCGGCCCTGGCCGCTCCTCGCCGGCGAGCGCGCCCACTACGAGCTGGCCGCCGGCCGCCGCGCCGAGGCCGAACGACTGTTGGGTGTCCTCGAAGCCTGCGCCAGCGACGGCGGGCTGCTGCCCGAGCAGGTCTGGGACGGCGAGCCGATCCCCCGCCGCGAGCTGTTCCCCGGCTGCCCCAGCGGATCGGCGATGCCCCTGGTATGGGCGCATGCCGAGCATGTGAAGCTGCTGCGTTCGTTGGCCGATGGGGCCGTGTTCGACATGCCGCCGCAGACTGTCCGGCGCTACCTCAAGCAGACCAACACGCCTGGCTGCCGGCCGTGGCGACCGGACTGGCGCGCTGAGACGCTACCGGCCGGCCGCGTGCTGCGCATCGACCTGCCGGAGCCCGCCACGGTGCACTGGAGCGCCGACCGGTGGACCACGGTCACCGACAGCGTCACGCAGGAGACCGGGCTTGGGGTGCACACTCTTGCGCTGCCGACCGAGGGCCTGGCGACCGGCACGCGGATCACATTCACCTGGCGCTGGCGGAGCAGCGGCAGTTGGGTCGGACGGGATTATCTGGTAACCGTGGAATAAAAATCACCGGACGAAATCGAAGCACCTCACAAATCGGCGGGCCTACAGTCAACAGCGCTCACACCCCGACATGCCCGCTCTCACCCCATCATGGTCGGCACGTGGATGAAGCGGTACTTTGCATGCACAATTCTTATGGCAGTGGCATGCACGATCACGCCCAGTGCGCTTCTGGCAATGGAGCTCAAGGTGGACGGAAATCAGCTTATTGCCAGCGGTCCCGTCCTGGGCGACGAACTCGAACGCGTGACAAAGCTGCTGCGGAGCGATCCACAGATCGACACGGTCATTCTCCGGAACTCGCCTGGTGGAGATGCGCCGACCGGTTATCGCGTAGGAGCTCTGTTTCGTCAGAGGGGGCTGCAGACCGCGGTCTCGGGCTACTGCTATTCATCATGCTCACGGATGTTTCTAGGCGGGAAGACCCGGCACTTCACCGACGACTATCCGCCCGAGTACACCAATGTCGGTTTCCATGGTCATTATGGAGCGGACGGGCATTTGCTGCCGGAACTCGTGCGCAGACTGGGCCTGAAGGACTGGATCATCCGCTATTCCGACGGCAAGGCCGATCCGGCACTGGTCGAACGCTGGATCAACATTCCCCGCAACGTCGGGATGATTCATTTTTATGACCCGTACCTGCTGCAGCGGAATGGCGTGTCAACCTTTATGTGTCAGGGCGACGAGACCTCGACCCACTCGGTTTTCGGATGCAAGCCGATTCACGAAACCGCCTTCGACCTGGGCATCGTGAACTCCTCGGAGCTGATCAAGAGCAACGACCAGGCGGAGCTCAGGGCGGCAATCCCTCCGAAGCCGCGGGCATCGGGCTATGCCGCCATCGACGACCTGGGCAGGGTTCCATTGCGCTCTGAACAGGCTCTTGCTCAGTATCGTCGCTTTCTTGCTGCTGGCCTGCCAAGGGCATTCGCGGTGTCACCGGACCACCGCCACTGCGGTTGGTATTCCGGAACGGACGACAGCATCGTGAAAGCAGTGACGCTCTGTGCCAAACGCGCTCAACAGACCTGCCAACTCTATGCTGTGGATCAGGACGTCGTCTGGAGCCCAAACTAGAGCGCCCGTGATGGCACCGCGGGGCCATCTGATCGACCGACGCAACCAGGCCGGCCAGCCGTGACCCAGGTCGTTCGCGACCGAAGCCGCGCACACCGCGCAGTAAAATCTTGACCATCCGGTCGGATCATCGCCAGGCTACCGGCGGCGGAAGGGCGCCGCGACTGCCACGCACCTGACAAAAGGACCACCACCATGCCGGACGCATCGCGTCCGCCTTCGCTCCGCCGCCTCGCCCCGCGTCCCATTGTGTTGACCTCGCATCCCCCGGCCGCTCCCGGCCTGCCGGTGTGCTGGGGCGAAGCGGACCCGCAACGACGCGGGCCAATTATCGCGACTCTCGGCGATCCGGCGGCACGCAACGCCATCGGCACCCATGCCGGCGCCTATTCGCTGTATCGGGCACTCGCGGTCGCCTCGGGCCAGCTCGCCCACGACCATCTGCCGGACCTTGCCCTGACGGCACCCGCCGCGACGATCGGGCCGTTTCCGCAATGGGGCCGGCCGGGGCAAATCGTCTCGCTCGATCCGTTCGGCCACTTGGTCACCGAGCTGTTCGCTGCGCAGATCGCCGCCGGGCTGGACATCCGGCCGACCATCGCGGTGACCCGCGCGCGGATCAACATGCCGGAAGTGGCATCCGCACTTCAGGCGGGACGTTTGGCCGCCGACGGCGACGTGCTGACCGAGACCGGCAGCGTCCGGGTAACGAAAATCGCGATCGAGCCGGTCTGGTGGGTGCCGGGCGTGGCTGAACGCTTCGGCATCGACCCGAGGAAGCTGCGCCGTGCCCTGTTCGAGCACACCGGGGGGATGTTCCCCGAGTTGGTGACTCGGCCGGACCTAAATGTGTTCTTGCCGCCGATCGGCGGTGCATCGGTCTATCTGTTCGGCGATCCATCACGGCTCGGCGATCCGGCAACGCGCATCGCCTGCCGGGTTCACGACGAGTGCAATGGCTCCGACGTGTTCGGCTCCGACATCTGCACCTGTCGGCCCTACCTGGTGCACGGGGTCGAAGTCTGCGTGGAGACCGCGCAGCAAGGTGGCCTCGGCGTCGTCGTCTATAACCGCAAGGAGGGCCGGGCGCTCGGCGAGGTAACCAAGTTCCTGGTGTACAACGCGCGCAAGCGCCAGGCAGGCGGCGACCGCGCCGAAGCATATTTCCAGCGCACCGAATGCGTCGCCGGGGTGGCCGACCTGCGATTCCAGCAACTGATGCCCGACGTGCTGCACTGGCTCGGCATTGTGCGGATCGACCGGCTCGTGTCGATGAGCCATTTGAAGCACGCGCCGATCGTCGAGAGCGGCATTCAGGTGGTCGAACGCGTGCCGATCCCGGACGGACTCGTGCCGCTCGACGCCCAGGTGGAGATCGCGGCGAAGACCGCCGCCGGCTATTTCAGCGGCTGACGTCGTGGCGTATCTGCCGAACCTTGTGCTGATCGACCATCCGTTGGTGCAGCACAAAATGACTCTGCTGCGCCGGAAGGAGACCTCCACCGCGGAGTTCCGCCGGCTGGCGCGCGAAGTCAGCATGTTGATGGCCTATGAACTGACCCGCTCCCTGCCGCTGGAGACGGTGACGATCGCCACGCCACTCGAAGAGACCGACGCGCCGCTGCTGGCCGGCAAGAAGCTCTGCTTCGTCTCGATCATGCGCGCGGGCGCCGGGATGCTGGACGGGATGCTGGACCTGGTACCGTCGGCGCGTGTCGGCCATATCGGCCTGTATCGCGATCCGGCCACGCTGGTGCCGGTGGAGTATTATTTGAAACTGCCGGAGGATGTGCGAGAGCGGGTCGTTATCGTGGTCGATCCAATGCTCGCCACCGGACATTCCGCGGCCGCGGCGATCGCGCGGGTCAAGGAGTCGGGGGCAACACAGATCAGCTTCGCCTGCCTGCTCGCCGCGCCCGAGGGGGTGGAGCTGCTGTCGGAGGCACATCCCGACGTGCCCGTCTATGCCGCCGGGTTGGACCGGGCGCTCGATGCGCACGGCTATATCCGCCCTGGGCTCGGCGACGCCGGCGATCGCTTGTTCGGCACGCGGTGAGGGCTCCGCATTCACCTCTCCGGCTTGCGGGGTGCCGGGCGCACGAACACCCTCACGCGGATCGCTTCGCGATCCGACCGCTCCCGCAAGCGAGAGAGGTGAATCGTGATAGAAGGGACTATGGCACAGGTTCAACGCGACGTGGCCCGCACGACCCTCGCCGTGATGTTCATCGGCGGGCTCGCCGTTGCGTCGTTCTGGGTGATGCGGCCGTTCCTCGCGGCGATCATCTGGGCGGCGACGCTAGTCATTGCGACCTGGCCTCTGATGCTGCGAGTGCAACGACGATTGTGGGGTCGCCGCTGGTTCGCCGTAATCGTAATGACTCTTGCGCTGCTGCTCGTGGTGCTGGTCCCGTTCTGGCTCGCGATCGGCACGATCGTCGCGAATGCCGGACGAATTTTTGCGGTGGTTGAGGCTGTTGCCGCTTTCAAAATCCCACCCACTCCGGACTGGCTGCATACGATCCCGATCGTCGGTGCAGCGGTGGCACAGACCTGGGCCAGTGTCACCGACATGGGAATTCGTGACCTCGCGCCCAGTCTCGCTCCCTATGCCGGTCAAGCGGCGAGATTCTTCGTCTCGGCCCTTGGCAGCCTCGGTACGGCGTTCGTACAGTTCGTGCTGACGATTATCGTTGCGGCCATTCTGTTCGCACGCGGCGAGCAGGCCGCAGTCTTCGCCCGACGCTTCGGCCATCGCCTTGCCGGCGACCGCGGCGAGGACTCCGTGCGGTTGGTCGTCCATGCCATCCGCGGCGTCGCGCTTGGGATCGTGGTGTCGGCGCTGGTCGAATCGGCACTTGGCGGCGCGGCATTGGCGGTTGCCGGCCTGGGGTTCGCCTCCCTGCTCACTGCCGTGATGTTCATGGCGTGTGTGATGCAGATCGGGCCGGGCATCGTGCTGATTCCCGCCGTTGTCTGGATGTACTGGATGGGCCACGGAGCGTGGGCGACGTTTCTGCTGGCTGCCACCATCGTGGTCATCGGACTCGACAACCTGTTGCGCCCGGTACTCATGAAGCGGGGCGCGCACTTGCCGCTTCTGCTTATCCTGGCCGGAGTGCTCGGCGGGGTGGCGGCGTTCGGGTTGGTCGGCATTTTCCTCGGCCCGACCGTGCTCGCTGTCACCTATACGTTGTTGCAGGCTTGGGTAGCCGACGACAACGCAGCCGCGGATACCTGAACTGGCCAGAAGCTCAAGGCCCCGGCGGAAAGAAGGCGGCGACGATGGCGGAAAGAAGGGCCAGGTCCGGCGGGCGGGACAGCCGGTGGTCCCCGTCCTTCAGCAGGACGATCCGCACGTCGTCCGCCGTTAGCCGCTCGGCGAGGCGGAGACTGGTTTCCCAAGGCACGTCGGGGTCGCGTTGGCCGTGCAGCAAGCGCACCGGGCAGGTAATCGGAACGGGCGCGTGCAGCAGCAAGTGCTTGCGCCCGTCGTCGATCAGCCCGCGGGTGATGGGCAGGGGATCGCCGTACTCGCTGGGCACGTGAAGGATACCGTCCGCGAGCAAACGAGCACGCTGGGACGGGTCCATTGCTTGCCACATCAGGGTCTCGGTGAAGTCGGGAGCCGCCGCGATGCCGATCAGTCCGGCGACGCGGGCCGGTCGGGCAAGCGCCGCGAGTAGTGCGATCCATCCGCCCATCGAGGAGCCGACCAGGAGGAGGGGGCCCTCGGTCAGGTGGTCGATCACGGTCAGCGCGTCGGTGGCCCAGGCGCCGATGCTGCCGTCCTCGAAGCCGCCGCCGCTGACGCCGTGGCCGGAGTAGTCGAACCGCAGCATCGCCTGGCCGGCATCCGTGCAAAGCCGGAGCAGATGGAGCGCCTTGTCGCCTTCCATGTGGCTGCGGAAGCCTGGGAGGAAGACCACGGTGGGGCTGCGGCCGGGGAGCTTCGCCCAGGCAAGCTCTACCCCGTCGCCTCGATCGAGGCGGCCGGCGGGTTGCGCGGCGTTGCTCATGCCAGCGCTTGGGCGGCGATGGGCCGTACTTCCGGCGGCGGGGATTTGCTCATGCTGTGCGGCATATTCCGAGAATAGCACTGTCAGCCGTTTGTCCCACGGCTTCGGGCGAAGACGTGGCTTGGTCGAAATCCAGGTGCACCGGGCCGAGCGAGGCGGTGATGGTTGTCGGCGCTTTGGCGCGAACTGCTGGCCAGCGGCTACGACGACGCAGATGCGTCCCTGCTGTTAGCTTTTTCCGATACGGGTTATGAGACACTACGGGCTCGGCTCGCAACCGTGGGGACAGGCGCAAGGCCGCCATGACCGAACATCGCGTGACACCGACCCTGTCCGTCGTCGTGCCCTGCTTCAACGAGGAAGCCGGGATCGGCGCGTTCCACCGCTGCCTGGCCGGCGTCATGGACAAGCTGGGCGAGATCTGGGAGGTGATCTACGTCAACGACGGCAGCCGTGATGCGACGTTACGGCTGATGCAGGGGTTGCACCGGGGCGACCCGCACGTCGCGGTCGTCAACCTCTCCCGGAATTTCGGCAAGGAGATCGCGCTCACGGCGGGACTGGACCACGCCCGGGGCGCGGCCGTCGTGGTGATCGATGCCGATCTGCAGGACCCGCCGGAGATCATTCCGGAGTTGGTGGCGGCCTGGCGGGAGGGCAACGACGTCGTCTATGGCCAACGCCGGGTGCGCCACGGCGAGACGTTTCTGAAGCGGGCCTCGGCGGACCTGTTCTACCGCGTGATGCGGCAGCTTGGCGGCGTGCAGATGCCGCGCGATGCGGGCGATTTCCGCCTGATGAGCCGCCGCGCGGTGGACGCCGTGCTGCGGCTGCGCGAGCGGCACCGGTTCATGAAGGGATTGTTCGCCTGGGTGGGTTTTCCGTCGAAGGCGGTGCTGTACGACCGCGGTCCGCGCCACGCCGGCAGGACCAGTTGGAACTATTGGCGGCTGTGGAACCTGGCGCTGGAGGGTATCACCAGTTTCTCGGTCATGCCGCTGAAGGTGGCCACCTATTTCGGGCTGGTGGTGGCGGTTCTTGCCGGGGTCTACATCATCCAACTGATCGTGCGTACCCTGGCCTATGGCAACCCGGTTGCCGGCTATCCCAGCCTGATGGCGGTGGTTCTGTTTCTCGGCGGCGTGCAGATGATCATGCTGGGGGTGATCGGCGAATACCTCGGCCGTGTCTTCAATGAAGTGAAGCAGCGTCCGCTTTATCTGGTGGAGAGCGTGCTGATGCCATCGGTGCCGAGGGATGTCGAGGAGGCGGATCAGGATACCACTGCTGCGGGGCACGGTGGGCGGCCGCTACCGGCATGGCCCGCATCTAGCGACGGTGGTCGGCTTTAGTACTGGAATCGGAAGCACGGGCGGCACCCTCACCCGCCGCGCTATGCGCAGCAACCTCTCCCGCAGGGCGGGATATGACGAGGAAGCGACCGAATGAGCTTTTACGAGCGCCACATCGTGCCACACCTGATTCAACTCGCGATGCGGCAGAGTTACCTGGTGCCGTACCGGAAGCGCGTGATCGACGCAGCCGAGGGACGGGTGCTGGAAATCGGCATCGGCTCAGGACTGAATTTAACACTCTACAGCACCAAGGTCGTGTCGGTCATCGGACTGGAGCCATCGCGCCAACTGCTCCGCATGGCCGGCGTGCGAGCACCAGGCGCAGCGGTGCCGATCACATTGCTGGATGCGTCGGCGGAGGCGATCCCGCTCGATACCGCAAGCATCGATACCGTTGTCACGACCTGGACGCTGTGCACGATCACGAACGCACCGATCGCGCTCGCCGAGATGCGTCGCGTGCTGAGACCCGACGGTTCGCTGCTGTTCGTCGAGCATGGCCGTGCGCCAGAGGCGGGTGTGGCGCGCTGGCAGGACCGGCTCGATCCGCTGTGGTCGCGCCTGGCCGGCGGCTGTCACCTGAACCGCAAGATGGACGATCTGATCGGCGGCAACGGTTTTCGGATCGAAAGGCTGGCGAACGCATGGCTGCCGGGGCCGCGAACCCACACGTTCCTCTACGAAGGCAGAGCCAGGCCGATATGACGACCAGAACGCTGCGCCACATGTGCGGCGTTGTTATGATGTCGAAGGTCGTGGTGGTCGAATTTGCGCGGCTGCACCCTCACCCGCCGCGCTATGCGCGGCCACCTCTCCCGCAGGGCGGGAGAGGTGGACGGTGGGCCCTACGGCCTTCGGTATCGATCGTAATGCAGCGGTCGATTGTCGGGAACCGGCCCGATGTAGCGGCGGTACGCGTCGATCCAGTCAGAGGCGATCGCGGCGCGCGCGGTCTGCAGTGGTGACGCGCCGTTGCAGACGAGATCGTTGAGACGGCTCTCCAGGCGGTCCTTCGCGTAGCTTCCCCAGTCGCCCGGCGCTTGGTGGGGCTCGGGCCACAAATTGCGTGAATCGGTTGGCGCGCCGCCGAGCTCCAGCGGAATGAGGTGATCCTCTTCGTAATCACGCAGCCGACGGTCGCTGTAGCCGTACTCCGCGATCTGCTCATGCTTCAGCGACTCAGTGTAGCTCTCGGGTGGGCGCACCAACCGGGTCCAGCCACGGACGCAGATGGTGGTCTCGATCGTCTGCTGGGTCACGTCCGGATTGACGGCGCCGGGAGTGAGCTTCGGGTCAGGGAGCGGACCCTGCGAGCGTGCCTGACTGGCGAAGATGACAAGCCAAAGGGCCGAGACACTGGCAAGGCGCATACGAGGCATCGTCGTCGCCGGGTCCCTACGGTCGCGTCGGGTTAGTGCCCGCCCCCGCCGAACGGAATCGTCAACACGATCCCCGGTACCGGCTCGATCGGATGTGTGCCCTTCGTCATGAAGTAGAACAAGTTGCCCTGGGGCTGGGGCCGGCAAAATCCCTCCGGGCAGGGGTCCAGGCCGACGCGGCCCAGCGACAGGCTCGGCCCCGAGTCGATCTGCGCCCTTGGCGGGTTCGCCGAGAGATAGAGCGGCGGCTGGGCGGCGGCGGGAGAGACCATCAGCATCGCGGTCAGGGCCTGGAGGCGGTGACTGATCAAGCTGGCTGCTCCCCGAAGGAAGCAGTCAATCTGGTGTCTCGGAGGGCGGCCGGCAATGCGCGCGCTGTTGCTGGAGGAAGCGACGGACCGCCGGGTCGGGCTCCAGACCGATGGCTCGCTCGAAGGCTTGGCTGGCGGCATCGACCTCGCCGGTACGGGCGAGCAGGACGGCGCGCGCCACCCAATAGGGTTGGTATTCGGCGAGTCTCCGATCATCTGTCAGGCCGTCGAGCGCCGACAGCCCGGCGGCAGCGCCGAGCTGCTCCCCGATAGCGGCGGCACGGTTGATCGCCACGACCGGCGAGCCGGTCTCGGCCAGCAATGCGTCGTAGAGGGCTATGATCGCCACCCAATCGGTGTGGCGGGTCAGCCGGCGCGCCGCATGTGCGGATTGGACTGCTGCTTCCAACTGAAATCGCCCGACACGGCCGGCGGCGCTCGCCCGCAACAATAGTGCCTCTGCTTCGCGGATCAGGCCGGCGTCCCATTGCCGCGGATCCTGCGCGCTGAGCGGCACGTAACCGCCGGCGGCGTCACGGCGTGCGGCGCGCCGCGCTTCGGCGTGAAGCATCAACGCGAGCAGGCCGAGTGCTTCCGGTTCATGGGGCAGCAGCGAAGCGACCACGCGCCCAAGCCAGATCGCCTCTTCGGCAAGCCCACGACGGCGCTCGGTCGTGCCGGTCGGGTCAGTCCAACCCTCGGCAAAGGCGGCATAGATCGCATCGAGCACCGGGCCGAGGCGCTCCGCCAGCTCGTCCGGTCCGGGCACGCGAAACGGAATCGCGGCTTCGAGGATCTTTCGCTTTGCCCGTACCAGGCGTTGACCCATCGTTGCCGGAGCAACCAGAAAGGCCGAGGCGATCGTGCCCGCATCGAAACCAAGCAAGGTTTGCAGGATCAGCGGCGCACGGGCGGCGACTTCGATTGCGGGATGCGCGCAGGTGAACATCAGGCGCAGTCGATCGTCCGGGATGTCCGGGGCGGCGTCATCAGCGGCCTGCGCCGCTTCCGCCAACAACAGCAGTGGCTCGACGGCAGCCTGTTCGGTGCGCCGGCGGCGGACTGCATCGATCGCCTTGCGTCGGGCGGCGGTCAGTAGCCACGCCTCGGCCGTGCGCGGGACGCCTTGCCGCGGCCAGGCGGTCAGGGCGCTGGCGAAGGCTTCGGACAGTGCGTCCTCGGCCGCCGCCACGTCGCCGGTACGCGCTGCGAGGAAGGCGAGCAGCTTGCCGTAGCTATGGCGCGCCGCCCGCTCGACCTCGCGCTGCGACGTGGCGCGCGGATCGGTCATGCCGCCAAGGGCTGGGCGGGAATCGGCCGCACCTCCATCACGCCGTACTGCGCCCCCGGGCAGCGTGCCGCCCAGGCCAGCGCGGCGTCGAGGTCGGCCACGTCGATGATGTAGAATCCGCCGAGTTGTTCCTTTGTTTCGGCATACGGGCCGTTCAGGACCTGGGTGCGTCCGTCCGATACCCGGACCGTAGTGGCGTTGGCCGACAGGCCAAGCCGATCGCCTGCCACAAACGCGCCGCTGTCATGTAATGTCTTCGTGTACGCAAGGTAGGCGGCGGTCATCTCAGACATTGTGTGGCCGCTCATCGGCTGCAGTGCGGCTTCGTCGCGGTAGATCAGCAACATATATTTCATCCGGATCTCCTGAGTTCGAAGGAGGCCGCACCTTTGCGCGGCCGCTGCCATGACGTGCCCGGGAGCGCAATTTCGACAACTCCGGGACAACTCTGGCGAGCGGGTGGCGGCCGAATCGCGGCCGCAGCATAATCTCGCCCAATGAGCCTGCTTGCTCCCGCCCTATTGGATGAGGCTGCCGCGTTGCTTGACGCCTGCCGCGCCCATCGGGTGCTGCTGGCGATCGCGGAAAGCTGCACCGGTGGGCTGATTGCCGCCGCGCTGACTGCGATCCCGGGCTCATCGGACGTGGTGGAGCGCGGCTTCGTCACCTATTCGAATGCGGCGAAGACCGAACTGGTCGGCGTGCCGGCCGCGCTGATCTCGGAGCATGGCGCAGTCAGCGAGCCGGTCGTCCGTGCCATGGCGGAAGGTGCGATCGTCCATTCGCGCGCCGATATCGCGGTCTCGGTGACCGGCGTCGCCGGGCCGGGCGGGGGCACGGTGACGAAGCCGGTCGGGCTGGTGTGGTTGGGCCTCGCCCGGCGGGGCCAACGGACCGCCGCCGAGCATCAGGTCTTCCCGGGCGACCGCACCGCGATTCGCGAGGCCGCGGTCGTCCGTGCTTTCGCGCTGATCCGAGCCGCACTCTGAGCATAGTCGGCCGACTCGATGTGCTGGATCGGGTTGCCGTGCTCGCACTGTTGGCGACTCCGATCGCACTGTTGCACGCGCCGAGCCTCGCCGAGGCGACGATCGCCGTTACCGACATATGCTTCCTCGCCCATTCGGCGATGATGCGCGACTGGCGCTGGCTTGCTACCGGTTGGGTGCGGTGGGCGCTTGCCTGGTGGGGATGGGTCGTCTTTTGCTCCCTGCCGATTCGTGCGTTGCGCGTTGGACCGGGGGGCGCCGCCTCGCTCGGCGAGGGCATCGCGGTGATCCGGTTCCTGCTGTTTGCCGCGGCGCTGGAGCACTGGACCCTGTGCGATCCACGCGCGCGCCGCTGGCTGTTCGGGATCATCGTCGCCTCGGCCATCTGGATCGCCGCACAGGTGCTGCTGCAGTTCGTGACCGGACACAATCTGTTCGGCGACAGGCGCGGCGTCTCGGGCGAGCTGACCGGGCCGTTTCGCAAACCGCGCGCCGGGCCGGCGCTGTCGCGCGTCCTGTTCCCGGCGATGGTGCCGGCCGCGGCGGCGCTGCTGGAGCGACGTCGCCCGGCGGCGACGATGGGTGCCTGCACGCTGCTGTTGGGCGGCGTGCTGGTCATGGTGCTGATTGGCCAGCGCATGCCGCTGCTGCTGACCGGACTTGGCCTTGTCGCCGCGGGGCTGCTGCTGTCGCGGCTCCGCCCGATGGTGCTGGCGGCGGGAGTGGGCGGGTTGGTGCTGGTGGGCGCATCGGCTGTGGTCTCGCCCCCCACTTATCACCGCCTGGTGGTGCAGTTCTCCGCCCAGATGGAGGCGTTCCCGACCAGCCCGTATGGGCAGCTCTATGCGCGCGCCTGGCATATCGCACTGGCCGGCCCGTTGGTCGGGCGTGGTTTCGATGGATTCCGCACCGGCTGTCCGCTGCCGCGCTATTTCGGTCCGACGTTCGACGGTCACCAGGCGGACGGCGGTGGGGCTGCTATCTGCTCCGCCCACCCACATAATTTCTATTTCCAGGCGCTGGCCGACGGAGGGTTTCCTGGCCTGGTGCTGTTCTGCCTTACCGCATGGGCGTGGTTGCTGCCGCTAGCCCGCGGACTGTGGGGACGGGCGCCGCCGCTGCGTGTTGGGTTGTTCGCTTCGGTGTTGATCCAGATCTGGCCGATCGCCTCGACCAGCGATTTCGTGAACATGCCGATGGGGGGCTGGTTCTTCCTGCTGCTCGGCTGGGGGCTGGCGGAGGCGAGGGCCGACCATCACGACATGGGATTCGGTTTTCCCGGGATTCAATCTTTGCGTCGGCTGGTATGAGCCGCGAGGCGTGGTTCCTGTCCTACGGCCTGCTCGGCCTGACGCAGAACGGGTTGGTGCCGATCCTGCTGCCGCTGGCGGCACACCACGGGACCACGGCCGGACTTGGGTACGCGGCCTTCGCACTGTCGGGATTGCTTGCACCGGTGCTGGGCGGCTGGGCCGACCGGTTCGGACGGCATCGCGACCTGCTGGTCTGGGGCAGCGCCGGTGCAGGGCTCTGCCTGCTGCTGTTTGCGGTCACCGGCAATCCCTGGCTGCGGCTGGTGCTGGACGCCGGTGCGGGGCTCGGCACGATGGCGGCGACTACGGCAGGCAATGTACTGGCGATCCAGGGTCGAGAGGAGCCGGAGTGGGACGACCGCATCGCCCGGCTGCAACGTTTCATCAGCGCCGGACAAGTGGTCGGGCTGATTGCCGCCGGTGCATTGGCGGACAAGCACTCGGTCGCCGGCTTCCTGTGCGCCGGCGCGGCGCTGGCGGCCGGTGCTGCGCTTGGCTTGGGCTCGGCGCCGCCGGGCCAACAGCGCGCACGGCACGACAAGCCGCCGGCCCGACCGCTGGTCGGCGGCGAGGCCGGAGTGCCGAGCCCGCAGCACCATGCCCATCATATCGACTGGTCGCAGCTCGCTGCGTATCTCGGCGTGATCAATCGGACGCTGCGGCGGTTCCTGATCATCTGGCTGATTGCCTATCCGGCGATGAACGGAATCGCCGTGCTGTTCCCGGTGGTGATGACACAACAGTTCCAGATGACCGCGCTTCTACCGTCGGCCGCGTACGCGGTCGGTGTCGGCGCCAGTCTGCTGCTGTATGCGCCGGTAAGTGTGGTGACACATCGACGGGGCGGTGGTCGAGTGCTGATGGCGGGGTTCGGCGCCAGGCTGGTGCTGCTGGCCGCGCTGGCCGGCCTGGCGTTGCTGCGCGCGAGCTGGGCGGGATGGCTCGTGCTGGTCGCTTTCGCACTGATCCAGTTCGTCTGGCCACTGCTCAGCGTTGCTGCGAACTCGCTGTCGGTGCGGCTTGCGCCGACGGCGAGAGGCGAAAGCGTCGGGCTGTTCAACGCCGCGACGTCGGTTGCCTCCTCGGTCGGATCGGCGGTGGCAGGGGTGATTTTCGGGCTTTTCGGATTCTCCGCTCTGGCCGCGGTCACGTTTGTTAGCGTCGCCATTGCGCTTGCCCTTGCAGCGGTTTGGTTGCCGCGCCGACTCTAACGGCCCACCCGGCGTGAGATGGCCGGCACAAGGCCGGCCATGACGGGATGTTATTGTCGTTGCAGACATAATCAAGCCTCTGACGCAAGGTGGCGGAACATGTGTTGCCGTATGCGCGCCGCTATGCAACACTTGGATCAGTCGTAGACATCGAGCGGGACTTTCACCGTGCTGGCGGACAATTTTCAGGACACCCCCTATTGGTGGGAGGCTGCGCCACCCGCCGAAGGTATGGCAGGACCGCTGCCCGGCGCTACGGACGTGGCGGTCATCGGCTCCGGCTACACCGGCTTGTGCTGCGCCCTTGGCCTGGCGGAGCGGGGCACCGACTGCGTGGTGCTGGACGGGCGCGCGCTGGGCGAAGGCGCCAGCTCGCGGAGCGGCGGCATGGTGACGGGCGGACAGAAATTCGTCGTGTCGGGCGCGATCCGCGGCCTCGAGGCCGGTCGGCAGCAGCGCATCCTGGAAGATGCGCACGAGTCATTGACTGCGCTGGAAGCGCGGGTCGCGACCTATCAACTGGATGCCGACTACGCCCGAACCGGTCGGGTGATTCTGGCCAGCGTGCCGCGCCACTACACCCGGTTGACGCACTGGGCCGGCTTGCTGGAACGGGCGGGGTCGGCAGTCTCGCTGCTTGATCGCAAGCACCTTCCGACGGAAGTCAATGGGCGTCGCTATCACGGCGGTCTGCTGATCGAAGACTACGGCGGCCTGCATCCGGGCAAATATCATCGGGCGCTGCGGACCGCGGCTGCCGCACGTGGTGCGAAGCTGTTCTCCCGTGCGGCGGTGCGGCGCGTGCAACGCACGCCGCGGGGTTTCGTCCTGAGTACCGAAAAGGGCGAGATCGCCGCTCGCGAGGTGGTCATCGGCACCAACGGCTATACCGGCGGATTGGTGCCGTATCTGCAGCGGCGGATCGTTCCGGTTGCTGCTTATGTCATAGCAACCGAGCAGCTTCCCACGGGAATGATGGACAGCCTGGTGCCGCATAGGCGGATGTTGTCGGACACCCAGCGCAGCCTGTACTGGTTCCGGCCGTCGCCCGATGGAACACGAATCATCTTCGGAGCACGTCCCCGGGCGCGCGACGCCGAAGCCAGGGTCGCGGCGGGCGATCTGCACCGAATGCTCTGCGACGTGTGGCCGCAATTGCACGATGTTCGCGTCGCCTTCTGTTGGCGCGGGAATGTCGGCATGTCTGCCGACCATATTCCTCACATGGGTGTTCACGCCGGCATGCATTACGCGTTGGGCTGCAACGGGAGCGGTGTGGCGATGATGAGTTATCTGGGCATGCAGCTCGCGAACAAAATACTGGGGCAGCAGAACCGTCCCTGCGCTTTCGACTCTGCGGTGTTCCCCGCAGTACCCGCATTTCGCGGGAAACCTTGGTTCGTGCCTCTGGCCGTTGGCTGGTATCGCCTGTGCGATCGGTTCGACCGCATGGCAGCAGCTTTCGAGTAGCCGTGGCATCGTCGATGGCACAGAAGGTCATCCAGCAAATTCTGTCTGCGCTGCCGCAACTGCCGCCGCAGATGGGCACTGCTGCCCGTTACGTGGTCAATCATTCGTTCGAGGCGGCGACAACGCCGATGCGACGGCTGGCCCGCAAGACGGGGCAAAGCCCGGCGACATTCACTCGGCTGGCCCAGTCGCTTGGCCATGGCGGCTGGGACGACCTGCGCGCCCTGCTGGTTGCGGAGACACGGCGGGATCTCATGGTTCAACGCGCCATGCCGTATTCCGGGCGGCCGACGCCGCGTGACGGACCCGAGGCCCTTGCGAGTGCGATGTTGCAGGCGGATGCGCATGGTCTGGCCACGCTCGAGACGGCACGGCTGGCGACAGCAGCATCGGTCCTGGAAAATGCCAGCACTGTCATGATCGCCGGATTCCGAAGTTGCCACGCGCCGGCGATGCTGTTCCACTATCTCTATCGGCTGTTCCGAGCCGAGGTGACTTTGATTGGCGGTGCTGGCGGCGTGCTCGATATCGAGCTGGGTGGACTGCATCGCGATGCCGCATTGGTGCTGTTCGGCTTTGCCCCGTACTCGCGTGACAGCTTGCTGGCTGCCCGCGCCGCCGCGGGGGCGAAATGCAGCCTGGTGGCGATCGTCGATTCCGCCGGCGCGCCGATTGCCGAATCCGCGACGGTGATCCTGACGTTCGGGACCGAGACACCCGGCTTCTTTCCGTCGCTGACGGCCTGCACGGCGCTAGTCCAGGCTTTGGCCGCCTCCCTTTACATCCGTGCCGGCGCCTCAGGGCGCAAGGCGCTGCGTCAGACCGAAGCTCGAATCGCAGCGCACACCGCCTATCTGCAACTCGACGGAGGCGGACGTTGAACCAGCTCTCCGACGTCGATGTGCAGCGGCGGGGGTCAGGCGACGCGGGCTGCGCCGTCGAAGTGAGGAATATTCATCATCGCTACGGTCCTCACGTCGCGCTGGACGACGTTTCGCTGGAGGTGAGGCAAGGCGAGTTCGTAACGCTGCTCGGCCAGAGCGGTTCGGGCAAGACCACGCTGTTGCGGATCATCGCCGGGCTGACGAGGCCGACATCAGGGGCAGTCAGCATTGCCGGCAGGGATGTTACAGCACTGGCGGCGCAGCATCGTGGCGTCGGGTTCGTGTTCCAGAACTATGCGCTGTTTCCACATCTCAATGTGTTCGAAAACATCGCCTACCCCTTGCGTATTCGCCGCATTCGGGGCCAGGAGCTGGAAGGCCGGGTTCACGCGGCCCTGGCACGCATTCACCTGCCCACGGTTGGACAACGCTATCCGTCGGAGCTGAGCGGTGGACAACAGCAACGAGTGGCGGTTGCGCGGGCATTGGTCTATGAACCGTCGGTGCTTCTGATGGACGAGCCGCTTGGCGCGCTTGACCGCAAGCTGCGGCGTCACATGCAGCTCGAGCTCAGGCAGCTACACGAAGACCTCCGTATCACCTGTATCTACGTGACGCACGACCAGGAGGAGGCGCTCACCATGTCCGACCGGGTCGTGGTGATGCATGATGGTCGGATCCTGCAGGTCGGCGAGCCCGCCGATGTGTATCGCCGGCCGGCGAGCGGCTTCGTGGCTGATTTCGTCGGATCGACCAACATGCTCGACGGTACGATCATCTCCGCCGGTACGGATGGGCTCGTTCTGCAAAGCAACCAAGGCACGATGCTCAAGCTGCCGCCGCGGGCTGGGGTCGCATCCGGTAGCCGCGTCCGTCTCGCCGTGCGTCCGGAACAGATCGCGCTGGACGCGGACGACAGCAGGGACGTGCATCTGGAAGCGATGGTGAAGAGTGTCGTCTTCGTCGGCAATGTGGTGGATGTGACCTGCAGTCTGCCGAGCGGCGAAGAACTGGTCGCGCAATATGGCGACGGCAGCAATGCCTGTCCTGCGGTCGGCCAGAGGGTCCGGTTGGGGTGGCGATCTGATGCCGTGAACTTCTTTTCAGTACCTGATGATGTGGGCGAAACCAACGGAGGGAGGACGGGACATGGATGGCAGTTATCGTAGCTTATGGGCGCTGCTGCCTCTGGCATTCGCCGCATGCCTGGCGGGCGTGGCCGCCCACCCGGCACGCGCCGCCGACAATGTGGTTTACATCAATTCATCCGGCGGCACGTTGGACGACATCTATCGAAAGACCTTCTGGGACCCGTTCACCGCGGCGACGGGGATTCGCGTCGTCAGCAGCGCGCCGGTGGACCAGGCCAAGCTGATGGCGATGGTCAAAAGCGGCAACGTGATCTGGGACATTACCGAGGTCGACGACGGCGACTTCTGGCGGAGCAAGCAGCTCGGTCTTCTTGCCAAGCTGGACCTTGCGAAACTGCCGATCGCGGACATGCCCAAGGGCACCTTCGACCCGTACGGCATCTGGGAGAACGCCTATTCGACAGTGCTTGTGTGGGATACCGACAAGTGGCCGATGGGCGGCAAGCATCCGACCTCGTTGATGGATCTTTGGAACCAGAAGGATTTCCCAGGTCCGCGCTGCCTCTGGAAGGACGCCATCGATAACCTCGAGCTCGGCGTCATGCATGCCGGCGTGCCGCGTGACAAGGTCTATCCGATCGACCAGGACCT